>WNGD01002038.1_pt1 | contig 21350 bp, 19 predicted proteins | sample 5400671 | NCBI WGS metagenome assembly WNGD01 (sample SAMN13153369, study PRJNA577476) | soil metagenome | isolation source: 40 cm soil or saprolite under grassland replicate 2 | place: USA:California | collected 2016-06-15 | reverse complement strand
AGGGGGCCGGCGGCGGAGGGCAGCTGGCGGTACTGCCCCTTGCCGACAGTTTGCGTCTTCGCGTTTGAAGGCCGTTTTCCTATTTCCTGAGCGTGAAGCGTTCTCCGCATTTCAAGACGCGACACGGTTGCCCCAGCCGTTGTGCCTCCGCCACGAATTCATCCGGCGAGGCGGTGTTGAATTCGAACATCTCGTAATGGCATGGGATGACCAGCCGCGCACGAATGTCCTTGGCGAGGTTCGCCGCTTCGCGGCCGTTCAGGTTGCCGGGAACCCGGCGCTCCGGGGAGCGTCCGTTGATGGGCAGAAGCGCTACGTCCGGGGCCCACGGCTGCAGCCTCCCGGTCATGCCCTCGTACCACACCGTGTCTCCGCTGTGATAGATCTTCCACGGGCCAAGCTCTACGATGTAACCGAGAAATTTGCATCTTCCTTGGGGGTCGCGCTCCAGTTCCTCGTGGGCCGAGGCGACGCCGGTAAGTCGAAAGCCCGCGGCTGAGGCCGAGGTTCCATCATCGATTCCGAGCGGCATCCGGGGATTCACCTGGAGCCGCTGCGCCACAAACTCCCGGTTTGCCTCTGGGATCATCAACCGGATGTCAGGGTTTGCGTGGATCAAAGGACGCAAGGTTTCTCCGTCCAGATGATCCGTGTGATTGTGACTGGAGGTCACGACGTCGATGAAAGCGAGTTTTTCCGGCGCGACAACGCGCTCCGTCATGCGCACGTGCGGTTTGTCCGTACCCGCATATTTCTTGGTCAGCGAATCGGAGAGGTACGGATCCGTGAGGAGGTGCCGTCCTTCCCATTGAAGGAGAAAGCCGCTCTGGCCCAGCCACCACAGATGCAGGGCTTCTGTTGCGCGCGCTGCATCCGCGATGTCTGCAAGAATCGCCTCGTCCCGGAGGACCGGCCGGATCACGATTTCAGCTCCTCCCGGACACGACGGACGCCTTCCACCATGTTCGCGAGCTTCTGCCGCGCGGCCCAGCGCGCGGTTTGACTCAGCCCGCAGTCTGGCGCGAGGGAGAGGCGCTCCGCCGGGGCATGTTCCAGGCACCGGCGCACCCTGCTTGCGATCTCGTCCGGAGTCTCGATGTAATAGCTTTTGACATCCACAATGCCGGCGGCCACGTCCTTGCGGGCAGCGATCTGGCCTAGGATTTCAATCTCGGCAAACTCACGGGCGGCCATCTCGACGTGAATCTCGTCTGCGTTCATGTCGAGAAACACGGGGAACATCGGAGCGTAGCGGCGCGGGCCGACAGCGCGCCCTTTGTAATTCCCGAAGCAGAGGTGAGTCGAGACACGGCATTTGCCGGCGATGGGCTCGACGGTCCGGTTGAAGATGCCGACCAGGCGCTCGGTGTCTTCGCGGTGCGCGTAGCAGCTCATGGAAGGCTCATCGACCGTGATTTCGCGGGCCCCTGCCGTGACAAGATCCTCCAGCTCCGCTCGCACGATCGGCAGCAGGGCCTCCGTCAGCGCATATCGATCCGGGTACCGGCTGCCGGGAATGAGCCGCCCGCTCAGGGTGTAAGGCCCGGGGAGGCTGACTTTGAGGACCGGTCCGGGAGGCGCCAGCCGTTTCAGCCGCTCGAAATCGCGCACTGCGCCGAGCCCGCGCGGGGCGCGCAATTCGCCGGTCACCCTGTAACGGGCGCGCTGATCATGCGCGGGCGGCCCGAACTGCCGAGCGGGCGCGGTTTCGAGATCGATCCCTTCGAGGAATCCGTAGAACGACAGATTGAAGTCCAATCGGGTCTGTTCTCCATCGGTGATCACGTCGAGTCCCGCCTGGACCTGGTCCTGGACGGCAACTGTGACGGCGTCTTCAATCAACTCTTCCACGTCGGGAGCGCCGAACCGTTCGAGGTTCTGGGAGGCAAACTCGAGCCATCCCGGAAAGGGATAACTCCCGACCACAGTCGTTCGCAACGGCTGTTCTTTCATTTTCGTAGAAAAAAATTCTCCCGCAATTTTTTGCCATCCATAGATGTTCAGCCACAGAGACGCAGAGGCTTGATCCTCTGTGGCTCTGCGAGTCTGTGGCTAAGGGCTCGCGCAGAAATAACTTCACATTTTGCTGCAGGCCCCCAGGCCCGCTGGCGAGGCGCGAGTGACGAGCTATACCCGGGGCGGTATGTGAGGAGCGAGCAACAAAGCCAGCGAGCCCGCGGGCCGCAGCCCGCAGGGGCGCGGCGCCAAAATGTGAATTTATTTCTGCGCGAGCCCTAAGACACGAAGACGCGAAGGATCACCGAGAATGATTTCGGTTATGGCCGAAACAGTATTGGCATGGGCTTGCTCTTCGAGACAAAGTTCTTTGCGCTTCTTCGCGCCTTCGTGGTGAAAGCAGGAGTTCGCCCTGAGTGAATGAAGTTAGTCCTCTGGTTCGCCGCCGTGGACGAGACGCAGGTGGACGTAGGTGCGCCGGTGGTCCTGGAGGATGCGCTTGGCTTCGTCTGCGAGCGACGCGGGGACGTAGACGCGGATCTCCCCCAATCCTTCCACCGCAAAAGGGTATATGTTGTGGGGAAGCCTTGACGTGTAATGACACGGTATGTCGTAGCTCTCCAGGAGGCTCTTGATCACGGAGGCCTCGCTGTCTGTCCAGATCCTGGCGACAATGGTTGGTGGCCCGTAAGTCATGGGTGTCAAGGGTCTGTGAAGGAATAATTCCTCCACAGTCTTAACCTATCACCTCCTTCAAAAGGCGAAAGAAATTGCCGCCAATGATTTTCTCGATCGCGGTTTCTTTGAAGCCCTTTCGGGACAACGCGTCCGCGAGGATCAACAGTCGCTTGGCTTCGTTGAGCTCCGGGACTCTGACATGAGCAGGCCTGCGAGTGTAGACAGTGCAAGCGGACTTGCTGTTGAAAAACTGAACATGACCGTCCAGCTCTTCAAGCAATCGCTGAACGCCTCCCATGGGCCCGTCGCTGCCAAATCCTACGTGATCGATCCCGGCAACTTTAACCGCATGATGGATGTGCTCCACAACATCATCCACAGTCGGCCGGTCCTTCTCTGTAAGCCAGCAACTCATGTTGAAAATACCGATGACGCCGCCCTTCTTGGCGAGCGCGCGAATCTCGGCGTCCGTCTTGTTGCGCTCCGTCCCCAACAGCGCCCGGCATCCTGCATGCGTGAATGCGCAGGGATATTTTGAATAACGAATGGCATCCAGAGTAGTCTGCTCGCCACAGTGCGAAAGATCAATCAGCATCCGGATCCTGTTCATGGCATCGACCAGGCCGATGCCGAAGGCGCTCAGTCCGCCGTTAACCCGGTCCACGTATCCGTCCCCAACAAGGTTGCGCGCATTATGCGTCAGCTGGAGCACTCTCAACCCCAAATCATAAAAGAGGCGCAGGCGGGTCAGATCCTGCTCGAGGGGATAAGCGTCCTGGAAAAGAAAGACCATCGCATGCTTCCCTTCGCGCTTGGCCTTGAGGATATCCGCCGCAGAGGCAGCGCGGACCACGATGTCGGTATTACGGGCCACCGCCTCATTCCACTGAGAGATGCTTCGCGCGCAGTCTTCAAACCCGCGCCCCTTCGGAGTGATTGAGACATCGTAGAACGCGTAGGTCATTCCCGAGCTTCGAATGGCGCGAAGTGTAAGGTCGTCCAGATTCGAGGAATAGTCCTCCGTGTAGACCAGCGCATCGCCCGAAATTGTTTTCCTGTACAGTTGCTCGATCTCCGGCTCGACGCGGGGGGAAGGCTCGATCGCAAGAGCCGGTGCGCAGAAGAAGCCGGTCATTCCCAGCGTTGCTTTCAGGGCGTTGCCGAAAAACTCCCGGCGCGTGCAAACCATGATTAGGTCCCTTAGGGTCTGTGAAGGAATTACCTGTGCTCTTTGGCGCGAGCGCGGGGCGGACAGATGCAAGGCGCCGCGACGCAGGCGATGCCGGGTGCATCGTCGAGGAGCGGCAACACAGCCGGTACGCGCCCTTCGCCGCCGCGCCCCTTCGGGTGCGGCCCGCAGGCCCGCTGGCTTTGTGCTCGCTCCTTACATACCGCTGCGGGTATGCTCGTCGCCCGCGCCTCGCCAGCGGGCCTGGGGGCCAGCAGCAAAGTGTAATTCCTTCACAGACCCTTAGTCCTTCTTCTTGAAAAGGTCCTCGAATCGTGCCCGCGCATCGCCCGGTGCGGCGGAATTCCCGATTGCTGGGCGGCCGCCTCGGCGCGGCTCGAAGTAATCGCAGAAATTTGCCCGGTCCTTGTCTCGAACCCACTCCGCCTGCGGCTCGTTGCATTCGTTATGCGCGGAACGGTTGTAATGACGGCAATTCAGGCAGCAATGCAGGTCCGCGTCGCATTCGGGACACGTGTCGCGGCGACCGATGCGCGCGCTGAGATCATAGGGTTTCCCGCACTTAAAACAGATCAGAACATCGGCCATCAAGGCTCCCCAGATCAGACGTCAGACCTCAGGGGTCAGACCTCAGACCACTCGCGGGTTGGAGCTAACGTAGTTGAGGTCTGAAGTCTGAGGTTTGAAGTCCGTGGCTCATTTTGTAGTGCGAGGCACTCTCTTCCTATTGAACGCCTGAAATTCGTACGTTATTCCCACCGTCAAACCCGAATCGGGATCGAACTTCTTTAATCCTGCGATGCCGGCAACGTCCCAGCGCAAGCCTCCCGCTTGCACTTGAGCTCCCAAACGCACCTGGGACTGGCTTTCGTTACCCAGTCTCTCGGGACCCTGGCGCCCATGGATCTCACCCACCAGATGGATCTTCCGGCGCACAGGGACAAGAATCGCCACCCCATAGGTTAGCAGATCCGCCTGGGAATTTGGCGCAACAGGCGAACCAAGAATAGCGAGGCCCAGATTGCCCAAGAAATGGGCGCGGCCCACATGTTTGGCCAGCAGAAGGCTGGCGAAAAAATTGGTCTCATCCGTGCCCAGTCCGGATTCATTGCTGGCATTGGGAAGCTGAACCGCAAACTTAAAGGCGACTCCGGGGTGACTCTTCCTTTCAGGCATAAGCTTGAGCTTTGTAGCGAGCACCAGGTCGCCCACATCGCTAGTCGCGTCTCCCGCGAAGTTCGGCTCGATTGCAGCCGGAGTGCGGCGCGACACTGAAAGGAAATCCTGCACCACTCCCGAAATCTGAAATTCGGCATATTCACCCACGCCGACATGGACGTCTGCAACTCCCAGACGGGTCAAATCCCCTTCGAGCCCGGACAGTGAAAAGCGCTGTCCCTGGAGAAACTCCACACCAAACTCCAGCCGCACCCGGCCCGTCGGGACGATATCTGCGTCATCCGTCTTCAGTGGCCGCTGCTGGGCCAGAGAAGGAATCCCCGATCCCAGCAAGACAGCCGCAAGCAGGAGGCCCTTGAATTGACGATTGACGAGTGACGAGTGACGATTACCTGAGTTGCCTGGACCTGGTGTATTCCTCATTCGTCAATCGTCAGTAGACCGTGGGCCGAGATCGCCGAGAAGGTACTGAAAGATTGCAAGCACCGCAACAGCGGCGGTTTCGGCCCGCAAGATGCGCGGGCCGAGGCTGAAGGTCCGGAAACCTGCTCGTATTGCGGATTCGACTTCACCTGCGTCCCAACCCCCTTCGGGGCCTATGCAGACCAGAAACCTGGACGAAAGCGCGGGGTTGCCGCTCCACGGAACTGACGCTTTCTCGTAGAAAAGACATCTGCACGCATCCTGGTACAATTCCGACTTCAGGAACTCTTCAAAGGCCAAAGGCGCACGCAGCTCCGGCACTGACGAGCGCGCGCACTGTTTGCACGCTTCGCGCAGGATCCGTTGCCAGCGCGCCATGCGGGCCTCAAGCTTGCTTTCGGTGATGCGTACTTCAGAGAAGCGCGTGACCAGGGGAATAATCTCCGCGGCGCCGAGCTCGGCCGCCTTCTGGATTATCCATTCAAACGTATCGGATCTGGTCAGCGCCAGAGCCAGCATGAGGCGAAGGGGAGCCTGAGGCCTGGGTTCTATTTCCTGGAGGTCCACAACGACGACATCGCTTCCCTCCCTGGCCACCTTGCCGCGGTAGCCGACCCCCTTTCCGTCGAAGATCTCTACGGGGTCCCCTGGACGGAGTCGCAGCACATCGCGAAGGTGGTGGATCTGGTCGGGTGGGAGTCTGGCGATCCCGTGCTTTATATTCTCGGGAGGAACGAAGAATCGCCTCCGGGGCATGGATGTGATTACCCGAAGATATCCTTTACCATCTCAAGTATGGTCCGCTCCTGCGAAACCTCTTCCTCTTTACTCAACTTCGCCAGAGCTTCGTACAGCTTGCGCTGCTCCTTCGTCAGCTTGGCCGGGACGACTACATTTACGGTGACGAATTGGTCCCCGCGCCCGCGCCCGTTCAGGCCGACGATCCCCTTATTGCGCAGCCGAAACGTGGTTCCCGTCTGCGTGGCTTCGGGGATCTTGAATCTTTCCTCTCCGTCGAGTGTAGGCACGGTAATCTCGCCCCCAAGGACCGCCTGCGTAATCCCAATAGGGACCTGGCAATGGATGTTGTTGCCCTCTCGCTGGAAGAAAGGATGCTCTTCCACGTAAATCACTACGTACAGATCTCCGGGGGGGGCTCCGTACAGTCCAGCCTCACCCTCTCCAGGAACCCGAAGCCTCGATCCGTTGTCCACGCCGGCTGGAATCTTGATCTCGAGAACCTTCTCCCTGTGCACGCGACCCCGTCCCTGGCACGTCTCGCAAGGGTCCCGGATAATTCTTCCGGCTCCCCGGCACTGTCCGCAGGTGCGGCTTATGGAAAAGAAGCCCTGCTGATAGCGTACCTGTCCCGTGCCATGACAGCTGCTGCAAGTGACCGGACTCTTACCTCGCGCAGTCCCCTTTCCTTCACAGCTGCCACAGGTCTCGTCTCTGGGGATCTTGATTTTCGTTTTGAGTCCGAAGGCGCCTTCCCTGAATGTGATCTTCAGGTCATAACGAAGATCGGCGCCCCGTTCGGGTCCCCCCCGGCGGCCGGTACCAAAAATGTCGCCGAAGCCGAAGAACTCTCCCAGGATATCGCCGAAGTCTCCGAAGGTGGAGGGATCGAAACCGCTGAACCCGCCCTGCACGCCGCTGTGGCCAAACCGATCGTACCGGGCGCGTTTCTCGGGGTCGCTCAGGACGCTATAGGCTTCGGCAGCTTCCTTGAAGTTTTCCTCCGCTTCCTTGCTCCCGGGGTTTTTGTCCGGGTGGTAGCGGACGGCCATTTTCCGGTAGGCGCTCTTGATGTCCTGGTCCGTCGCGTCTTTCGAAACTCCGAGGACCTCGTAGTAATCTCTTCTGGCAGTCAATCAGGAACTCCGGTAACGGAAGGGATCAATGCTCCGGCTTCTTGTCACGCTGGGAATCGAGGGCTGCTCTCATCAGCCTTTGCATGTCAACCTCTTCTTCTGCTGCGGACCCAGCTCCTGCTCCTTGAAGATCGTCGCCAGCCTTCGGGTGGTGAACGCGGTTGCCAGACGATGCGTTAAGCATTGCAGTGGCCAGCTTTGCCGCCCCGTTTTCGAGCTGGGCCAGCAATTCCCTCATTAGTCCAGCATTTTCTTCGTCAGCCGGAAGGGTTCTGGCTTTCTGGACCGTATCTTTTATCATTTCCTGTTCGACCCTGTCAAGGAGCCAGCCCAGCTCGGAATAGCTTCTCGTTACGGAGGATAGGAGCCAGTTGATCTGATTGCGCATCTGGGTCTGCTCTTTGACCTTGCGGTCGGATTCGGTGAGCTGTCTGGCCTCCAGGATCATCTTGTCTATCTCTTCCTTCGTCAGACCGGTGGATGGGGTGATCTTGATGGCCTGTTCTTTGCCCGACAGTTTGTCGCGCGCGGAAACGCTGACAATTCCATTGGCATCGATGTCAAAGGTGACCTCAATCTGTGGGGCGCCCCGCGGCGCCGGGGCAATCCCGCCCAACTCAAATTTCGCAAGGGAGCGATTGAACTTTGACAGTTCCCGCTCTCCCTGAAGCACGTGCACTTCCACCACTGACTGGTTATCACTTACCGTAGTGAAAATGGCGGTCTTCCTGAGCGGTATGGTGGAATTATGCTCGATAAGCCGAACGTAGAGCCCGCCTTGAGTTTCCACGCCCAGAGAGAGAGGCAACACATCCAGAAGCACGATCTCCTTCAGCTCGCCTTGCAAGACTCCACCCTGGAGAGCGGCTCCGACCGCAACCACCTCATCGGGGTTTACCTCTGCCGAGGCCTTTTTGCCGAATATCTTTTCCACGTGACGCTGAACCGCCGGCGTTCTTGTTTGCCCTCCGACAAGAATTACTTTGTCGATGTTGTCGGGACTCAGCTTGGCGTCTTTTAGAGCTCTTTCGCAGTACGCCGTTGTACGTTCCACGAGACCCTGCACCAGCTCTTCAAACTTGGCGCGCGTGAGGATCTTGTCGAAATGCTTCGGACCCTTGGCATCCGAAGCAATGAAGGGAAGGTTCACGTGGGATTCGACGGCGAAGGAGAGCTCGCACTTGGCTTTTTCCGCCGTCTCCTTCAAACGCTGCCTCGCCAGCGCGTCTTGTTCGAGAAAAATCCCTGTCTCCGCCTGGAATTCCGTTACTATCCAGTCCATCACGCGCTGGTCGAAGTCCTCGCCGCCGAGAAAGCTGTCTCCGCAGGTGGAAAGCACCTCGAAAACGCCGTCGTTGATCTCCAGTATGGATACGTCGAAGGTCCCTCCGCCCAGATCGAAGACAACCACGCGCTCATGCTCGCTCTTGCCCACACCGTATGCCAGGGCTGCCGCCGTCGGCTCGTTGATGATACGGCGCACCTCCAGGCCGGCGATACGTCCCGCGTCTTTGGTGGCCTGGCGTTGGGAATCATCGAAATAGGCGGGGACCGTAATGATCGCTTCCCGTACCGGTTCGCCCAGGAACTCCTCCGCCATGCTCTTGAGATACTGCAAGACCATCGCCGAGACCTCAGGCGGACTAAATTGCCTGTCGTTCACCGAAATCCGCACATCTCCGTTAGCGGAAGCGGCGAGCGTGTAGGGGAGATAGGACTTCAGCTTCTGAACTTCTTCGGAGTCGTACCTTCGCCCCATCAATCGCTTCACCGCATAGACGGTCTGGCTGGCGTTGGTGACTGCCTGGCGCTTGGCAATTTGTCCCAGCAGCCGTTCTCCCTTCTCGGTGAAAGCCACAATTGAGGGAGTGGTGCGGCCGCCGATATGGTTCGGAACAATCTGAATCGAAGAGCCTTCAAGCACAGCAACGCACGAATTTGTGGTGCCGAGGTCAATGCCGATGATTTTGCTCATACATCCTTCTCCCCAACGGGCTGGCGCGGCGGAGCCTGGGGACGAATGGCCACTTTAACCTGTGCGGGCCGCAGCAACCGATCCCCGTACATATATCCTGTGCGCAACTCCTCCATCACGGTGTTTTCGTCGTACTCGATGGTTTCCTCCCGACACAGGGCTTCATGAAGATTGGGATCAAACGTCTCTCCCCGGGCGGCGATGGGAACCACCCCGAGACGCGCCAGAGTATCCGCAAGCTGCCTGTACATTAACAGAAAGCCTTCGCGATACTGCTCGAGGCATGCACCGGCGTCCTCGCCGGAAAAACTGCCCAGAGCGCGTTCATAGGCATCGACAATAGGGAGCAATTCGGCCAGGACAGAACTCTTGGCCAGCAGGATGGATTCACCCTTCTCCCTTTCGATGCGCTTGCGATAGTTCTCAAACTCGGCAGCTTTGCGAAGGAAGCGGTCGCGCCATTGCTCCGACTCGGTCTTTGCCGCGCTCAGACCGGCCTGAAGCTGGGCCAGAGGATCCGGTCCCTCCTGCTCAGGTTTGGCTTCAATGGCTTCCTCGGCAGTGGTGGTCTTGGTTTGCCCGTCCAATCCAGAAGATTCGGAGGGCCGCATGTACAGTCGAGTCATTCTTGATTCCCTTGTTTGCTGAGCACCTGGCCGAACAGCCGGGCCACGTACTCAACGACAGAAATGGCGCGCGCATACTCCATGCGAGTAGGACCCAGGATTCCAAGAGATCCCTGGGTCTTCTCATCCACTACATAGGGCGAGGTTATGAGCGTACAATCCTCGATCCCTGGCAGCGCATTCTCTGCGCCGATTGTAATTCGTACCTCTTGCGTGTCTCCCTCGATACACTTCGAAATCAGGGAGGCGAGCCTGTTTTTATGTTCCAGAGTGTCGAAGAACACCCTCATTCGGTTAATATCGGAAAATTCCGGGCGTTTGATTAGGTTGGAAGCACCTTCCACATAGATCTCCGATTCACGAGCCTCGGGGGGCCCGGAAAATGTCTGCGTGCTCAAAACGATGACACGCTGCATGAACTTGTCGTAAAGAGCCCGCTCCTGACGGACCATCTGAAGCAGCTGGGATTTGATCTCAAGGAGCGTCCTGTTCTTGAAATGTTCCATGATGTATCGGGCCGCCTGGTCCAGCTCAGTCTGAGAATAGTCTTCCTCCAGGTAAATAACCCGGTTCTGAACGATGCCAGCCTTCGAAATCAACACCACCAGAACCCGGTTCTCGGTCAGCTTGACAAACTGGATGTGCTTCAATGCCACGCGGCTTATGGGCGGGGACACCACGATCCCCAGGTTATTGGAGACCAGCGACAGGATGTGACTCGTACGAGCCATGAGATGCGCCGCGCCGTCCCCATGCGGCAAATCGCGATCGATGATCTCCCGGTCCCGAGGCGATATCTCGTGGCGTTCCAACATGTAATCGACATAGAAGCGGTACGCCTTGTCGGTGGGGATACGACCCGCGGACGCATGGGGCTGCAGGAGGTAGCCCATCTCCTCGAGCTCGGCCATAATACTACGGACGGTGGCCGGGCTAAGGCGCTCGCGGATCCGGCGAGCAATCATTCGGGAACCCACTGGCTTGCCGGTGGCCACAAAAGCGGAAATCGCCTTCCGCAAGATCTCTCGAGAGCGCTCATTCAGAATCAAACCACCGCTCGGCTGCATACGAACCTATCGGAAGAGACTGAAACGATACAAAAAATTCTATAGTACGCGCTAAGCCAAAGTCAAACAACCACATCAACCACATCAACCGCTCGCCACCTTCGGGGGTCGAGGGGCAAAGGGAAAGGCTCAAGTAGCGTATTCCACCCCAGCGGAGCGAAAGGAAATTTAGCCGGGGCGAGCGCAGCGAAATACTTCAGCGGTCGATGGGCAGAGGGTCGAGGGACAAAGGGAAAGGGTTTGCACCCCATTTGCCCCTCCGTCCCTTGGCCCTTTGCCCCTCGGCCCCCCTCGGCCCCCTCACGTTCGAGACGTTAGAGGAGACTCTCGATGGGGGTGTAGGGGAGGTTGGCGGCCCTGGCAACCGGTTCACAGGTAACATGCCCCTGATAGGTGTTGACTCCAAGTCCTAACGCCGGATCCTGGAGGACCGCCTCTTTCAGGCCTTGTCCGGCCAGCTTGCGGGCATAGCGGAGCGTGACATTGGTAAGCGCAAACGTGGAAGTCCGGGGAACGGCTGCCGGCATATTGGCGACACAGTAGTGAATGACACCGTCAACCAGGAACGTGGGGTGGCTATGCGTGGTGGGGCGGGTCGTTTCAAAGCAGCCGCCCTGATCCACCGCAACGTCCACAGCTACGGTTCCTGTCTTCATCGCCGAAATCATCCTTCGGGTGACCACTTTGGGTGTTTCCGCACCGAATATCAAGACCGCGCCGATCAGGAGGTCGGCCTTCGCTACAGAGTCCTCGATGTTGAGGGGATTGGACATAAGCGTTTCGATCTGCCCGAAGAAGATATCATCGAGGTACCGGAGCCGGTCGGGATCGAGATCGATGATGGTCGCCCGAGCTCCCAGGCCCACCGCCATTTTGGCGGCATTGGTTCCGACGGTGCCGCCCCCGATAATGACCACGTTCGCCGGAGGCACGCCAGGAACGCCACCCAGCAGTTCGCCGAGGCCACCGTTGGGTTTCTGAAGGTAGTAGGCTCCTACCTGAATCGACATCCTGCCTGCCACCTCGCTCATCGGAGTAAGTAAGGGGAGTGAGCCGCCGGGCAGGCGTATCGTTTCGTAGGCGATCGCGGCGACCTTTCTTTCCAGGAGAGCCCGGGTCAGCTGGGGGGCGGGGGCCAGATGAAGATAGGTAAAAAGCATCTGGCCTTCACGGAGGGATTCGTACTCGGGTTCAACCGGTTCCTTTACTTTTACGATCATGTCGGCCCGCCCATAAACCTCGGCCGCCGAATTCGCGATCCTGGCGCCGGCAACCGCATATTCTTCGTCGGCTAGTCCGCTCCCTTCACCCGCGCGAGTTTCGACCAGGACTTCATGCCCATCCTGAACCAATGCGTGGACGCCCGAGGGAACGAGGCCGACGCGGAACTCGTTGTCTTTAATCTCCCTGGGCACCCCGACAATCACAGGCACACGCTCAGAGGGCCAAGCACATCCGTTCGGAAATTCAACGATGTCTGACCGAGATGGTGTCTTTCTTCGATCACAGCGCTACCGCATCAACCCCGGAACTGCGGGTTACTCAGGTGTCGATCTGCGCCCTTTGTAACTTGCCGCTGTAGTCTATGTAAATCGACTTCCACTCAGAAAAGGTGTCCAGGGCTGCCTGGCCTGCTTCGCGATGCCCATTGCCCGTTTGTTTGGTTCCGCCAAAAGGGAGGTGCACTTCCGCGCCGATGGTGGAAGCATTTACATAGAAAATCCCCGTGTTCATGTCGCGCATCGCGCGGAAGGCGCTGTTGACGTCCTGCGTATAGATCGCCGACGAGAGTCCATAGACGACACCGTTCCCTATTTCGATAGCGCTATCGAGATCATCGCAAGGGATGACGGAAACAACGGGGCCGAAGATCTCCTCCTGAGCAATCCGCATCCGGGGATCGACATCCGCAAAAACCGTTGGTTCGTGAAAGAATCCTCTGGCGTACTCTCCGTCCGAGAGCCGGCGTCCGCCGCAGACCAGCCTTGCTCCTTCGTCGAGTCCTATGCGGACATACTCCTCTACGGTGCGCAGCTGGTTTTCGTTAATGCTGGGGCCCATATCCACGGAAGCATCCAGGCCGTTTCCTATCCGCAAGGCCCTGGCCCGGCAAGCGAATCTGTCCAGAAACTCGTTGTAGACTTTTCCGTGCACGATCACGCGACTGGCTGCTGTGCAGCGCTGACCGGTCGTGCCAAACCCTCCCCAGATCGCTCCATCCACAGCCAGGTCCAGCTTTGCGTCGTCCATGACAATGATGACGTTCTTTCCACCCATTTCCAGGTGGTGATGCTTGAAGCCGGGGACGCACTCGCGGGCCACTGTATTCCCCACGGCGGTGGATCCGGTAAAGGAGATGAGCCTTACATCCTTATGCCGGATAAGGGGCAGCCCTACTTCCGAGCCTGTACCAAACACCAGATTCACGACGCCCGGCGGCACGCCTCCCTTTTCGAGCGCCTTGACCAGATTCAGGGCGGAGTGCGGCGTGTCCGTGGCGGGCTTCAACACAACCGTATTGCCGCAAACCAGCGCTGGCATGACCTTCCAGGAAGGGATGGCCATGGGAAAATTCCACGGAGTGATCAGGCCGCACGCGCCAATCGGCATCCTTAGCGACATCGCGAACTTGTTGGGGAGCTCCGAAGGGACGGTCTGTCCAAACTGGCGGCGGCCTTCTCCTGCCATGTAATAGGTCATGTCTATGGCTTCCTGCACATCGCCTCTCGTTTCCGCGAGGACCTTCCCCATCTCCTGCGTCATCTGGCGGGCGAACTCCTCTTTCTGACGGATCAGGATTTCGCCCACACGAAAGAGGATCTCTGCGCGTTTGGGAGCCGGCGCGAGCCGCCAGGAATCCAGCGCCCGGACCGCCGCTGCGACTGCCCGATCCGCATCCTCGGGTCCCGAGCGCGGAAAGACGCCCAAGACCTGATCGTAGCAGGCAGGATTGCGATTCTCGCAGGTAGCGCCGGACGCCGCCGGCACCCATTCGCCTCCGATGTAGTTATTGAACAACGGTACGCTCTTCATAATCGAATCCCCGTTTCGAGTGACGAGTGACGAGCGTGCAAGCTTCTCAATTCGTCACTCGTCATCACAGCTGCTCCTTAAGGAGGTGAAGGAAGGTGCCGGCGTCGGTCACGATTCCAACTGTCTGAGAGGATCCCCGGTCGGAAAGCTTCGTCACCACAGCCGGATTGATGTCGACGCAAACAGTCCGGACCCACGAGGGGATCATGTTCGCGGCGCCGATTCCGTGCAGCATCGTTCCGAGTATCATGACCACTTCCGCGTCCTTGAGCAGCACGGCATAGCGTGCCTGGGCTTCGACCATGTCGCAGATCGTGTCCGGTAGGGGCCCGTCGTCCCGGATGCTACCCGCCAGGGCAAAAGGCACCTTGCTTTTTACGAGCTCGTACATGACTCCCGACTGCAGGGCGCCGGCTTCTACCGCCGCGGCGACGCTTCCGTACTGGTTAATGAAGTTGATGGCGCGCATGTGGTTGCGGTGCCCTTCGTGCGCGGGCATACCCGTTTCGAGTTGCACGCCAAGAGAAGTCTTGTAGAGTGCGTACTCGATATCATGGACGGCAATGGCGTTACCGCCCAGAAACGCCTGGACATATCCACCGCGAATCATTTTGCACATGCCTTCCACGCCGCCGGTATGGACTACTACGGGGCCCGCAACAACAACGATCTTTCCCCGAGCGGCGTGGGTCTGATGCAGCATCTCGGCCAACTGACGCACGGCAACCTCGACGCGGCGCTCGGACGAGATCTCGCTGGCCATGAAGGTGAAATCCTTGCGCTCCCGGTCCTTGAACTCGCGAACAACCTTGATCCCCGCATGGCCGCAGACTACGAGGTCGCCCTTTCGGATGTCGCGCAGTTTCCCGCATCGCGGGCCATCGGGATCCACGCGAATCACGGCGTCCATGCGCTGTTCCTGCACCAGTTTCCAATTGCCGGAAAGGCGCACGTAAGTCCGGTAGTTCGTAGAGGAGTAAAAATCATCGGGAACTCGGCCGGATCCGAGGGCCGGCTCGATGCGGGCGTCCTGCTCCTCCGCCAGGTAACATCCGAGGGGAACCAGGATATCCAGAAGTTCCTTGAGTGATTCGCTGCTGTGAGACTGAATTTTGATGCGGGCTAGCGAATAGTCATCGTTGGTCTTGCCCACGAGGAACTTTTCGATTTCGAAGGTACACTTGTGTTCGATGACGCGATCCAGAATCTGCGACATGATTCCCGAATCGATCAAGTGTCCTTTGGCTTCTACAACCTCCTCAAAAGTGTTCATTCCTGCTTCTGTGAATCATACTATGCCCTCAGGTATTCGGGGCGCTCAGTCTCACCACGGAGACCCGGAGAACACAGAGACTCACGGAGCTCCCTCGTTTCCTCAGTGAATCTCTGTGCTCTCTGTGTCCGTGGTGAAGAAGATGCTCGGTCCTTCTTGTGCGCCGCCTTTCACTGAGAAGGTGTGAAAAAAATTGGCCCTTCCGTAGTGGCGTTCAAGGTTTTGTGATGCTTGTGTAGTAAGTGAAAACCTGCGTGCCGGTTGCCCGGTGAAACTTGAGCACCACATCTTCTCCGCTCTTCAGCCCCTTCACGATGTTCAACAGATCCATGGCCGATTCGATTTTCCTTCCGTTGGCTGCGACTATGATATCGGTGATCCCCTGTCCTTGAGCCATTAGGCCCGCGTCTTCGGCAAGGCTCCCCGGCTTCACGTCAAGAACCACGGCGCCGCCACTAATATTGAGCTCGCGGGCCATTTCGGGCGAAACATTGTCGAACTCGAGCCCGATCTCCGCTTTCGGCCTTTCCGCTCTCTCCTCAAAGCTGAACTTCCCTTTCTCCTTATCTGCATCTTCAAGTTTTCTTTCAGCAACGGTCACATCGAGGACCTTCTCCTCGCCGTGACGGACGACCTTTACGCGGACCTTCTTCCCCGGAACCGTGTTGGCCACTGCCAGACGCAAGTCCTGTACGCCGGTGATCTTCTTGCCGTCGAACTCCACAACGACGTCTTCGGATTTCATGCCGGCCTGGGCCGCGGGCCCTTTATTGGAGTCTTTGCCGGACTCGTCGCTCAGCCCCGTTATCAAAACCCCGCCGCCCTGCTTGACCCCGAAATACCTGGCCATTGCGGGTGTGAAGGCCAGGAGGTTCATGTTCACGCCCAGGTAACCGCGCGTCACCTTTCCCTTGTCGAGTATCTGATTGTACGCATTGACAAAAATGTGCGAAGGAACCGCAAAACCGACACCGGCATTGGCGCGCGTCGTGGTCGAGATAAAGGTATTGATGCCGACAACCTCTCCGTTCATGCTCACCAGCGGACCGCCACTATTTCCGGGATTGATCGCGGCATCCGTTTGAAGGTAATCGTTGAACAGAAGCGAAGGAGATTCGGAGGCCGGTTCGGGAAACACACGCCCAGTTGCGGAGATGATTCCCGCGGTGACCGTTTGTTCCAAGCCGAAGGGGCTGCCGATGGCAAGGACCCAGTCTCCTACTTTCATGCTCTTGGCTTCGCCGATCCTGGCGTAAGGGAATTCCCTGGCGCCATCGATCTTGATCACTGCAATATCCGAAAGAGCATCTGCGGCGATAATCCTGGCGGTATATTCTTGTCCTTCCTGGAGACTTACTTTGACCTTGTCCGCACCCTCAACAACGTGACTGTTGGTGATGATGTAACCCTTGGGGTCCACGATCACGCCCGAACCCAGGCTCCTGCGAGTAAACTCCTCGGGCCCGTTAAAGAACCGATGGAAAAAATCAAAGGGGTCCTGCTCCTGTCCTTGTCCCTGCCCCTGCCCCTGCCGGCGGCGCCGCTGCGTCACCTTGACCACTTCCTCGGTATTTATGTTGACTACGGCTGGCTCCACACGGCTGGCAACCTCCGCAAAAGCCTGTGACAGAGCAAGAGCTGCCCCGCCCACAACCGGCTTGCTGTCCGTCTGGATCTTTAGCTGGCTGTCCCGGGGCGCCACGGCTCCCGCGCGATAAGAAATCAGAGAGCCGATACCGATACCCAAGGTCAAAACAAAAAGGACCATCAGGAAGCTGACCAGACGCTTGCCTGGCTGCTGAGCCCGGTCTAGACCGTCGTTCATATTAGAATCCTCCCGCCTGCCATAATTGCACGTTCAATTCTACGCGATGCGCCTCTACTAGTTCCAAACAAAATCAGGGACGACGGCAGAGGAGCGGAGGAGCAGGGGAGCAGAGGAGCGTGGGTGCAGGGGGCCAGGGGAGCACAAGGGAAGACAACAAAGCAGAGAGAAACCAATCTCCCTCTTCAACCCCTCACCTCTGCTCCTCTGCTCCCTTGCCCCCCTTCACCTCCGCTCCCCTGCCCCTCCGCAGCTCGTCAGTCGCGACGGATTTCAGAGATGAGGATGCCGGCAATAACCAGGCCGCCCCCCAACCACTCCTTCGGGCTAAGAGTTTGCCCCAATAACAAGTAGGAAAAGAGTGCGGCAAATAGGGGCTCCAGGCTGAAGATGAGGGCGGTGCGGTTGGCGGTTGTGAATTGCTGGGCTCGATTCTGGACGTAGAACCCAAACGCCGTCGCCAGCACTCCGGTAATAAAAAGATAGAGAGTAAACGGAACGTCAGGAACCAGAAAAGGTGTTTCCAGCATAGGCATCGCCAGACTGCCAACGACGGCGCTCACCGCCATTTGCAGAATCACGAGTTGCCTGAAGTCGCTGATGGGCGAATATCTCCCGATGAAGAGGATATGGAGAGCGAAAACGACGGCGCACAGAAACGTCAAGGTGTCTCCTCTCCCGAATTTGAGCTCAAGGGTTTCCAGAGTAAGCAAACCCAGCCCTACGGTCGCGAGGGCCACTCCGGCAATTGTCTGCCGCCTGGGACGATGCCCGAAAAGAACGAATCCAAGGATCGGAACCAGAAGCACCGACAGGCTGGTGATAAAGGCGGACTTGGAAGCAGTTGTCACGCGCAGCCCAACAGTTTGAAAGATAAATCCACCCAGCAGAAGCGAGGCCAGAATCGACCCGCGCCGGAAGGTTTCGAGCGACATATTTCGGAGCGCCCCGGGCATCAAAGCGACGGTGAGCGCGGTAGCAATCCAGAAGCGCAGGGTGATAAAGAGAATTGGGGAAACCTGCGCCAGGGCTTTCTTGACAATCGCGAAGGTGCTGCCCCAAATTATGGTTACGAAAATGAGCGCCAGATCGGCCTTGGCGGTCTTGGGGATTTTCATGGCGGCATGGAGATCTTAGCACAGCGGAGCCGCGCCGCGCGCAGGGCTCACCACTGAGAACGACACCGTCCTCGGTCGGATCGAGGAGTTCCTCCGTGACCCGGACCTCTTCAGATCGCGGATACACCGACTCCTTTGTAATTCTTCAAAATCCAGTCTTCAGCCCGGCCAAATCGGGGCGGACGGGCTCTCAGCTTTCGATGAAGCGAGACTCCACTCCAAATTGCCCTTTACTGTCGATGCGAATTTGAGTAACGTGGAGCCATAGCTTCTAACTGTGACAATCTCGACAGGTTTTGGCATGCGCGTGCTTTTTGTGGGTCTGGCTCTCGCTCTTGCAGTGGTAGTGGCCCAGGAGACTCCCCAGGAGAAGAAGTTCTTCGAGGTCAAGATCACGAAAGATGAGATCTATTCCTACAACGGCATCAAGTTTGCCGGTGACTATACTTCGTGGGAATCACCATCCGGACAATTGGCGCTCGGGAGGACCGAAGGAGGAGTAACAATTCTCGTCATACTTGGCGCAGGCACATTCAAGATCGAAGCCCCGGAAGCAGCCCAGGAAAAGTTCAAAGAAGTGTTTGGAACGTATCCTCTGAAGACAAAGTTCAACACGCTTTACATGCGCATAAACCCCAAAGAATTCGAGGAAATCTTTGATCATTCCAAATGGGAAAAACCCAATGACGAGGCGGCCTTTACAAAGTCCAAGGCGCTGGTTGACGAGAAGTTCCTGGGGTCCTATCACGCAGGGCCACTGGCAATCTTCCCTCCTTACAAGACGCGCTTTATGGACTTCGACACGCCGGATCTCGGCCAAATCGTCAATGAAGAGGGTTACTGGCTTATCCTGCGCAGGTTTGCCCCGTACAAGAGCGTCTACCCACCGAAGTTCGTAAACCCGAAGCAGAAGTAAGCTATCCTGGGCCACAGTTTCTTTGTGTCTTTCGCGTCGTCGTGGCAAGCGCTGCGCTCAATCCACAGCGAAGACACGAAGAAAACTCGCGTGCCAGCGCGAGTCTCAATAGACACGGACGACCTCGATGCCGGAGGACGGGACAGATATCTTGAGCAACACGAGCTGCCTGTCTACCCAAAGATGAATCAGCAGCGCACCGGAGTCCACCTGGAGATGGCGCGCCTCGACTTTTTTCGCTCCGATCGAGAGGGTCTCCCGGTTCGCCTCGCTGATTTTCAAAACTCCCGAGTCCGCCTCTTGAGGGATTACGACCTCGAAACGCTGGAGCTTCTCCTTGCTGTCAAAATTGTAAAGCCGTACAAGGAAGATGAAGTGATGGAATATATTCGTGTCCAGAATGGTGTAATCGTTGCCGACCAGAAGGCCTTTCTTCGTCGGGGTTGACCCGTTATTATATTCAAACATTGCGGCATTGGGATTGAAGGCGCCGACAATGGAACCCTTCTTCCCGTCCACGTCGCTGCGAAGCTGGTAGCCTCGAGGCCGAAAATGTCCATCCATGTCCAACTTCGACTCCATCTGGACCTTCTGCTGTGTATTGCTTGGGTTCCGGAAGTTGAGAACCGAGGTGCTGCTGGCCGAGTTTTCAGTTACGGCCAGGACGTAATGTTCGCTTCCGATCTCCTTGCCTTGCACGACAATCTTGAACTCCCCCTCTTCCTGCCCGGCTTTCCCGCCGGAACTAACAAGCACGGGAAGGGCGATAAGCCACGAAACCCAGTGTAATAGGCTCACTCAAGATCCCCGTTTACAAAGTGTCCGGTCGATAGTACAGCCCCGGTTGCGAGCCAGCAAGGCCTGAAAAAAGCCCGCATCATTCCACTCTGGCGTAGGTTTGGAGTGCAGCCTTTGGGCTGCCTTTGGAGTTCGGATGCTGCCCAATGTCCATGCAGATGAGGCTCAAGGGTGAACTCCCAACGTAACGCCTCGATTACGTTTGGAGTGCAGCCTTTAGGCTGCCCTCAGAGTTCGTTCCCCCACAGGCCAAAGCCTGAACCCGAACGATGGCAGAGGCTGGCTTCCTGCGCTGCCCTCGGAAAGAACGTCGCGTTAGTCGGGACAATTCTGGATGCTCGTTTACGCGGTCACGCTTTGCGGCGAGCGCGACAAGGCCGGCATCACCCAACTGGGATCCCTGAGCGCGGCACCAAGGAAAGCGGGTGGCCGCTGTTGTGAATCATCGGTGATCGTCAGAGCAATAGCAGACTGGGCGGCCGTTGGGCGCAGGAGGTCGTGGTGGCTCGATGGATCTTCCGGTTGGAGAATATCACGCATCTCGCGCAGATCCGACATCAGCTCAACGGCGGACTGGTAGCGTAATTCGACTCTCTTCTCAAGCGCCTTGAGCGTGATCCTGTCAACGCCCGGCGGAACCCACCGATTTAACTGAGAGGGTGGAGGCGGGTCCAAATGAATTACTTTTGAGCATATCTCAGCCACGCAACACCCGCAGAATGGAGGTTTTCCACTCGCGCATTCGTAAAGTAGCGTGCCAAGCGAGAAAAGATCGCTTCGCCCATCAAGCGCTGCATGCATTGCCTGCTCCGGGGACATATAGGGTGCGGTGCCTACGATAGCTTCGAAGTCTGTGAACCATAGCGAGGTCACTCCCGCATTCTCTGACACACTTTCACCACGGCCTATCTTCGCCAGTCCGAAGTCCAGCACTTTTACTCTTCCAAGAGGAGTGATGATGATGTTCTGCGGCTTTATGTCTCTGTGGACGATTCCGTGAGAATGGACCTCGGCCAGCGCGTCAGCGATTTGCGCGGCAATATCCAAGGATTCTCTGGGTGCCAGCGGTCCCCTCCGGATTCTTTCGGAGAGTGTCTCGCCCTCCACATACTGCATGATGATGAAGCTGCGATCCCCCTCTTCCAGTTGCTCATGAATCGCACAGATGTTGGGGTGATCTAGCTGGGCGGCGGCTTGAGCCTCGATGACAAGCCGCTTTTGGGCCTTCTTGTCCATCAGCAATTTGGCCGGCAGAGATTTGATGGCCACCTTGCGATGTAACTTCGTATCTTCCGCCAGGTAAACCTCGCCCATTCCGCCCTGACCGAGCTTGCAGATAACCCGGTAGTGGGAGATCATTTCGGGAATCATGGAAGTCTTGCCTCATGGTCACTTGACGTGGCTCTTGGGAGTCTTGCCT
>WNGD01002037.1_pt1 | contig 21356 bp, 23 predicted proteins | sample 5400671 | NCBI WGS metagenome assembly WNGD01 (sample SAMN13153369, study PRJNA577476) | soil metagenome | isolation source: 40 cm soil or saprolite under grassland replicate 2 | place: USA:California | collected 2016-06-15 | reverse complement strand
CGGACGCGGTGCGCGAGGTTCGCTCGAAGAGGAAGGCCGGCGAGTGCAAGGGCACACCCAGCAGCTCGGACTCCTCCTCGTTCGTCACGGTCGGCTCGATCGATTGCATCCCGCTCGCGATCACGACGCCGTACTCCTTTTCGAGCAGCTCGTAGAAGGATGCATTCTCGAGCAGCTCACGCGACAAGCCCGGCACTCGATCAGCGGGCACGTGCAGGGTCTCGAGCGCCATCGGCTCGCCATCGGCGAGGCGCAAGCGCCGGATGAGGACGACGCGCGAGTCCGGCGAGACGTTCAACGCGCGGCCGACCGCTGCGCCGGCGTGGGTCTCGCGTAGCTCGATCGTCTTGCTCCCGGCCGTCATGCCGCGACGCCGCATGTCCTCGCTGAAGGACGTCAGGGTCAGCTGCTGGGCGATCTTCGGCTCGCTGACGAAGGTGCCGCTGCCGTGGCGCCGCTCGAGGTACCCGTCGCGGACGAGGTCGTCGAGTGCCGCCCGCAGCGTCAGGCGCGAAATGCCGAGCTCGCCGCTGAGCCGCCGCTCCGAGGGGATCGCCTCGCCGACCTGGAGCTGGTCGATCAGCTCGAGGACTCGCTGCCTGGTCAAGACCTGTTTGCTCACGTCGCTCCTTATGGAAGCACAGGTGTCCGGACGTGGTCAAGACCACTCACCTGCAATCAGCGGAGAATATACCCCCTTGACACGAAGATTGGTCTGTGCCAATCTGTCGGCCGTGGTTGGTGGTCTAAACCAATCGGGGAAGCCAGGGTGGCTCCCCATGCTCCGGGAGGCGACATGAAAGCTCGAATCCTCGTGGCGGCGATCTTCGCTGCCATGCTCGCCGTTGCGGCGACGACCGCAAGCGGCGGGACGTCAAAGGCCCAGGCCGACAAGATCGTGGTCTGGCTCCAGAATGACGCGCAGAACGGTTGGCCTGAGGCAGTTGCCCTCGCCAACAGGAACTTCAAGGCACAGCATCCGGGCGTTGACGTCGACGTCCAGTACCAGTCGTGGGGCAACCATCTCCAGAAGTTCGACGCGGGTCTCGTGGGCGGTGACGCACCCGACGTGATCGAGCTCGGCAACACGGAGATGACGAAGTACATGGCCGCCGGCGCCTTCAAGTCGCTGACGCAGTCGGCCTTCCCGAACAACAAGACCTGGCTCCAGGGCCTCAAGGGCTCGTGCCAGTACAACGGGAAGCTGTACGGCGTCCCGTATTACGCTGGCGCGCGTGCGGTCATCTACCGCAAGGACCAGTACAGCAAGGCCGGCATCAAGTCGACGCCGAAGAGCCTCGCGCAGTTCATCGCCAACGGGAAGAAGCTGATGAAGACGTACGGCAAGGACGGCAGCTATTCGGCCGTCTACTTCCCCGGCAAGTACTGGTATGCCGCCATGTCCTTCGTCTACGACTACGGCGGACAGATTGCAGTACGGACGGGCGGCAAGTGGAAGGGTACGCTCAACTCGCCCAAGGCGATCGCAGCTCTCAATCAGGTGAATCTGATCGCGAAGACCCTGACTCGGGCGAGCAAGACGACCGACGAGGCGAACCCGCAGCAGGCTCTCGTGTTTGCGAAGGGCAAGGTCGGTTCGTTCATCGGCAACGGCTGGGAGTGGCCGTACGCACTCGATGCCAAGGTCGGAAACCCGGCGCTCGAACCCGTGGTCGGCGCCTATCCGATGCCGAGCCACATCCCCGGCAAATTCATGCCCACCTTCCTCGGCGGCTCCGATCTCGCGGTCCCGGTGACCACGAAGAACCAGAGCCTGGCCGTCGACTGGATCAAGGCGTTCACTAGCACCGCGGCGGAGAGTGAGATCGCGAAGGCGGGCAATATCGCCAACACGACGAAGCTCCTCGCCTTCAACGCCTCCAACCCGAAGCTGGCGCCGTTCGCACGGGCGGCGAAGTACAGCTGGTTCGTCCCCACGAGCCCCAACTGGGCGAACGTGGAGAATGCGAACGTGCTGCAGGACATGCTCGTCAAGATCTTCACCGGTCGTTCATCGGTGAAGGCAGCGGCAAATAGCGCCAGTAGTCAGATCACGAGGATCCTGAACACCGGCGCGTGAGTCGCCTCGCGCCCGAAGGAGCAGCTGTGGCGTCCGTCGCCGAGAGCGAGTTTCCACTCGCCTCTCGGCGGCGCCGCCGCCTTACGAGACAGCGAATCGGGCGTGCGCTCGCTCCCTATGCCCTGCTGGCCCCAGCGGCTACGGCAATCGGCCTCATCCTGGGCTACCCGCTCTACCTGCTCGTCAAGATGTCGTTCGAGAAGTACGGCCTTTTCGAGCTGATCCGGCACAAGGGTCGCTGGATCGGGACTGCGAACTACACGCACATCCTTCACGACAGCATGTTCTGGCGCGTCCTCGCCCGAACGATCCTGTTCACCGCCGTGACCGTGACGCTGACCATGGTGCTCGGCACGGCGATTGCACTGCTGCTTCTGCAGGTCTCGCGTTGGCTCCGCGTCGCGATCACGACCGGTCTCGTCCTTGTCTGGTCGGTGCCGGTCATCGTGGCGGTCGATATCTGGCGCTGGATGGTGGACTACGAGTTCGGGGTCGCGAACTGGACGCTGACGAAGCTGCACATCGGGAACTTCGTCAGGCACGATTGGTTCGCCAATCCCTGGACCGGCTTCGGGGTGATCACGGCACTGATCGTCTGGGGCGCGATTCCGTTCATCACGATCACGGTGTATGCCGGGCTCGCCCAGGTGCCGCAGGAGCTGCTCGAGGCGGCGGCGATCGACGGCGCGAAGCCGTGGGCCGTGTTCCGCGAGGTCACGCTCCCGCTGCTGATGCCGATCTTCGTCATCCTCACGAGCCTGTCGATCATCTGAGACTTCCAGGTCTTCCAGCAGATCTGGGTGATGCTCGACTTCCGGCCGACGAACGACTACTACACGATGGCGATCTACGCCTTCCACCAGTCGTTCCAGATCAGCGAGTACGGGCTCGGTGCAGCGATCGCGGTCGTGATGGTGCTGTTCATGTTCGGGGCCACGCTCGTGTATCTCCGGCAGATGCTGAGGACGGGGGAGGTTCAGTGAGCTCGGTTACGCAGATCGCGCCGACGCCGGTTGCGCCGGTGACGTCGGGCCGCCGCCGGCGTCGTCGGAGGACCCGCCAGCTCGGCTGGAACGTCCTCGGACTGGTCGTCCTCGCCGTGATGGTCTTCCCGGTGTACTGGATGGTCGCGACGGCCTTCAAGCCGGGGCAGCAGATCCTCAGCTACACGCCGAAGTGGGTTCCGACTAGCCCGACGTTGTCGAACTTCCGCGACGCCATCCACCAGCCGTTCTTCTGGAACGCTGTCAAGAACAGCCTGATCGTCGTCAGCGCCGTGGTCGCGCTCTCGGTCGTGCTGGCGTTTCTTGCCTCGCTCGCCCTGGCGAAGTTTCACTTCTACGGGCGTAAGGCGTTCATCGTCCTGATCCTGGGCGTCCAGATGGTCCCGCTCGCGGCGCTGATCATCCCGCTCTACATCCTCATGTCCCGGCTGGGGCAGGTCGACAAGCTCACGGGCGTGATCGCGATGTACCTCACCTTCGTGCTCCCCTTCACGGTGTGGACGATGCGCGGCTTTCTGCTCGGCATCCCGAAGGAGCTCGAGGAGGCGGCGATGGTGGACGGAGCCACACGGTTCGGCGCCTTCGTGCGCGTCCTCCTGCCTCTCGTGGGCCCCGGTCTGGTGGCGACCTCGATCTTCGCCTTCATCCAGGCCTGGAACGAGTTCATCATCGCGTACGTGTTCCTGCACACTCCGGAGAAGCAGACGCTGATGGTGTGGCTCGCGTCCTTCACGACGCTGCGCGGAACGGACTGGGGGCCGCTGATGGCCGGCGCGACGCTGTGCGCGCTGCCGGTCGTGGTCTTCTTCCTGCTCGTGCAGCGGCGAATTGCATTCGGACTGACGGCCGGGGCGGTCAGAGGCTGATGGCCCAAATCGAGCTCGTCCACCTGTCGAAGGTGTACGGCAACGACGTGACTGCCGTGCGTGACCTGAATCTCGACGTGGCCGAGGGCGAGTTCATGGTGCTGGTCGGTCCGTCGGGCTGCGGCAAGACGACGGCGCTGCGGATGGTTGCCGGGCTCGAGGAGATCAGCGCGGGTGAGATCCGGATCGGCGGCAAGGTCGTCAACGACCTCGCGCCGCGCGACCGTGACATTGCGATGGTCTTCCAGAACTACGCGCTCTACCCGCACAAGAGCGTCTACGAGAACCTCGCCTTCGGCCTGCGCATGCGCAAGGTGCCGAAGGCCGAGCAGAAGCGGCGCGTCGAGGAGATCGCACGCATCCTCGGACTCGGCGACATGCTGCAGCGCCGTCCGGCGCAACTCTCCGGAGGACAGCGCCAGCGCGTTGCGATGGGTCGCGCGATCGTGCGCGAGCCGAAGGCCTTTCTCATGGACGAGCCGCTCTCGAATCTCGACGCCAAGCTGCGCGTTCAGATGCGCGCCGAGATCGCCCGCATCCAGCAGGCGCTCAAGGTGACGACCGTCTACGTCACGCACGACCAAGTCGAGGCGATGACGATGGGTCATCGCGTCGCGGTGATGCGCGACGGCGAGCTGCAGCAGGTCGATACCCCGCAGCGCCTGTACGACGCTCCGGCAAATCTGTTCGTCGCGAGCTTCGTCGGATCGCCGCCCATGAACTTGTTCGAGGCGGTCGTCGAGCGCGACAACGACGGGCTCGTCTGCAAAGTCGGCGAAACCGAGTTGGAGCTGCCTGCTGACGTCGCGGCGGGGCGACCGTTGCTTGCGAATTACTCGGGCCGCCGTGTTGCGGTCGGCATCCGGCCCGAGGACGTGCGCGAGGCCTCGGGTTGGGACGGCGCCCGCCTGCGCGGTCGCATCCTGCTCGTAGAGTCCCTTGGTTCCGAACAGCTCGTCCACATCGAGATCGCGGCGACGCCGCTCGAGCGCTCCGATCTCATCGATACCGCCGCCCAGCCCCCAGGGCCCTCCCTGGGTGTCGACGACCTCGAGCGTGCGGTGACCCTCCTCGGCCGTTTCGACCGGCACCTCCTCCTCGCGCCGGGCGAAGCGGTCGAGGTGGCGATCGACCCGCTGCTCCTGCACTTCTTCGACCTGCAGACGGGCGTCGCGATCCCGACGGTCGACGTGCCGGTCGCCGCCGGGGTCGTGAGGTAGTCATGCGTCTCGGTGTCGGGGCAGCGCTCGTCGAGGGCACGCTCGTTCCCGGCGATGTCGAGGTTGCGGACGGTCACGTCGCGGGCGTGGGCTTGAGCTCGGCGAACGGAATCGGAATCGCCGCCCCGGGCTTCGTCGACCTGCAGGTCAATGGATTCGCGGGCGTCGACTTCTTCTCGGCCGACGCGGAGGGTTACCGGAAGGCGGGCAAGGCGTTGCTCGAGTGCGGTGTGACCGCTTATCAGCCGACGTTCATCACCTCGCCGGAGGACGAATTGACGGCCGCGCTGAAGGAGGTTCCACCGAACGGTTCCACTCCGCACATCATCGGCGCCCATCTCGAAGGTCCGTTCATCGCCCCGGAGCGGCTCGGGACGCATCCGGCGGAGTCGAGGCGTGACCCCGACTGCGGGCTGCTCGAACGTCTGCTCGCTGCGGGACCCGTGAGCCACGTGACGCTGGCACCCGAGCTGCCGGGTGCGGAGGAGCTCATGGAGCTGCTGAGGCAGCGCGGCGTGACCGTTTCCTGCGGCCATTCGAACGCGACCGCCGCGGAAGCGCGCGAGGCGTTTGCGCGCGGGGCGAAGACGGTGACGCACATCTTCAATGCGATGCGCCCCTTCGCTGCGCGGGAGCCCGGCCTCGCCGGCGCAGCTTTGTTTTCCCCCGACGTCGTCGTGCAGGTGATCCTCGACGGAGTGCACCTGGCGGACGACACCGCACGTCTGGTCTGGCAGGCCGCGCCGGGACGTGTCGCGCTCGTGACCGACGCAATTGCGGCAGCAGGCGCCGGAGACGGCAGCTACACCCTCGCGGGCGTCGATTTCGACGTGGAGAACGGCGTCGCGCGCCGGGCCGACCGCGTTCTCGCCGGTAGCACGGTGCCGATGATCGAGGCCGTGCGAAACCTGGTCACGCTCGGTGCGCGCATCGACGCCGCTCTCAGTGCTGCGACCGATGTGCCTGCGCGCATCGCGGGACGTCCGGACCTCGCAACGCTGCAGCCGGGTGCGAGGGCCGATCTCGTCGTGCTCGACGACAGCCTCGAGATCGTGAGGGTGCTCGTCGGCGGTCACGACGCCGTCGGCTGACGGTCTGCAGGGTCTAAGCTCGGGGAAGGCCCAAGCACAACCCACGATGAGGAGGAGTCATGGCCCAGAAGTCGGACTTCACCGAGCAGGAATGGGAGTCGCTTCAGAAGGGCGCGCTCGGCGCCGGATTGCTCGTGTCTTTGAGCGATAGGAGCTTCTTCGACTCGTTCAAGGAGGCGGGCGCGCTGGCCAAGCACGTCGCGGCCGCCAAGCAGAGCAACACGAGCGAGCTCGTGCGCGAGGTCGCAGAGGTACGAGGCACCGGTTTCGGCCTCACCTCGTCGCCGGACAAGGTCGAGCAGGAGACGCTCGAGGCGCTGCAGTCGGCAAAGGCCACGCTCGAAGCGAAGGCACCGGAGGACCTGGAGCCCTACCGGCAGTTCGTCGTCGACGTCGCCCAGTCCGTGGCGAGTGCTGCCGCCGGCGGCGAGAGTGCCGAGAGCGGTGCGATCGAAAAGGTCAGGTCCGCAATCGGGTAGCGACGATCGACCGGACCTGCACGGACGATCGGGTGGGGCGCCAGACGGACTGTCGCCTATAAAAGAAGTAGGGCCGAGCAAATGCGGCGGGGAAGCGTCAGGGGGAGGTGCTCCTGTTCGTTCGACCCCTGCGGTGTCGTGTGCGCTCGGCCTTCGAGAAAGACTTACTGAATCCGGCCTCGCTGTGCGAACATACGTTCGTGTTGGGCGCAGCGACGATCCTTCACGCCGACCTCGACGCGTTCTACGCGTCCGTCGAGCAACGAGACGATCCGCGGCTGCGCGGCCGGCCGGTCATAGTCGGCGCGGGAGTCGTGCTCGCTGCGAGCTACGAGGCCAAGGCCTTCGGTGTGTGCACCGCGATGGGCGGCAGGCAGGCCCGGCGGCTGTGTCCGAACGCGGCCGTCGTCCCGCCGCGGATGTCGGCTTACGCCGACGCGAGCAAGGCGGTCTTTCGCATCTTCGACGACACCTCGCCACTCGTCGAAGGACTATCGATCGACGAGGCGTTCCTCGACGTCCGCGGGCTCGAGCGGATCTCAGGCACGCCGACAGAGATCGCCGCGCGGTTGCGACGGGAGGTGCGTGAATGCGTCGGCCTGCCGATCACGGTGGGCGTCGCCAGAACGAAGTTCCTCGCCAAGGTGGCTAGCGGGGTTGCCAAACCCGACGGTTTGCTCGTCGTCCCTCCCGACCGCGAGCTCAGCTTTCTGCATCCGCTGCCGGTCGAGCGGCTCTGGGGCGTCGGGCCCGCGACGGCGAGGAAGCTCCGCGAGCGGCGGATCTCGACCGTCGGCGAGGTGGCCCGACTGCCGGAGAACGTGCTCATCACGATTCTCGGCAGGGCGGCCGGGCGGCACCTGTACGCCCTCGCCCACAACCGTGATCCACGCCCGGTGGTGGTTGGTCGCCGCCGGAGCTCGATCGGATCGCAGTGCGCGCTCGGCCGGTCCCGGAAGACACCCGACGCGGTCGACACCGTTCTGGTCTCGCTTGTCGATCGTGTCACCCGTCGGATGCGCGTCGCCGGACGCATCGGCCGTACGGTCGTGCTGCGATTGCGCTTCGGTGATTTCTCGCGTGCTACGCGGTCGCATACATTGCCGCGGCCGACGGCGCATACGCAGTCGATCCTGCTCACTGCTCGCTGGCTGCTGTCGGGTGCGATGCCGGAGATCGAGCGACGAGGACTGACGCTCGTCGGCATCGCTGTCGCCAATCTCGAAGACGACAGTGCCCTTCAACTCGTGCTGCCTCTCGACCGCTTCAGCGGCACCGCCCTCGACATCGCGCTCGGCGAGGTGCGCCGGCGATTCGGAGCGACGGCGGTCACGCGCGCGGTTCTGCTCGGGCGGCAGCAGGGATTCACGGTGCCGCTCCTCCCGGATTGATTCGAACGTGGCAGCATCATCTCGGTGAAGACGCTCGAGATCGTCACGCCGTCCGGCACCGCTAGGGCGTACCTGGAGAGCGCAGATGAGCCGCGTGCCGCGCTCGTTCTCGGTCACGGCGCCGGTGGTGGGGTCCAGGCGAACGACCTTGCGGCGGTGTCGGGCGTCGCGCTCGCGCTGGGAATGAGTGTTGCGCTCGTCGAGCAGCCCTACCGGGTCGCGGGTAGACGTTCTCCCGCAGCCGCGCCTCGGCTCGATGCTGCCTGGACGGCCGTGATCGAGCACCTGCTCGCAAGCGACCTGCAGGGTTTGCCGCTCGTCGTGGGCGGGCGTTCCTTGGGCGCTCGTGTCGCCTGCCGCACTGCGGAGGCCACGGGCGCCGTCGGAGTGCTCTGCCTCGCATTCCCGCTGCAGCCGCCTCGCAGGTCAGGCACCGCGCCTGCGCAGACCCGTATCGCTGAACTCGATGCGGTGACGGTCCCGACGCTCGTCGTGCAAGGCATGCGAGATCCGTTCGGCATTCCGCCTGCCAGCAAGCGGCGCGAGGTGGTGCAAGTGGCGGGTGACCACAGCCTGCGCACCGATCTCGGCGCGGTGAGTAAGGCGGTACGAGCCTGGCTACTTCGTGTGATCACGACACGGAAACGGTCGTAAGGGCGAAGGCCGCCTGGAGTGGCACAGTGAAGCGCGCGACGCCTGCCGAATTCGTCGTGACGTTGCCGGTGATCGAGTTGGTCCCGTCACCGGTCGCATTCCAGACCGCGAGATTGAACACCGTATTCGGCGGCAGCCCGCCGATGCTGTATGCGGGCGGCGCGTCCGGCGAGGCTGTGTTCAGGTCCCGGCCGTGGGTGTCGAGCCCGACGACCGTCAACTCGCCGTTCGGGCCGGCGTAGCCGACCAGCTCCTTCTCGGGCTGGTCGTCGGAGGTGCTGAGCCCGGCTCCGCCGTACGTCGGCACGCTCCAGTCGTTCGACTCCCATGGGTCGACGCCGATGATCTGCCAGCCCGGCGCAGTCACATGGAAGAGAAGGGACATCGCGTAGTACGTCGGCGTCAGCGGAGAACCCTCCGTCGGTGGGCCAATCATCCAGTAGAGCTGGTTGTTGACGCTGCTGTTGTCGTACCTGCTCCAGTACGCGTCCCACTTCGACGTCCCTGCGACTCCGAGTTGCGCCGCGGCGATGTTGAACCAGAGTTGCTGGAATCCGGCGATGTTCGTTCGCCAGATCTCCGTGCAGCTCTCGTCGCGGTAGTACAGATGATTCCCGGTCGGGAGGGTTGGCTTGGTGCCGCAGGTGTTATAGCCGCGGATCCCGAACTCCATCATGTACTCGGGCTTCTGCTGCGCCGCAGGTAGCTCGTTCTTCATGAGGTTGTACGTGTCCCGAAGCCGATACTCGAGACGACCGGACCTGTCGTACCACCAGTAGACGTGCTCGGCGTATGCGTCGACGACGTCTCCCATGTTTTGCGCGATCCACTTCATCCAGACGTAGTGGTTCTTCGCCCCGGAGCTCTCGACCAGGCCGCCGCCCATGAGGTGGACCTGTTCTCGGAGCCCACGCGCGACCAGCTGCGCGTTCAACACTCGATAGAGCGTGTTGTACTGGTCGAGCGTCGTCAAACCGTTCGGATCATTCGGCTCGTTCCCAACCTCGGCCCAACGGATGTTGGTGAGGCCGTACTTCCTGACGAGCTCCTCGAGCACGTCGGCGAACTTCGCCATCGCCGGCTCGGGCGCGAGTCTCGCGTTGCCGAGGTTCTGGAAGCTGACGTCGATCGTGGCGCCGGTTTCCTGCGCGAGCTGCACGACTTTCACGAACGATGCGTAGTTCGTCTGCCAGTCCGGGAACTTCCCGTTCGCGTTCCCGTCCCAGTTGTCGTTGTAGAAAATGCGGACGAGCTGCGGCTCGAGCATCTTGACCTTGTCCTCGACATTGCCGTAGCCGACGCCGGCCGGCCAGGGCGTGACCGGCGCGTACAGATGCATCCCGAATTGCGAGCCGTAGCCGACGAGCGACGGGAAGAGGACGTTCCGCGGCGTCGGGAGCTGGTGCTCCGTGACGTCGATCGTCGCGCTCCGCGTGTTGTTCGCGGTGTCGGTCTCAGCCGGGACGGCAGCGTCCACCTTGACCGTCAGCTCGACCGGGATGGCCGTCGCGAACGTGACTGCCGCGAACGCGACGGTGACCCGACCGCCCGGCGGAACGACGACGGGCTCCGTTGCGCCCGGTATCGCCGACATCGAGACGACCGCCGATGCGCCGACGTCACCGTTGCGCTCGGCGATCACGGCCTCGATCACGACCGGCTTCCCCACGAGCGTCTGCTGTGGAGCGATCCTCTCGACGACGAGGTCCGGACGAAGGAGCGTCTTCGTCGACCCCCGGAGGACGTACGTCCGTTCGGGCGTCCCCGTCTGGGCCAGTACGACAGCCTCGATCTGCCTGTTCCGAGGGAGGTCACCGAGATCGATGTCCTTCGCAACCCCACCCGGCGCCTGGACGTCAGTGAGGTTGCGCGTCTGAGCGAGCGAACCGTCGGCGGCGAACGTCTTGAGCTGGATCTTCTTGAACACCTCCGGCAGCGCGCATCCCGACGTGGCGGTGACGCTGACGGTGAGGTCGGCGCCGGCGGGACCCGTCAGCGCCTTCAGCTGCATGCTGTACGGCGCGTCCGCGGAGTTCGGGCACGGGGCGGGGTCGTCGGCGCGGGCCGCGCTGGTAGCTCCGACGAACGTCGCCGCGAAGACAGCCGCGACGGCTAACGCGGTTCTCCGGCCCCAGTTCCCCTGCTGCAGATCACGGTTGGCTCTGGCCGCGGTGAGTACGCGAGCGGGACGAATTTGCATGACGGTCCTCCCTGGCGAATGGGTACTCGCCGAGGCTAGGGCCGTGCCCTAATCGCGCTCTAACCGCCGTTTCCGGCACGGACGTCACAGCCGGATTCGGTATCGGCGTTCAACCGCGCGAACACCGGGACCGAGCCGGACTCGCACCAGCACAGTGACAGGACCGCGCACGCGGCCGCGGTAGCGCAGCACTAGGAGAGCGCGTGCGCCGGGGAGGAGCGCACGTGGGGCAAGAGGGCGTAGGCGTGCCACCCGTTCGCCGCGCCGATAGAGCGAAGTCGTGACGTGGTCGTGGAGCTGCACCGTCACATTGCCGCGGTTAGCGACCGAGACGAACATGGATCGCCCGCCGCGCCTCTGGTGGATGCGAAGACCTCCCAAGACGAGGTGGCGCACGATCTGCCCGGGCATGCGCACATTGACGCGGACCCCGAGCCGCAAGTGCAGAGGGACGTGACTGCCCCGCAGCGAGCGTGTCGTCAGTAGGACCAGGACTTGATGGTTGCCTGGTTCAGCTTCTCGGGTCAGTCCGACGCGGAGTGTCAAAGCCGCTCTTCCGCCGGGGCGGAGGAACAATCGTGCGGGCAGGACCCGGAACCACGCCTTCGTCGCCGTTCGCCGGCCCATGGTTCGCCGACCAACGTCGACCACGACCCGCTCGGCACCGTCGTTCCGCAGGCTGATCCTTCTCGAGGCCGGTGCGGTGACTGTTAGCTGTGCGGGCGAGACGGAGAGCGCGACGCGAGGCCGGTCGGCGCCCGCCCCCTTCGCAGAGGGGGTGGGCGCCAGCACAAGCGCCGCGAGGATCGCGAGCGCGAGGCCCGGTTTCACCGAGCGACCGCCGTGAACGTCACCGTTGCGGAGTAGCGGCCGGTCGCGACGAGCGGCAGCGGGGAGGAGAAGCCGATGTTGGTCGCCCAAACGTCTCCGCCCGCCGCACTCGAGGCGGACGTCGTGCCGACAGTCAGCCCTGCCGTTGGGGCTATTGGGATCGGAACGAGTGCGCCACCGGCGAATGCCCCTCCGAGGGGTCCACCTGGCGGTGCGTTGGCGGCGATCGCCAGTGGAAGGTCGGTCGGAGCGAATGCGGTGCGAGCGACGACGAGCGAGTAGCCGGCCGAGTTGTTGCTCGACACGGTGACCTGCTCGGAAAGAGGCGCCGGTCTATCGCCGGAGGTGAACGTGCCGAAGCTGAGCGACGGATGGTCGAGCGAGACGGACAGGACGGATGCCACGTTGAGGTCGACGTTCACGGAGCCGCTCGGCCCGGGGGGCGCGCTCCCGCAGGAGTGCACTGCGGAGGCGGAGTTCCGGGGCGCGGGCACGCCCGCCGTGAAGTCTGCCGCGTTGTTGCCGGTGTCGGTGCAACCGTCGTTCGCACGAATCGCGGCCGAAGTGTTGGATAGCCCCGGTGCCGAGCCCGCACCTTCGAAGTCGCTTGCGTTGCCGTAGCCGACGAGATCCTCCACGAGCGGGTCCGCCGAGCAACTTCCGGCCGAAGCGCCGCACGTCAGCGCTGCAGCACCACGAACCAGCGCGATCTTCCCGCTCGTGGCGCCGAGATTGCTCGTACCGGTCGCGTCCGCGGGCGGAAGGGCGCCGCCGACGTCCGCGTTCGATGCGAGCTGGACCAGGTAATAGCGGCCGGGCGCGATCGTCCCCGAAAGTGCGGTCGTCTGCCATGTGGTACCCGCCGTAGTGGCGTACTGCACCGTCCAGCTCGACAAGTCGACGGTGCCGGATCCTCCGTTGAAGAGCTCGACGTAGTCGTTGCGGAGAGTGGCGCCCGCATTTCCGCCACCGCCGTAGATCTGACTCACCACGACACCCGGCGCACCCGCGCCGGCGGCGGTAGGAAACAGAAGGAGTGCGACGAGGAATGCGAGCAGCAGGGCTCTTGACATGTGTGCTCCGATCGTTGAGGAACGAATCGCTCTCCGTCATAGATCGGAAGGGAGACGAGCGAAAGTGTCCGTCAACGTTCCGGTGCTGTCTCTGTGCGCTTTGGTCACAACGCGCATTGCTGCGCCGAAATTGTCGGCGCGTCGAATTCCGATTCGCGCAACTCAGGCGCGGACGACGCGACGGACCCCGACGAGCCGGCCACCGTATGGCGAGCGGCTCAGCCTGACGACTTGGACTCGGCTCCCGGAATGCGGCGCGTGCACCATGCGCCCGTGACCGACGTAGATGCCGACGTGCCCGAGTCCGGAAAAGAAGAGCAAATCGCCGGCCCGCATTCTGGAACGACCTACCCGCCGCCCCTGGTCGTAGAGCGCGTACGAGCTATGCGGGAGGGCCACGCCTAGTCGCCCGTACGTCCAGTAGACGAGCCCGGAGCAGTCGAACCCGGCGGGGGACGCGCCTCCCCAGCGATACGGGACCCCGACCTCCTCGAGTGCGATCGCCGCCGCGCGCTCGCCGACGGTTGGCCTCGGAACCGCCGGCGAAGGACCGTGTCTCGTCGGCCGGGCCGCTGCGGCGGGAGCACTCCCCAACCCGCCAGGTAAGCCGGCGCAGCCAAACACGATCGCGACAAGTGCGAAGGCCAACAGAGGGCTGCGGAGGGGGGTCGGCACGGCGGAGAGAGAAGGTCGGGCCGCAAAAACGGAAGTTGCGCAGCCCTGGGCCTGTCCTTAAGCGTCGGATCGTAGTCAGAAAGCAGGCGCTGTCTACCCCCGGGTGATGCTCGTGGCATCAGCCACAGATCCCTCAGACCTGATCGGGAGGCTCTCCCTATGATCCTCGTGATCCCCACGAGGAAGAAACGTGCTCGAACGGTTGAGATCTCGGTTCAGACAGCCCGAGCCCGCGGGGCCCCCGGAGTCCCTTCGTATGTTCGGCCCCTCCGATCGCCCGATCGCCGAGAGCGGCGTGTTCTCGGACGACGACGGGTGGCGAATCGAGGCTCGAGAGGCGAACAGTCTGCCCCTCTTTGAGGTCGTCGAACCAACAGTCGAGCATTGTCTGCTGACCTTTCGTGCCGAACTGAGGACCAGTGACCTCGACGGCGGGGCATACCTCGAGATGTGGTGCCGCCTCCCGGGTCGAGGCGAGTTCTTCTCCAAAGGTGTGAATCAGAAGGTAGGCGGTACGACATCTTGGTCGTCGCGTGAGGTGCCGTTCTACCTCAAGGCGGGGCAACGCCCGGATCTCATCCGACTCAACCTGGCGCTCGAGGGCGCTGGCACCGTCTGGATCCGCAACGTCGAGGTTCTCCGCACGCCGTTGCGGTGACCGCGCGGCTCAGTCGCCGCCGAGGCCGACATGTGGGGCCGCGGCTCGAGCCAGCCGCGGATCGCCAAGCGAGAGGAGTGGGAGCGACGGGGCTCGAGCCCGCGCTTACCCCCGTGATCCGATTAAAGGGGCCACCGAGGCGCAAATCCTTCTGCGGCGCGCGACGTGAGTCATGAGCGAGGCTTCCCTGCGGCCTGCGCGATCGCATCCGCGGTGATGCCGGCCTTGTCCAGGAAGAGGTCGGCCCCGGCCGAGGCAGCCAAGATCGCGTCCGAGGGGCTCGCAGACATCAGCACGATCGCGGGTGGCTCCGCGCGAACCGACAGGCGACGTGCGAGCTCCAGCCCTTCGGTCTGCCACGGAGAGACGTCGATCAGCAGGACGTCGGGACGAAGCGCGGTCGCTACGTCCTCTGCACCTTCCCATCGCTCGAGGTCCGCCACCACCGCGAGTCCCTCGGCCTGGAGGAGTGCCTTTGACGCGTACCGAAAGGAAGCGTGCGGGTCGAGGATCAGTACACGAACCTGCTGGGCTGCTGGCTCCGTCGTGTCGGATGCGGCCCTGGGATTTCCACTCGCGGAATGTGCGAGTGCAGTGTCCTTCACTTTTCTCCTCCTCACGTGGTGTCGTCATGACCACGAACGAGAAGGGCTGGAGGGGACAGAATCCTGCGTTGGGAAGCGGTGACGCTATGCGCCGACTTCTGCGAGGCGCCGTTGCAGGAAGCGGCGCTCCGGCTCGGTGTGCGCGAGCTCGAGCGCGCGCTCGTATTCCGTGCGTGCCTCGTCTGCGCGGCCGAGGCGGCGGAGCAGGTCGGCTCGCGTGGAGTGGAAGTATTGGTAGCCGTCCAGGTCGAGCCGGTCGACGAGGGCGAGGCCGGCTTCAGCGCCGTCCACCTCGGCGACGGCGATCGCGCGGTTCAGCTCCACGACCGCCGAGCCGGTCAGCCGGACGAGCTCCCCGTAGAGCCCGGCGATCTGCGGCCAGTCGCGCGGCTCGTCCATGTGCAGCGACGCGATCGCGGCCTGGACGACGTACGCTCCTCGACTTTGCAGCGCGAACGCACGGTCGAGCGCCTTGCGCCCGCGCGTGATCTTGGCGGCGTCCCAGCGCGAATGGTCCTGGTCTGCGAGCAGCACGAGCTCGCCGCCTTCGAACCGGGCGTCGCGGCGCGCGTCGTCGAGCAGCATCAACGCCATCAGCCCGTGCACCTCCGGCTCGTCTGGCATCAGCTCGGAGAGCGCCGCGCCCAGCCGGAGCGCCTCCGCCACGAGGTCGACGCGGCCGCCGTAGCCCTCGTTGAAGATCAGGTAGACGACCGCCAGCACCGCGGCCAGCCGCTCCGGCAGGAGGTGCTCGGCCGGGACGCGGAAGGGGGATGCCTGCATCTCTGATCTTGCGCTTCGCCCGCGAAAGCCGGCGTTTCATGGTTTCGTTGGGAACCAGGAAGGCGCGCGCGATCTCCTCCGTGCTCAGACCGCCGAGCGCGCGCAACGTCAGTGCCACCTGGGCCTCGAGCGCGAGTGACGGATGGCAGCAGGTGAAGATCAGCTCCAGCCGCTCGTCGGGAAAGGCTTTCTCCTCCATCTCGTCCTCCACGGCCTCGGGCACGTCGAGCAGGCGTGTCTTCTCTGCGAGTACGCGGTCGCGGCGCAGGCGGTCGATCGCGCGGTTGCGGGCCGTGATCGTCAGCCAGGCGCCCGGGTTGGGCGGCGTGCCGTCCCGGGGCCAGCGCTGGGCAGCGACCGCGAACGCCTCCTGCGCGGCCTCCTCGGCGAGGTCGAAGTCCCCGAGGAAGCCGACCAGGCTGGCGAGGACGCGGCCCCACTCGTCCCGAAAGACCTGATCGAGCAGCGCCTACCTCTCCACCAGCGGCCGCACCTCGATCGCGCCGCCCATCCGTGCGGCCGGGATCCGCGCGGCGATCTCGAGCGCCGCGTCGAGATCGTCGGCCTCGACGAGGAGAAAGCCGCCGAGGTGCTCCTTCGCGTCCACGAACGGACCGTCGGTGAGAAGCGTCTCGCCGTTCTGGACGCGCACCGTGGTCGCGGTCTCGACCGGCTGCAGCTGGTCGCCGCCGATCACGCTCGGAGACTGCTCGATGGCGATGTACTCGCCGACGATTGCCTCCTGCTCCTGCGCGGAAAGGTGCGCGAACTCAGCGGCGGCCGGGTAGATCTGAAGCAGGTACTTCATGGTGTCCTCCTTGGAGCGGGTTCTCGCCTCTACGACGAACGTACAACGCGAGAGAGGACAACCCAGGACGAGTTCAGTTTGCTGGTTCGCCTTCGAGCCACTCCTCGAAGGTCGGGCCGGCGAGGGTGGCATGTGGCCCGGGCAGTAGGGCACCGTTCGCGAGGAGCTCGCCCTCGCCGACGGCTGTGTCGCCGACACTCTCGATCCTGACCGGATCGCGGCGATGGGCGGCGAGCAGCCGCGCCATCTCGTCGAGGCTTTCCGGGCGCGGACCGGCGATCTCCGGGATCGGTGCTCCGTTGGTTCCTGCCGGATCGGAGTCGGGCAGGGTGGCGAGGTCGGCGAGCGCCTCGGCGACGGTGCGGGCGGCGACCAGCTGGGTGCGCATCTTCGGGAGGTAGCTGACGCCGTTCTGTCTACCCCAGTTGACGAGCTGCGGCACGAACTCGTGGAACTGTGCCGCGCGCAGGATCCGGACCGGGATCGGGCCCGCCAGCAACATCCGTTCCTGGGCATGCTTTGCGGCCTGGTAGCCACTGGTGAAGCGGTCGACGCCGATGATCGAGACCACGACGATCCCCTGCACGCCGGCGCGCTCGCCGAGCGTTTGCAGATTCCGCGCGGACGCGGTGAAGAACTCGGTGGCCGGCCCCTCCTCAGGCGACGGGCCGGTAGCCGCGTCGACCACGGTCTCCACCCCGGCCAGCGCCTCCGCGAGCCCCTCGCCGGTCACGACGTCGACGCCGAGGGAGCGGGAGATACCGACGACGTCGTGTCCCCTCTCCTCGAGCAGCTCGACGACATGGCGGCCGACCCTCCCGGTCGCACCTGCAACTGCGATCTTTCCACGTGCTGACATCACTCCGCTCCTTCCCTTCGGTTGCGTTCTCGATGACGACGAACGAGAAGCGCCCGAGGGGACACCTCGACCGTGAGGAGCGTCGAGCGTGAAGCGGACGAGCTCGCCCGACGCTAGTCGACCGACATCTGGCACGACGGCGGCACGCGCGCTCGTTCCAAGCCGCCGACGAGCTCGCGAAGCTGCGTTCACGGAAGGGGTGTCGAGAGCGGGAGCGACGGGAACCCGCGCTTTACCCCGTGAAGCGTAATCCGATCGGCCGACCGCTAGGGGCTCATCTGATTCATTGGAGACATCATCCCGCTCGCCGGAATCGTGAGACCTGGAAGGGCGTTGGGAATCGCAAACAAAAGCACGCCCAGCGCAAGGAGGATGCCTGTCGTTCCGTAGGTCGCGAGACGCCGCCACGGCAGCGTCTTCTCGATCGCGATCAGTCCGGCGACCATCGCCATCCAGACGGCGCTCATGATTCCGAGCGCGAAGAACGAGGCCATGAGTGCCCAGCAACAACCAACGCACCAAGCGCCGTTCTGGGCACCCATTCGAAGCGCGCCCAACCGGCCCTCTCGCCATGAGCCGAGCAACAACCCCAGCGGGCTGCGGCATTTACCGAGACAGGCATCCTTGAGCGGCGTCACTTCATACACGGCCGCGACGATCAGCGTTGTGGCCGCGACCCAGCGCCCGCCACGGTCCCATGTGAGCACGTCACCGACGGCTCGACCGCCCGCGTACGCGACGGCGAACACCAGTGCGCCGGCGCCGGCCCACGTGACGAGGTAACCAAGCGCAAAGATCAGCGGGCGCACCACCGACTGCCCCTTCGTCATGCGTGAATACAAGGCGACCGTCGGCGAAACCGACGGAAACATCATGGCGGCCATCATCACGACCCAAACGCCGAGGAACCAGCCCCCTGCTCCAAGGTCCGTCCAGGGCCCGTTGTCCATCCCGCGCATCTGGTCGACCGCCCACCACCACCCGATCGCGGCGAGCGCGAAGAGCGCGGCGATGAGCCCCAGTCGCGTGCGCGCGGCGGCAAAGACGGGAGCTAAGCCTTCGCGGCTGTCGAACGGTTCGCCGGTAGAAGCGACCAAGCCTCAGGCGGCCCAGGAAAACTCGGACGTCGAGAGTCCAGTCTTCCCCTCGTACTCGATCCCGAACGCGTTGATGCGCGAGCGCTTGGCCTCTGCGATGGTGAGGTCAGAAGCGACAGGATGGAACATGCCCGAAAACTTGACGGGGTCTCCGGTCTCGACGCCGAACGGCACGATGTCCTCGATCTCGAAATCAATTACATCGCCGACCAGCACGCTGTGTCGAACTCCGTCATCTCGAACGTCGAACGCTGCTCGTTCGATGCCGAGGACCTCCCCAACGAGCGGCGCAAGCCCGGCCATCGGACCTCCAAGCTGACCGGTGAAAACCCTGACGAGTTTGTCAGCCTGTTCGTCCGTCGCATTTTCGTCGACGAAGACGCCGAGCTTCCAGTTCCCTTCGGTCATCACCTTCGGCGTGTCCGCGATTGCCGCGACTTTGAGGCCGCCGATGTCAGTGCCCTCGACTTCGCCCTCGCGAATGTTGAAGACGAGCACGACACGGCAGTAGTCATACGTAGCGCCGTGGTCGAAGGTCGCATTGCATGGGCAGATCAGGTCGCACGAGCAGGTCTCGATGTAGCTTCCTTTGAGGTTCCAGGCCATGGCGATCTCCTTCGCAGAAGTGACTCGACGGGATTCTCGGGCCTTTTGCGAGGTGCGTCAAACGACTGCCGCCCATCGAGCCGCCAAGGCCGCGTCGATCGGGATAGAGCGCGCCCTAATTTGGGAGCGCCGTCAAAGCGTCATCGCACGCCTGTTCGCATCGTCGACAGACCTCGGCGCAGATGCGGCAGTGCTCGTGATGGCGCGCGTGCCGCTCACACTCATCGCCGCATCTCCGACAAGCTTCGATGCAAGCCTGAAGAGCAGCTCGGGCGAGCTGGGGGACGAACTCGGTTTGCCTACTGAGGACGCGGCCGGTCGAGATGCAGATGTCACTGCAGTTGTTACACAACGCGATGCACGCAATGAGGGTCTCGACATCGGGCTCGCCGAGGTCGGCGTCAGCGCAGGCCGTGCAGGTTTGAGCACAGTCGAAGCACGCGTCGATGCAGGCAACCAAAGGCCCGATTTCCATCGCGAGTGTGCGCGGATGCGTCTCCAGAATCTGCTGGGCGTGGGACATGATCCGTCCTCCCCCTGAGTCGCTCCGACAGTTCGAGGCAGTCGAACATTGTGGATAGTAGTGGCTCGGAAAGAGCGGGAGCGACGGGACTCGAACCCGCGCTTTACCCCGCGATCCGGTTAAGGAGCGGGCCGTCAAGGCGCTGACCGTTCGGGGACCGCGCGTGGCTCGGGAACGCTCAGTCCAACCGCGGTTGCAGCACGGGGCTCCACAAGCGGTTCGCCGGTAGGTGGATTGAGGGGCGTCGCGCCACCCCTCAATCCCACGCACTCTCCGGCTAAGGGCCGGCGAGGTAGTTGCAGAACGCGGTGGTGTCTCCGCGCGTGTCCCGACCGCTGAAGGTGTCGTCGGCGAAATTGACGTTTCCGATCACTTGCAGCACGCCGCCGACCCCCGGAAGCACGAAGTTCAACGTGATCCCGTTCAGGTGGTCGACGAACGAGCTCTCGCTGATCTTGAGAATCTCGCCGGAGGGCGAGTTCGGGCCGATCCCCGTGATGCTCTTTCCGCTCGCCGGATTCGTGACCGTGATCGTCTGAGGCCCGACCGGCGTGAAGATCAGCTGCACCGAATCCTTGTTGTCGATCTTCGTCATCTGAACCGTGCCGCTGAAGCTTGCGATCAACGGAAAGTTGCAGGCGTAGAACGGCTCCGGCGGACCCGGAGAGTGCTCAAGCTGCCGGAGGGCGGCTTGCGAGTCGCGTTCAGCCCCGACGGCAGGCTCCTTGCCGGCGTGCATCCCGAACCGCTGCCTTTTGTGCACGTCTGACGCTCGACCCGGAGCGCCTCCTGCGGATTGCGCGCGGCCGTGTCACTCGCTCGCTGACTGCCGAAGAGTGCCGCCGCTACCTGCAACGCGCCTGTCCGAAAGGAGATTAGAAACGTTTGCGTGCAATTCGGGCGAACGGCCTATGGCGTCGCAGTTCTGGATCAGGAGACCGACCCGTCAGGGCGCAACAAGATCCTTCGCCTGATCTTCGAGCAGGTCACGGTTGAGGCGGGCCGCACCGTCTCGGTGACGCCGCGAGACGCGATCCTGCCCTACTTCCAGTTCGGCTACGCAAATGGGGGTTGAGCACGGGAGCGACCGGACTCGAACCCGCGCTTTCCCCCCGTGATCCGTCTCCGCAACCGGCCGTCGACGCGCTAAACGTCCGGGTTTGACGCCCGGCACCCACCTCCTCGCGCGCGAGCGGCGGTAATCCTTCCGGGAGCCGTTCTTATCCGCGAGCGAGCGTTTCTGTTAGCGGAGCAGCGCGTGTTGTCTCAGCCCGCACGCCGTCCTCGGGGGCCGTTTTCATTTCAGTTCAGTGAACGCCGGGGCAGCCCGTCGGCTGCGGCTGGTCGATCCTGATGCCGCTGTTCGGCGTTCCCGTCGGCAGGACGTACAGCGTGTAGATGACAAGAGCGTTGGAGCTTTCGTTGCGGCCAAGGTGGACCTCCGTCGGCATCTGGCCGAAGCCGGAGCCGGCGCTGACCTTGTCGGAGTGACACGCCGCGCCTTCGGCGTGGTAGTACGCGATCTCGCCCTGCCCGATGCCAACGAACGTCGCCCCCGGATGCGTGTGCCAGCCCGATGAGCCGCCCGGCGGAACCGTCGCCTGCTGAAAGGCCGTGTCGCAGCCGTTCGTGCAGTCGATTGCCATGTCGATCGAGGGGACTTTGAACTTGAACGTCCTTCTGAACACGCCGGCCTTCGTCCTGATCGTGACCTTGCGCGTGACCGTCGCCGTCGTGGGCTTGCCGAAGATGAAACCGCTGACGGTGCCGCGGCCGAGCACGGTCGTGTTGAAATTCACGCCGGGCGTCGCATACGCCGGCTTCCCCGAAAGGAGCTTCGGCGCGCCGTAGGT
>WNGD01006818.1_pt1 | contig 21370 bp, 26 predicted proteins | sample 5400671 | NCBI WGS metagenome assembly WNGD01 (sample SAMN13153369, study PRJNA577476) | soil metagenome | isolation source: 40 cm soil or saprolite under grassland replicate 2 | place: USA:California | collected 2016-06-15 | reverse complement strand
GATAGTGGTGCTCTGCGAGAGGACCGTCGACACGAGCACCTCAAATGCGGTCATGCCCTTCGACCAATCCTTCATCGGATAGGTCCTCTCGAGGACCGCCATCGTCCGCCGGAAGGCGCGCGCATCCACGGGATTGCAACGCCCCGGACCCGGAAAAGCTTTCAGCCGCTCACGAAGGAGCGGGCCATCGTGACGATGTTCCGAGGCCGTTCCCGGAGGCGGCGGGTGAAGTACGGCAGCCAGTTCGGGCCGTAAGGGATATACTCCGCGACCCGGTGCCCTGCGTTCACCAGCTCGTCCTTCAGGGGGTCCCTCACCCCTTGGAGCATCGCGAACTCGAACGGCGTGGGATGCTCCCGCGCGAGCTCGAGGGCCCGGTCGATCATCCGACCGTCGTGGCTCGCGACCTCGAAGTCGTGGCCTCGTTCGAACAACGTCTCGAGGTGGGCGAGGTACGCGCGATCGATCTCCGCCCGCGTTGGGAAGGCGATGTCCGGGCTCTCCTTGTAGGCGCCTTTCACGAGACGCACGCGGAGGTCCCGTTCGAGGAGGCCGTTCAAGTCGTCCGCGGTCCGCCGCAAGTTCGCTTGCAGGCAGACCCCCACGCGCTCGTACCGCGTCCGCAGATCCTCGCCGATTCGGATCGTGTCGTCCGTCGTGTTCGAGCCCTCCATGTCTAGCCACAGTATGCGGCCCTCGGCCTTCGTCGCATCGAGGACGGGGAGCATCTGGGCGAGGGCGTACGACCGTTCGATCAGCACCCCGAACTGGGTGGGTTTCAGGCTCACATGGCCGCGGATCCCTTGGGCGCGCATCGCGGAGACCAGCCGGAGGTACTCACGGGTCGTCGCCTCGACCGGGCCCTTTTCATGATAGTGCTCCCCGAGGTGGTTGACGAGCGCGTCGATCCCGCGGCGGTTCGCGTCCTTCGCCACCCGCAACGCATCGTCGAGGGTCTCCCCCGCCACCCACTGTCTCGCGAAGCGGGTAAGGAGCCCCATCGAATCGCGCGAACCCCGCCTCGGACTCAAATAGGTTCCGAACCGAGGACTCTCTCGGCGACGTCACACGGGATTCCGGCAGCCCATGCAGAACTGGACCCACTCGGGGTTCAGCCGGCCGCACTTCGTGCACCGGATCTGGATGGCGGGCCCACGAGAGACCTCGCGGTCTCGGGCCGTGTTGGCGCTCCCGACGCCCGCGACGACGCCGACGAGCAGGAAGATCCACCAGAGCCGGACCATCCACCCGCCGATGCCGGCGAGGACGCCGCCGATGACGAACAGGATGATCGCACCGAAGAACGACTGGAAGAACGACATGACGGAGAAGGACGAGCTCGTCGCGGCGCCGATCGTGCCCATGAGGAAGCCGAAGAACGCGTAGAGGATGATGACGATGCCCACGATGGTGAAGAGGGCCCCGACGAGGAGCACGGTCACGGCGCCCCACCCGAACGGAAACGACGGCGGCGCCCTCGCGGGGCGTGTCGGGGCGTACGGGTACGACATGGAGGACTCGATCCTGACAGGCCGGTGAGGCTATCGGAATGCCCTCTCCGTGTCCCCGGATAAATGCTTCCGTGGCGTTCCCACGGGTGGTACTCACAGCTACCCGATGTCCGCCGCCGCGACCACGGTCTCCGCGAACAGGACGCCCTTCGTCGTCTTGAGGCGGTCCGCGAGTTCCTGTACGCGTCCTGCATCTCCTTCCACGATCAGGACTTCGAGGCACGTCTCTTCATTGAGGTGGGTGTGGGCCGTCGCCCGGATCGACCCGAGGAAGTCGTGCTGCCGGTGAAGGATGCGATGCGTCACCATTCCGACGTCGTGGCGGTAGACGAACGTGATCGTGCCGACGACCTCTCCGCCCGCCTCTCGGCGCTCCCGGATGAGCGCGCGCCGAATGAGCTCCCGCAACGCCTCGGAGCGACTGTGGAATCCTTCGGAGCGGATGAGCCGGTCGAAGTCGTCGAGGAGTCTCCCTTGGAGCGAGACGCCGATGCGGTCCACGGCCATGTGCTACCCCCGACCCACCCAGGTGTTACGGGAGTCTTCAAGGCCTCGGCGAACGCTTAAGGCGTGTTACTGTCTCGCCAGACGTGTTACGCGTCACGTCGGCGGCTCGGCCGTGACGGTCCTGCGATGCCGATCGATCCCGTCTTCTTCGTGGTCCTCGCCCTTGCCTTGGGGTTCAAGCACAGCTACGATGCGGACCATCTCGTCGCCGTCTCCAACCTGCTGACGCGCAGCAAGAGCCTCCGCAAGACCACGTTGATGAGCGTGAGTTGGGCCGCGGGGCACATGATCACCGCGACAATCGTCACGGTCCTCCTGTACGAGTTCCGCGCGACGGTCCTCCAAGGCGTCCTCGCGAATCTCGAGCTCGCCATCGCGGTCATGCTCGTGGTCATCGGGGTCGTCGGGTTGCTCGTCGAATTCGGGTTGATCCACCGCCACGGGCATCGCCACGAATCGGAAGAGCACACCCATGTGCACTTGCCTCTCCACGAGGACCCGCAACACCGCACGATGTTCGGCATCGGCATCGTCCACGGCCTCGCGAGCAACGACGAGCTGCTCATTTTGTTCGTCGCCTCCCTGAGCGTGACGTCCCTCGTCGGGCTCCTCGGCGGGGTCGGCGTGTTCAGCCTCGGCGTCGTGGCCGGGATGATCGTCTTCGGAATCGGCGTGTCGTACCCGGTCGCGCGTTGGGGCACCGGTCGGGTCCGGCGGGCCGTCAGCATCGCCGCCGCCCTCCTCTCAATTTTCTACGCGGCGCTCCTGTTCCTCGGGTTCGAGGGCGTGAACCTCTTGCCGTTTTCGGCCGCGTGATTCCGTCGGGCAATTCCTTAAGAGCGACGGAGGCGCTGACTTGTCCGATGGATTTCGCGCGGAAGCTCGAGCAATCCCGGACGCTCTCCGATCTCTACGAGCTCGTGAAGCGAGCCGTCGAGACGGTCTTGGGACGATCGCGGGCCGGCCTGATGCTCGCCCTCGCGGACCTCGGAAACCACCCGCAGGGATTCCTCGGCGCCTTCTACCCGGTCGCGAGCAACGTGATCGTGATGAACAAGGTGCCCCTCCTCCGGATCCAGGAGACGAATCCGGCCCTCTACAAGCCGTACGCCTTCTACGTCCTCCTGCACGAATACCTGCACTCGATCGGCTTCATCGACGAGCGGGTGTGCCGCGAGCAGTCGTACCGCATCCTTGAGACGCTGTTCGGCGCGGACCACATCGTCACGCAGATATCCGGCGACACGGCGCGGTTCTTCCCGAACCTCGTCTTCCCGGACGCCGCGTGGCAGCCGTCCGAGCTGCAGCTCGAGTTCGTGCCCGGGTTCGATCGCGGCTCCGCGACGTACATCGCGTGATGTTTTCGTCGAACGAGAAAGTAGAAGTACGCCGCGCCTGTTCGGCCGCGCGCGGAGGCGGGAGATGGCGGTGGCGGCCTGGCGGAAGGCCGTGGCGGAGTTCGTCGGGGCGTTCACGTTGATCTTCATCGGCGCCGGCGCCGTCCTGACCGCCGGCACCACGAGCACCTCGGACCTCCTGCTCGTCGCCCTCGCCCATGGACTCGCCATCGGAGTCATGGTGTCCGCCCTGGCCCACGTGTCCGGCGGTCACTTCAATCCCGCCGTGACGTTCGGGGCCCTCGTCAGCCGGCAGATCTCCCCGCGCCTCGCAGGCGTCTATTGGATTGCGCAGCTCCTCGGTGGCGTCGGGGGAGCCGCCATGCTCGCCCTGATATTCCCCCAAAACGTCTGGCAGGGATACCACCTGGGCACGCCCGCGCTGGGGACCGCTGCATCCGTCGGCTGGGATGTCGGCGTCGGGACCGGGATCCTCGTCGAGGCGGTCTTGACGTTCTTCCTCGTCTTCGTCATCTTCGGGACGGGGATCGATCCGAAGGGTTCCTTCAACGCGGTTGGCGGCTTCGCGATTGGCTTGACGATTTCGATTGACATCATGATGGGCGGGCCGCTCACCGGCGCGGCCATGAATCCGGCGCGATGGTTCGGGCCCGCCATCGTCTCTGGGTTCTTTGACAACTGGTACGTGTACTGGGTGGGGCCGCTGATTGGCGGCGCTATCGCGGCGCTGCTCTATCGATACGTCTTCCTCGAGAATTCCTCGTGAGAGCCATCGTTTTTTCGATGTGCGGAAGTGCGGCTCGCACGCGACGCTATTCTGGACGGAACGTTTAAATCGGTCTGGGAGGTCCCCAGATTTGCCATGATGCGGGAGGCCGTCCCAGCGAAGGCCGTGACGCCCCAGAAACCGGTCGTCCGCGAGCCCCCCGTGAAGTTCCGATCCGGCAAGCACACCGCGATCGTGAAGGAAGTTTTCGACATCGCTCCGAAGTTTCCAGAGACCTATCTGATCCGTTTCACGTTCGAGAACGAGCCCGTATTCGACTTCGAGCCGGGCCAGTTCATCTCGCTCTTCGCCGAGAAGGAGGGCAAGCGCATTTCTCGGCCGTACTCGATCGCCTCGTGGCCGGAGAACAAGACGTACCTCGAGCTGTGCATCAAGGTCGTCGAGGGCGGCTTCATGTCGAACTACCTCCACCACGTCGCCCCCGGGACGAAGCTCCAGTCGATCGCACCGCTCGGCCGGTTCGTGATGGCGGAGCCGATCCCCTACGACACCGTGTTCGTCTGCACCGGGACCGGCGTCGCGCCGTTCATCGCCATGCTGGGCCACATCTGGGACCAGGGCCTGGACGACGGGCGGGAGTTCCACCTGGTCTTCGGGGTGCGGTACGTCCACGACCTGATCTACCGCGACCTGATCGAGAAATGGGAGCGGCAGCACTCGAACTTCCACTTCTATCCGACGATCTCGCGGCCCGAGACGCCGGACTGGAAGGGCCGCGTCGGGTACGTGCAGAAGATCCTCGAGAACGAACTCACGGACCACGGCAGCAAGCAGGTTTTCATCTGCGGGCTCCACGACATGGTCGAGGACGTCCGGAACCTGTGCGTGCGCCTCGGCTTCGCCCACATGCGATTCGAGAAGTGGGACTGAGGCCGTCTACGGCTTGAGCCGAAGCCAGACCTTTCCGATGATCCTCTCCGGGGCAATCGACCCGAACACACGGCTGTCGCGGCTGCGGTCCGCGTTGTCGCCGAGGACCATCAGGCCATCCGGCCCGTTCGTGTCGGCGACCCGCTTCACGAGCCACCGATTGGCATCGTCGGGGTCGCGCAGGACCACGAGTTCGTCCTTCCGCGGCGCGCGGAGCCGGTACGCCCACCGATTCACGATGACGTAGTCCCCGGGGTCCAGCGTCGGCCGCATACTGTCGTCGTCGACGCGGAAGCGCGCGAAGGGGAACATCCGCGGCTCAGAGGCCTCACTTGAACTTCGGATAGACGGTCTCCCGTTCCGTCGGGTACGGCGCCTTCACGCGCATCGTCTCGAGCCCTTTCGTCTTCCAGTAGATCGACGCGATCTCGTTCGTCGCCTTCAGGAGGTCCTCCGCGGCCTGCAGGTTGATCTCCTGCCGCGCTTTCGAGCCGGACTTGAGGGCCTTCCAGATGACATCGTTCAGCTCCGGAAACGTCTTCAGGTGGTCCGGTTTGAAGTAGTCGCCCCAGAGGACGCGGACCTCGTGCTTCGCGATCTCCGCGTGCTGCTCCTTCACCAAGACGTACCGGGACAGCTTGCCCGTGTAGTCCTGCCGTTGCTCCGGCGTCGCGTTCGGGCCGGGCTTCTCGAGTTGGTTAATCAGGTCGATCATGCGGACGACCGTGTGGGCGGCCATCTGCGCGTGATGCGGGTCGTAGATGCCGCAGGGGATGTCGCAGTGCGCGTACGCGATCGGCGCGGGAGAAATCCGGTCGAGCAATCGAGCCAGCGAATACAGCAGTGACATGACCGTCTCGAAGCGGATTCCGTTATTTAAACGTGGTGTGGCGGGGCTTCGAGTCGGTGTCGATTGGGCCTCCGGCCCTTCTGGCCCATAGGGGATTCCACAGTCTTATGCCGCCGCTTTCGTTCGGCGCCATCGTGCCGCGGACGTATCGCGATCTCGCAGTCCTGCATGCGGAATGCGAGGCGAAGCGGCCTCGCATTGACGCGCGACTGGCGGACTTCCGTCGCGTCGGCCGCATGCCCGACGAGCGGCTGTTCGAGGAGCTTTGTTTCTGCCTCCTGGCAGTCCAATCGAAAGCTCGTCCTTCGGATGCGGCGGTCGCCGCACTTCGGGAGGCCGGTCTCCTGTGGTCGGGCCGCCGGCCCGAGGTCGCGTCGTTCCTCCGCCATCGTACGCGGTTCCACAATCACAAGGCCGCGTTCATCGTCCGCGCGAGGGAACAGTTCTTCCCCGACGGAAACGGCGTGCTCGCGGAGATCTTGAATTCCTTCACGTCAGCGAAAGGCGCTCGCGAGTGGCTCGTTCGCGAGGTGGACGGCCTCGGTCTGAAGGAGGCGAGCCATTTTCTGCGAAACACCGGCCGCGGCGAGGACCTTGCGATCCTCGATCGTCACATCCTTCGGAACCTGATTCACCACGCGGTGATTCGAAGCATGCCGCACACGCTGACCGCGAGGCGCTATTTGGAGATCGAGGCGCGGATGGAGCGATTCTCGCGCGATGTCGAGATCTCCATGGCGATGCTTGACTTGGTTTTCTGGAGCCGGGAGACGGGTGAGATTTTCAAGTGAATCAACCTTGTTTAAGGTTAACGTGAATGGCTCCGCAGCCTTCCCGCGGTGGCCCGAATCCCTGATGTATCCGGCGGCGCATCGCACTCGATGATGGGAGAGCTGTCCGCGATCGAGGTCCGCGCGCGCGTGCTCGCGTGGTACGATGCGAACCGTCGGGACCTTCCTTGGCGTCGCACGGCCGACCCGTACCGCATTCTCGTCGCCGAGTACCTCCTCCAACGCACTCGGATCGTCTCCGGAACGCCATACTACGAGCGCTTCGTCGCCCGATTCCCCTCCATCCAAGACCTCGCGGCCGCGTCCCTCGACGACGTCCTGGCGGTGTGGGAGGGCCTCGGCTTCTATCGTCGCGCGAGGAACCTGCACGCCGCCGCTCGAGCAATCGTGGAGCGGCACGGCGGCCAGCTCCCGGAATCCTTCGAAGAGCTCGCAGCCCTCCCGGGGATGGGACCGTACACCGCCGGCGCCGTCGCGAGCATCGCCTTCGGGATCCCCGTCCCCGCCGTGGACGGGAACGTGACTCGCGTCATCGCCCGCCTCCTCCGGATCCCGGACGACGTGACGCGGGCCGCAGCCCAACGACGGATCCGCGAGATCGCCGCTAGCCTCGTCTCCCCCGAGCGGCCTGGGGCGTTCAACCAGTCGATGATGGAGCTCGGCGCGACCGTATGCACGCCCTCGTCTCCGTCGTGCGCTCGCTGTCCGCTCGAACGCCTGTGTCTCGCTCATCTCGCGGGAGAGGAGGACCGGTTCCCCGTCTCACGAAGAGCGAGAGCCTCCCCCCTCGTCCCGGTCGTGTTCGGGCTCGTCGCAGAGGACGGTCGCGTCCTGCTGGTGCGCCGCCCGAGCGGGCAGCTCCTTGGAGGCCTCTGGTCGCTGCCCGGCGGAGAGCGGGCCCGCAAAGACGAACGGGCGGCCCTCGCCGATGCGGTTCGCCGCCAGGCCGGCATTGAAGTCGATATCGGGGCGCGGTGGAGCCGCGTGAGCCGGACGTTCTCGCATCGCAGATGGTTCGGATCGATCTATCGATGCACGCCCCGCCGGATGCCGGAACCGAGCGATTCCGTCCGATGGGTCCTCCGGGAGGAGGCGCTCCGGCTTCCGCTCGTTCCGTTCCATCGCGAGGCGATCGAGGCGCTCGCGGGCCTCGAATCGTTCGAGAGAGCCGATTAATATTCATATCTGTGGATGTAAGTCCGCTTCCTCCGCGAACCCTTAAGCGACCTGGGACGTTCCAGCGAGCGTGCGTCGCTTTCTGATCGTGGGGCATCGGGCGTCGACGGACGCTGCATTCTCCCTTGACGATCTCGCCGGCGGCGCAGGGCGGATGGACATCCTGTTGAACGCGGCGAACGCCGCCCTCCATGTCGCACACGGCCTGCGGCGCGACGTCGAGGTCGGGCTCCTCCTGCTCGGCCCACCGGACCCTCCACGTTTCGTCCGCCTCGAAGGCTTCCGGTTGAGGAACTTCCAGCCGGACATCCGGAGCAATGCCGCCCTCGTCCGCCTCGCCCTCAAGGACGCCTCGCGGATCGAGCGGGAGACGTCCCCGGGCGTCTTCGGTTCAAAGGCCGGGTTCGAGGAAGCGCTCGACCGGCTCGGGCCCGCCTTCGTGTACCTCTGGGAGGACGGCAAGGATATCCGCGAGGCGATTCTACCCGCCGATGCGACCTTCGTGCTCTCCGACAATCAGGATCTGACGGCCGCGGAGGAACGATCGGTCCTTGACCGCGGGGCGGTCCCCGTGGGGCTCGGGCCGATCCCGCTCCACACGGACCACGCGATCGCTCTCGTGAACAACGAACTCGATCGGAGGAACGTATGAACCTCCCCGAGTACGTTCGAAAGACCCTCGTCGATTTCGTCCGAATCCCATCGACCCCGGACGACAGCGTGAACCCGATCTTGGACGCGGCGGCGGCCGCCATACAAGAGCTGGGCCTGAAAGCGCAACGTCATGCGGAGGTGGGAGCCGTGACGGCCTCGAGCGGCATGGGCGGACTGTTGCTGAACGGCCACCTCGACACCGTGCCGATGGCCTCGGGCTGGACGCGCGACCAAGGTACGTGGGACGGCGATTTCCTCTACGGCCGCGGGACGGCGGACATGAAGGCCGGATGCGTCGCCGGCCTCGCCGCCGCGCGCACGCTCCTCGATGCGGGAGTGCCGGTCTCGCTCCTCTTCACGACGGACGAGGAGACGACGATGCACGGCGCGATGAAGCTCGCCGCATCGGAGCTCGTGAAGCGGGCGGCGGAGGTCGTCGTCGCGGAGCCGACGCGGTTGCGCGTCGTCGCGAGCGAGAAGGGCGTCCTTTGGTATCGTGCATCCACGCAAGGGCGGAGCGCCCACGGGAGCATGCCGCACCTCGGGGTCAACGCCGTCTATCGGATGATGCGAGCCCTTCCCTTCCTCGAGCGGTACAGTCATCCGAAGGATCCGTTACGCGACATCACGGTCAGCTTGGGCGCGATTCGCGGAGGGACGAAACCCAATCTCGTCGCGGACACCTGCGTCGCCGATCTGGACTGTCGCCATCCGCCCGGGACGACGAAGTCCGACGTCGAGGCGCTCCTGCGAGGTGCGTTCGCGGCATCGGGCGAGCGCGTCGATCTCGAACTCTTCCACGAGGTTCCCCCGGCTGCCGTCGCTCCGGACGCGGACCACGTGCGGCAGCTGCGAGACCTTGCCGGCACGGAGGTCGTCGGCGTCACTTACGGCACGGAGATGGCGTACTACGCGCAACACAACCCGCGTTGCGTCGTGTTCGGCCCGGGCGAAACGGAGCGGATCCACGTGCCCGACGAACGCGTCGCTCTCTCCGAGGTCGTGCGGGCCGCCGAGATTCTCGCCGCCTTCGGCGCGAAGGTGAGAGCCTCGACCAAAAGCTCTAATAACGGGAGAAAGTAGCCGCGACGGGACCGATGCCCAAGCCCGCGTCCGGCCGTGATTTCTACATCGCCACCGCGGACGAGATCCGGGCGGGCCGGACGACGGACATCTACTTCGTGCGCACCCTCGACGTCCTGAAGAAAGCGGGTCGGGACCGGGCGAACGTCGTCGCCGAGGTGACGACCGGCGGCCTGCCGAACGGATGGCCGTGGGGCATCTTCTGCGGCCTCGAGGAGGTCGTGCATCTCCTGCAAGACAGGGCGGTCAGCGTCTGGGCGATCCCGGAGGGCAGCGCGTTCCCGGCAAAGACGCCTCGGGGTATCCCGGTCCCCGTCATGGTCCTCGAGGGACCCTACGGCGACTGGGCGATGTACGAGACGCCGGTCCTCGGGATGATCTGCCAGGCGAGCGGCATCGCGACGAAGGCGGCGCGGATCCGCGAGGCCGCGGGGGGCAAGCAAGTCCTCTCCTTCGGGGTGCGACGCATGCACCCGGGGATCGCGCCGCTGATCGAGCGCAGCGTGTACGTAGGCGGCCTCGACGCGATCACGACGCCGCTCGGCGCCGAACTCCTCGGGGCGCCCGCGGTGGGCACGATGCCGCACGCCCTCGTAATCGTGATGGGCGGGCCGCGGGAGGCGTTCGCGGCGGTCCACAAGTATCTCGAGGCGAAGATTCCGCGGATCGCGCTCGTGGACACGTACTACGACGAAAAGACGGAGGCGCTCATGGCCGTCGAGGCGATTCCTGACCTCGCGGGCGTGCGGCTCGATACGCCGGCGTCCCGCCGGGGGGATTTCGCGGCGATCGTCCGCGAGGTCCGATGGGAGCTCGATCTGCGAGGTCACAAGGACGTCAAGGTCTTCGTCTCCGGACGGGTCGACGAGCAATCGATCCCGGCGTTGCTCGAGGCGGGCGCGGACGGATTCGGCGTCGGCACGAGCCTGAGCAACGCCCCGACGATCGACTTCGCGATGGACATCGTCGAGGTCGATGGCGCGCCGGCCGCGAAGCGCGGGAAGTTCGGCGGTCGGAAGGACCTGCAACGGTGTCCGAAAGACGGCACGTACGAGGTCGCCGCGAAGACAGACCGGGACGCTGCCGACCCTCGCGGAAATCCGCGAGCGCACGCTGCACGAGACGCAACGGGTACCGCTCGAATCCTGAGAGAGCCTTTATTTCGCGGCGGCGGCTCCTCTGCTTGATGCACCGATCGAAGGCGTCCATCCGCGAGACGTACGATCGGATCGCGTCGTCGTACGCGGCCTCTCGGACGCGTCCGTGGCCCGAGGTCCTCGAGTTCGTCGCGACCCTGCCCCCGAGGTCTGCGATCCTCGATGTCGGATGCGGCCATGGGCGGCACGCGAAGCCGGCGGCCCGAGCGGGCCATCGCGTCATCGGCGTCGATCTTTGCCGGCCGTTGCTCGCAATCGGCAACGACGCATCGGCGAAGGCGAAGACCGCACGAGTCGAGTGGGTCGTCGGAGACGCGGGCTCGCTGCCCATCCGCAGTTCGACGATCGACGCGGCGCTGTGCGTCGCCGTCCTCCATCATCTGCCGACGCGCGGTGATCGCATCGCCGCGCTGGCGGAGGTGCGTCGCGTGTTGCGTCCCTCGGGCCGCGCGTTTATCAGCGTGTGGGCCAAAGACAATCCGTACCTACGGGACGTCTTGGGCCTGCGGCTCGAGGAGGATGACGTGGAAGTCCCATGGCATCTCCCCGACGGCACCGCGGTGCCGCGGTTCTACCATCTCTTCTCCGAGGGCGAGCTCGAGCGATTAATTATCGAATCCCGGCTTCACGGAGAAAGCTTTTTCCGGGCCTCTGGGAACCTTTTTGCGGTGACGAAGAGAGATGGCTGACCCGGTCGGCTCCATTAGTACGTTCCTCGACACGATCGTGCATAACCCCGTGTACCTCCTCCTCACGGTCGGCGCCGTCGCCCTCTTCGTCCTGGCGGTCGTCGCGCATCGCATCCACAAGATCCACAGCCAAGAGATTTTCGTCCACCAGGCGTGGGGCGCGAACTGGAAAGGCCGCTGAAGCGTTCGAAACCCTCATATCCGCACGGCCGCATCGAGGCGGTCCGGCGGGGTTCGATTTGTCCAAGGTCCCGGAGACGCTTCGCTACACGAAGGATCATGAGTGGGCGAAGCTCGAGGGCAAGCGCGCCCGGATCGGCATCACGGACCATGCGCAGACCGAGCTGACGGACGTCGTGTTCGTCGAGCTCCCTCCGATCGGGAAGGTCGTGAAGCAGGGAGAGCCGCTCGGCACGGTCGAGTCCGTGAAGGCCGTGAGCGAGATCTTCGCGCCGGTCAGCGGCAAGGTCGTCGAGATCAACAAGACGCTCGAGGAAAAGCCTGAGATCGTCAACAAGGATCCGTACGGCGAGGGGTGGATGGTCGTCCTCGAGGCCTCCGAGGTTGCGCGAGCCGACTCCCTGATGGACGCCGCGGCGTATCGCAAGCACATCGGCGACTGAGCCCGAGTTGAGCTTCGTTCTGGGAATCCTTTTATCAACCGCCACGGTTCGACCGCCCGGCACGTCGGCTAGTTTGGACTAGCCGAAATGGTATTCATGCTCCAAGCTTGGGAGGAGATGCGATTATGAAGCAAAGGGAAGAGCACCAGCGGACGACCGGAAAGAAAGTTTGGCTTGTCACCGGCGCCGGCCGTGGCATGGGCGTCGACATCGCGAAGGCGGCTTTGGCCGCTGGCTATGCCGTTGTCGCCACGGGTCGAGACACCAAAGCGGTCGAGAAGGCCGTGGGCAAGTCCAATGATCTGATGGTCGTCAAATTGGACGTCACCCGCCTTGCCGACGCAGAGGCCGCTTCGCGGGCTGTCGTCGACCGGTTCGGCCGGATCGACGTCTTGGTCAACAACGCAGGCAACTTCTTTGCCGGCTTCTTCGAGGAATTGTCTCCCGAAGACATCGAGAAACAGCTCGCCGCCAACCTCATCGGCCCGATGAACGTCACCCGCGCCGTGTTGCCCGTGATGCGCAAGCAGCGCTCGGGCCACATCATCACGATATCATCGAGCGCGGGTCTCATCGGCTTCGAGTTCTGCTCCGCCTACGCCGCCGCAAAATTCGGCGTCGAAGGCTGGACCGAGTCTCTGCAACCCGAGATTGCGCCGTTCGGCATCCACACGACACTCGTCAACCCGGGCTTCTTCCGAACGCAACTCATCTCAGACAAGTCGATGACTTTCGGCTCACTCTCCATCCCAGACTACGAAGACCGGAGGCAGCAGCAGCAAACCTGGTGGACGAGCCAGAGCGGCCAGCAAGCCGGCGACCCCGCCAAGCTCGCCGAGGGCCTTGTGCAGATCGCCCGCCAGTCGCCCCCGCCGCGGCGATGGGTCGCCGGCGCCGACGCCTTGAAAACAGCCGAGCAGAAAGCGAAGGACCTTCTGGCCCAAGCCACGGCCTTCCGCGAACTGTCGTCCTCCCTCTCCTACGACGACCCCCTGCCGAAAACCGTTCGCCGGCGGACGCGGAAGTGATGCACCCTTGCGGATCGGAGTCATCGGCTCGGGACTCATTGCAAACACCGGCATCCTGATTCCATAACCGACGGGGCCGATTAACCGAGAGGACCGCCCGCTCGGGGCTCTTTGACCCGCAGGCCGGCTCTTTCTGTCCGGTACCATAGAGCACTTTTCGAATCGGGTAGTTACCACTACCGCGAAACACAAAACCAACCCACGGCCCTGACCACGCCTTTCCCGAAGGCTTCTAACGGTCCGACCACCTGTCGGCCTCGCCCGCTTAGGTTAGCCTGGATAGACTACCGGGCTTCGGACCCGGCGAGTGGGGTTCAAATCCCCAAGCGGGCGTATTCCCCCTACGGGGATTACGGGCCTCAGACAGTTTGGACTAGGCTATGGGCCTTCGGAGCCTAAGACGGGGGTTCGAATCCCTCCGTGCCCGCTCTTTTCCGGACACGGCCGTCGGGCTTCACTTCGCGAGCTCCTCCGGCGGCCGGACCTTGCGGAAGTTCCCGTAAATCAACAGGTCGTACGCCAACTTGAGGGACCCGGCGGCCACCAACGGGGTTCCGAGCCAGAGGTTCGATAGGGCGTAACCTGCCAGCGATGGACTGATCGACGAAGCGACCGTGCGCGTTGCGCTCGTGAGGCCTGCGGCCGCGGTTCGGTCTTGTTCGTCCACGATCGACATGACGTACGATTGTCTCGTTGGCACATCCATCTGCGACAACGACTGGCGACCGAGGAGGAGGACGACAGCGCTCAGCGCGGTCGGGGCGAACGCCACCGCGATGAGCAACACGTTCGAGGGTACGTGAGTGAAGACCATCGTCCGCAACAAGCCGATCCTCCGCGCGATTCGCTCGGCCAGGAGAAACGACAACGCGGTCACGAGCTGCGTCGCAAAGAAAATCGCCCCGAGGGTGGACAGATTCAGCCCGAATCGAAGGAAGAAGTAGTAGGAAAGGAGGCTCTGCCCGATGAACCCGCCGCCGAACGAGTCCACCGCAAAGAGGGCCGACAGCTTGGCCACGATGGGCCGACCGCGAGCGGATAGGGCGGGACGTCGCGCGCGGTCCGCGTCCGGCTCGACATGGCCCGACAGGCGGGAGTAGAACGCGGCACCGAGGAGGCCCGAGATCATGTACCCAAGGAAAAGCGGCGAATATCCGATGACGTTCGGAAGACCTGCGAGGAGCGCCCCGGCCGCGGACGCTCCATATCCGACCAGGTTGTACACGCTGAACGCCAAGGTCCGGCGGTCGGCGCGACACGTCCGTGGGAGGATCGCGGTCTCCAGCGAAAGGAACGGCCCGACTTCCCCCGCCCCGACCGTCATATTCCCGACGATACCGGCCAAGACCGGGGCCCACCAATCTCTCGAGCCGAAGAGGAGGGCACCCGCCACGACGTCGGCGAGGGCGAAGAAGACGAGCGTTTTCCTTCGGCCGATCCGATCCGCAAGGAAGCTGATGACGAGCGTATACACCGCGCTGCTCAGGACGGTCGCGGTCAGGACGATCCCGATGGCGACGGGAGTGAAGCCCAGTTGGGCCAGGTAGACGCCGAAGATGACCCCGAGGAAACCGTACGGGACCGTTCGGATCGTCTTCTCGACGAAGATGAGCTTTCCGTCTCGATCGATCCAGTCTCCGAGGCCCACGACTCCACCGCACAGAGCGTCGCGCTTCGAACGCCGCGGGCGGCGAGGACGTGAAAATATACATAGATGTCCTGCCTGCTTGGTGGTCGGATTTGGGAGGGCTTCGATGAAATGGGTAACCCGAGAGAAGGCGAAGGTAGACCGGATCGCGTGTCCCTGGCTCGTGACGAAGTTCATCGATCCGAAGGCGGAATTCCTGTTCGTGCCACGGGAGAAGGTCCTGGACGTCGCGAAACAGGAAGGTGCGATCCCGTACGACAGCCCGGGCGCCGAGCTATTCCATTACAAGGAGGGCGGCGACGAGCGTTGTAGCTTCGACGCGATCATTAAGAAGTACAAGCTCGCGGACCCGGCGCTCCTCGACATGGCGGAAATCGTGCGCACGGCTGATGCGGCCCCGCGAGCGCGGCGTGCCGAGGGTGCGGGGCTCGAGGCGATGGCTCTCGGGTTCCGGACGAATGCGAAGGACGATTTCGAGAACATGCGGCTCCAGTTTCCCGCGTACGATGCGCTCTATGCGTATTGCAAACTCAAGGTCGAGGGGAAGGCCAAGCTGGAGCACACGAGTTGATGAGCCTCCGTCTTCTGGGCTACGTCGAGCTTCCCGCGCATGCGAAGGATGGCGGTTTCGATCATGCCGCGGTCCATCGTGCCTCCTCTAGGCTGTACGTCGCCCACACTTCGAACGATTGTCTCGATGTCGTGGACTCGCTCTCCGATCGATTCCTCCGGTCGATCCCCGGACTCAAGGGGGTCGCGGGCGTCCTCGTATCCGACGAACGCAGACTCATGTTCACTGCAAATCGTGGGGAGAACACGGTTAGCACTTTCGCCGCGGGCAGCGAGGAAGAACTGATGAGGCTTTCCGTTGGCATTCGTCCCAATGGGCTCGCCTTCGATCCCTCGGGTGGTCTGTTACTCGTCGCGAATGTTGGCGATCCCGGCGTCCGGAACTCCTCGACCGTTTCGCTGGTCGATGTCGGCCAGAAGGCAGTCACCCGTACGGTGGAGCTTCCGGGGCGCCCTCGGTGGGCTGTGCACGACGGCCCGACGGCTGCTTTCTACGTGAATATCGCAGAACCGCCGCTCATCGTGCGAATCGATGCGAAGAATCCCTCAGGAATTCGGGAGGCCTACGACATTCCAGCTAAGGGACCCCATGGCCTCGACCTTGACCCGCGTGGGAGACACCTCTTCTGCGCCTGTGACGGAGGAAAGCTCGTTTCGGTCGACGTAGACTCGAGCAAGGTCCGGTTGGTCGGGGAGCTCAGCGGTCCGCCGGACGTTGTTTTCTTCAACGCCGCGCTGAGCCATGTCTACGTCGCCGTCGGCGTCCCTGGAGTGATCGATGTCTTCGACGCGAAGCGCATGAAGCTCCTCGAAACCGTACCGACGGAGAGAGGAGCCCACACCTTGGCAATCGACCAACAGAACAACAAGGTTTACGCATTCCTGCCTGCCACCCACCGGGCGGCGGTATATCAAGACGAGTGATCGAGGGAGATGCGACGGATGGACCCGAAAGAGATGTTCACGGAAGTCGTAGAAAACGTCGCGAAGATGTGCGCCGTCAGCGCGATGACCGCTCCGAAGAGCGGAGGGCAGTTGTTCCTCAAAGGATCCAAGCCCTTCATTGAGACCACGATTGTCAAGGACCAGGAAACGCTCCACCGCCTCGCGGAATGGCTTCGGGCTCGGGGGACGAAACTGAAGAACCCGATCTTCTTCCGTGACGCCGACACCACGGAGAAGGTCGATCTGATTTTGTTCATCGGACTCGAGAAGTGGTATCCGCCGATGTACGACTGCGGCGCGTGCGGTTACGGCACATGCAACGAATTCCTGCGGGCGACTCCGGCCCATCATACCCAGGAGTCCGAGGATTGGGAGTTCCTCGGACCCATTTGCCAGCTTCGCTGCGTGGACCTAGGGATTGCAGTGGGATCCGCGGCGAAACTCGCGAGCATGAACAACGTGGACACCCGTTGCCAGACCCGAGTCGCCGCCGCCGCAAGGCACCTCGGAATCATTCACGCGGACCTAGCAGTCGCGCTTTCGATGAGCGTGTCCCACAAGAGCATTTTCTTCGACAAGAAGATTCCCCAAGTCGATTTCGAAGCTGTCCCATCATCGTGACCAATTAGGCCGGCTCGAACCATTCGTATCGGCGCGACCGCCAGAGAGATGGGCTCTTGCGAGCTAACGCCCGCCCTCATGGGCGGGCACCTTACCCTCTTAGGGAAAAGCCACGGGCCCAGATTTCAATCCGGCGATTGACCGTCATTCCGAAGGGAGGGTTCGAATCCCTCCATGCTCCCGCTCCGCTCCGTGTAAAGTTGACCCGATCAGCCGGAATCGGTTCCGAAACATCCAGAGGCGAATGGAAGGCCAGAGGCCAAGCTAGGCCTCCATCTGTCCTGACGGATTCCCGGGTCGAGCTCACTTCTGAGCAAAGATCTTGGCGACAAACTCGCCCGTGGACAAGTCGTAGGTCCCCTCGAACCGCCCTTTCGCCGAATTCAGCCACTCGAGCTTCTTGGACAGGGTCTGGTAGGTCGCTTCGCCTTCCGCGTGAACCGAGGTCGGGCTGACCGTCTTCCCGATGCCCTTCGCCCGGGTGAGGACCATGTCGCCGTCGTTCGTCTGGTCGATCCCCCGCGCCTCGAACTCGTAGGTGCCGTCCGGTTTGAACATCGCGTCCACGGTCTCCATGTGGGCGGCTTCGTACTGGCCCTTCACGTGTCCCTGGAGATTGTAGGAGATCAAGACGCCTTCCGGCGTGAACTCCTTGATGGTCACCGATGTGGTCTTCTCCGCAAGCTCACCGAGGAACTCCTCTTCTGGCATATTCCTGAGAACCTCCCCTCCGACGCCTCATGGAGTGCTGTATGTAATAGACTTTCCGGGGAGGAGCGACCTTGGGAGCCGCGCGACGTCCTCCCACGATTGCACATCACTTGGCCACTCGCACCGCCTTCCGGAGGTTCTCGAGGCCCTGCCGCAATTCGTCCGTGTCGCCGCCCAGCCCGAGGCGGAAGTGGTCGTCCAGCCCGAAGAACCGACCTTGTGCGATCACGGTCTTGAACTTCTTCTGGAGCGTTTCGGTGAGGACCGGAACATCGACCGTGCTGTGAGGGAAGAGGACGGTTCCCCCGGGCGGCACGTCGCCGCGGAGAGCCGGAATCGCGGCCAGCGCCTCCCGCACAATCGTGCGGTTTCGGGTCAAGATGTGCTTCGCCCGATCGAGGAAGAAGTCCCACCGTTCGAGCGCCCAGCTCGCGATCAGCTGACCGAGCGCCGAGTTCCCGCCCGAGGTGTAGTCCTTCAGGCGCCCGAAGCGCTCCAATAGGTCTGCATCCGCGACGACCCACCCCGATCGAAGGGTCCCGAGTCCGCATACCTTGGTCAGAGTCGAGAGAGCAATCATCCGAGGACCGAACGTGGCGGCGCTCGGGGGCCGCGTGTCAAATGCGAGTTCTCGGAACGTCTCGTCCACGAGCACATGTCCGCCGCAATCCTGGGCGATGTCCGCGATTTCCTGGATCTCTGATTTCGAGAGGGCGGTCGAGGTCGGGTTGCCCAGATTGGCGAAGACGAGGAGCCGGGCCCCTCGCTTCGCTTCCTTCCGCCATAGGTCGAGGTCGAGCCGCCATCCATCGTCGCAGCTCCGCGGGATCTGGATCAGTTCCGCCCCGAGGCCCGCTGGCACGTCCCGCAAAGGCGAGTACGTTGGAGAGTCCACGAGGACGCGGTCGCCCGGTCGCACTAGCGACGCGTTCACGAGGAAGTTGCCCTCGGTCGCGCCGGTCGTCATGAGGACGCGATCGGCATGCGTCCCGTGGCGGCCCGCGATCATCTTCCGGAGCGCCTCCGGGCCGTTCGTGTTCGTCCAGTTCAGGTCGAGGTCCTTCGGCAGCTCCCGTCCGAATTCCCCGAAGGTGAATTGCTGGACGTTCGAGTAGGAGATGTTCAGACGGACGTCCCGCACCCGGTCGTAGTAGTGCAGGTGCTCGAAGGTCGGGAAGTCCACGGGCGGGCGAAGGCCCTTCGGGTCATCAACTTTCGGCTCGACTTCCATCTCGATTGAAAAATAAAAGTGGGCCGCCGACGCTCACAGCGGCCCGCAGGTGTACGTGGGGTGGCCGGGGATGCCGAGCCCATCCGGCCGCTCAGCCCAGAACTTGAACTGGAAGCTGCCGCGGGACTGCGGGTGGACCTCCACGAGGAAGCCATTCTGCGGCGCGCCGCCGAACGCGACGAAGCGATCGGAGAAGGCCGTCGTGAGAGTCCAGTCCGCGAGGTTCGAGCTGTCGCCGTTGGCCGAGGTCGCCATCGCGTAGTAGTACAGGACCTTCAGGACCGCCGAATCGGAGTTCCGCACGCCCGCGGAGGCGTTCAGCCCGGGGTCGATCAGGGACGCGTACCCGGCCGGGTCCCGATCCTCGATCTCGTGGAGGACCGCTGGCCAGTAGTCGGCCGCGCCGATCGACGCAGCGACGTCCGCGAGGCTCGTCCCCGCCGCGAAGGAGACTCCCTTCGGCGCGAGCAACGGCCCATGCCAGCCGATGTAATAGATCAGCCGCGTGCCCGAGACGATCTCTTCCGCACCGCACCCCGCGTAGACGGTCAGTTCGTCCGGCGTCGTCGAGTTCGGGTTCCGGACCTCCACGCGCAAGATCGCCGGCACCGGCCGGTTCGCGTTGTTCGCCATCGTCGCCATGACGCGGAACAAGCTTCCCGGCGAGACGGAATCCGGCACGCCGTCCACCGTCAGGGTGACGGCGAAGCCGGTCACCTGCACGTCCTTCGACACCGTGTTGCTCAAGGTGGGCGTCAGGATGCCCACCGCGCTCGCCGCCAGCAAGATCGCGACGAAGATCGTCGCGCGCGGCCCCAGTTTGATTCCGCTTGCCATCGTTCGCACCTCGCCCGCCCCACCGAGACGGGTCGGATGGCTCACCCGGGCAGGCAGGGATAACCCGCCCGCGTGCATGCATCGTGCACGTAGGCGGGTTGAGTCAGCCTTATGTGTCGGCGGGCGTGTCGGCTTCGACGTGCGCGTGGCCGTCCTCGGGGCGAGAGGATCCATCGGCAGTGCGGTCGTCCGCCGAGCCCGTCTCGCGGGCCACCAGGTCCGCGCGGTGGTCCGACCGTCGTCGGGAACGGAGCGGTTTCCCGCCGGGACGGAGGTCGTCCACGCCGATCTCTATGCCAAAGAATCCGTCATCGAGGCGGCCCGGGGTGTCGACGTCGTCGTGCATGCCGCGAACGTCCCTTACCCGGACTGGCCTCGGCTCGTGCCGCGGCTCGCGGAGAACGCCCTCGCGGCAGCGGAGGCCGCGGGCGCCACGCTGGCGTTCCCGGGCAACGTGTACGTGTACGGCCGCCCCCAAACGCGGCCGGTGACGGAAGACCATCCGCAGGCGCCGCAGACGCAAAAGGGAAGGTTGCGGGTCGCCGTGGAGCGGACGTTCCTGCAAGCCCATCGTGACGGGCGGATTCGGCTCGTCTTGCCGCGGTATCCCGAGTTCTACGGTCCGGGGGTCATGCACGAACTCTATCGGCCCGTCTTCGAGGGAGCGCTGGCGGGAGGGCGTTGCCGATGGCCGCTGGATGCCGACGCTCCTCACGAGTTCATCCTAATCGACGACGCGGCGGAGGCGATGCTGACGCTCATCCGCACGCCGGCGGCCCATGGCCGCGCGGTCCACGTTCCGGGGCCACGCCCGATTACCCCACGGGAGTTCATCCGCCTCGTCTACGCGGCGGCCGGATCCCACGAGCCAAGGGTCCGCGTCTTCGGCCGCGGGTCGTTCCGGCTCGTCGGCCTGTTCAACCCCCTGGCCCGTTCTGCGTACGAGATGGCGTACCTGTTCGACGACCCCGTGCTGCTCGATGGGTCCCTCTACCGCCAGCTGACGAGCGGCCCCTACCCCGCGACTCCGTACGAGGAAGGCGTGCGGCGGACGGTAGACTGGTTCCGCTCCCATCGGACAACATCTTAATACCGTTCCGTTCGTTCGTCGAAGTCGCGGAGGTTCCTGCACTGACGGACGTCGTGATTGCGGGCGCGTGCCGGACGCCCGTCGGCAAGTACGGGCGGGCCTTCCGGAACGTCGAGGCGGTCAAGCTCGGGAGCACGGTCGTCGCCGAGGCGGTGAACCGCACCGGGCTCGTGCCCGCGGACATCGAAGAGGTCCTCATGGGCAACGTGATCGCCGCAGGCCTGGGTCAGAATCCCGCACGGCAGGCGGCGCTGTTCGGCGGTTTGCCAGACCGCGTCGGAGCGGTGACGATCAACAAGGTCTGCGGCTCCGGACTGCAGGCGGTCATGTTCGCCTCGGACATGATCCGCGCGGGCTCAGCGGAGATCCTCCTGGCGGGCGGGATGGAGTCGATGAGTCGGGCGCCGTACCTCGTGAAGGAGGCCCGCTGGGGAGTCGGGATCAACAACGTGCCGTTCGTCGACGCGATGGTGAGCGACGGCCTCTGGGACGCCTACAACCAGTTCCACATGGGCATCACGGGCGAGATCGTCGCGGAGAAGTTCCACGTGGCCCGGGAGGACATGGACCGCTTCGCGCTCGAGAGCCAACGGCGGGCCGCCAGCGCGACCCAGGAGGGCCGGTTCAAGGAGC
>WNGD01004135.1_pt1 | contig 21372 bp, 22 predicted proteins | sample 5400671 | NCBI WGS metagenome assembly WNGD01 (sample SAMN13153369, study PRJNA577476) | soil metagenome | isolation source: 40 cm soil or saprolite under grassland replicate 2 | place: USA:California | collected 2016-06-15 | reverse complement strand
CCGAGTCCCGCCTCGGCCCGCCTTGTCGACGATCTCGAGGAGCACAATCCTCGGAACCGTCGGTTTGGGAAAAAGCTTCGCGGCGTTTCGGAAGAACGCGTGACGCTCCTACTCGATCCGGGCGCATTTCGTCGCTCCGACCAAAGGTTTAAGCGACTTCGCTCTCCTCATCGGCCCGTCCCTTCTGGTGTACCCATGGTTGCGACGAAGAAGCGCGCGCGCTCGAAGGAGGTCAAGGTGCCGACGCCGCAAGAGGTGGAGGACAACCTCCGGCGGGCGAACCTCCCGAGGGAGCAGTCCGCGAAGTACCATCCATACTACCAGGGCAAAATCGAAATCGTCCCGCGAGTCCCGGTGCGCTCGTTCAACGACTTTGCGATCTGGTACACGCCCGGCGTCGCACAGCCGTGCCTCGACATCAAGGCGGACCCCGAGAAAGTCTGGACCCTGACGAACAAGTGGAACCAGGTCGCCATCGTCACGGACGGCACGCGCGTGCTCGGCCTCGGCGACATCGGTCCGGAAGCGGGCTTGCCCGTGATGGAAGGCAAATCGCTCCTCTTCAAGTACCTCGGGGGCGTCGATGCGTTCCCCCTGCCCCTGGCGACGAAGGACCCGGAGAAGATCATCGAGACGGTCAAGCTGATTACCCCCTCGTTCGGCGGCGTGAACCTCGAGGACATCGCGCAGCCGAAGTGCTTCTCCATCTTGGATCGCCTTCGGAAGGAGTGCGAGATCGCGGTCTGGCACGACGACCAGCAGGGCACCGCGACAATCAACGTGGCGGGGGTCATCAACGCCCTGAAAGTCGTCGGCAAGGCGATGGCCGACGTCACGATCACCCTCGTCGGCGCGGGCGCGTCGAACATCCGGACCGCGAAGCTCCTCGTCGAGGCCGGCGCAAAACCGGGCCACCTCGTTCTCGTGGACTCGAAAGGGATCGTCGGGCGTCACCGCGCGGACATCGAGGCCGCCGCGGCCGATTACCGGGAGAAATGGGAACTCGCCCAGACGTCGAACGCGGAGGGCCGCCAGGGCGGCATCCCGGAGGCGATGGCCGACGCCGACATCGTGATCGCGGCCTCGAGGCCCGGACCCGGCGTGATCCAGAAAGATTGGGTCGCGTCGATGGCGGACGACTCGATCCTCTTTGCCATCGCGAACCCGGTGCCGGAGATCTGGCCGTGGGAGGCCGCGGAAGCCGGTGCGCGGGTGATCGCGACGGGCCGCAGCGACTTCCCGAATCAGGTGAACAACAGCCTCGGATTCCCAGGGATCTTCCGTGGCACACTCGACGTGCGGGCGCGGACGATCACCGACGAGATGTGCATCGCCGCGGCGGAGGAGCTCGCGAGGGTCCAGGAGGAGCGCGGGCTGGACGAGGAGCACATCGTTCCCACGATGGAGGAGATCGACGTCTTCGCGCGCGAGGCCGCCGCCGTCGGTCGGAAGGCGATCGACCAGGGCATCGCCCGCGTCAGGAAGAGCCGCGACGAGCTGCTCGAGGGCGCCCTCGCGATGATCCGCCGGGCGCGTGAGGAGACGCAGTTCCTCATGCAGGACGGGTTCATCCGGCCGCCGCCTCCATGAGGCACGCCCGCGGTGGGTTTATCGTCCAGGCCCGTCATCGCTGGAGCATGGCCTCGGTGGAGGAGGTGAAGCGCCGCCACGAGGCCTCGCTGATGAAGATCCGCGGGGTCGTCGGGGTCGGGATCGGCCGGTATCCGGATGGCCGGGACTGCATCCGCGTCTACGTCGAGAAGGACCACCCCCGAATCCTCGCGGCGATCCCTCGCGACCTCGACCAGGTGCCCGTCGAGGTGGTCGTCGCGGGCGTCTTCAAGGCGCTGTGAGGCAATCCCATGGACGCACAGAATGCCAAGCTCGTCTGCGAGTGCCAGTTCCTTGGGCTCGAGCGGGAGGGCATGAAGCCGGACGTCCACCCGGACGTCGTCGGCGTCGGCATCGGCCACCGCACGGTGCGGGGCTTCCCCACGGAAGAGCTCAGCCTCAAGGTCTACGTGCGCCAGAAGATCCACCCGCTCCTCGTCAAAGACGGCCGGACGATCCCGGACGAGATCGAAGGCGTCCCGACGGATATCGAGGAGGCCGGCGAGTTCTCGATCTGGCGGCCGATCCCGCCGATCTACCAGCGGAAGGTCCGTCCGGCGATGGGCGGCCTCTCGATCGGCCACTACGCCATCACCGCCGGCACGCTCTCGTGCCTGGCGAAGGACGCGGGCGAGACGTTCATCCTATCGAACAATCACGTCCTCGCGAACGAGAACCGCGGCGTCGAGGGTGATCCGATCCTCCAGCCCGGCGCCTTCGACGGCGGCAAGCCGGATCGGGACGTGATCGGTCGGCTCGACACGTACGTCGCCGTGGACCCAGAGGGGCCCAACCTCGCGGACGCCGCGATTGCGGCGCCGTTCGACGTGCACGACGTAACCCCGGACATCCTAAACATCGGACGATTGCGGGGGACCCGTGAGCCGACGCTCGACGAGAAGGTGATGAAGAGCGGCCGCACGACGCGCCTCACGAGCGGCACGGTGGTGGACGCGAGCGCGACGCTCCGCGTGGGTTACTCTACCGGGGCGTATGTCTTCACGGACCAGATGATCATCAAGGGCGAGCGCGGATCCTTCAGTGCGGGCGGGGACTCTGGGAGCACGATCGTCGCGTACGACGGCCGGGCCGTCGGGCTCCTGTTCGCCGGATCGCCGTTCTTCACCGTTGCGAACAAGATGCCGAACGTCGAGAAGGCTCTCGACGTGAAGGTCATCTAGCGACCTCTGGTTTCGGGGCGTCCTGCCAGGTTCTCGAGGCCGATTGCGGAAGCTCTTCCGCTCAATTGGGCGGAATCGTCGACCACTTCGCGAGGGTGGCCTGCGGCGCCGCGTGCTCCTTCAGGTGTGAGAGCCGAACGCCGATGAGACGCACCTTCCGGTCCGGCGCGAGGACCTCCTTGAGCATCATCTGGCTCAGGATCAGGATCGGACCCAGGTCGGTCGTGTGGATCTTCAGGCTGCGCGACCGGGTGTGCGTCTCGAAGTTCGAGTACCGCGCTTTGAGCGTGACCGTCCGGTAGGCGTACTTCTCGAGGAGAAGCTGCTCGTGGAGTGATCTCGCGAGCGCCTCGAGCTCGGGCCAGACCGCGCCGTACGTGTCGAGGTCCTTCGCGAACGTCGTCTCCGTACTGATCGATTCCGGTGGGCCGGTCGGCTCGACCACCTCGCCCGCGTCGCGACCGAGGGCCACGTCGTAGACGTACTCCCCGAACGCCCCGAGGAGCTCGACGAGGTCTTGGCGGTTCGTCCGCTGGACGTCGCCGATCGACTCAAGCCCGAGCTCCTTCAGCCTCTCCGCGGTCTTCGGGCCGACGCCCGAAATCTTCCGGACCGGGATCGGCGCGAGGAACTCGACGACGTCGTCGGGCGAGACGACCGTGAGGCCGTCGGGCTTCTCAAAGTCCGACGCGATTTTCGCGAGCGCCTTCGTTGGCGCGATGCCGATTGAGCAGGACAGCCGATGGTCCCTCCGAACCGCGGCCTTGATGTTCCGTGCGATCTCCTGAGCGCGGGAGAAGTTCCCGTCGCACCGGTTCGTGACGTCGAGGTAGCCCTCCTCGATCCCGCTCGGCTCGAGGCGGTCCGCGAAGCCGCGGAGCGTCGCCATGATTTCGCCGCTCACCCGGCCGTATAGCTCGAAGTGCGGCTGCACGAAGATTGCCTCGGGACACCGACGGAGCGCCTCCACACAGGACATCGCGGACCGCAGCCCGTAGCGCCGGGCCTCGTAGCTCGCCGTGAGGACGACGCCTCGTGGATGCCTGCGGGGATCCGCGCCGACGACGACGGGCTTGCCCTCCAGCTCCGGATTTTCCCGGATCTCGACGGCGGCGTAGAACGCGTCCATGTCCACGTGCAAGACGACGCGCGATCCGGTGGACGCCGAAGCCATGGCCCTTCCTCATGGACGGGTCCCGGGATAAAATCCTTCGCCGTGGGGAAGCGCGAATCCAGCGCTTAGAAGCCGAAGAACCCGCGGGCGGCGTCCGTCAGGTAGCCGAGGAAGAACGCCGCGAGGATCGCGGTCAGCATCACGATCGCGAGGGCGATGAACACCGCTGCGTCGATGGACCGCGGGGCCGTGATCTTCGCCGCACCGGACTCCGGCTCGAGGATGTACATGTACCAGATCACGCGCGCGTAATAGTACAGGGAGAGCGCGCTGTTCAGGACGCCGGACACCGCAAGGGCGAGGTACCACCGGTTGAACGCCGCCGCGTTGACGGCGCTCGAGAAGAGGACGAACTTCGAGAAGAATCCTCCGAGGGGCGGGATGCCCGCGAGGCTCAGGAGGAACACGAGCATCGCGAACGCGAGGAACGGCATCCGCCGGCTCAGGCCCTTGTAGGCCTCGATGTCGTCCGGGATGCCGCGGGATTCGGTGCCCGCGACGACGAGGAAGGACCCCGCCTTCATCGCCGCATAGACGAACACGTGGAGCATGCCGCCGACGAGGCCGTACACCGCCACGTTCGCGGCGTTGTCCTGATGGAGAGGATCCGTCGATTGCACGGCGACCGCGCCGACAGTGAGCGCGATCAGGATGTACCCGGCCTGCGCGATGCTCGAGTACGCGAGCATGCGCTTGATCGACCGCTGCGGGATGGCCACGACGTTCCCCACGGTCTGCGTCACGATCGCGAGGACCGCGAGGGTCGCGACCCAATCGACCTGGACGTTCAGCAGGCCAATCAGGAATACGCGGAACAGGGCGACGATCCCGACGTTCTTCGACGCGGATGTCAGCAGGACGCTGATCGTCGTCGGCGATCCCTGGTACACGTCGGGCGCCCACATGTGGAACGGGACGACGGCGACCTTGAACCCGAATCCCGCGATCAGGAAGACCAGGGCGATGATCAGGGGGGGCTCGATCGCCGGGTGCACGGTCAAGTCCAGGTGGGTCCTCAACAGCGCCAGATCCGTCGTCGAGGGGATCGAGGTCGTGCCCGCGATCCCGTAGATGAGCGAGATGCCGAACAGCACGACGCCGGAACTCACCGCGCCGATGATGAAGAACTTGACCGCCGCCTCCGTCGCCTGCTTGTCGCGCTTGCGGTACGCCACGAGCGCGAAGGTGCTCAAGCTCGACGTCTCGAACGCAAGGAAGAGCACGAACAGGTCCGTCGCGGCGGCGGTGAACATCATGCCGACGATCGCGAGGAGCATGAGCGCGTAGTACTCGCCCTGGTGCGGCTCCTCCTTCCCGACGAAGCCCCGCGAGGCCAGGACCGCGAGGAACGCCACGAACTCGAACATCACCTGGAAGAAGAGGGCGAATCGGTCGACATTCATCTTGAGCTCGGCGGAGAAGTCGCCCTCGGCGCCGACGGGCGAGGGCCACAGGGTCACCCGCAGCGCCGTCGTGATCCCGAGACCCATCATGTCGAGCGTGATGAAGAGCGCGAGGCCGGTCCCGACCAGCGCGAGCGCCCACAACGCCTCGGGTCGGCGGCGCCATGCGAACCCGAGGACGGCGGAGGCGAGCGCTGTCGTCACGAGGATCGTCTCCGGGAGGAAGACGGCGTAGCTGGACACGTCAGAGTCCCCCGAGGATGCCGCTCGCCCATGTGGAGAGGAGGCCCAGGAGGAGCACCGGCACGATGCCGAACAGGGCGAACGACGCCACGAGGACCGCCAGCGGCGCGACCTCGAACCGTTCGAGATCCTTCGCGGACTCCCACTTCGGGTTCAGGGGCCCGAAGATCGAACGCTGCATCGCCCAGATGAAGTACGCCGCCGTCAGGATGACCGTGAGGATCGGGATGAAGACCAAGAGCCCGAAGGCGGCATAGACCCCGAGGAAGACGGAGAACTCCGCCACGAACCCGACGAGACCGGGGAGGCCGAGGGACGCCATGAAGGAGATCATCATGAACGCCGCCATGCGTGGCACCTTCTTCGCGATCCCTCCGAGCTCGGAGATGTTCCGCGTGCCGAGGGAGTGGCCGAGGGAGCCCGCGACCATGAACAGGGCAGCCGCGACGAGGCCGTGGGCGAACATCTGGAAGATCGCCCCCGTGAAGCCGAGCACGGCCCCGGATCTCAGCCCGACCTGGGTGTAGCCGTACACTCCGGCGGCGATCCCGAGGGTCACGAACCCCATGTGGCTCACACTTGAGAACGCGACCATCCGCTTCAGGTCGTCCTGCGCAAGGCATACGACGGCGCCGTAGAGGATCGAGATTACTCCGACTGCGGCGAGGAGCCAGTACAGCTCGGTCGCGGCCTGCGGGAGCATCTGGACGTTGAAGCGGATGAGCCCGTACCCGCCGAGCTTCAGGAGGATCCCGGCCAGGATGACGGACCCGCCCGTCGGCGCCTCGACGTGGGCGTCGGGCAGCCAGGTGTGCAAGGGCCAGGTCGGCAGCTTCGTGCCGAAGGCGACGAGCAGGCCCACGAAAATCAAGTCGCCGATCGAGCCAATCGGGATCGGCGTCGTCGCGATGAGCGTCGTCATGTCGAACGTGTGCGGGCTCGAGTAGAAGTAGAACGCGAACACGGCGAGGAGGAGCGGCACCGACGCGAGGAAGGTGTACATGAAGAACTTGATCGCCGCGTATTTCCTTCGCGGCCCGCCCCAGACCGCGATGAGGAAGTACATCGGCACGAGGCCGACCTCCCAGAAGATCAGGAACTGGAACAAGTCGAGCGACAGGAAAACCCCGCTCACGGTCGTCTCCATGAACAGGAACATCGCGAAGAACGCGGGCACGCGGTGGTGCTCGCCCCACGAGACGGCGAGGGCGAGCGGCGTCAGGAGGGCGTTCAGGAAGACGAGGACCACGGAGAGCTCGTCCGCCGCGAGGAAGTAGTGGACGCCGACCGTCGGCACCCAGTCGTACCGCTCGGCGGCGTAGTACACGTGGCCGCCGCTCGCGACGGAGGCGAGGGAGAACCAGTCCGGCCGCAGGAATCCAATCAGGAGGATCGTCGCCAGGCCGAGGACGATCAGCGAGATCGCCATGGAGACGCCCCGCGCGGCCCGATCCGACCGCGTGGCGTACGCCAGGAGCGCGCCGATCGACGGGAGGAAGACGATGAGCGTGAGGATCGGGAAGTCGATCAGCATGTCACACGGCTCCGAGCCACGGGAAGGAAGCGCTCGTGTACGCGTTGATCAGGCCGAGGAACGGGATCGGGAAGAAGCCGACGACGAACACGAGGGCCACCAGCACGACGTAGGAGACGCGCTCCCAGGGCAGGAGGTCGTGCGGCTTCCCGAGTTTCTCCGGGACGTCCCCGAGGAGGATTCGTTGCATCGTGTAGACGTAGTACGCGGCCGTTACGACGATCGACAGGAGCGGGATGATGATGAGCCGACGCATCGGATCCAGGTTCTGGGATCCGTACGCCCCGACGAAGACCATGAACTCGGACCAGAAGGAATTCAAGCCGGGCAAACCGAGCGATGCGAAGAAGCCGATCGCGAGGACGAGCGAGAACTGCGGCATCGCCTTGGCGAGCCCCTGCAGCTCCGGGATCTCCCGCGTGCCGGTGCTGTGCTTGACGGACCCGGCGAGCATGAACAGGATCGCTGTGATGATGCCGTGGTTGAACAGCTGGAAGATCGCACCTTGCACGCCAATCACGGTCAGGCTCGAGGCCCCGAGCAGGACGAATCCCATGTGGCCGACGGAGCTGTATGCGATCAGCCGCTTGAGGTCCGTCTGCGCGAGGCACACGAAGGCGGCGTAGACCATCGAGACCGTGCCGAGAATCGCGAGGAGCCACCAAAGTTCCTTCGTCGCGTCGGGGAACATGCCGAGATCGATCCGGAAGAGCCCGTAGCCGCCCATCTTCAGGAGGACTCCCGCCAGGAGGACGGACCCGCCCGTCGGCGCCTCGACGTGGGCGTCGGGCAGCCAGGTGTGCAGGGGCACCGACGGCAGCTTCACGATGAACCCGAACAGGAAGGCGGCGAACACCGGCAGCTGCGCACCGAGTGTAAGGTATGGCACCGCGCCGCCCATCACGTGGCGCAACGCGCCGTGCAGGAATACGGTCATGTCGAACGTCGGCGCGCTGACGCCGGTCACGGCGAAGTTCACGTCTCTGCTGTAGAACCAGTACAGCGAGAAGATCGAGAGGAGCATGATGACGAAGCCGACGTGCGTGAAGAGGAGGAACTTCAGCGCCGCATACCGCCGGTTCGACCCGCCCCAGATCCCGATGAGGAAGAACATCGGGAGCAGGACGAGTTCCCAGAATACCGCGAAAAGGACGAAATCCAGAGACTCGAACACCCCGACCAGCGCCATCTCGAGGAAGAGGAAGAGCCCGAAGAAGGCCCGCGGCCGGTGCACTTCGTCCCAGTGGAACACGATCGCGAGGGTTGTGAGGAGCGCCGTGAGCCAGATCAGGGGTACGCTCAGCCCGTCGACGCCGACGATGTAGTTGAGCCCGAACTGCGCCCACCACCCCTGCCGCTCGACGTAGAAAAGCGGTACGTAGGGCGCGCCGGTCAGGGCGGAACTCGCAGGCACCTCCGCGACCGGTGGGCCGATCAACCCGGCCCAGTTCGGCTGGATGAGCGCCGCAAGGAGCAGCGACGCAACGGCGAGCTCGACGAGGCTGAATCCGAGGGCGGTGAGCTTCGCGATGCGCTGCGTCGCGCCGACCCCCCAGCCGACGCCCGCGCCGACCGCGGGGATGAGCAGCAGGAGGGTGAGGACGATCGACACGCTCATCGACCCCCGAAGAGCCGCAAGAACACGCCCGCATAGATGATCGCCGCCACGACGACGATGCCCACGACGATGACCCACGCGTAGCTCTGCACCTGTCCCGTCTGCCGGGTCCTGAGGCGCCAGCTCGTCCGGACCGTCTCGAGGCTCACCGCGTTCACGGCGCCGTCGATCACGCGGCGGTCGAACGCGTCCGTGCCACGTGCGGTCGCCATGCCACCCCGGCCGACCGCGTTCACGATTCCGTCGATCACTTTGCGGTCGAACCAGTCGAGCCCCCGCGCAGCTCCATACACAACGGTCCGTCCGAACGCATCGTACGCATCATCAATCCAGTACCGCTTCGTGAGCATCTTGTGCACGAACGCTCCGGACGGGGAGGCGGTGAAGCGCTCGGCGGGAATCCGCTTCGTCGCGTAGACGGCCCAGGCGAGCGCGAGGCCGAGGACCGCGACGCCCATCGAGAGCGCCTCGAGGACGTACTCTTGAAGCGGTACGCCGACCAGCGGGTAGCCGGCTTTCGGCGACTCGAAGAACACGAGGTTCCCGAAGCCTTGCATCGGGTAGGCAAGGAGGCCGGACGCGAGAGCGAACCCCGCGAGGATCATCAGCGGCACCGTCATGACCCGCGGCGACTCATGCGGGTGCTCGTGTCCGCGGTACTCCCCGCGGAAGGTCATGAACCAGAGGCGGAAGATGTAGAAGGCGGTCAGGAACGCGGTGACGACGCCGAACGCGTACAACAGGTAGAAGCCGGGTTGCTCCGCGCCGGCCTCGAACGTCACCGAGAGGATCTCCCCCTTGCTGAAGAACCCGCTGAATGGGACGATGCCGGCGAGGGCGAGGGCGCCGAAGAGCATCGTCTTCGAGGTGATCGGGAGGTGATGCGAGAGCCCGCCCATCTCCCGCATATCGTTCGTGTGCACGGCGTGGATGACGCTGCCGGCGCCGAGGAAGAGGAGCGCCTTGAAGAATGCGTGGTTGAACAGGTGGTAGAGCGCCGCGCTGTAGCCCGCAGAGTTCACCGGTTCGCCGCGGACGGACTCCGTCGCCATGAGGTACGCGCCGGCACCGAGGCCGAGGAACATGTACGCGAGCTGGGAGATCGTTGAGAAGGCGAGCACGCGCTTGATGTCGACGTTGACCACGGCCATCGTCGCGGCGAAGAGGGCGGTGAAGCCGCCGATCGCGGCGATGACGAGGATCGCGGTGAAGGGCGGCTCGACGGGGGCGAGCGGCACGAGGAAGACGAACGACCGCGCGACGAGGTAGACGCCGGCCTTGACCATCGTCGCCGCGTGGATGAGCGCGCTGACCGTCGTCGGGCCTTCCATCGCATCCGGCAACCAGGCGTGGAGAGGGAACTGCGCCGACTTGCCGACGGCGCCGCCGAACAGCAGGAGCGGGATGATCGTCAGGAGCTGCGGCGTGAGGGGGCTCGGGTAGAGGATCGCGATCCGTGTGCGGATACTGTCGAACGTCAGCGTCCCGAAGACGTTCCAGATCACGATCACACCGATCAGGAAGAGGACGTCGCCCACGCGCGTGACGAGGAACGCCTTCTTCGCGGCCGCGGCGGCCTCGGGCTTGTGGTACCAGAACCCGATCAGGAGGTACGAACACAAGCCCATAATCTCCCAGAAGATCAGCAGCTGGAGGAAGTTGTCCGCGCTGACCGTTCCGAGCATGCCTGTCGCGAACAGGCTGACCTCGGCGTAGTAGCGCGCGCGGCCCTCCTCCTCGTGCATGTAGCCCAGCGAGTACACGAAGATCAGGAGGCACAGAAACGACACGAGGACGAGCATCAGCGCGCTCAGGTTGTCGATGAGCAGTGCGATCCGGATATCGGCGCCGGATGCCCCAGGAATCCAGATGTATCCGTCGAGAGTCTCGGCCGGAAAGCCGCCGCCGAGGCCGCCTTGCATCAGCACCTGGACGAAGATGTACAGAGACAGGACGAAGGACCCCGCCATCGCCCCGACGACGACATGGCCCCCGCCTTCGGGCAACCGCCGGCCGGCCAAGCCGACGAGGACGAACGCCGCCAGCGGCAGGAGTAGGATGAACCAAGCGAGCCACGCATTCTCGATCATCCGTCACCACTTGAGGAACCGGACCTTGTCGAGCTCGATCGTCCCGTGGGTCTGGTAGATCGAGAGGAAGATCGCGAGTCCGACCGCCGCGTCCGCCGCCGCGACGGCGATAAGGAGGAGGGCGAACACCTGGCCGCTCGGGTCCCCGCTGTACGACGAGAACGCGACGAAGTTCAGGATCGAGGCGTTCAGGATGATCTCGATCGACATGAGGACGATGATCGCGTTGCGCCGGGCGAGGACCCCGTAGAGGCCGATGCAGAAGAGCATCGCGGAGAGGAGCAACTCGTACTCGAGCGGGATCACGGCCCCACCTTCCCCGGCTCATCCATCTTCGCGAGGTAGACCCCGCCGATCATCGCGGCGCCGAGCAGGATCGCGATGAGGAGGACCGTAATCGCGTACACGTTGAAGAGCTGGTTCGCGATGCCGTTCGACGACGTCGCGTTCGGATTGTAGACGGGAATCGCCGTGGGCGTGTTGGGCCAGCTCACGTCCCCGACGAAGGACAGGGCCATGACGAGGAACAGGGCGCCCGTCGCGAGGACGACCAGGACCTGGCGCGCGTTCACGTCCCGGCCTCCGGCTCCGCCGCCTCGTCCATGATCTTGCGGCGCGTGAGCATGATGCCGAAGACGAACAGGACGGGCACCGCGCCCGCGTACACGAGGATCTGGATCAGGAAGACGAACTCGCTCAGGAACAAGAGGTAGATCGCCCCGATCGTGACGAGGGTCATCGCGAGCCAAAACGCGGCACGAACGAGCCGCTTATTGATCACAACGAGAATCGACCCAATCACCTCGAACGCGCTCAGGACGAAGAACGCGATGAGCTCCCAGTCAACGGCCATCGCATCCCTCCCGGTGACCGGCGTCCGCGGAGCCCGTCATGGCCCTCACCCCAAGACCCGGAATCCCGCCGCGATCAGGATCGCGAGGAGCGAGTAGGGAATGAGCTTCTTCCAGCCGATGTTCAGGATCTGATCGATCCGCACCCGGGGCACGGACCACGAGAGCACGACGAAGAACGCGGACAGCCCGTAGATCCGCAGGACGAACCAGAACTCCTCCGGGAAGATCGGGATCGGGATGGTCCCCACGAAGACGGTGGCGAACACGGGGCCGCTCCATCCGCCCAGGTACAGGATCGAGATGAGCGCAGAGGCGGCAAGCATCCGGAGCCACTTGAAGGCGAAGACGATGCCGAAGCGCATCCCGCTGTACTCCGTCGTCCAGCCCTCGACGAGCTCGGCCTCTGCCTCGGGGATGTCGAACGGGACCCGCTCCATCTCGGCGATCATGGCCACGGTGAAGACGAGGAAGCCGAGGACCTGCGGGCCGAAGACGTACCACGCCGGGATCGGGAGCGTCGTGCCTGCGAGGACGATCGGCCGGTCCTGCTGCCCCACGATCACGAGGGGGTTCAGGGAGCCGGTGAAGAACACGAGCGCGATGACCGCGAGGACCGCGGGGATGGAATACGCGAGGAGCATCGCGGCCGCGCGGAGCCCGCCGACGAGGGTGTACTTATTGTTCGCGGACCAGCCGGCGATCAGGATCCCGAGCGGCGCGAGGGAAAAGGCCGCGAGGATGAACAGGATCCCCAGGTCCAGATTCGCGACATAGAATCCGCTGCTCCACGGAAGGACAGCGAAGGCCATCAAGGTGGACGACGCGATGAGGACGGGCGAGATGTGGAACATCGCCGAGTCCGCGTTCCGCGGCGTGATGTTCTCCTTCTGGATGAGCTTGATCCCGTCCGCGAGATTCTGCAAGTAGCCGGTCCCCCGGTGGGTCGGCCTCCGGGTGCGGTTGAAGGGCCAGAACGGGAGAGACCACACGGAGATCATGATGCCGTAGCGGTCCTGGAGGCGGCTGTACAGCTTCCGCTCGACCCACATGATCGTGAAGAGATTGATCACCGTGACCCAGAGGACGACGACCGTGACAACGATAAGCCACGTGACCAGGGTGATGACAAAATCCGTGCCGAGGAAATCCCCGAGGCCGGCGAGGGGCGGGATCGGGCCGGCGAGGGCGTAGATGATCTGTTGCACGACCCAGATGATCGCGGCTGTCAAGACTTTACAGAGCCCGAACAGGTCCGGGACGAGCGGGGCGCTCACTTGTCCATCTCCCCGACGCATACGTCAACGGATCCGAGGATCGAGACGACATCGGCGAGCTTGTTCCCGCGGAGCAGCGTCGGGGTGGCGGCCATCGTGCAGAACACGGGACTGCGGATCTTGACCCGGTACGGCCGATCGTCCCCGTCCCCGATGACGTAGAAGAGGGCTTCGCCGCGGGAGTCCTCCGTCTTGGCGTACCCCTCGCCTTCGGCGCGCCGCGGAGGCTTGACGCGATACGGACCCGTCTTCGGCATCTTCTCCAGGGCCTGCAGGACGATCCGGCACGACTCCCGCAACTCGTTGAAGCGGCACACGAACCGGGCGTACGAGTCCCCCGCACCGCCATCGTGCCACACCTGCGGTTCGAAGTCGATCTCCTCGTACGTCTCGTAGGGGTCGAGGCGGCGGAGGTCGACGTCCACGCCGCACGCCCGCAGGTTCGGGCCCGTGACGCCCCAGTTGATCGCCTCTTCGACGGAGATCTTGCCGACGCCTTCCGTCCGCATCCGGAAGACCTTCGATTCCTGGAAGATCGCCTGGTACTCATTCTCGAACTTCTCCAGGAAGTGCTCGATGCTCCGCCGGCACATCGCCTCGAAGTTCTCCGGCAGATCGTTCCGGACCCCGCCAACGCGGGGGAAGTTCTGGTTCATCCGCGCGCCCGACATAAGCTGGATCAGGTCGAGAAACAGCTCGCGTTCCCGGAGGGCCCACAGGAGGCCCGTGAGCAGGCCGAGGTCGGGCCCGTACGAGGCGAGCCACATCAGGTGGGAGGCGATCCGCTGCAGCTCGAGGGAAATGACGCGGATCCATTGGCCTCGCTCCGGCGTCTCGATCCCCATCATCTTCTCGACGGCGAGGCAGTACGCGTGGGACCAGGTGATCGAGGAAACGTAACAGAGGCGGTCCGTCAGGACGACGTTCTTCTGGAACTCCCGGACCTCCATGATCTTCTCGTACCCGCGGTGCAGGTACCCGATCTCCGGCTTCGCGTCGACGATCGTCTCGCCGTCGACCTTCACCTTCATGTTCCAGAGGCCGTGGGTCATGGGATGCTGTGGCCCCATGTTGATCCAGAACTCGGGCATTCACTTCCCTCCGCGGAGCTTGCGCCGGCTGATGTACTGGCGGTCCACCTCCTGGGCGAACTCCTTGCGGAGCGGATGGAACTTGAAGTCCTCCGGGAGGCCCGTGAGCGAGGCGATCTTCGGGTCGTCGTAGGGGATCTGCGCGTTGACCTGGACCATGCACCCGTTGTAGTAGTTCTCGATGTGGTAGATGCTCTCGAAGTGATCCTTCCAGTCGACCGCCGTGATGCACGAGAGGTGCTCGAACCCGAGCGTGTTCTTGAGGTAGGTGCACACGTCGATTAGGTCCGCGCGGTCGATGGCGATTTCCACGAGCCGCTCCCGCACGGTCTGCGCGTCCTTCAGCTTCGATGCGAATGCGGCCCTGAGACCGGCGAGGACCTCCTTCTCGACGCCGGGCACGGGACGGCCGGTGATATGAGGAAGCGGCTTGGAGAGCGCGCTCATATCTGGATGACCTCCTCCTTCTTGAGCGCGTACTGGGTGGCGACGAACATGATCCCGAGGAACAGGAAGATCGAGAACTTGGCCACGGGCGATCCGAAACTCAACAAGCCGCCCCACGCGAAGGCCCAGAGGAGGAGGAAAATCGCGGCGACATCGAAGACGACGAAAATCAGGGCGAACATGTAGTATTGAAAGTGGAACTGGATCTGTGCCTCGCCCTCAGGCTCCTCCCCGCACTCGTAGGTGAGGTCCTTCAGAGGCGTCGGATGGGTGGGCCGGAACAGGCGCGTTGCGAAGAACGTTCCGAGGGGGAACATCAGCGCGACGATGGCGAAAATGACCACGGGGACGTAGCTCTCCAGCGCCATCTTCGTCGCGTGGAAAAATGGTCGGGCTATTAAACCTCTTGCTATGACGGAAGCGCCTCGCCTCGGGAGGCAGAATTCTGGAGACGGATCCCCGAGCGAGCCTTGGAACGGACAGCTGCACGATGCCCAGAGGCGCGTCGAAGTGTTTGCACACCGTTTATATCGAGGTTCTCCGTTGATTCCACGCGATGGCCGTTGAGGGACGCCTTCCGCCGGGGCAGCGCGAGGTCCGGAAGTGGCCGCGACTCGATCTCGGCATCGTGCCGCGCTTCGACCCGAAGGCCTGGGATCTCCGGGTGGACGGGGAGGTCGAGAACCCGCTGCGCTTGACCTACGAGGAATTCCTCTCGCTCCCTAAGAAGACGGTCGTATCGGATTTCCATTGCGTCACCGGTTGGACGACGTTCGACAACGAGTGGGTCGGTGTGACGATTCGGGAGCTCGCGGAGCGGGCACGCCTCAAGCCCAGCGGCCGGTTCGCGATGTTTCGATGCGGCGACGGCTACACGACGTCCCATCCGACGTCCGTCCTCACCGACGACGATGTCCTGCTCGCCTATCAGTGGGACGGGAAACCGCTGCCGCTCGAGCACGGAGGGCCCGTCCGGCTGCTGGTGCCGAAGAGGTACGCCTGGAAGAGCGCCAAGTGGGTCCGCGCGATCACCTTCATGGCGGATGACGAACTCGGATACTGGGAGGTCCGCGGCTACAGCAACACCGCGGATCCCTGGACCGAAGACCGCTATTCCTTCTAGGAGCGTTTCGGGCAAAGTCCATTAGCCGACCGCTGTTAGCCGCGCCGAACTCCGTGGCATCCCTCGCGAGAGTCGACGATCAATCCGGACCACGACGGATGTCGTTCTTCGAGCATCTCGAGGAACTGCGGCGGCGGCTCAAGGCCGTGATGATCGTCGTCATCGTGCTCTTCGCCCTGTTCTTGACGACGGGGGTGGGCACCGTGACCATCGCGGGGACCCAAGTCCCCATGCTCGTCCCCGCCCTCGGGCCCGGGAGCAACAACGTCGCCACGCAGTTCTTCTTCGCGATGAAGAGCTACCTCGTCCCGGATCGCGTGAATGGGATCCCGCTCAACTTCTCCTTCGTCCCGCCGTGGGACGCCTACGTGGTCATGTTCAAGGTGGCGCTCTTCCTCGCGGTCGTCGTCGGCTCGCCGTTCATCGCCTATGAGATCGGCCAGTTCGTGGGACCGGCCCTGAAGCCGTCCGAAAAGCGCCTCATCTTTCGCGTCACGCTTCCCGTCCTCGCGTTGTTCCTCTCGGGGGTCACCCTGTGCTTCGTCGTGGTGCTTCCGTTCACGTTCAACCTGCTGTACTCCGTCCAGACTTCGCTCGGAGCGAATTTTCTGATCCTCTACGGGAACGATTTCATCGATTTCGTGATCTGGTTCACGCTCGCCTTCGGGCTCGCATTCGAGTTGCCCATCCTCATGTACGGCTTGTCGTACCTCGGAATCGTCCGATCGGACTTCTGGAAGAAATACTGGCGCTTCGCGACGATCGGGATCTTTCTGTTCGGCGCGATCATCACGCCGGACGGCAGCGGGGTGACGATGATGCTCGTCTCGATTCCGATGCTCGCACTGTACGTCATCGGCTACGCAGCGACAGCCCTGAGAGAGCGCCGCCTGGCCCGTACGAAAAGCTCTTAAGACCGTCCAGCTTCGTCCGAATGTCTCCGCCATGGTTCCGTTCTCCGTCGGCAGCGTGGAGGCGCAGTTGCCAACAGGATTCGAGTACGTCATCCTGCTGATCATCATCGGCATCCTCCTTTTGTTCGGGCCCCAGAAGTTGCCCGAACTCGCGCGGGGCCTTGGCCGCGCCCTCGGAGAATTCCGGCGGGGAAAGATGGAGGTCGAGCGCCAGATCTCCGAGGAGCTCACGACAATGGACGTCCGGGACACGCGGGCGCGGGTCGAGAAGGCCGCGGGCGCGCTCGGCCTCCCGGCGACGGGCCGGAGCGAGATGCAACTGAAGCTCGACATCGCACGCGCAGTCGACCGGGCTCCCGACGAACAGGTCGTCGGCGCGGCGCAGGCGATGGGCGTCTACAGCTCCGGCTCCGACGTGCAGCGGCTCAAAGAACAGATCATCAAGGCGCTCAACGTCTGATCGTTTCCTCCTTACGACGCATACCCGCGTTACCTTTATCGGGGCCGACCGTTTACCCGCGTTCGTTCACGGAGAAGACGCATGGTGAGCCTCGATTATGCGTACCGTCGGCTCGTGAACACGCTCGGTCCGGAACGGGTCGCGCGTTCCGAATTCGAGCGGATGGTCTACAGCCACGACTTCGCGTCGCTCCCGAAGATCGCATTGCTGCAGTGGCGGCTCTACCCGGATTTCGTGGCTCTTCCGCAGACGACGGAGGAGGTCGCGGCGCTCGTCAACCTGAGCGACGAGAGCCAGCTTCAAATCACACCACGGGGCGGCGGTACGAGCTGGTACGGCGGCACCGTGCCGAACCGCGGAGGCGTGCTCGTCGACATGCGCAAGATGAACGCGATCCTCGGCCTCAACGCGGACGCGCGCACCGTGACCGTGGAGGCCGGCGCGACGTGGAAGGACATCCAGGACTACGTCGAGTCCAAAGGGTTCACCCTCCCGGTCGTGCCGACGAATGCGATCGGGAGCACGATCGGCGGCGCAATCAACTCCGGGGTGACAGGCTTCGGGGGCGTTCGGAACGGGAGCCTTCGCGACGCGATCACGAACCTCGATGTCGTCCTGCCGGACGGCCGCATCCTGAAGACCGCGCCGACGGCCGACGCGGGCGGCTCGCTCGCGGATCTCACGCCACTCTTCTTCGGCGCGGAGGGGACGCTTGGCATCATCACGCGGGTGACGTTGCGACTCGTCCCCAAGCCGGACGTCGTCAAGCCGATCGCCTATGCGTTCCCCGGGCTCGCCGCGGGCGCACGATTCCTGAGAGGCCTCCTCGACGCCGGGCTCAGTCCGTACCACGCGATCCTGATCGACCGGGAGCACTTCGTGTTCGAACGGGCGCTTCGGCCGGACAGCCCGGACCCAGCGCCGATCGCCCTCGTCGCGGTCCGGGGGGCGAAGGACGACGCAGCGGACCAAGAGCGGACCGTCGATGGCATCGGCTCGAAGGAAAAGGCCACGAAGCTCTCGCCGGAAGTCGCGGACCGGATGTGGCGGGAGCGGTACAACAACTACAGCGCGCGCCGGCTGAGTCGGGGCTTGATCGTCTCCTACAACCTCGTGCCGGTCTCTCGGCTGCCCGAGGCGGTCGAGAGAGCCGCGGAGATCCGGGACAAACTCAAGCTGAACGGAGCGGTGCAGGCGTATCTCGTCGACTCGACGACCGCCGCCCTCGTGCCGTATGTCCTCATGGACGACACGCGTCCGTCCGGCGGCACCGCGCTCGGCTTCACGAAACGGATGGGCGACGCCGCGTTCGAGATGGATGGCCATCCGATGGGGCTTGGCCTGTTCCTCGTGTTCAACCTGAGGAAAATGCACGGCCGCGCGACCACGATGGTCTCCGCGGTCAAGGCGGTCCTCGATCCGCGCAAGAAGATCAACGGCGGGAAGACGTTCGAGGTCTGGACGAAGTATCCGTGGCCGGGACTGCGGGCGATCCCACCACCCGGGATGGCGGTCGGCCTCGAGATCGCCGCGATCCTGCGGCGCGCCAAGCCAACGCGGGACCGGTTCGTGCGGGCGTACGAGCACGCCAAGGAGGAATGAGATGGGCCTCCTCCGCGACTGGCACTACATCGAGAAGGCCGTCGAGATCCCGGCGCTCTCCGAGCTGATCCGGGATGCGTTGATCCGGGCGCTCTTCGTGCGGGACGACCGCGTGCTCCCGAGGGACCTCGTCGCGGACCTGAGTCGGGTGCCGCCCGTAACGGTGAAAGTGAAGGACGATGGAGAGGTCCGGAAGCTCGTCCGGGTGCTCAACGGGCAAGAGAGCACGCTGAGCCTCGGGCTGTCCGCGGAGGACTACCACTACTTCCGCACGCAGCTGGGCGTCGGTCGGACGCGGGAATTCGGGGTCGTGCAGCAACCGCGGACCCTCCTGACATACGACTGGATCGTCCCGGAGCAGCGGGGCGTGCAGCTCGACTTCTCCGGCTACGCGGACATCGAGTTCGCGGAAGAGGGACACCGCGCGATCGCACAGGTGGGCGCGACCTGGAAGGCCTTGTACGACGCCGCAACGGCGAAGGGCCACTCCGTCCCGTTCGTGCCGACGGTCCCCCTCGACTTCGCCGTGGGCGACGCGCTCGTCGGCGACGCTGCGTTTGCGTCGTACCGAGGAGAGTTCGGCTCGTTCGTGAACGCGCTGCGGACGATCAGCGCGTTCGGCCATCGGGCCCGCCTGGGCTTCGAGGAGGTCGCGAACAACGGTACGGCGTACGATCTCCTTCATGCGGTGATCCCGCTCGCGGCGGAGTTCTTCATCCCGGTTGCCGTAGCCGTCCGGCTCGAGGCGAAACCCTCGACTCGCAAGACCCTGACGTACGCATTCGACGATGGCGCGAAGCTCGCGGCCGCCCTCGACAAGCTCTCCCGCACGGGGCAGGGGATCGACTGGGTCCACGTGACCGATGCGGCGGCCGCGAAGATCCTGCGCCCTGCCGCACCCGCGGAGGCCTTCACCGCCCAGGTGGCGTTCGGAGCCACCGCAACGGGCGCGTCGGCGAAGGAGAAGGCGATCGACGCCGCGATGGCCGGATTCAAGTTGAAGAGTGCCGACACCCCGAACCCGTTCGACGCGGCGCAGGACGCGTACCGGAAGACGGCGGAGAGCGTCTCGCGCTCGCTGTTCGTCGGCGAGGTGCGCCTTCCGTCAAAGGCCCTCGGGGATTTCACGGGGCGCCTGCGTGCGTTCGGCGACCAGTCCGCGGCGAAAGCGGGCTTCTACGCGACCCTTCGAGAGACAGGGACCGCGTCCGTGTTCCCGTTCTTCGCGTCGCCGAAGGACCGCACGAAGCAGCACGACCTGTCGAAAGGCGTCCGGACGATCGTGTCGAAGATCGCCGGAGGCGTCTTCACCTCCCGGCTCGCGCACCTCTGGGAGGAGGAGCCGCAGTTCCTACAGCGCATGGCGTTCCTGCGATCCCTCAAGTCGACGATCGACACCGCCCACGTCGTGCAGCCGCTCATGTCGCCGTGAGGCGGCTCACATCTGCGGCGCGCCGCACTTCGGACAGATGGCCTGGTGCTGTTCCAGCGGCGACCGGCACGCGATGCACACGCCAGTGCGGATCTTGATCGGCATCATCGACACGAAGACCCCGAGCGGGATGAACAGCAGCGTGTACGCGTATTGACCCGTCACGATCCCCTCGAGGCCGATCGCCACGAGGAACACCCCGGCGATTTTCATGATGACGATGAGGCGCTGCGTCCGCGGGAGGTTCTTGATCGTCTGGATCTCCTGCTTGTAGGTCATCCGGGGGGCCTTCCGGGCCTTCACGACCGTCGGAGGCGCGGTCGCGTCCGTCATGGCGCGTCGCCGCCCTCGCCTTCTTCCTCGCCCAGTTCCTCGGGCGGCTCCTCTGCGGGCTCGGGGGAGGTCGGGGCCGGCGTCGGTGCCTTGGTCACCGGGGTCGGAGCGGGCGTCACGGGCCTGACCGGTGTCGGCGTGAGGGGTCGTGGAGGCGGTGGAGGGGGCGCGGTGGTCGACACCACCCGGCCGTCCTTCACAACGAAACCGTGCTTCGTGACCATCGTGATCGCGTCGACCGGGCAGACGATCGCGCACTTCTCGCAACCCACGCAGTTTTCCTCGATGATGATCGCCTTGCGCGACGTGTACGAGTATTCCGGCAACGCGAACTTGCGATCCACCATCGAGATCGACTCGAAGGCGCAGTTGTCGAAGCAGTGCGTACACCCCATGCAAATCTCTTCATCCACGATGGCGAGCGTGCCCCGCCCGCGGATGTACTCCTGCGTCCGGACCTTGAAGCCCTGCTTGTACCGATCCTTCGCGAGCGTGAGGTTCATCTGGCGTACGTTGCGGTAGTATGCGACGAGCGGATCCGCGGGCGGGCTCGGGGCGGGGGGCGCGGGCTTGGGGGCCGACGTCGCTGCGGTGGCCGTCCCGATCACCCCCGTCTCCCGGGGAGAGGCGGCTCCTTCCGCTTCCCGTCGATGTTGCTCCCTGTCGGGTAATCCCCGGGCAACCGCTCGGCGAGGAACTGCGTGATGTCCATCACTTTGTACTGGTAGCGCTCCTCCCCCGGCCGCCACCGGTTCTCATGATGCAGACATCCGAAGTGCGTGAGGCATTTCGGGCACGCGGTCAGGAGGTAGTCCGCGTCGACCTCGGTCGCCTCATCCATCCGCTTGCGTGTCAGCCCTTTCGTCTTGTCGTTGCAGTACATCATCTGCGCGACGCCACAGCACTGGGCGTCCGCGCGGAACGTCTTCAGCTCGACGAGGTCCGCGTTGTCCACGCGCTTCACGAGCTCCCGCGGCTCCTCGTACAC
>WNGD01006127.1_pt1 | contig 21377 bp, 24 predicted proteins | sample 5400671 | NCBI WGS metagenome assembly WNGD01 (sample SAMN13153369, study PRJNA577476) | soil metagenome | isolation source: 40 cm soil or saprolite under grassland replicate 2 | place: USA:California | collected 2016-06-15 | reverse complement strand
GGCCTCGAGCTGATGCGCGTCTCGCCGCTCGCTGAATGGCACTACAAGACGGCGCACAAGGACTCCTTCGTCGACGTCACCAAGGCGCAGCGGTTGCTGGGCTGGCAGCCGCGACTGTCCAACCGCGACGCGTTGATCGAGACGTATGACTGGTACCTCGCGAACCGAGGGCGCGTGGGCGCAGCGGGAGTCACGCATCGCGTCCCGTGGAACCAGCAGGCTCTCGGTCTCCTCAAGCGCCTCTCGTGATCGTTCTCTCGGAAGCGGAGGTGCGCGAGCTGCTCGACCTCGACGAGCTCGTCGATGCGCTCGCCGCAGCGCACAAGGAGCTCAGCGCGGGTGAGGCATCGATGCCGCCGCGTATCGCAGCATTTGCGCAGCACAATGGTCTCCTCGGCGTCATGCCTGCGTATCTGCCCTCTGCCGGCCTGGCGTGCAAGCTCGTCACGCTCTTTCCCGAGAATCAGGACCGTCATACGCATCAGGCGCTGATCTGCGTGTTCGACGAGGAGAACGGCATGCCGCTTGCCCTCATGGACGGCACGTACATCACAGCCACGCGCACCGCGGCGGGGTCGGCACTCGCCACGCGCCTGCTCGCTCGCGAGGACGCTCGCGTGCTTGCGATCCTCGGCGCGGGCGTGCAGGCGCATACGCATGCAGAGGCGCTCAGGCGCGTCCGTGACTTCAGTGAGATCCGCGTCGCGAGCCGTGACCGTGCGCGTGCGGAGCAGCTCGCAAAGGAGATCGGTGGGCAAGCGGTCGACTCCTGGGAGGAGGCGTTGCGCGGCGCCGATGTCGTCGCTGCGACAACGCATGCGAAAGAGCCGATCGTGCGCCGCGAGTGGCTGAGTCCCGGTGTTCACGTCAACTCGGTCGGCGCGAATCCGTCTGGCCGCGGCGAGGTGGATGCCGCGACGATCGCCGACGCTCTGGTCGCCGTGGAGTCCAGGGCCTCGACGCTCGCCCCGCCTCCGGCAGGCGCACCGGAGTTCGCAAACGGCGATCATGGCGAAGTCGTCGAGCTCGGCGAGCTGGTCTCCGGGTCGCGGCCAGGACGCGGCTCTCAGGATCAGGTCACCCTGTATAAGTCAGTCGGTGTCGCCGTCCAGGATGTCGCCGCAGCGGCTCTCGTGCTCGCGGCCGCGAAGGGACGGTCGGTCGGGCGGGCGATTGAGCTGGAGGAACTGACATGAGCAGCAACAACGACTTCAAACCGGGGCTCGAGGGCGTCGTCGCTGTCGAGACGGAGATCATGGAGCCCGATCGCCAGGGCGGCTCCCTCCGTTACCGCGGTGTCGATGTCGAGCCGCTCGTCGGCCAAGTTCACTACGAGAACGTCTGGGGCCTCCTCGTCGACAACGACCTGAGCTCAAAGATGCCGGATCCGGAGCCGTACGAGCCGGCACGTCTCACGGGCAATGCTCCTGCGGACCTCCAGGCGGAGACGGCGCGTCTGTCCGGCGAGTGGAAACTCGGGAAGCTCAACGAGATCTCGGACGAACAGGCGCGTGAGGACCTCGGTCGGCTGTCCGCGCAGATGATGTCGATCGTCGCACGCTCTGCGCGTCTCGCCGCCGGCAAGGCCGATGTCGTTCCGGACGACGTGGTCTCGGGCGGGAAGACGGCCGCAGAAAAGTTTCTGCTCAGGTGGCGCGGCGAGGCCGACCGTCGCCACGTGAAGGCGATCGATACGTACTGGATCTGCACGGCCGAGCACGGCTTGAACGCTTCGACGTTCACCGCGCGTGTCGTCGCGTCGACCGGAGCTGACTGCGGGGCCGCGCTTTCTTCAGCCGTCGGCGCGCTGTCGGGCCCGTTGCACGGCGGCGCTCCGGCGTACGTGAAGCCGATGCTCGACGAGGTCATGCGGACCGGCGATGCGGCGCAATGGGTGGAGGAGGCGCTCGCGCAAGGGAAGCGCATCATGGGCTTCGGCCATCGCGTCTACCGCGCCGAAGATCCGCGCTCGCGCATCCTGAAGCGGACGGCGAAGGAGCTCGGGTCCCCGTACGTCGAGGTGGCGGAGGAGCTCGAGGGTGCGGCGCTCGCAGCTCTGCAGAAGAGGTCCCCCGACCGCGTCCTCGCCACGAATGTCGAGTACTACTCCGCCGTGGTTCTCGACATCGCCGAGATCCCGCCGCCCCTCGCGCCGGCGATGTTCGCCTGCTCGCGCGTTGCGGGCTGGTCGGCCCACATTCTCGAGCAGAAGAAGACGGGCCGCCTGTTCCGTCCATCGGCGCGATACGTCGGCCCCGCCGAGCGCGACCTCAGCGCAAGCTGAGCCCCCCAGCTAGAGCGGGGTCCTTCCCGCCAACTGTGGAAACAAAGTCACACTCCCGTCACGGTGTCCGACACCAGGCCGTGGCTGAGGAGGACGTCACGCGAACCCGCCTGAAGCGGGAGCCGCGGCACGTTCCGTGACATCGCGGCTACATCCACGACACGGTGTCCGACACCAGGACGTGGTGCGACGAGTCGTCTCGATTTGGGACTAGGCTGCGCCCCATGGAGCTGACCGAGTACCGCGAGCGGTTCCCGATCCTCCGCGACACGACGTATCTCATCAACCACTCGCTTGGCGCGATGCCTGCGGCAGCAGAGGAACGCATGCTCGAGTACGCACGCATGTGGAAGGAACGCGGCATCCGCGCGTGGGGAGAAGGCTGGTGGGAGATGCCCATGACCGTGGGGGATCAGATCGGCCGCATCATCGGGGCGCCGCCCGGCTCGACCGTCATGCACCAGAACGTCGCGATCGCAGAGGGGATCATCGTGTCGTGCTTCAGGCCCGTCGATCCGCACCGCAACCGCGTCGTCTACGAAGAGGGCAACTTCCCGAGCGTCCGCTACCTGTACCAGGCTCAGCCGGAGCTCGACGTCGTCGTCGTCGAGGACGACGCCGCCATCGTCGAGGCGATCGACGAACGCACCCTGCTCGTTCCGATCACGCACGTTCTCTTCAAGACGGCGGAGATCCAGGACGTCGCCGCGATCGTCCGCCGCGCACACGAGGTCGGCGCGCACGTCGTGCTCGACGCGTATCAGTCCGCCGGAATCGTGCCGCTCGACGTGGCAGCCCTCAAAGTCGACTTCGCGGTCGGCGGCAGCGTCAAGTGGCTGTGCGGCGGGCCGGGAAACGGCTGGCTCTACGTCCGGCCCGACCTCGCCGACGTGCTCGAGCCGACATTCGTCGGCTGGCAGGCGCACGCCCGTCCGTTTGGCTTCGAGCCGGAGCTCGACTACGCCGACGGCGTGGCGCGCTTCCTCACCGGTACGCCAAACGTGCCTGCCCTCTACGCAGCGACCGCAGGCTACGACCTGATCGAGGAGATCGGCGTTGATCGCATCCGCGACAACTCGGTCCGCCAGACCCAGCTGCTGATCGAGCTGCTCGACGAAGCGGGCTTCGAGGTCGGGAGCCCGCGTGACCCTGCCCGCAGGGGCGGCACCGTCACCGTGCGCACGCCCGAGTTCGAAGCGGTTCACAAGGAGCTGAGCGAGCGCCGGATCCTCTGCGACTTCCGTCCGGACGCCGGCCTGCGGCTCGGCCCGCACTACTACAACACGGACGACGAGCTTCGCGACGCGGTCGCGCAGATCGCCGAGATCGTCGAAAGTCGGGCGTACGCGCGACACCTCGGCGCAGTGGCTCGGTTCTGAGCTAGCGCTGCGTCGGGCAGAACTTGTCGTTGGCGAGGAACTGCATGAACAGCGAGTCCATGTCGCGTTCGTAAGCGACGTCCGTCTGGCTTCTCGGATTGAAGTCGTGGAGCCCGGCGCCCTCCCAGAGCAGATCCGGGGTCACGCCTGGGCCTTCGACTGAGATGCGGTAGCGCTTGCCGTTGCCTGCCGGACGCGGATTGTTCGGATAGCCCGGGAGCGTGTGGTCGTGTGTGGGCCAGAAGCTGTAACAGAAGGCGCCACTCCCGGTGCGGAACATGGTCGACGTCTCGCGCTTCCAGCCCGGACCGTACGCCGAATCAAGCGTGTCGATGTACAGGCTACGCCCGTACTTGTCCCCCGGCGCACCGTCGCGCCCGGTCTTGAAGCCGTAAACCGGCTGCCCGAGGTACGTCAACCGTCCGAAGAGGTCGTGCGCTTGGCCCTTGAAGGCCCAGTCGGTGTGAACCTCTAGGATCGCCGGGGGCCCCTTCCAGTGTGAGACATGGAACTCCCATTGGGTCTGCCGCGTTTCGAACGGGGGGTAGCCTCTGTGAGGGAGATACGGCTGCCAGGCCTGTACGGCCCAGTAGGAACCGTCGCGTGCTTTGCAGGCTGTGACGAAGAAGGCGAGGGCGGGCCCGTCGTAGGGTCCGCAATGGTTCCGGAACGTCTTCCAGACGAGGCGGTGTCTCGTCTTCCAACCACCGCTCCAGTCGAACCGGAACCGCACCTGCCTGACGGACTGGCTCGGGGGGCGAGCGTTGACCGCGCCCCACACCAGCGCGTGAATGGTGCGACCCCGCGCTCGGTAGCTGACGAGGGCGGTGCCGCCGTTCACCGCCAGGCGGACACCGGACGCGTTTACGTCCAGCCGTTCAGAGGCGAACGCCGTCGGTGCGCCAATGGCGAACAGCCCCGAGACAGCGACGACGAGTAGACGGCGACCCACGCTCCTCTGGGTGGGAGACGGTAGCGGAGATCACTCGAACGAGTGACGGCCTTATGATTTTGAAGGTCGATTTCGACTGAGTGGGACGCCACATCCTGCTGCCGTTGTCGGCTGTTCTATTGCTTGTGTCCGCGCCGACCGCGTCCGCCTCGGAGATCATCGACCGGAACGCGCAGAACGTCAGGCTCGGCGTCGACGCGGGCGGTCACGCGCTCGTCACGTACACGGTCGGCGGCCGCGTCATGCACGTCCGTGCGTGGGGCGCAGTCGACGCACGGCAACCGACGACGGGCAGGGCGCAAGTCCGCTTCCGGAAGGACTACTCAGGCCGAGACTGGACCTCCTTCAGGAACCAGTGTCGCGCGTACGACGGGCCGAAGCTGGCGTTCCAGGTCGCCGCCTGCGCCGCATCCGACGGCTCGTACTGGGCGCTCCAATCCTGGCGTCGGACGCTTCCGAACTTCGACGGCCCTGCGCGTAGCGGCCTCGGCGCCTGGGAACTTCACCTCTCGCACTGGTCGGGAGCGGTCGCGACGCTCGAGGCATGGACGGACTGGGTCTACGGCGGCCGCTACCACCATCTCTTCGGGCGGCTCACCTACGACGGACAGCCGGTCTACGGCTTCACTGCGACGCGCGTCGGCTCGCCAACCGACGGCTACGGCCGCAACATCTACGTCGACACGTTCGACTCGCGTTACGGGGAAGGCTGGCGACGCGAGAACGCCTTTCTCGCTCACCGGCCGACCGGGGCCTTCTGTTACGGCTTCTACCGCTTCACGTCACGCGGACCGGGCAACGGTGCGAAGTACCGCCTGACCGCGATCGGCCCCGGCGTCACGCCCGACGTGAGCGTCACGGTCCCCGGTCTACACGACTACAACCCGAACAGCTCCGGAGACGTCACCTACGAGCACCAGCAGAACGCCCTGCAGGACTCCATCGCCGGCGCCGACAAGAAGTGCCACGTTCACTGACCGAGCAGCTCGAGCAGACGTAAGGCGTACGCCGGCGCAGTGGGCTCGTCCTCGTGCCGGAAGTACGCGTAGAGCGGCACGTCGACCTCCCGTAGCCGCCCGGCCCACTCACGCAAAGCCTCGTCGTCATAAGGAGGATCCCGAAACCGCACGTAACGGAAGGGCGCGTCATGGTCGAGATCGTTCACGCGCACGGCGCCCGACGCGGCCAGCCGCGGCTCGATGCCGTCCCATGACGGATGAGCAAGATCGAACGCGATGCGCAGCCCGGGATCGAGCGAGCCGAGAATCAACTCGATCATCCCCTCGTCTCGCGCGCTGATCAGCTGGACGCGGATTGGGCCCAGCCGGTCCCCGAGTGAGCCCACGCGTGGTCCGAATTCCGCCAGCATGCTCGGCCGGTTGCCGGCCAGCTTCGGGGCGAAAGTGAATCCCGCAGGCGTCTGCTCGGCCCAGCGCTCGAACTGCTCTTCGGCCGGCAGCCGGTAGCCGGTGGTGTTCAGCTCGACGGTGGAGAAGCGCCCCGCGTAGAAGCGAAGGAACTCCTTCGGGTCGGTTCCAACTGGATAGAACCCGGGCTTCCAGGACGGATAAGACCAGCCGGAGGTGCCGACATGCACCCCGGCTAAACTCGCTTCACCTTTGGCCACGACAGACAGATTGATAGCCGAGGACGCCATCCGTGTCCTCGATCACGGCTTCGTCCGGCTGGACGATGTCATGGCGACCGACCTCTCGGTCGTGAACGCAGCCCGCGTCAGCTTCGCCCGGCACAAGGACGAGATGGATAAGGCGGACGAAGGGTTAATCAGGTTCCTGATGCGTGATAGGCACGGAACGCCGTTTGAACATAACTCGTTCCGTTTTCACATCAGGGCGCCGATCTTTGTGGCACGGGAATGGTTTCGACATCGTGTGGGGTGTCTCACAGGAGACACCGTTGTCACTTTCGTCAACAGCGAAGGGCATAGTGCCTGTAAGAAGACCATCGATGAACTCTGGAAGATGTGGACAATCGGGGAGCGAGACGGTCATGCGCTTGTGCCCGAGACTGCGAGCGAAGTCGAGCAGCTTGCGGCTAATGGTGCGAGTATCCGCTCGATTGCCCGCTCCTTGAGGATTGGCCGTCGCAGCGTTCGGAGACGACTCAACGGGGGAGATGGCCATCGCGATGGCCGGTGGCGAGTTCGAAGGATGAAGTTGCGCGTCCTGGACGAATCGACGAGTGAATTCACAACTGGACACATTGTCGACATCTTTGACAAAGGAGCGCAGCCGATCTACGAGCTCACTCTCGCGGACGGTAAACAACTGAAGCTCACCGAGAATCACAGAGTCTTGTCGTCGGAAGGCTGGCAGACCATGGCAGAGGCGGTCGGGCTCCACGGGAGGGCCGACGAAGCGATCATGACGCGTCCGTGTGCGCTCCTCGTCAACGGTCTTCCGGCTCATCAGGATCGTGATTGGCTTCAAGCGCGGCGTGAGGCCGGACTGTCGGTTCAGGAGATCGCCGACGACGCTGGGTGCAGCTACCACACCGTTCGAAAGTGGCTCCGGTGCCACGGTCTCCAGTTCACCTCAGCCGAGCAGTACAAGAGTCGACCTCCGTGGAATGCGGGCAAACGTGGTTATTCGACCCGCCTCGTTCACACGCCGGAACATCTCGATGCAATCCGGCTTGCTCGCCGCGGGGAATGCAGCAATTTCTGGCGTGGCGGACAAAGCTCCGAACGACAAGCAATAGCCGCTTGGACAACCCAGCAAGCGCCGCGCGTGCATCTCGTTTACGACTACACATGTCAAAAGTGTCACCGCAGAGGTGGTGACCTCCATGCCCATCACGTCGTTCCAGTCTGGCTCGATCCGACTTCCGCAAGAGACATCGGAAATCTCGCGACCCTCTGTGACGATTGCCACCGCCAAGTGCATCGGACGCGGGCGTCCGAGCTGCTATTCGCCGAGAGGTTCGCGGAACTGTTCGGCTTCGCCACCGATGGTCCCGCAGCGCGGACACGCGGTTGGAAGCTAACGGCACACGCAGTTGACGTAATCGCTATTCGTTACGTCGGACTTCGGCAGACCTACGATCTTGCCGTTGGGGGCGAGTGGCACAATTTCGTCGCAAACGGCGTGGTCGTTCATAATTCTTTCAACGAGTTCTCGATGCGCTATGCGAAGGCGACGGACGACTTCTACATTCCCGAGCCCGAAGACGTACGGAGCCAGGTCGGTAAACCCGGCGCATACTCTTTCGAGCCGGTCGACGACGAGCTCGCCGAGCGAACGCGCGAGGAGATGCGTGAGGTATACGAGCACGCATTCGAGACGTATGAGCGACTTGTCGAGGCCGGCGTCGCCCGCGAGCTCGCGCGCTCGGTGATCCCGGTCGGCGCGTATACCGAGTTCTTCTGGACCGTGAACGCGCGGGCGCTGATGAACTTCGTCTCACTCCGCGCCGCTGAGACGGCCCAGCGTGAGATCCGCCGCTACGCGGACGCCGTGGAGCAGTTCTTCGCGGCCAAGATGCCGGTCACGCACGCCGCGTTTGTAGCGGCGAACCGCACCGCGCCCTAAGCAGCCGTCGGCTGCAGGACGATCTCCGTCGGCCGGTGGTTGTTCGGCAGCTGGCGTGTGATCACCCAGCCGTCGCGGTCGAAGTGGCTGAGGTCGTACGCGGCACTGAACCGCACGATCGCCTCGCCGCCCTTGACGTTGAAGCTGCCGCAGAGCACGACCGGCTTCCCACCCTTCGTGAGGTAGAGGTCGTAGTAGCCGCCCTCAGGCAGCTGCCGCAGTCCGGTTGTATGAAGAAGCATCGGCCAGTTGCCGTCCTGGTCGGCCTTGCCGAGCGCGAGCGTCCCGCGAGCGTTGCGATCGAGATTCGTCCCCGCGAGCTTCACGACGCGCACCGAGTCGATTGACGTCGAGCTCGAACTGGGGCCGGACGACTGCCCGAGCACGAAACCGAGCACGGCCGCTGTCACAAGCGCCGCGGCGAGCAAGAGCGTCCGGTGCTGCATCGGCTTGCGAGGCTGCCGCTGGGACTCATCCGGCCACGGTACGGCGTCCATTTCGGGAGAGAGCTCGGGCGGTGGCCCGGCCTGAACGAGCAGCTCGTGCGTGCGCCGCAGACGCTGCCGCTCCTCCTCGGGAACCTCCGTGCCGACCAGATCGTCGAAGTCCGGGGCTCGGGTCATTGCAACTCCCCTTCGAGCAGATCGGCCAGGTGGCTCAGACCCGCGCGTGTTCGCGTCTTGACCGTGCCGAGCGGGATGCCGAGGAAGTCGGCGATCTCGGTCTGCGAAAGCTCGCCGTAGTAGGCGAGCTCGATCACGTCGCGCTCGTTGCCGCCGAGGCCCTCGAGGGCGCGATGCACCCGCCAGGCCACGTACGAGCTCTCGGCCCGCTCGGCCGGCCCTGGCTCGGCCGAGGCTGTCTCGGGCACCTCGCTCGGTGGCTCGCTGCGGTTCCTGTTCCGGTCGACGATCGCGTTGCGCGCAACGGTGTAGAGCCAGGGCGCACCCGGTCCCCGCTCAGGCCGGTAGGTCTTTGCCGAACGCCAGATGGCTGCGAATGTCTCCTGTACGGCATCCTCTGCGCGCATCCGGTCACCGAGGCGGCGGAGGGCAAGTCCGAAGACCGGCCGCGCGAAGCGCCGATACAGCAGCTCGAATGCGTCGGCGTCACGCCGCGCCACGCGGCGAATCAGCTCGCCGTCGGTCAGACCGCGCTCGTGTAGCGGGCTCCCTAGGGTCGTTTCCCGGCTGCTGCCACGGGGCATAGCGGCGGGCAAGGCAATGCTGATGCCCATCTTCTCGGGGTGTCTACGGGATTTCACGTCTGCTGGATTGCAGCAGACTGGGGGCCTACTGCACAACAGGGAGCCATACCGAAAGCTTAAAAACCCCTAACGGGGCCCGTACGTCTCAAGGGAAAGACAGAATAAAACCAGGGGGTTCCACGATGCGCAGGTTCATTCCGATCGCCGCGGCGGGGATTGCACTGGTGCTGGCCGCACCCGCGTCGACGGCGACGACCACGGTTCAGATCAAGAGCACGGGGTTCGTCCCGGCCACGGTGACGATCAACCAGGGCGACTCGGTCACCTGGACCAATACGGACACGAAGGATCACCAGGTTGTTTCGAATTCAGGGGCGTTCGCGTCAGCAATCCTGAAGCCGGGCAAGACGTACACCCACGGCTTCCCGAGCGGGGGTACGTTCCGCTACCACGACGCGCTGTCAACAACAAGCGCACCGGCGAAACGGTGACCCTGGCCGCGCTGCCGTTCGGTCAGACCACCAAGCAGGTCGTGGCGACGCTCCAGACGACGAGTGGCGGCGCGTTCTCGTTCAGCCTGGCGCCGCAGCTCAATACGACGTACCAGGCTCAGTGGAAGGGTGCGGAGAGCTCGGTCGGCGTGCAGGTGCAGCCGACGATCAAGTTGCCCTTCGTCTCCCGTTCGGGCTACTTCCACTTCTACGTGACGGCCGGTGACTCGTTCGCCGGACGATTCGTCTACCTACAGCGGTTCACGCTCGCGCGGACATGGATCAACGTACGCCGGCTCCAGCTCGGCCAGCAGTCCGGCCGGATCATGGGGATGAAGTTCGTCCGCTCGGTGATCCCACGGGGGCGCTGGTCGATCCGGATCTACATGCTGGCAAGCGAGATGCCGGGCGGCTACATCGACGCGTGGAGTGGGACGCAGCCGGTCGTGAAGCGATAGACGGACGGAGAGCGCGGGCTTACTTGTCCGCGCTGTCCAACCTCTGCTGAACAGCGTCCCAGTTGACGACGTTCCACCACGCCTCGAGGTATTCGGGCCTGCGGTTCTGGTACTTCAAGTAGTAGGCGTGCTCCCACACGTCGATGCCGAGGAGCGGCATGTCCGAGTTCGAGATCGGTGAGTCCTGGTTCGCGGTGGAGTAGACCGCGAGACCTGTGCCGTCGTAGACGAGCCAGCTCCAGCCCGAGCCGAAGCGCTTGACGCCGGTGTCGTTCACGAGCTTCTTCAGCTCGTCCAGGCTGTCGAAGGTGTCGTTGATGGCGTCTGCGAGCGAGCCGCTCGGCTCTCCGCCGCCGTTCGGGCTCATGATCTCCCAGAAGAGGCTGTGGTTGGCGTGGCCGCCGGCGTTGTTGCGGACGGCGGTCCGGATCTCCTCCGGGAGGATCTCCAGGTTCGCGAGCACGTGGTCGACCGGCTGATCCGCCCACTCGGTGCCGGCCAGCGCCTTGTTGGCGTTGTCCACGTAGGCCTGGTGGTGCTTGTCGTGGTGGAGGTGCATCGTCTGCTCGTCGATATGCGGCTCGAGCGCGTTGTAGTCGTACGGGAGAGGCGGCACTTCATATGGCATCGGTGGCTCCTTCGATGGCTTCTACACCGAGGATATGCTCCGCGCGCGGGTCCAGTCGAGGAGAGGGAGAGATGACGTCGCTTGCGTTCAAGTTCGAGGAGATCACCGCCCGGGAGCTGAAGCCCGAGCTCTACGAGCTCGACGGCATCTCGCGTGCCAGCATCGAGGCCCACTACAAGCTCTACCAGGGCTACGTGAACAAGCGGAACGAGATTCTCGCGAGGCTCGACGCTGTTGATCCCGCTAGCGCGAACCAGGTGTTTTCAGACATCCGCGCGCTCAAGGTCGAGTTCAGCTTCGCCATCGGCGGGATCAAGAACCATGAGATCTACTTCGAGCACCTTGGGGGCGGCGGAGGTGACCCGACCGGCCTCATCGGCGACCTGCTCGAACGTGACTTCGGCTCGGTGCAGGACTGGCGCACCGACCTGAAGGCCACCGGGATGGCGGGGCGCGGCTGGGCCTGGACGGCCTATGACTGGGACGAGGGCCGCCTCTTCAATTACGTCGGAGACGCGCAGAACACGTACCCGATCTGGAACGCGACGCCGCTGATCGCGCTCGACGTCTACGAGCACGCGTACTTCCTCGACTATCAGACCGATCGCGCCTCGTACATCGACGCGTTCTTCGACAACCTCGACTGGTCGACCGTCAACGACTGGGTGTCGAAGTACCAGATCCAGAAGTAAGGCCGAATGACAACTCTGCTCCTCGTCGCTGCCGGCTACCTGCTCGGCTCGATGCCGTGGGGCTACTGGCTCCCCTGGCTCTTCAAGCACGATGACATCCGGCGCCACGGGAGCGGCAACATCGGCGGCACGAACGTCTGGCGCGTCTACGGCTGGCGCCTGGGCTTGCCCGTCGTGCTGCTCGACACGCTGAAGGGATTCGTCCCGGCGCTCGTCGCGACAATCACGGTGTCCCATCTCGCCGGCGTGCTCGCCGGCGCAGCGGCGATGCTCGGCCATTGGCGTCCATTGTTTCTGCGCTGGCGGCGCGGCGGGAAAGTGGTGGCGACTACGGGCGGTGCGTTCCTGGGCGTGGCGCCGTTCGTCGGCGCCGTCGGTGCGGTTGTCTGGATCGTCGTCTTCCTCGTCTTTCGTTACGCCTCGCTGGCCTCGATCGTTGGGGCGCTCTCGCTGCCTGTCACGGCCGTCCTGCTCGGCCAGCCGTGGCCGGTGATCGCGTTCGCGACCGGCGCGGCCGCTGCGGTCCTCGTGTTGCACCGCGCCAACATCGCCCGGCTCCGTGCGGGCACCGAAAACCGGTTCAAATTTCGACGACGCGTCAGCCGGCCGTACGGGCAAAGCCCGCACGGCCTTTAACACGGCGCCGCCGAGTCGGCGCCTAAGCGCCGAGCCAGTCGCGTAGCTCGGTGTGCCGCGCCGCGGGCTCGCCGTCGCGTAGCTCGCCGCGTAGCTCCCCGACCGTTCCATAACGCTCGGCCAGGACCTCGTGCGAATGGATCGTCTCGAAGTTGAGCTGGCGTGCGAGCAGGAAGTCCTCGTCGCTCAGCTCCGGATAGCGCTCGAGGGTCGAGTGGAGCGAGATCCTGACGGAGTCCTCGACGAACCGCGGCTGCAGGTGCGCATGCTCGACGACGAAGAGCTCGTCCGGCCGCTTGAGCAACTCGTAGATCGGAGAGCTCATCGAGCCTTCGACGATGCCGGCGAGCTGCTCTGCGTTCAGCGTGCGGTCAGTTCCGATGTAGAGGGTGCCGCGGCCACGCTGGTTGTGTGTCGCGATCGGGACGAGCTCCAGGATGCGTTCGACGTCCAAGGCCTCGAACCCCGCTTCGAGCAGTCGCTCCGACGCCTTGCCGCGCACGAGTCCCTGCGCGCACGGGCAGGCGTTGATCCCCGTCGCCTCGACGCCGACGATGCGACGCACGCGCGACTCGGTGGCGGCTGCGATCCCGACGATCGAGATCATCTCCTGTGTCGCGAGACCGGTCACCGGCGTCAGCCGTTGCAGCGGGTACTTGGCTGCGATCCGCACCTCGGCGCGGCCGGCTCTCTGACGGCCGATGATGTGTCGCGCGATGTGCTCCGCGAGCTCCTCGACGAGGAAGGCCTCGCCGATCACCACCTCGTCGATTGCCTGCTCGAAGAGCTCCGGGAACCGGGACATGTGCACGCCCTTCTGGCTCGGGTCGAGATCGACGAAGCAGTCGATCTCGGCGGAGATGAGCTTCTCCGCGCCGCCCCAGCTGAGGCGGATCGCCTTGGCGACGCCCTGGACACCGGCCCTCGACAGGCCGAGCCGCACCTCCGGTGTCGAGGCCTGGAGATCGTCCAGAAGCTCGCGTGATGACTCCGTCATGTACGACAGGTTAGTGTCAGGCCGCTCAGTGAGGGATTCAGACGCCAGCTTCCCGCGGCTCGTTTCGCTCGCCGCTCACGACCTGCGCACGCCGCTGGCGACGATTCACGGCTTCGCACAGACGCTCGTACGCATGGGCGATCTTGGTGAGCCCAAACAGCGCTACATGGAGATGATCGACAGCGCCGCGCTCCAACTCGCCGAGCTCCTCGACGAGCTCGGTGTCGCGGCGCGGATCGAGAGCGGACGCTACGAGCCGGCGCTCCAGTCCGCCGACACGCTCGAGCTCGCCCACGGAGCGGCCGAGCAGCTTGGGCCAGAACGGGTGGCGGTCTCCGGCCTAGGCGCGGAGGTGCACGTCGACATCGAGGCGACGCAGCGCGGAGTCTCGGCACTCGCTCAGGCAGCCCTACGCCACGGCGGGCTCGAGCAGGTCGAGCTCCGCGTCGACCAGCGGACGCTCGCGATCTCGCCGGTGACGCCCGCCTCCGGACCGGTCGTGCTGGGGCAGGAGCTGCGAGATCTCGGTGCTGCGGTCGCCGTGATCGTCATCCGTGCACTCGGAGGCTCGGTGGCGATCGATGGCGACACCCTTGCGCTCGAGCTGCCGGAGTGAGCCGGGCCGCGCAGGTCAGTCTCCGGCGCTGGCTGCGCCGCCAGCTCCAGCAGCCGACGCCTGGACGTGAGCATCTCGAGGCGGCGGTCGAGAACAACGATCCTGCCGAAGTGCGACGCCTGCTCGCCGGTGTGCCCTTCACCGAGGCGCAGCGGCGTCACGTCGAGGGCCTCCTTGACGCCTGGGACGACAGCCGCTAGCCGACCGCGCCGTTCTCGAGCAGCAACTGCTCGACGCGCGAGTCGCCGTTCTGCCGCGCCGCGTCGATTGCACGAAATCCACCGCCCTGTGGCAGGTTCGGATCCGCGCCGTAGTCGAGTGCCAGCGCGACCAGTGCGTACCGTGTCGTCTCGTCGATGCCCTGTGCGGCAGTTGCGGCGTGAATCGCGGCCGTCTGCACGCGCTCGTTGCTCGAGAGCGCGTTGGCGTCGGCTCCGCTCGCGAGCAGGAGTCGCGTTGCCTCCAGGTGACCGAAGAAGCACGCAAGGCCGAGCGGGTGGAAGCCGTCTTCGCCCACTGCGTTCGCCCGGGACGGATCCTCATCCAGCAGCAGGTCGAGTCGCTCCACTTCCCCAAGTGCCGCCGCTTCGAAGACGGTCAACTCACGGCCTGCTGCCAGCCGGTCTGCCTCGTTCCGGTCACCTTGATACAGCGCCTGCAGCAAGTCGGACAACGCCACATCCCTTCGCGAGAGTGATGCGTTAGCCTAACGCGGTGGACGTGAACGAGGGCTTCGTCCCCTTCCGCGGTTACCGAACGTGGTACCGCGTTGTCGGCGATGGAGTGTCAGAAGGGAAGCTGCCCGTAGTCCTCCTGCACGGCGGCCCCGGGGCGACACACGATTACCTCGAGCCGCTGGAGGCACTCGCGGAAACTGCAGGCCGTGGAGTCGTCTTCTACGACCAGATCGGCTGTGGCAAGTCCGATCTACCCGAAGACGACTCGCTCTGGGTGGTCGAGACGTTCGTCGAGGAGCTCGACGTGATTCGCCGCGAACTCGGGCTCGACCGGATCCATCTCTTCGGAAACTCCTGGGGTGGCATGCTCGCGATGGAGTACGCGCTGACTCAGCCCAGCGGGCTGGAGAGCCTGATTCTCGCGAGCTCCCCCGCGAGCATTCCGCAGTGGGTGGAGGAGACGGGCAAGCTGCGCGCGAAGCTGCCGCCGGACGTCCAGGCCGTCCTCGACCGGCACGAAGCGGCCGGCACAACGGACGACCCCGAGTACGAAGAAGCGGCGACCGAGTTCTACAAGCGCCACGTGTGTCGCACGGACCCGTGGCCCGACTGCGTGCTCCGCTCCTTCCAGTTCATCGAAGAGCACGGCGTCGTCTACCACACGATGAACGGCCCGAGCGAGTTCCACGTGCCGGGCAACCTGCGCCACTGGAGCGTCGTGGACAGGCTCTCCGAGATCCGTGCGCCCACGCTGGTCGTGACGGGAGAGCACGACGAGGCGACGCGCGCCATCAACAAGACGGTGGCGGATGGCATCCCGGGCGCGGAGTCCGTGATCTATCCCGGCGCTTCCCACATGGCCCACGTCGAGGACACCGAGGGGTACGTCCGGCTGCTCGACGGATTCCTCAACCGGGTCGAGGAGCGGGTGCTGACATCAGCGCAGCAGTCGTGAAAGCCGGCGATCCTTGAGGATGCGCCCGCCGGTCTGACATTCGGGGCAGTAGTAGATCGTGTGCTCTTCGAAGTCCACCTGCGCGATCGCGGTGCCGCACACGTAACAGGGCTCACCGAGTTTCCTGTGTACGCGGTAGGTGCGCTTGTCGTTCGCGCCGCGCTCGCGAAGCTCGAGTCCGCGTTCGAGCTCGGTGTCGATCGCGTCGGCGAGCTGTTCGACCTGTTGCGGCGTGACGTCGCGGGTGAGCTCGTACGGCGAGAGCTGGGCGTGATGAAGGATCTCGTTCGCCCACGCGCGCCCGATGCCGGCAATCACGCGCTGGTCGCGGAGCAGCGAGTGCAACCGCCTCGACTCTGAGGCACAGATCTGGGCCAGCCGCTCGGCGCCGAGCCCGAGCGCCTCGGGCCCGAGGTAGGCGAGCTCCTGCTCGGCCTCCTCCGGTGTGAGCAGCCACACGCCCGCCCGCTTCTTCGCACCTGCCTCGGTCAGCAGGAGTCGGGCGCCGCCTTCGAAGACGACCTGAAAAGCCGGTGTCTTCGGCCCTGCCTCGCCCGCCTTGAGGTACTTCAGCCGTCCCGCCGTCATCAGGTGCACGAGCACCACCAGCTCGCCGTCGGTCGTCGGGAAGAGCAGCCGCTTCGCGCGCCGGTCTGCCCCCTCGAATTGTCGTCCTTCGAGCGTCGAGAGCGGGGGGTCGAAGGTCTTGAGCGTTGCGATGTGCGCAGGCCCGGCCTTCACGATCGGAAACGCGGACACCGGATCTTTGAGCGCGCGGCGCCACGCCTCCATCTCAGGCAGTTCAGGCACTCGAATTGGCCTTTAGGCTCCAGCGCATCGACCCGATCAGGGTATCCGTGCGTCGAGGGGGACTGACCGAAGCGGTCCACCACGTCCACGCTGTCGCCGTTCAGGACGGAACGGTGATCGCAGAGGCGGGGGACGCCGAGCTGTTCGCGTTCATGCGCTCCTCGTCCAAGCCGCTGCAGGCGGTCCCGGTCGCGCGGGCCCGCGCCGACCTCGACGACCGAGACCTCGCGATCGCCTCAGCGTCGCATCTGGCGGATGAGCCGCAGCTCGAGGCGGTGCGCGCCCTGCTCGCGAAGGCTCCGGCGAGCGAGGACGAGCTCGAATGCGGGCCGGAGGGCCGGGCGCCGTCTCGGCTCAAGCACAACTGCTCAGGGAAACACGCCGGGATGCTCGCGCTCTGCCGCGCCAAAGGCTGGCGGAGCGAGGGCTACCGGCTCGAAGGACACCGGGTCCAACGAGAGATGCTCGCAATCCACGCCGAGGCGTCGGAGGTTGCGGAGGACGAGATTCGCACGGCGATCGACGGCTGCGGCGTCCTCACGTTCGGGTTGCCGCTCGAGCGAATGGCCAATGCGTTCGCACGTCTTCCCGAGCTCGAAGGCGGAGACAGAATCGCCGCGGGAATGCGTGCGCATCCCGAGCTGATCCGAGGCCCGATTGCGACCGACACACGCCTGATGAGGGCGCTCCCGGGCTGGATCGCAAAAGGCGGCGCCGAAGGCCTCTTGTGCGCCGCGGGCGGCGGTCTTGGCGTTGCACTCAAAGCGGAGGACGGCAACGGCCGCGCGCTCGGGCCGGCAGCCGCAGCGTTCTTTCGTCGACTCGACCTCGACCTAGATGACCTCGCCGTCGTCCAGCTCGAAAACAGTCGCGGCGAATTAGTTGGAGAGATCACTATTTAAGAACTCGCTCTTTGCTTTTTCCGGGACCCCTGTAATATCCGCACGGCGAGAAGGTGAGCCGGGAGGTAGCGGGCGACCGGCTCTTTTGCGTTCGTAGATCGAGACCCCGTCACCGACGCGAAAAGCCGGGAGGTAGGCCGCCGTTGCTCACCGTCGAAATCTCCCTTCCTGAGGTCGAGGAGCTGCAGAAGCTCGTCCAGGAAGGTCTCGAGAAAGGCGTTCTCAATTACGACGAGATCGCAGCCGGGCTCGAAGACGTCGAGCTCACGAAGGAGCAGATCGAAGACTTCTACACCTATCTGGTCGACCACGGGGTCGAGCTGCTGGAGGGCGAGACGCACAAGCATCCGCCGCACGAGCAGCTCCCCACACCTGAAGAGGAGAAGGGCCCGAAGCTCGACCTGAGCGTCGAGCCGTCGCTGGACTCGCTGCGGCTTTATCTCCGCGAGATCGGCAAGGTCTCGCTTCTCACGGCAGACCAGGAGGTCTACCTCGCGAAGCGCATCGAGCGCGGCGACATGTCGGCGAAGACGCAGATGATCGAGGCGAACCTTCGGCTCGTCGTCTCGATCGCGAAGTCCTACCTCGGCCGCGGCCTCAGCTTTCTCGATCTGATCCAGGAAGGGTCGCTCGGATTGATCCGTGCGGTCGAGAAGTTCGACTACCGCAAGGGCTACAAGTTCTCCACGTATGCGACCTGGTGGATCCGTCAGGCGGTGACGCGGGCGATCGCGGACAAGGCCCGCACGATTCGCATTCCGGTGCACATGGTGGAGAAGCTCAACAAGGTCGTGCACATCGAGCGGCAGCTCGTACAGCGCCTTGGCCGCGAGCCGCGTCCGGACGAGATTGCGGAAGAGCTCGAGATGACCACCGACGAGGTGCGCGAGATCCTGCGGATGTCGCAACTCCCGATCTCGCTGGAAAAGCCGATCGGCGAGGAGGAGGAGTCGGAGCTCGGCGACTTCGTCCAGGACGACTCGGCGGAATCGCCCTTCGACACCGCCACGCTGTCGCTACGCCGCGAGGATGTCGAGCATGCTTTGTCCGCACTGCCCGAACGCGAGCGCCAGGTGATCGAGCTCCGCTTCGGCCTCTCGGGCGCGCAGCCCTGCACGCTCGAGGAAGTAGGACGGGCGTTCGGCGTCACGCGAGAGCGCATCCGCCAGATCGAGAACAACACGCTCAAGAAGCTCGAGTCGCTTCCCGAGGCCCAAGGCCTCAAGGACTGCGTCTAGTGCCCTTCCAGCAATACAAAACGGTCGTACCGGCAAAGCCGGCACGACCTCCTATGGTCGGCATCGCAACCGATGCCTTGGTGCCGGCCTCTGGCCCGCGATCACGCTGCGCCAGAGTCCACCCTCGCCCTTAGCAAGGTTGTCCAGCCTTGCTGCGGTTGAGTGCGGCCTCTGGCTTGGTGCTCGCGACCCAGAAGCTCGACGGCATTACTGGAAGGGCACTAGCGGAAGCGAAGGCGTTCGGCAAGCACGCTCACGGCGCGGTCGCCGAAGTAGCCCGGCCGCGCCGAGTTGAAGTGCAGGCTCCACACGCCCCCGGCGGGGACTCGGAAGCTGAGCGGGATGCGCTGTCCCGGATGAACGCGCATGGTGCGCTTGATTCCCTTGCCGGTGAGCACGACGGGCGTGATTTGCGTGTGCGCAGGTAGCGCCAGCACGAGCGCGAGCGTGCCGCCGGTCTTCGTCCAGACGGTGATCGCGCCGCGTGGTGCGAGCCAGTTGTCGGCGAACCGTCCGGCGGCGAGCAGTCGTAGACGCGGCGTTCCTACAGGCCGGTACAGGTCGAAGATCAGCTCGTGGCGCACCCGCTTGACACCGGCGAGCTGCACTGTCGAGGCGTACGTCTGGACGAGCAGGGGCCGGCCGAGCAGGGGCCGGCCGTCCACGAGGAGCCTTCCGTCGCCCGCGATCTTCAGCTGCTTGGTGTCGAACTGGTCGATCGGCGCGCTGCCGAGCAGCAGAAGGCGCTTGACCGATGTGTTCCAGAAGAGCTGTTGCCACGATTGCTCCTTGCGTGCCCCCGGTGGCGCCACCAGGTCGACGCTGCCTAGCCGCGCGTGGTCGACCCAGCGGATGTCGTGAGGGAGAGTGCTGCGCAGGCTTCGGCTTGTGCGTGCGTCGAACGCTGACGCGCCCGCCGACATCGCGCAGCAGGCGACGATCGCAACGAGGACGGCGACAGCCGCGGGGAGCTTGCGGAAGGCGACGAGCGCCACGAGCATGGACAACACGGCGGCGACGAGCGCGATCGCCAGCGAGCCGTTGCCCACCGACGTCAAGCCCTCGAGACGCAGCACTGCCCAGAGCGTTGGCGAGTCGTCCTTGTTGTGGGCGGCCGCATAACCGGAGAGCGGCACACGTGCGGCGAGCAGGAGCAAACCGGCAGAGAGCAGACCGACGGGAATCCGGCCCGGCAGCCCGCGCTTGACGTAGAGACCGAACGCGACGGCAAGGAGCGGGACGAGTGTGAAGAGGTAACGCTCCTGGAAACGCTGCGAGTCTGTGTCGGCGATCTGAGCCGCTTCCAGCAGCAGGCCGGCTGCGAGCACAAGGCTCGTCACCGCAAACGCAATCTCCGCCCGACCCCGAGGCCGGAAAAGCACCAGTGCGAGCCCGGCCAGTGCGCCCGGGACGATCGCCCAACCGGAGGAGTAGGTGAGCAGCATCGCCTCGAGGCCGATCCAGTGAAGGATCGAGCCGGGGTGCACCGCGTGGTTGCCGTTCCCGTAGACGCCGAGCACGCGTTCGGACCCGAGTGTCGCCACCAGCGTGACCGGCGGGACGATCAACAGCACGAGCGCGAGCCAGAGATGGCGGACGGCGCGCCCGACGTGGAACCGGTCGGCGACCAGCTCAGCCACGATGACAGCGACTGGGACGATCACGTACTGGATCCGAGCGAAGACCGCAAGCGTGCTGAAGGCGGTGAACGCGACCTGTGCGCGCAAAGTCGGTTCCGTCACGACGCAGACACCTGCGTAGACCGCGGTGAGAACGAGCGGATAGGCGAGCGGGTCGGCGAGCATCGTCGAGGAGTAGACGCCGTCGGGAACGGCAACGGTCAGTGCTGCAACTGTGATGCCGAGCCAGCCGGCGAGACCGAGCCGGCGGCAGAGCAGGTAGGCCGGAATCGCAGCCAGCGAGAAGAACACGGCGTGAATCCCCTGCGTCAGGCGGAACGCGGTGACGGGATCGTTGGTCACGAGCCACACCGGCGCTGTCACGATCGGATCGAGCAGCGCGGGAAAATGCACGCCAACGCCACGAATGAGCGGGCGTCCGTGCTCGCCCAGGCTGCGCGCGAGCGACGGGTAGATGTACTCGTCGGGCAGGTAGTACGGGGTCAGGCGCGCGACCGCTGCGAAAAGACGCCCACCAAAGCTGGCCACCACGATTCCGGCGACCCAGACCCACGCCGGGACAGCAGCCACGCGCGCAAAGGCCCGTGGCGCCGAAACCTCGGGTCCCGCACGAAGATCTCGGGCGACGTCGAAAGCCACGAAATCCCTATCGGCAAGCCACACCTATCCCTTGAACGAGGGATGCCTCTTCGGCCTGATGCGCCGGGGTGGTGAGCGTGCGTCCAGCCCGGGTCCCAAGGCCGGAGGATAAGACCAGGCGAAGCCGGGCTTATCCGCAGGCGCACTGATCCGGGCGCGGCCGCGTGAGCGCCCGTGCCCGGACGGTTGACGACAATCACGAAGCGCAGACGCGGCAGGAGTGCGCGGGCTCCGCCCGCGCACTTTTCCCCGCGAAGCGGCGTCCCCATAGCCGAGCGAAAGCGAAGCTTTCGCGGAGGAAGCGCTAGCGCTCGGCGCGATCCGCAGGGACAAACAGGCGGCAGTGCGGGCACTTGAAGCCGCGGTGACGTTCGGTCTGGCCGGCGATCAGCTCGGCCGTGAATGTCTTCTTGCAATGCGGGCACACGATCTCGTGCGCCGGCTCCTGGGCGGGGACCTCGGTCACGTTGCCACGCTACCTGCGGGCGGGCACTAGGGCAGGAACAGGCGGTAGCTGTCGAGCAGAGCCCGCTCCGGCGGCGGAGGGTCGCTACGGGGCGTCCCGAGGTGGATCAGACCGAGGAACCGCTCGCCGTCCGTCAAGCCGACCGCTTCGCGCCCCGCT
>WNGD01003353.1_pt1 | contig 21377 bp, 19 predicted proteins | sample 5400671 | NCBI WGS metagenome assembly WNGD01 (sample SAMN13153369, study PRJNA577476) | soil metagenome | isolation source: 40 cm soil or saprolite under grassland replicate 2 | place: USA:California | collected 2016-06-15 | reverse complement strand
TTGCTGATCTCGAGGAGGTTCTGGATGAGTCGCGTCATCTCCCGGCAGGTGCGCTCGATGTGGTGCAGGTACTGCCGCTGCGGCTCGGGGAGATCGCGACCCTTGCGCAGCGCGAGCTGCACCATCATGGCGATGCCGTTGACGGGGTTCTTCAGATCGTGGACCACCATGTTGGTGAGGTCGTCCTTCAGGCGCTCGACCTCCGCGCGGGCCTGCAGGGCCTCCTCCGCCACCCGCGCCGCCCGCTCGAGCTCGGCGGCGGCCTCCCGCTCCACGAAGCCGCCGTAGATGTAGGTGTCCATGGCCAGGGACATGTCGAGGAAGATCGCCTTGATGAGCGCCTCGACCGTCGGGAGGACGCGCGCGCCGTCGCCGGTCGCGTCGACCAGCGCACGGAGCGCGAGCCGCACGTAGAGTGCGAAGGCCCCGATGTACCACGCCGGCCGGAGCCCGATCCGCTGGTGCGCGTCCCCGACCCGCAGGCGGCTCTCGAAGTAATCTGGGTCGAAGCGCCCCTCGGAGAGGGAGAGGAAATAGGCCCGCTGGAGCCCCTGAAGCTTTGCGATCCGTCCCGGCTCCGCGCGGAGCAGCTGCTCGAGCTCGGGGACGCGGAGAAGATGGGCATAGAAGTCCGACACGATCCGATCGACGGTCGCCTCGGCGAGCGGCCGGTAGGCTTTCAGGGCTGCCGCGTCGTCCGGGCCGAGCTCGAAGAAGCCGAGGCGCTCGGCGCGCTGCGCCTCGTCGAGGCCCGTAGCCTCCCCGAGCGATCGGCCGGGGGGCGTCCCCCGAGGATCGTCACTCGAGTTCGATCCCGAGCTCATTCAGTTTGCGGTAGAGCGAGGAGAGCGACAGTCCGAGCAGCTCGGCGGCCGTGCGCTTGTCGCTCCCGGTGCGACGCAGCACGTTCTCGATGTGGATGCGCTCGTAGGCGCGCAGCGCCTCGCGCAGCTCGTCGCCCACCGCTGGCAGCGCATCGTCTCGCTCGCGCAGCGCCCGCGGCAGGTCCGCGACCGTGATCCATTCGCCGCCGCCGAGGATCATGGCGTGCTCGATCACGTTGTCGAGCTCGCGCACGTTGCCCTTCCACGGTTGCGACATGAGGAGCTTGAGCGTCGCGTTGTCCACACCGCGATAGGCACGCTTCATCTCGCGGTTGTGACGCCGCACCAGGTACTCGACCAGGCTCGGGATGTCCTCGCGCCGCTCGCGCAACGGCGGGAGCACAATGTTGACCACGTTCAGGCGGTAGTAGAGGTCCTCGCGAAACTTACCCTGGTCGACCATCTCGTGCAGATTCTGGTTGCTCGCCGCGATGATCCGTACGTCGACCGTGATCGTCTGCGTGCTGCCGACGGGCAGGATCTCCTTCGCCTCGATCGCGCGCAGGAGCTTCGACTGGAGCCCGAACGGCATGTCGCCGATCTCGTCGAGGAAGATGGTGCCGCCCTTGGCCCGAGCGAAGAGACCCTCCTGCGAGCTGACCGCGCCGGTAAAGGCGCCGCGTACGTGGCCGAAGAGCTGGCTCTCGAGCAGGTTCTCCGGGATGGCGGCGCAGTTGACGGGAAGGAAGATGCGCTGCGCGACCTCGCTGAAGTGATGGATGGCGCGCGCCACGACTTCCTTGCCGGTGCCGCTCTCGCCGGTGACGAGCACGGTGCTCTGGGTCGGGGCGACCTTCTTGATGAGCTCGAAGACCTCACGCATGGCTGAGCCCGCCCCGACGAGGCCTTCGAAGTCGTATCGGGCCTCCACCTCGCGGCGGAGCATCTGCGCCTGCCAGACCAGCTGCCGGTACTCGAGCAGGTGCTCTACCTTGGCGAGCAGGTCGTCGAACACGACCGGCTTCAAGAGGTAGTCCGTGGCGCCGGCGCGCAGCGCTTCGACGGCCGTCTCGACGCTCCCGTGCGCCGTCATGACCACGACCAGCGTCTGCGGCGAGATCTCGCGGGCGCGGCGCAGCACGGCGAGCCCGTCGGCGCCCGGCATGCGCAGGTCGGTGATCACCACCGCGAAGTCGTCACGCTCGAGAGCCGCGAGGGCGGCGGCGCCGTCGGCCGCCGTCTGGACGGCGTAGCCGGCGTCGCGCAGCACCTCGCCCAGGCTCTCGCGCACCCCGGGCTCGTCGTCCGCGACCAGGATCGCCTCCGGCATGAGGCGGCCGATGTTAGGCAACCTCTCGCGGACGGGCAAACGCGCGGCGGAGTCTACGCGGCCACCTCGAACTCGACGCGAGCCACGCCCGCCTCGTAGCGCGTGCGGACCGGCTCGGCGATCTCACCGAGCAGGCCGAGCATGCGGACGTTGCCGCCCAGCACTTCGGCATGAAAGCGGCGCTGGCCGTGCGCCACGGCGTCGCGCACCAGCGCGAGAGCGAGCAGGGTGCCGAGGCGGGCGTTCTGCCAGGCATCGGCGACCGCGAGGGAGATCTCGCAGGTGCCCTCCGCCGCGACCTGCGCGTAGGTGGCGAAGGCGACCACGGGGCCGGATTGGCCCGCCGGGACGGCGAGCAAGGCGCCGCGTCCGGGCCCGCTCGCGAGCAGGCGCTCGACCAGCCGGCGGTTCAACCGGCGCTGCACCGAGAAGAAACGCCAGTAGAGCGACTGGCGGCTCAAGGATGCGAAGAAGGCCGCGATCGCAGGTTCGTCCGCCGCGCTGGCGGGCCGGATCCCGACCCGTCGGCCGTCCAGCAGGGTGGCTTCCAACACCGTGGGCGCGGCGGCTGCGACCGCCGTCTCGCTCATCGACGGCGGGCGGCGCGGCGCGCGGCGCGGGCCGGCCTGGTGCTCGTCCGCCTCTTCGCCGGAGGACGGATGGTCAGCACGGGCACAGGAGCGTGGCGCACGACCTTCTCCGCCACGCTGCCGATGAGCAGGTGCGAGAGGCCGGTTCGGCCGGCGGTGGCGATGACGATCGAGTCGGCCTCACGCGCTGCGGCGATGATGCGCTGAAGAGGGTCGCCGAGCACCACCCGGCAGCGCACGCGGGGCGCGCGTGCTCCCTTCAGTGAGCCGGCGACCATCTCCTCGAGGCTCCGGCGCGCACTGGTGAGGATGTCTTCCTCGCGCAGGTTCCAGGTCACGCCTTCCGGGAAGCCCAGAACGGGCTGGTACGGCGCGATCACGTGGAGCACGGTCAGCTCGCCGCGATGCACCCTGGCCAGCTCGGCCGCCAGCGCAAGCGCGCGGCCCGCGTGTTCGGAGAGATCGTGAGGTACGAGAATCTTCCGGAAGAGCGTTCTCATCGAGCCACTCCGGGGTGCAATCGGCTCGCCACGGCCCCATCGAGCCGCGCACCGGCACGAATTCCCGCCCGTGCGAAGGCGGACGGAATGCTTTCCCGCCATTGCAAATTCGGCGCACAGGGAGGCCGCAGATGGCGGGAGTGGGCATGACCGGCGCGCCTCGGACCCGTCGGGGCCGGAGGCGGAGGAGGCCCGCGGGCGGCTCACATTGACGGTGGCGCTGGATCGCTGCAGGGTGGTGGTAGTGCATGCCCGAGGCCCTGGCGCGAGACTCCGCTGAGAAACGAGCGCCGTCGGACGCGCAGCTCGCGGCGCTCGACGCCTACTGGCGCGCCGCGAACTACCTCACGATCGGGCAGATCTACCTGCGCGACAACCCTCGTCGCGCCGTTCATCGGCCCGATGTCGTTCTCGTACGCGGTCACGACCGCGTCGATGAGTCCCGGCGCGAGGAGGCCCTTCGCGGTGAGGAGCTCCTCGGGAGCTCCCGTCGAGTGCGATCGCAGCGCCGGCGTCGTATGATGTGCGGATGACCGCACCCGCGATCGCGGCCGCCCTGGAGGGCGCGCGCTACCAGTACCGATTCTTCTGGCGCATGGCGCTCCCGATGCTCTACCTCAAACCTCCGCTCATCGAGAAGGTGGTGATGGAGCACCGTGGCGTGACTGCCGTCGATGACGTGGTGGTCTACTACACGACGCCCGGTGTGGCCGATGCGGAACGCCTTGTCCGGATCGACTACCACCAGATCAAATTCCACGTCGCCCAGGGGCAGTGCATCGAAGCCGCGAATCTCATCGATCCAGCCTGGACCGGCACCACGCAGTCGTTGCTCTGGCGGTTCGCACGTTCCTGGAAGGAGCTACGGCAGCACGAGCGGGAGTTGCGCCTGAGCCTCGTCACGAACTGGCCATGGTGCCCGGACGATCCGCTGGCACCCCTGATCCGCGACAGTGGGACCCTGGAAGAGGCCTTCTTCACGAACGGACCGACGTCGAAGGTCGGCAAGCTGCGCACGGCCTGGCGAAGGCACCTCTCCCTTCTCGCCGACGCCGAGTTCAACGACTTCATCCGCCAGCTGCGCCTCTGCGTCCGCGCCGTCTCGCAGCGGGACGCCGAGGAGTGGCTTGCGGATCGGTGCCAGCTTGCGGGCCTCCGCCGGCCGAGCGCCGCGGAGCACCACAGTGCTTACGATGACCTTGCCGGGCGGCTCCTGGCGGACGGCCGCCGCGAGTTCAACCCCGCGGATTTGGCGGCGCTCGTCCAACAGGAGAATCTCGCCATCGAGCCGGCGCAGCCGTTCCTCTCCACGTGCTCCGTACGCAGTTTCCGCCGGTTTGCCGATGCCCCGGTGACCGACGCAAAGGTCGTCATCGATCTTACCGATCTCTTCGATGGCCGTGCGCCGGTGGACGGTGCGGTCTGGACGGAGGCGATTCCTGCCCGGCTTGCCGGAGCGCTCGCGGCGATCGACGACCTGCCGAGACCCGTGCAGCTGGCGCTCGACAGCCACCTCGCCATCGGCTGGTACGTCGGGACGCTCCTCGACTCGAAGGCTGGTATCCCCGTTCTGCTCCGTCAGAAGGGCTACGGCGGCGTCGAGCTGTGGGATACGAGCACTCCGCAACCCGATCTGGCGCAGGCGTGGCAGATCGATGTGGAGACGATCGGCGATGGCACCGAGGTCGCCCTCGCGCTCTCCGTCACGCATGACGTTGCAGCCGAGGTCCGTACGGCGCTCCCGCCAAGCGTTGGGACGTTCGTGCACGCCCACCTCCCCACGCTCGGTGGACAGGCCGTCCGCGGTGGTGGGCACGCTGCGGCGCTCGCCGACGACCTCGCGCGCGCGCTCCGCGACATCGGGCGCGCCCGCGGCGCGGTTCGCACGCACATCTTCGGCGCGTGCCCCGTGAGCTTCGCGTTTGTCCTCGGCCAACGCTCGGCTGCGATCGGGCCCGTCACCATGTACGAATACGACTTCGGCGCGACGCGCACGTACCGCGCCGCCCTCGCGACCTAGTGTCGCCGCCCAACGTGCGCTACATTACAGGCGCCGCGGGCGTCCTGCGAGCCGACCGCCGAGCCCCCCGATCGACGATTGGAGACGACAATGAACCTCCCCTCCTACTTCGCTCAGTTCCTCGCCGCGATCGAGCCGTCCCCCTCGTGCAAGGAGGACCAGCAGAAGGGACACACGACGCTCCGGAAGCGTCTCGCCCAGGACGACGAGTTCGGCACGATCCACGTGAACACCTTTCTCCAGGGCTCGTACAAGCGGCACACCGCCGTACACCCCGGCAAGGATGTCGACATCGTGGTCGTGACCTCGCTCGACCCTGACACAACCGCCGCTGCTACCGCGAGCGCGCGCCTCGAGAAGTGCCTGAAGAGGTACTACCCGGGCAAAGTGAACCGCCAGAACCGCTCGCTCTGCGTCGAGTTGAGCTACGTCACAATGGACGTGGTGATCGCGGCCTCGCGCGAACTCCGCAGCCAAAACGCGCTCGTCACTCTCCGCACGGTCGACGCGCTCGACGACGCGGCCTCGTGGAAGATACAGCCGATCCAGATCCCGGACCGCGAGCTGCAGAAGTGGGTGGACACGCACCCGAAGAAGCAGCTCGAATGGACGACAGACAAGAACGACGCGAGCGAGGGCTGCTTCGTCCCGCTCGTCAAGCTCTTCAAGTGGTGGCGCAAGGAGGCGTACACCACCCCTACCTACCCAAAGAGCTACCCGCTGGAGCGCATCGCGGGCGAGGTGTTCGACCAGGCGAAGCGCGACCACGCCGAAGGATTCGTGCAGCTACTTCGCAACATCGTGAGCGCATACAGCAGCTATGCGGCGCTCAACCTCGTGCCGACCCTCCCGGACCCCGGCGTCCCGACGCACAACGTGCTCGCGCGCGTGAGTCCCGCCGACTTCAAAACGTTCATCGCGCAGATGCACACTGCCCTCGCCACTGCCGAGAAGGCGCTCGCCAGCACCGACAGGGAGGAGGGCGCAGCACTGTGGCGGCAGGTATTCGGGGCGAAGTTCCCCGCGGCACCGACAGCCAAAGCGGCGTTCCCGCCGGCACCCATTCGACCGCCAAACCGCCCCGCAGGTTTCGCGTAGTGAAGGATGCGTGGTGGCGGCGGCTTCCGCGGCGCCTGCTCGACGAAGACGCGCGGCTCCGTGAGCTCGTCGGCAAGACGATCGCGCGGTACACGTGGCAGCGGCGGCCCGACGATTCCATCTGGCTCACCGCCGATCTCCTCGTGAAGACGACGCAGACGGTCGAGATCCGGTTCCCGGATCGCTACCCTGGCGAGTGCCCCGCAATGCGGCCCGTTCCCTACGGCACGCGGCTGAGCAGCCATCAATTCGGTGGCGACGGTGTGCTGTGTCTGGAGCTCGGACCCGACAACTGGCACAGCCGCTACATGGCGGCCGATCTCCTCATCAGCGCATGGAAGCTCCTTGCACTCGAGTTCATCAACACCGTTGAGCCGACGCCGATCCCGTCGCGACACGTGCACACGCTCGGCATGGAGGTCCGCTATCAGGTCTGGCGGCTGATCGTGGGGACGGGAGCCCGCCGGGCGCTCGAGGCGAACGCCGCGGTGGTCGAGTTCCGATACGCGTGCGTCGTGGAGGACACCGCGGTCATTTTCTGGATAACGGAAGCACCGAGCGGCGCGCCGGTCGATGGCGTCCCGCCGATGATCGGGGCGCGTGAGACAACGCCTGGCCTCGCTGTGCGCGTCACCGATAGCGCCGCGCTCCCGCCGACTGATGTCGCGGCGTTCCGGACTTACCTCGAACACTCCGGCGTTGCCGCAGAGGCGGTCGCCGCGCTGTCCGGCCTCGTCCTCATCACTACGAGCGCCACGGTGCACGCGCGGTACGTGCCCGCGTCAGCCGCAGCCGTTCAGAACGTCGTGCTCATTCCCGACGATCGCGCCGAGGCACCCGAGCGGCGGCCGACCGCCGTCGCAGTAGAGGTATCCGGCGCGCGGGTCGCGATCGTCGGCCTCGGATCGCTCGGGAGCAAGGTCGCGGTGAGCCTGGCCCGCTCCGGCGTGACGCACTTCGTGCTTGTGGACGGTGACGTTTTCCTCCCGGAGAATGCCGGCCGGCACGATGCGGACTACGGCCTCGCCGGCTTGCTGAAGGTGGAGGCCGCGGCCGCGCGAATCCGGCGCGTCGCGAGCGCGCCGGTGTCGATCGAAATGTTCACGCACGACGTCGCCGATGGCTCGAACCCGGCGGTGCACGAGAAGACGGTCGCGGCGATCGCAAACGCGACACTCGTCTTGGACGCGACGGCGAACGCCGACGCGTTCAACTTCTTGGCCGACCTCACGTCGGAAACACAGCGGCCATTCACCTGGGGTGAAGTCTTCCCCGGGGGGCTCGGCGGGTACATCGCCTACGCAACGCCGCAGGACACACCCTGTCCGTCGTGCGTGCGTTCGGCGTTCCTCGCGCACGCGGATGAGTGGCCGCCCGCACCGCGCGACGCGGCCGAGCCATATGCCGTGCCGCGCGGCACAGGACAGCCGATCGCCGCGACGGACGCTGACGTGACGGTACTAGCCGGCGCGCTCACCGGGCTAGCGCTGCGGCTTCTCACCCACGACCTCGACGGCCTCGCGCCCGTGACACTGCTCGGCCTGCGCCGCGGATGGATCTTCGAGCAGGCGTTCGACACGCGGCAGATCCAGGTGCGTACGGACGACTTCGCCTGCCTGCGCTGCTGGCAGGTCCCCGCAGCACCGGAGAGCACGCTGCAGGCGCAGGCCGAGGCACTGCTCGCCACGTCTCCAATCGGTGATCCGGAACCCCCAGATGCTCACCATCCGAGTCGGCCCTGATGCTGTCGCCGCACTCCGCACGGCGTGCGAACGTGCTGGCGTTCGGGAAACGGGCGGGATGCTCTTCGGCGCGCACGTGGGGGGTGACGAGTTCAGCGTGGTCGAAGCGACCGTGCATGTCGTCGGCCGGTTCGCGTCGTTCGTTCGGGTCGTCACCGACGGCTTCGCCCGTCTCGACCAGTTCTTCCGGCGTACGCGCCGCGACTATGCGCGCTTCAACTACCTCGGCGAGTGGCACTCGCACCCGTCGTTCGCTCTGCACCCGAGCAGCACCGATGATGAGACGATGGTGGACATCGTCGCTGACCCGACCACGCGCGCGCTATTCGTCGTGCTCATCATCGTGAAGCTCGAGGAGGGTGTGTTGCGGGCGGGAGCGTGGGCCTATTTCCCCGAGGCGCCACGGCGGACGTGCAGGGTCCTCATTGAACAGCGGCAGAGTTGAGCTACTCGACCATCCGCGGCTACACGCGCAACTCCTCGCTTTGGAACACCCCACGGCGCGCGGGGGGCGGGACAGCATCGACCATCCGCCGAACGGGCACGACGGCTGGAGGCCAGAGCGAGCCGGGGATGCTCGGGTACTTTGGCTGTCCCTCGGGGACGAGCTGGCAGTAGCGGAGGGTAGCAGGCGGTAGGCTGCCCAGGCGCAAGTGTGGGTGAACGTTACTTCTTCTTCCTCCGCTGTCCTCGTCCGGCCGGTTCGACTCCCCTCGGCTCCACTGATTTCGCTGAGCTTTTCGGTCGGGAAGGTCGTGGTCAGGGCTGAGTGTGTAGTATCTGTGCTAGTATCCGCGACCACGGGAGCCGACCAATGACCACGGCGCCGTCCGCGTTCCGAAGGGGCGATCACGCCGGCAAGATCGCCCACGACGACGAAGGGGGATCGCGTCGTCGTCTACCTCGTTGAGCCCACGCACTCGGGCTACGTGCTCATCAAGCGGGAGCACCTCGCCAACGTGACCAGCATGGAGCACGAGCGGTGGAAGCGGGAGCATCCCGAGTTCTGCCGTCAGATGGGGATCGAGTAGCTCGCCCTCGCTTCGACCCCAGCCGGCGGGAGCATGGAGAACACGAAGTCGGCGTTCTAAGCCCTCCACGCCGCCCGTCTGACCCGTTCCCCTCGCGACCGTTTCAGAAACCGTCTGCGGGTCTTCGCAGCCACTTCCCGCCACCTCCCTGGCGCCCTCCCGACCCCGAACGGTTGGCTTCCTCCGAAGTCCTCGGGGAGATGGAGCGCCTGCAGGCGATCCTGTGGGGGCGCTCGCCTTAGGGATCAACCGGCCAAGTAGGTGTCGGCTCCGTCCTCGGCCACGGGGCATTGGCTGCAACTCGGGGAGAGCCCCCGCTACGCCGGCTCGGCCCCCTGCGTAGCCGCGTCGCGCAGAGGGTGGCGTGCCGGCGACGCCCGTTACCTCGTCAACCAATTCGCGGCCTCGTCCGTTACCAGAAATACGGAGGATGGAGGACCCGTCGAACCCATGGGCCGCACGTTCACCCTCCTCTGTAAGCGGTGTGGTACACGGATTGTGGAGGCCGAGCGGATCGGGGAAGAGGAAGGGGCGACCGCCGCCGCGCACGTTGCGGCGTGCTTCGGACTCCCCGGCATCCCGCCGCGCCTGGAAGTCTTGTTGGCCTACGTGGACGTTCGGGTGGATTGACTGGCCGCCGCACACGAGAGGACGAGGGCGAGCGCGCCGTCGTCTACCTCGGGGAGCCGATCCGCTCGGGCTACGTGCTCATCCCGCGTGTCCACCTCGTGAACGTGACCAGCCTGGAGAGGTGGAAGCGGACGCATGCCTTTCTTGGGGCGACGGGCTGGCCCTAACCGCCGACCGAGACGTGCCCGCACACGAGGCTGAACCCTCGCGTGCGCCGAATCACCTGCCCTCGCGCCACGAAGACGGCGCAGTGACAGCGGAACTCCACGAGGTAGACCTCCTGATCAGCGGGACCCAGCAGCATGAGGTCCGCGATCCCGAAGTCGAATCTCACGGAGTCTCTGTCGGCGTCTCCGACTGGAGTGACTCCAGCTATCCCTCGCGCTTCGCGTCCGCCGGAGGGGTGGGGTTCTTGGGAGGCGCATCAATCTCCGGCGGCTCGTGCAGCCCCTTTTGGAACTCCCGCATCGCCTTCCCGAGATTCCCCATCATCTCGGGCAGGCGACCAGGGCCGAAGACCAGCAACACGACCACGAGCACAACGAGCAGTTCGCCCACGCCCATGCCGAACATGGGAACCGAGCATAGGAGCGCCTCGCGTCAGCCGCAACGTCGCCTCGTCATCCTCTGGCCTGATCGTCGCACCCATCTGCAGTAGACGCGGGGAGAGGCGGTTGCGCCTTCCGCTTGCTCTCTTCTCACCCCCGTCCTATGGTGCGCCAAAGAAACGCGACCTCACAGAGGTGGAGGAGGGTGTGGAATGGTGAAGAACGGGAAGCCGGGGTCCATCCGAACCGCCTCGAAGCTCGATCTCACCAAGCCGGTGAAGGTCGGCGTCTCGGCCAAGCCGCGCAGCAAGGGCGAGGTCTTCGGCACCATCGCCCAGCACGTCGGCATTCACCGTCGCGATGTCGCCGCCGCGTTCCACGTGATGGGCTCGATCATCAAAGCCGACCTCTCCAAGAGCGGCTCGGGCGTCTTCAAGGTGCCCGGCTTGATGCGCATCACGGTGAAGCGGAAGCCGGCCACCAAGGAGCGCCAGGGGATCAACCCCTTCACCAAGGAGCCGACGATCTTCAAGGCGAAGCCGGCGCGGAACGTGGTGCGAGTACGTCCGCTCCAGGCGCTCAAGGCGATGGTCTGAGGGTTTCGGGGTAGGCGGTACACCCCGCGTGGTGCGCCACCGTCCTCCTGGGGGTGGTAGCGGTGGCGAGGACGGCGGGTCATGCGGACCCGCCGTCTCCTTCTCATCTCCTGCGCGCCCCGGCGAGGGCGCAGCCGCGCTACGCCGCGACCCCAAGTTGGCGCTGAATCTCCTGCTGGACGAGCCGGCGAAGCTGCTCGAAGAACGGTCCCAGGGGCTGACCACCCCGCCCGGTACGTCCGCGCCTGGAGACCGTGGGGCGTCTTCGTCCCCTAGCCGTCGATCCCCTCCGCGCCTGTCGCCGGCAGGCCCGGTCGTGCCGGAAGTGGGCTGGTCCGCGCGTCTTCCTGCCGCAGTGTGGGCAGGTGTGTACGCTGAACGCGGCAGACTTGCTCCGATTCGCCTTCGGCATCTTCCCCCCCTTTTGCGACCGACGCCCCCTTTATCTCTCAGCCGCGAAACTGCAAGCTCGACGTTTCAGACCGCGTGATGCACGCCTGCGTGCTCGACCACGAAGGAGGCTGCCTGGAGGAATGCCGCCTGCGGACGACGCGCCAGCACCTCGCCGAGCTTCTGCGGCGGTATCCGCGGGCGCGGGACCGACGACATGCCGCGATTCGGCGCCATGGGCGCTGCCCCGCCCGCACGGCTACCGAAAGTAGATCGGCCCGGGCAACTCGACGTGGAGCGTGCCGTCGGGATCGGTCTCCCTGCCGCGCGTGCTGGTCAGCTGGCGTAGCCCCGAGCCGTCGGGGCGCATGCTGAAGGCCTGGTACCCGAACGGGTTCCTCCCGAGGGGATCGCAGGTGCTCGCGAAGCCGACGGCGCCTGTCAGCCGGTCCACCCAGACCCGGGCGATCGTACAGGCGTACTCTCCATTGAGGAAGCAGCCAGTGGTTGGGCGCTTGTCATCCCGTAGGCGCGTCAGCTGACGGAGGTCACCGCCGTCGGTGTTGATGGAGAAGACCTGACAATTCTCGCCCGGGTTGGTCCCGAAGGGATTCGCGGACGCGTGGAAGAACACGCGCTGGCCCGCGACGACCCCTCCCTGGGCTCTCGTCGTGTCTGACCGGCCAAAGTTGGTGAGCTGCAGGACAGTCTTGCCCTGCAGAAGGAACAGCTCCTCGATGACATTGTCAATGAACAGCATAAAGAAGTGATTGCGCGCCGGCTCGTGAAACACGACCGTCACGGCCGCTCTACTCCCACTGCCTTCGACGGTGAATACCGGGACGATCCCCCCTCCGGGCAGGGCGACGACGGGCACCTCCTCGAATCGGCTGCCGTCCGTCCGCACGGTGAAGACGCCGGAGATGATCACGCCGTTGCCGTCGCCGGAGTCGACACGTTTGCAGAAGGTAAGGGTCCGGTTGTCCAGGAAGGCGATGCAGGACAGCCTCGTCGGCTTCGCGGGCAGCGGCAGATGCGTCACCTGCTTGCGACGCCTGCCAGTCGCGATGTCGAGCGTGAATATCTGCGCCGTCTCCTGACCGTCCGACCCGGTGCCCAGATCGCTGAAGGCGATCGTTCGCCCATCGGGGCTCACGGCGAAGAAGAGCTCGGTGACGTTATAGACAACCCGCCCAATCGCATAGAAGGTCGGAATGCGCGACGCCGGGCCGAGCCGGCGGAGCCCCGCCCCGTCCGCGTGCACGAAGAACATGCCCTTCTCCGGCGGCTCCGACGTGAGCGCGGGGAACAGGGAGAAATCGTTCGTCACCTCGAACACCACGCCCGATCCGTCCGGGAGTACGGCGCTGCGCTGGAAGACGCCGACATCCACCGTTTGCTCTCCCACCCGGAACGAGCCGTAGCCCTGACAGCGAGAATAGGGGTCGGGGCCGAGCGGCCTCATGGGGAACTCCAGGACGGTTACCGGGTCGCAGTTCCCGCGCCGGACCACCAGCTTCTGTCCGATGGATGACGCACCCGCACCCAGCAGGCTGTCGCTGCACTCCGTCACCACGTAGGCGAGCGTCCGGATGCGCGCGCCCGGCGCGGCGCAGGCGCTCCGTTCCGCGCACGTTGCCCGGCACTCGCGCCGGGCTTGACCGCCGCCGGGGCATGCCCGCTTGCACTCGATCAGCTGCTGCGCGCAGGTGCTGTGGCACGCAGCCGCGCCGCCGGCTCGCGGGACGGCAAGCAGCAACCCGACGAGCGCCGCGAGCACGAGCCTTAGGCGACCAGACGAGGTGGGCGCGGTCAGCGCCTCGTCTAGATGCACGTCGCGTTGCATGCGCTATCGGCGCCGCGCGCGGCCGTGGGGAGGACCAGCAGCGACGACGCAAGAAGAACCGCCGCTTCGTGACACCTCGTAGGAGACATGGAGGCGCGCGTCTTGTATCGCCTGGCCACAGGCCGCGTCAATGGCGTGCCGGCGTTGTTTGCAGGGAGATGAGATATTCGCTACGGGAGCGCAGCTTGCCCACCTTCTATCGAACCGTCCTATGGAACCGTCAGCGATGAGGGGCGACTCCGCACTTCGTTCGTCCCGTCTACGACTCCGTTGCAGTAGCGCAGTTATGAACGGTCCTGGGTCTGCTCTTGGGCCACGGCGAGCGATTGGGCCCCTGGCCGGTCTCGGAAGAGTGCGGATGGCGCCCTGCGTGCGGCGAGGTTGCCGCGCCGTCGGGCTGGCCAGCCTCGTGGCCCTTTGGACTGGCGGTTCGTCCGCGTGGGCGAGCCTCGCCGACCTCCTGAAGGAGCCGCAGTTCAAACGCCTGGAGCTCGCACCCATCGCGCCCGCGCTCGCGGCGACGGTGGCGTCGACATACCCCGTCGCATCCGCCAGCTCGGGTGTTGTCTATGCCTACAACCCGGCGCTCGACACGCTCGAGCGACAGACGGGCGTGGCCGGGCCGATCATCGGGGAGCGCGCGGAGACGATCGGCAAGGGACAGCTCAACCTCGCCGTGTCGTACTCTTACGTGGATCTGACCTCGATCAACGGCGACGACCTCGACAGCCTGCTCAATCGCCCGCGGGTGAACGGCAAGAGGATCGTCTTCCCCGTCCAGGGTGTAGTGACGCTCGCCGACGGACGCCTCGCGAACTTTCTTCCCGTACGCGTCGTGGCTGACCTGGACGTCCAAGCGCACATCGTCGCGCCGAGCATCACGTACGGCATCACGAACGGCTTCGACGTCAACGCGACGCTGCCGCTGCTGCGCACCTCGCTCGACGTGACCACGCACACGCAGGTGCCCGACCCTCGCTTCCCGACGTTCGCCCTGCCGCCGGGCAACCCGAATGCACAGGTCGCAAGCCGCTCGGCCTCCGGCGACGACGTGGGCATCGGCGACCTGCTGCTGCGGGCGAAATGGGTTCCCCTGCGTGGCGACTGGGTCGACGTCGCGACGCAGCTCGGCCTGGCTCTCCCCACGGGAAGTCGGAACAATTTTCAGGGGACGGGCACGACGCGACTGCAACCGACGCTCATCTTCTCGCACGTCTACGGCCGCTTCGAGCCCCTCGTGAACGTCGATATCGACCTGAACACGAACGATGTCAGCCGCTCGGTCGTGGGCTGGGCCGCAGGTGGCACGGCGCAGGTGCTCAATCGGCTCAGCGTGTCGGCCGTCTTCCTCGGCCGGCACGAGCTGGCGCCCTTGGCCGAGCCGCTCACGACGCCGTTCTTCTTCCAGATCGAGCGCAACGACCAGTACGCCGCTTCCGTCGGTTACCGCTGGCGCCTTGCCGCGTCGGGGTTCGTCAGCGCGAACGCGATTGTACCGCTCAACGACCAGGGCTTGCACGCCGCCGTGATCCCGACGCTCGAACTCGAATACGCGTTCTGACGCGGACACTACTTCAGCGCGAACTTCCATTCGCTGCCGACGCGCCTGAGCGTCTTCGTGACCCGCACGGTCACGTGCATCGGCCGATCTCTCGGAACGTCGACGAAGTCATCGGTACGCGAGTAGCTCACGACCGCCTCGTCGCCGAAGATCGCGACGTCGACTTTGTCGATGGACACCCGGAGGTCACGCACGTCCCCCAAAAAGCGCTCGAGGGCGGCCCGCTGCTCTGGGGAGAACTCCGTGTACATGGCGGTGAGGGCCGTCAGATCGCGGGCTTCGGTCGCTCCTCTGTAGCGTTCGAGGAACGCCATGATGGCCGCCTGGGCCGCAGCCTCGTCGTCGGCCCATGCCGCTCGTGGCCCGAGCCAGCTGCCGGGGTCTGGCGCGGGCACGCGCTCGCTCGGCGCGCCGGCGGGCGGAACCGGCGTCCCGCCCTCGATCTCGAGCAAGCGCCGTAGCACGTCGACGTCACCCTCGCGGCGCGCGGCCAGGCGCTCCTTCTCGTCCTCGGTGAGGCGGACGTCGAACTTCTCGATGGCCCCCAGGATCACCTCGCTTTCGAGCCTCAAGAAGTCCGCCCGAGGACCGATGCGCGTGAACGCGCTTTCGATCATGCCGGTCGGGACGTCGACGATCTGCGTGTCGACGCGGATCGTGCCGCCCATGACCGTCACGCTTCCGGTGAGCATCTTGTCGATGCTGAGCCTGGTGGCGACCTCCATCTCCGAGGCCTTCCCGTGGCTCATGATGAAATCGAGAAACTCGCGCGAGTAGACCTTGACACCCGCAACCTCGGAGAGCTGCGTGTTGAGACCGTCGCGTACGGCGTCGCGGATCCATGCGTCGTCGGGGGTGACCGCGGAGACCTTGTACTGCAGCACCGCCACGGTGAGGCGACGCTCGCCGGACACGGGCACTCGGCGGCGCCTCGCGATCACGACGATCGCACCCACGGCGCCGAGCGCCGCTGCGCTGGCGATGCCCGTGAGCACTGCGCGCCGCGGCCATGCGGGGCCTGTCGTCGGCCACATGAGGAGGAAGGCGTGCACCCCGTCCACGTCGAGCGCCTGGACGTCGATCTCGGCGGGAACGGCAGGACGGGCTGCCTCGGAAACGACGATCGTTCCCGGGTGCGCCGCGGCGGCGAGCCGCCACGCCACGTCGACCGCGGCACGCAGCGCCGACCCCTCGGTGGTCAGGACTGCGTCGCCCGCGTGCATTCCGATGCGGACCGCACCCGACAGGCGGCCGCGGATCGCGAGCGCAGCCGTCACGCCCGAGGTGGTGGTGAGGAACCCCGCGACCATCGCATCCCGTCCCGTGCGCTCGATCGCGCCGCCGGCCTCGCGGACCATTGCCTCCGCCAGACGAGCTTGTCCGCAGGCTCGTAGGAGCAGGAGTAGCCAGTGCGAATGCTGGACGTCAGGTGCGCGCCGAGCGGTGCGTGGTGCTTCGCGATCTGCGCGATGGCGGCCCGGATCCGGCGCGTGACGGCGACGCGCACCCGATCGGCGCTGGACGAGGCCCGCCGGCTGCGCCCGCCGAGGCCCGTTGCTCCCCGGAGTTGCTCCGCGATCGCTTCCAACTCGGCTCGCGCGCTGCTCGCTCGCCCGAGATCGTTGCACGCCTCGGAGTCCCTGAGCTCCTCCCGGAGCTCGCCAACGCGCCCTCGATACGCAGCCTTCGCCTGTGCGTCGAGGATGTCGCCCGCGTCGCCGAGGTCACGGACGATCTCGCCGTGAACGGCGGTCTCGGTCTGCGTCGGCACCTCGGCGTCCGATGGAACGAGCGCGGCGAGCGTCGTCACGCGAATCTCCGCTCCCGGATTGCGCAGCAGGTGAACGAGCAGTGAGAGCCCGCGCGAGCTCTGGATGAGGACCGTCTTCCTCTCGAACGTGATCCGCCAGAAGCCGCCCTCCTGCCGGAGGACGCAGCCCTCGTCAGGCGCGCCCGTCGACGCAGCGGCCGGCATGGCTGGCTCACCGGCGCGAGCCGGCGGCGCCAGCCCGGTCGCCGCCCGACGGAACGCGGAGGCGAAGACGCCCACGGTCACGCGGTTGGCCGCGCGCACCCGTCGTGTCTCGAGCGCATACGCGAGGCCGGCGGCGAGGGCGGTCACGCCCGATGCGATCCAGGGCGTGGCTGATATCCACTCGAACCCAGCGATCGTTACGCCCGCGGCCACGACCGCCGGCGTCCACCGTGGCCGGCCGTGCCAATGGACCTGGTACACGCATGCGTCCTCGCCCCGCGCGAGGCACTGCGTCTCCTCCACGACGGCGGAGGGCAGACCCCAGACGGTCGGAAGATGCATCAGCCGGCCCTGCCGGAAGAGGCAAGTGAAGCGCCCGCGGTAGTCGGCGCCCGTATAGCGCATCGTCGCCGAGCCGAGCCCGTGTGCCGCACACGCGATCCGCCCGCCGCCACCCGTCAGCCACCCGGCCCACGCCCGCGAGCGGTAGAGGAGGCCGGGTGTCGCGAACCAACGAAGCCACCGCCCGCGTCCCGGCGCCTCGCGGGCAGCACCCGAGGCGACGAGCAACGCGTCGTCGCTGCCCGTGTGCTCCCGCAGCGCAGCAAGGAAGGCCTCGAACCGGGCCAGCGGCAAGGACCCCCCGCTGGCCGTGAGGAGGTGGGCATCGATCCCGGCTGCGGCGCACATCGTACGCAACGCCGGCTCCCCGTCTCTTGTCCGCACCCAGGCGGCGATCGGGGTGAACGCCGCGAAATCCACCGCGTCGGTGCCTGGCCCGCGGGTCGGTTGCTGAGTCGGGACCACGCCGGAACCGTATCGCCGGGCGAGCCTCATTGTCCAACGGGGAGACACCCGGGGGCCGTCCGCCAACTCATGAGTGGGATTCTACCCCACGCCCGGGCCCACTGACCAAGCGCCTCGCCGTCCGGACGGACTCCCCTGGCCGCGTCGAGCGGATGTTCCGCCCGTCGTTACGCGATGTTCCCTCGAAGGTTACGCCCCAGTTGTGGAGGAGTCCCCCGTACGGGGGGGGTGGCACTGAACGCTCATCATCTCAACTCAAAAGGAGGGGTCTGGATGAAACGCACCCTTGTTCTGCTCGCGTGCCTGGTTCCCTCGGGATACGCCCAGGCGGCTGCGATATGCGATGCCCGAGTGCACTTCCAGTCCGTCGCCGGAACCGAGTGCCTGAACGGCAGCCCGAGCGGTTTCGCCTACTTCTGCAAGGAGGGTGCTCCCGCTCCGCTGCTTGTCAACTTCCAGGGCGGGGGAGCCTGCTGGGACGGGAACAGCTGCGACTGCAGGCCCTGCGTCGCGGGAGATTCACGCCCGGAGTGCGCCGGTGTTCCGCCGGGCGTGTGCACCTCCGGCTACATCGTGGAGAGCAGCCCCGGGAATGAGCTTGCTGGTGACGTATCATTTTCAGAGGATGCGCTTCTCAGCAGCGTGAATTCGCCCTTCAACCTCAGGACTTCCTGGAATTACGCCTTCATCGCCTATTGCACGGGCGACCTCCACGCCGGCAATGCGGCCCGGTCCTACACGACCACCGATCATCGCCAGGGGTACGCCTGTTCCGTGGACTCGGATTGCCGGGATCCCATGACCGGCGCGAGCGGTCCCGCGGGCTCGTGCGAAGCCGGACTCTGCAAGGACGTGACCTACACCGTGAAACACAAGGGATATGCGGACGCGGCGAAGATCCTCGACAGTATCGCCGCGCTCTTCCCGGCCCCGGCCAAGGTCGCCGCCATCGGTGGAAGCGCCGGGGGGTACGGCGTGGACTGCAACCTGAAACAGGTCCGCGAGAGGTATCCGGAGGTGCGGATGTACGAGATGAACGACGCCGGGCCGCCCATCAATCCCCGCTACGCGAAAGACTATCTCGCCGACATTAAGTCCTGGGGCCTCTTCCACTTCGCGAGCGACGGCACGGTGATCTCCGATACATGCCCGATCGAATCGCCGGACTCGATCCTCACCTGGTCATGGCTCGCGATCAGCTATTACAACCAGATCCACTTTCCCGACGTGAGGAAGGCGGCGGCCATCTCGAGATTCGACGAGGTGCTCGGCGGCTTCGCCTGCCTCTGGGGGGCCACGCCCGACGCCGGCGGAAGCTGCCAGTGGGTGGTCGCCGACAGCATCGCCGACCTGTTCACGAGCTATCTCGTCTCCCGGCAGAAGTCGTTCAACTACAAGACCTACGCGGCCACGACCGACTGCCACGGCGTCGACAGCTTCGATCCGTCCGGCCATTGCGACTACGACACCTTCCAGGAGAACGGCGTGAAGTTCAGCGACTGGGTCAATGCGTGGATGGAACAACCGTCGCCGGTGCAGTGGAAGAACGTCGTCGAGCCTGGCCGCGTGCCGGTCCCTAAGGGGGGCTGATCACTGCACCACGTAGGCTCCCGTCTGTTGTCCACACACCCAGGCGGCGATCGGGGTGAACGCCGCGAAATCCACCGCGTCGGTGCCTGGCCCGCGGGTCGGTTGCTGAGTCGGGACCACGCCGGAGCCGTATCGCCGGGCGAGCCTCATTGTCCAACGGGGAGACACCCGCGGGCCGTCCGCCAACTCATGAGTGGGATTCTACCCCACGCCCGGGCCCACTGACCAAGCGCCTCGCCGTCCGGACGGACTCCCCTGGCCGCGTCGAGCGGATGTTCCGTCCGTCGTTACGCGATGTTCCCTCGAAGGTTACGCCCCAGTTGTGGAGGAGCGGCACGCCACCATCGCTCGTGATGCCGTCAATGACGAGAATTCAGCAAGGAGGACTATGGGAACCAGACCAGTCCCGGACGCCGCCGGCCCGCATTTGCAGTTGGTGAAGGCTCCCAGCCGGAGAGAGGAAGCCGCATGAAACAATGGCTTTTCTGGGCACTCAGCCTGGCCCCATTGCTGGAGCCCCTGCGCCATCTTGGTAAGGCAGCTCAGGCCCTTGAGGTCCTGGTTGGCGTCATCTGTCTTCAGTTCGTGATCGGGCCGCACACTGGTCGCAGGAGGGGTGCCATGCGGGCGGTCCCGTTCCTCGGTGCCTGGCTGCCGGCGTTTCTACTGCTCTTAGCTGCAGTCCCCCCCGGAGCCCAGTGCCAGACCAGCACAACGACTACCACCACGACGACACTCCCGCCGTGCAGCTCCTGTGGTGGTTCCTGCAGTGCTTCTTGTAGGAACTGCGTTTGCGCCCTGGAGTCCGGCTGCGGCTTTTTCCATAGGGGCTCGGGGAATGTCTGCGTAGACGAGAGTAGCTGCTACCCGAAGATGTGCGCTTCGGACAGCCACTGCCCTCCTGGCTCAGGGACGGTATGCGTCGGAGTTGCATTCGGCAGCACGTCGTGCTGTTCGCCATATCCGCACAACACGTGCGGCAGTTCCCCGGCGCCAAGCTGCGGCGGGACGTGCCCGAGCGGGCAGGTCTGCGGTCAGGTGTCGGGTGGAAATTCCTGCGAGTGCGTCACCTCCGACCAGACGTGCTTGATTTCCCAGGCGGGTGCCTGCGGCGGGGCGTGCCCCAGCGGACAGTTCTGCGGTCAGGTCTCTGGTGGGAACTCCTGCGAGTGCAGGTGCGATGCGCTTTGCCCGCTCGTCACAAAGTGGGGTAGCGCGGGGAGCGGGGACGGGCAGTTCAGTAACCCCATTGCCGTCGCCGTGGATGGCAGCGGGCATGTCTTCGTCGCGGACTCCGACAACGTCCGCATCCAGAAGTTCACGAACACCGGGACCTTCCTCACGAAGTGGGGCAGCCCGGGCAGCGGGGACGGGCAGTTCAACGGCGTCGTTGGCGTCGCGGTGGAACTTTCCAGCGGGAACGTTTTCGTGGCCGACGAGTTCAACGACCGCATCCAGAAGTTCACGAACGCCGGGACCTTCCTCACGAAGTGGGGCAGCCCGGGCAGCGGGGACGGGCAGTTCGATACCCTCATGGACGTCGCCGTGGATGGGAGCGGCAACGTGTTCGTCCTCGACTTCGGCAACAGCCGCATCCAGAAGTTCACGAACACCGGGACCTTCCTCACGAAGTGGGGCAGCGCGGGCAGCGGGGACGGGCAGCTCCAATACCCCAATGGCGTCGCCGTGGATGGGAGCGGGAACGTCTTCGTCGCGGACTCCGGCAACGACCGCATCCAGAAGTTCACGAACACCGGGACCTTCCTCACGAAGTGGGGCGGCCCAGGCAGCGCGGACGGGCAGTTCGCCGCCCCCAGTCGCGTCGCCGTGGACGGAAGCGGGAATGTCTTCGTCACCGACGCTCCTCGCAACCGCATCCAGAAGTTCACGAACACCGGCACCTTTCTCGGGAAGTGGGGTTGCCTGGGCAGCGGGGACGGTGGGTTCTTCCACGGCCCCGATGGTATCGCCGTCGATGGGAGCGGGAACGTTTACGTCGCCGATACGTTCAACAACCGCATCCAGAAGTTCGCATGCGCGGGCGGCTGTGGGGACGTGAACGGCGACGGGAGCGTGAGCATCGGAGACGCCCTGGTCGTGGCGCAGTACGACGCGGGGCTCAGGACATGCGCGCAGCTTGCTCACGCCGACCGCTGCGATGTGAACAACAACGGCACCTGCGACATCGGAGACGCCCTCAGGATCGCGCAGTGCGATGCGGGCCTTATCCCCTGCGCCTTCACATGCGGGTCATTCCGATGTCTGTAGAAGGAAGCGTGCGATCTCTCGCTTTGCTGCT
>WNGD01002034.1_pt1 | contig 21381 bp, 20 predicted proteins | sample 5400671 | NCBI WGS metagenome assembly WNGD01 (sample SAMN13153369, study PRJNA577476) | soil metagenome | isolation source: 40 cm soil or saprolite under grassland replicate 2 | place: USA:California | collected 2016-06-15 | reverse complement strand
GATGAGGTGCAAGTGGTCGATGGGCAGGTGACTGTGCATTTCCACCTGACCAGTCCCCTGTGTCCGACGAAATTTGCTACTAGCATCGGGCAGGAAATTCGCAAACGCGTTGAGGCTATTCCCGGTGTGGCGTCGTGCCAGGTAGTGCTGCGCGATCATTTCCTGCAAGCGAAAATTCAAGAGTCGATCAATGCCAGGGGCCGCCGATGAACGCGACACGGATTCTTGCAGGCCGGCGGGAAGGCGAACTCCTCGCCTTCCCATCGGTTCGCCGCATGGCAGACATCCTCGCGGTGCGCTGCCGCGAACCATCATGGGTGCGCACCTCCGTCGCGAGCCTGGAGCGATTCCGCGCCATGACGGGACACACCGATCTTGAGATGCTCTTAGAACAAGCGAAGGCTAACCCGGCCGAGGCCGAGCAGGCTCTCGCCTCTTTTGCGTCCGCACTCGCTGGCTATACAGAAGGGCAGGTCTCTGCTCTCGCAATGGGAGCAAAGATCTGGTTTCGCTTGAACGGCGTGGACGTGCCATGGCGACCACTACCAGGTATCCCTTCTGCCCCAGTATTGTCGACCGCGGATCAGCAGGGGGCAGAACGCGTGATTCTGTTGGCCCTGATTGGCAGTGGCCTCCAGCTTGCGGAGTTGCTGAGGCTCCGTACCGGTGATATCGGCTCGTTGGATGCCGAGGGACGTCTCATACCAGATATTGAGGCAGATCCACTGGCAGTACAGTATACACCCCGCCGTGGCAAACAGGAAGAACGCATCACCTTCCTCACTTACTCCACTCGACAAGCCCTGCTTGCTGCCTCGCAGCAGAGCGCGGTACAGCGAGACCGCGCGCAACCCATCGACCTTAACGCGCCACTTATTATGCAAGGGGACGGTTCAAAAGCAACGCTGGCCAGCGTTGCTAAAGCCAGGCAAAGAAGCAAGTCTTTGATTCAAGCAGGCAATGAGGTCAACGTCACCTTGTGTCGCACCACCGGTGATTTTTTCCGCGAGTGGGGTCTCCCCGGCTCACGCTTTGTCGGACCAGAAGAACTACCTTTGGAGGAGTACCTATGAAAGCAGTACGCTTACACCACTACGAAGAACAGCCCAAAGTCGAAGAGGTGGCGGAACCCAAGATTACCGGGCCGCTCGATGTCATTGTTCGGATTGGAGGCGCGGGCCTCTGCCGCACCGACCTGCACATCATAGAGGGGCAGTGGAAGGAGAAGTCTGGGGTTACTTTGCCTTACACTCTTGGTCATGAGAACGCCGGCTGGGTCCATGGGATTGGTTCAGCCGTCAGCAATGTTGCAGTCGGTGATACTGTTATCGTCCACCCGCTGATCACCTGCGGCTTATGCCGCGCTTGCCGTGCTGGCGATGATATGCACTGCGCCAACAATGCCTTTCCAGGCGTCTCTGTCGATGGTGGCATGGCCAACTTTCTGAAGACGACAGCACGCGCAGTCGTCAAGCTGGATCCGAGTCTTGCTCCCAAAGATATTGCAGCCCTGGCTGATGCCGGTCTGACCGCTTACCATGCTGTCAAGAAAGCAGCGAACATCCTGTATCCTGGGACGAAAGTGGTGGTGATCGGAGCCGGTGGACTGGGCCATATTGGTATTCAATGTCTCAAGGCGCTTACTCCCGCGGAAATTATCGTCGTTGATCGTTCTCGCGAGGCGCTCGAATTAACACGACAATGGGGGGCCGATCATACCGTCGTCGTTGATGGAAACGAGATTGCGCAGGTTAAAGACATCACCAATGGACAGGGTGCTGAGGCAGTGATCGACTTTGTTGGTGAGGGGGGCGCAATCGAGGACGGAATTGCCATGCTGCGCCGTGCTGGCAGCTACTATGTCATCGGCTACGGCGGCAAGCTCAATGTTCTCATGATCGACATTATTTCAACCGAGATCAACTTTATCGGCAACCTCGTCGGAACATACAATGACCTGGCGGAGCTGATGACCCTGACAGCGCAGGGCAAAGTGCAATTGCACACAGCCATGTATCCTCTTGATGCAGCTCTCGACGCCATCCATGATTTGGATAGTGGCAAGCTGCGTGGTCGCGGTATTCTCGTTCCTTAACGCCATGAAAAGGAGCACGGTTTCATGCCAAAGCAACTTCAGTTCAATGCCAGGGCGCGATACTCCATCAAGAAGGGGGTGGACACGCTGGCCAATGCCGTCAGGGTAACCATTGGACCAAGGGGCCGCAACGTCGTTTTAGACCACCCGCTTGACGCACCTAGCATCCTCAACGATGGCGTCGCCATCGCCCGCGGCATCGATCTCGAAGAACCCTTTACCAACATGGGCGTCCAAATGATCAAAGAAGCTGCTATCAAAACCAATGATATGGCTGGCGATGGAACGACCACCGCAGCCATTCTGGTGCAGGCAATTCTCGCTGAGGGATTGAAGAATATTGCCGCAGGGGCAAATCCGATGCTCTTACGTAATGGCCTGGAGCGCGGGGTTGAGATACTGGTGGAAGAGATCAAGACCATGAGCAAACCCATCGAGACGCATGCGGAGATTGCTCAGGTCGCCACCATTGCCGCCAGCGACCCCGACATTGGTGAGACAATTGCTACGGTACTCGATCACGTGGGGAGAGACGGCATTATCACAGTAGAAGAAGGCCGCGGCCTGACAACCGAGATAGAGTATATCATGGGGATGCAGTTTGAACGTGGCTATATTTCGCCCTTCATGGCAACCAACCAGGAACGCATGGAGGCCGTGCTCTCGAACCCGTACATTCTGATTACTGACAAGAAGATCACCAGCACGGTAGATCTGCTTTCGCTGCTAGAGCGGCTGATGGCAACTGGCCGGAAAGAGTTGATGGTTATCGCAGAGGATATCGAGGGGGAAGCACTGACCACGCTGGTGGTAAACAAGACGCGAGGTGTCTTCAATGTTCTGGCAGTGAGGGCGCCGAGCTTTGGCGACCGTCGTGAAGCAGTGATGGAAGATATTGCCATTATAACGGGAGGAAGGGTCATCAGCGAGAAGACAGGCACCAGGCTACAAAATGCAAGCATAAGCGACCTGGGAACCGCTCGTAGCGTGACCACAACAAAGGATTCAACCTTGATCGTCGACGGCGGTGGCAGTCAAGAGGCTATTCAGGCTCGTATACGCGAACTTCGTGCACAGCTTGCTAACGGCGTGAGCGACTACGACCTCGAGAAACTCCAGCAGCGGTTGGCAAATCTATCCGGTGGCGTTGGCGTGATCAAAGTCGGGGCCGCTACCGAGGCCGAGATGAAGGAGAAGAAGCTGCGTACGCAGGACGCATTGGCGGCAACACGTGCAGCACTCGAAGAGGGGGTCGTTCCTGGTGGTGGTGTTGCCCTGGTAATCGCACTCCCGGCTCTCGACAGCATCAAGACTAAGTTAGCGGAAGAAATGACAGGGGTAAATATTCTGCGCAGGGCTTTGGAAGAGCCACTGCGCCAGATCGCTGAAAATGCAGGGTACGAAGGCCCAGTTGTCATTGCCAACGTCCGCGAAAAACCCTTTGGGTACGGCTTCGATGCCACTACTGGTCAGTATGTTGATATGTTCCAGGCTGGCATCGTCGACCCCGCGAAAGTGACACGGGCCGCCTTACAAAATGCCGTCAGCATCGTTACCATGCTTCTGACGACAGACACGCTGATCACCGATGCACCGGTCTATATCCCAGCTTTCAAAGACATCGAGTTCGGGCTCTAGGGAGTTACTATATTCTATCTCGATCAAACAACAACTCCCTACTGGCTGGCAAACTGTGATGTTCGCCCACTGGACTTGCTTCCTTGACACGTTTGCGCCATTTGTTCAACGAACGGCGGATGTAATAGGTGGCATACCAGGATTGTCATGATTCTTGCTCTGCTGAGTCGTCGAGCAATGATAGTTGCTCACCTTTCTTTGGTGCCTTCAATTTCCGTTTCTTTGCGCTCCTGCGTCGCTCCTCGACCATTTTACGAATGGATGGAGCTGATGGGAGTGTTTCAGGCATGGGTGCTTGCAGCTGCTCCAGTGTTTTCCTCACCAGGTCTCCCACATAATGATGGGTATCAATAGCTTCATCTTCGTCGTTGACCTGATCACGTCTCAGCTTTTCCTCGGTCTGAACATTTTTGAAGTCGATGGCGGAGAGTTCTGGTCGACCGATGTTATCGAGGTAGTCCTCGCGCGGAGGAATGCCCTTGAGTTCTTTCAGCTCCTCGACCGTATAGTGGTGAAGACCTAAATAGCCAGCATCGACAAAGATACCGAAATTTTCTGAGAGAACGCCAGCGCTTTGCGCAGCCACGGCGAGTTGCTTGAAGCTTTCCGAGACTTTAAGGCGAGTCTCCAGGCGCTCCTCCTGCTCTTTGAGAAGTTGATGGATTTCATGTGCCCTGGTGGAGACCGCAAAATAGACCTGGGCGGCTGCGATCTCAGGTTTGCGAGGATCGCCATTCTGTGCAATAAGATAGCAGGCAAGGCGGCTCAAATAGTAGTTTTTGATTTCGCGTACGCCACCATGGGGCATGGGCGATGATTTGCTGGCGTCAGCAAAATGTCGCTCGACTATGTTGCCGGTCTCAGTACAAGCAATCATTGCTTTTTTGATGGCCTGCTCAAAGTTTCGCCACTGAATGTACCCTAGCCGTAGTGCCAGATCGCGTGCACTCCAGTATTCTTGCCCATATGGGTTGATCTGCTTAATCGAGTCGAAGTCAGGAATTTTGTTATCGCTCAAAATACACCTCACAAAGATGGTTCCGTAATAGAACACCTTTTCTCATAGTTAATATCAAATACTCTTTTTGTTAATAGTCATGCGGCGATGGTGTGTTTATGGTGGCCAGCCCATAATCACATCACACTGTCGCTGTCCTTCGCAGTTGATCCAGCTTTCTCCGTTTCCTGCGCCTGGTCGCTCTTACCCTTTTCCCTCACCGTGATTCCTTCTACGTCGCTTTTAAGATATTCGTTTGTGCGTCCATCCCGCGCCCGGTAGCTAATTTTGTGCGCTTTATATGCCAGAAAGCGCACATAGTTTTGCCCGATCTTGTGGCCGCTCTTGGCCGAAAGGATGTCAGCCGCTTCCTTGCCGATGATCCATTCCTCGTGCGGCTGTTTTCTCCGTGGCATTGTCATCACTCCTTATGTCAACTAAGCTGCTGTAGCTTGTCACTATGAAGAGTATATGCTACTGTTTTTTACCCGTCAAGCCTCAGTAGCTTGAACTTGCATCAAGTATCCCCCAACGTCTAGAACTCGCATTATTTCGACCTGGAATAAGTTTATCAGCACCGCCTCTGAGGTAGCTCCTTACAAACTGTACCTGACGTGGTATGATACAAAGAAGTGGCACCCAAACAACGACGTTATGTATCTTTTTGCATCCCACCGTGGAAGGAGCTTCTCTACTATATGACCACCTCCAAAACCCCGCATATGACGAATTATGAGGCTGAACGCCGCAGTTTTCACCTGGAAGTCCCCCAATATTTCAACTTCGCTACAGACGTAATGGGCAAATGGGCCGCCGACCCGCACAAGCTGGCGATGTTCTGGGTTGGACAGCATGGCGAAGAGAAACAGCTTACCTATGCGTATTTTGCCGAGCGCTCCAGCCGCGCCGCCAACGCCTTTGCCACCCTCGGCATCAAAAAGGGCGACCGCATCCTTGTTATGCTGCCGCGCTTCCCGGAATGGTGGGAGACTGTTCTTGGGTTAATGAAACTGGGAGCTATTCCCATTCCCTGCACAACCCTGTTGACCTCAAAAGATATCCAGTTCCGCGCTGAGGTGGCGGAAGCATCGGGCTTTATTACTGACAGTGAAGGCGCGCCCAAATTCGACGAAGTGCGCAAGCATTGCCCGACGATTACGTACACGATCTTAGTTGAACCCGATGCTGGTCTCGCGAAACGCGAGGGCTGGACGAACTACCACCAGATCGTCAACGAGGCATCCCCCGAATATAACGGCCCCAAAACACGCAGCGATGATCCCTGCCTGGTTTATTTCACCTCCGGTACCGTAGGCTATCCCAAAATGGTCTTGCATACCCATGCCAGTTATCCCATCGGCCACAGCATCACCGGGAAATACTGGCTTGATCTGCACGAGGATGATTTGCATTGGAATCTCTCAAAGATGGGCTGGGCCAATTGCTATAATTAATATTCCGCTGCCCGACCTCCTGCGCAAAATCGGCCAGTCCAGCCGAATAGAGCCAGATACCGTAAGAACGATTGCCGCGTTTAGCCGCTTCAGCTATTAACTCCATAGCCATTTCCCTATCGGGTATGACATTCAAATCTTCTATGGTGACATTCTGCGGTATGGTATTCAGTGTATTGACGAGACGGCGGACGCCTAACGCGAGCGCTCGTTGATAAATCATGTTCCAACTACGTGAAGGTAAGGCTTCCAGCATCATCAGTTTATCCCCATCGGGATAACTCGCTTTAATATATTCGTCTTCTTCAGTTGTCCAGTCTTCGCTCCGTTTGCCGCGTTGCCGCCAGATCAGACAAACATCGGGTCTATTAGCCAGCGGCCCACGCCACAATACTGTTAATCGTAGCCAGTGGACACTGACCTCTTCAATGGTGACACTCTCAGTAATGAGCTTGGCTAATTTCTGCTTGCGTACCATCGTGCAGCCATCAAGTTGTCCGGGGATGTCCGCTAATAAATCCTCTAACTCTTGAAAATCTTTCTTGAGGTCGGTCTGCGTGGCTTGTTCCTGAGCTTCTAATAGTTGCTGTTCCTGGTCACGCAAACCAGCCAACGACTTGTTATAATCACCCTTTTCTTTTGGCGTCAGCGTCAAAATCTTATCATGGAGAAAGGCCAATGTCTTCTTTATCTCCAGTCTGACTTGTACAAGTTGGTCGTCAATAGAAACGGCTTCTTCGACGTGCTTTTCTTCCAGACTGAGAATACCAGCCTCGATAGTCTGTGCTATGTGCTGATCGGCAATCGCCAGAGCCTTGATACGTTCCAAGAAGATATCGTCAATCAGGTGAGCGCGGATAGCGAACGTAATGTCTCTCAGTAGTTTTCCTTGTGGGTCACGGTCTTTTATAAGCGTCTGACGCACGTATTCTGGTTGCTCTGGTCGGGTAACATACAAAGGGCCAGCCGGGTCACGCAAGATATATTTAAGAACAGCTTGAGCGCTGTCTTCTCTCAAACTGCGACGCTCCACACTGTCCAGCAAGTTACCTTCTATGTCTCTTCCAGTGATCTTGTGGTAAGCCCATAGTGCCAACTCTTTGTCGATAATCGCCCTCTTGCTATCCCAAGTGATGATAGCGCCTTTATAGATTACCGCTCCGGCGTAGCTGAGGTTGGAGAGCATGTACTTGATCGTTTCGATACAGGAAGGCTTGAACCCTCCCGGCACCTTGGTCATGTGGATTTTGAAGGTGTAAGTTAAAAAGTCATCGACTGAAGGATCAGGGAATAGATAGGGCATCACTTCTATCTCGTGGCCCAGCTTGTAGACATCATCCAGTTTTTTGAATCGGTCAAACATCCATCTCAAGACTTCCGCCCAAGGCTCATATATCAGTATAACTTGCTCTTTCTTTTTGCCTTTGGTAACAAAACCCATTCCCAGATTAGTACCGACAAACAATCCTTCCAGTGCTTTGGCTTCCTGGCTGCCGTTCATACGCGTCAGTACGTGATCGTCCAAGTAATTCCTACTGGCAATCATTTTCTCAATGAGGGTATTGCGGTCACTGCTCTTAGTGCAATCGTACTTACGATGGTCGGTACGGACAAATAATAGGACATCATACTCGGCAAGGAGCTTAATAAAGGTGGTGTCGTTGGTATGGTACTCGTCACGAAACAAACGGTCTTCGTGCATAATGACTAGGGAGCCGATCAGCCCTGCTTTTATATCGGCATAGAGACGGCTTAACTCTTTCCTCTGGTCGATGCGTTTCTGGCCCGAGACTCCAGCCCCTTCATCGTAGACGCGCACCCATTCGGCAGTTGTATCTTCTCGCAGCCGCATGGCATATGGTACTAGCTTTAACTGGCCTTCTCTTGAGAAGATGTGGTCGGTGTCGGCTTTGTGGTCGGATTGCCGGATTAAGACAGCAGTGTAGCGCTTCTTATCTATTTGTTTGGGAAGTTCAAAATCGTCCTTCGCGACGTAGGGCTTTAATTTCCGCATTTTGCTGCCTTTCATTGGAAAAAATCGGTAGGCCAACATTCGTATGGTTCCATTTTACCTCTGGCAGTCAAGCGTTATTTTACCCAAATTTTATGGGGAGGCGGAGTAAACTCAACCGTTACGAAAAAATCCTTTCCCTCTAATTTGGCTCCAAGCACGCACATATATGAGGGGACATGATAGGTGACGAACTGGCAGCCCCAGGAAACAACCATTTTGTTGCTGGCACCTAAAAGGTTTTCTTTACACGGACTGGCTAAAGTAGCTGGAACCTGAGCTTTCTGTGAAGCCACGAACGCTCGCGCTATGTTAATTGCCGTTTGCCTATCTTTCGGTAGCTGGACGATCACAGAGTAAGCATCCTTGCCACCGCTAAAGGGAATCAGGTTCCTAACATAGAGCGCCGTTCCGTAGACCGCGTTGATCGCTAAAGTTTGGATGTTGCCAGTCTTGCCAGCTTGAATAGTTTTAGCCGGAACAACCGCTACTCCATATCCCGATGCGCTGCCAGCCGGAATAAAGACGGACTCTGTTGTTCGCACTTCAACCCCATTAACGCCGTTAAAGATTACTCCACGAGGCAACACCTCGGAAAGTACCGAACCGTTAGTAAGAGTCAGAGTCCCTCTGGCATACGTTGCCGGATAGGTTTTTACCCCTGTAGGGATGATAGGCACTTCGGCGGTAAATACCTTAAGCGGTAAAAACGTGGCCGGCACTGTCAGACGTTCATGCTCATAGTAAGGGTATCGGACTGAGTAGATCGTAACGGCTACAATGCCAACTAAACATAGAAACGCACAGAGAAGAGGAAAAGCGGTGTAAGGCCGCTTCTCCTCTCCCCTTACGACATAGAGATGAATAGTTTCCATCTCTTCATCTAAGGTTTGCATAGAACCCTCCTACGACGCAGGCTTGAACTGAGTACCATCGTTAATGTAGATAATGCGCTGGTCTTGAATGTGAACGATCATCTCTACTTTGCCATTCACTATCTTGAACTCTCCCGTCACTGGAACGTGGTCAGCGCCGTCAGAAAGTATGGTGATACTTTTGTAAATCCTGGCGTGAGACGAGTCGCCGTGCGGAAACTCGATAATCTCTACTGTGCCGTTCAAGTTCAGGAAAATGTAGTGGGAAAGATTGTTAGAGGTATCACCTGAGTACACGATGGCGTCAACCTGGTATGTCCTGGGAAAGCCGTAGGTACTGTCCTCCTGGTGTTGTATCCACCATCTGAACACCAAACCAAATAGTTAGCATGACTAACATGCCGATACCGATATACAGCATCCAGTGGGTGCGCTTTTTCGGTGGCGGCTCCTCATGAATGACAATGCGTCTGTTTCCCTGCTGAATGACCCGATTACCATGCGTATCAACATAGCGCCGCGCGCTGGTGGGCAGCCGAGTGTCGTAATACGAGTCGGGTACTTCATCAATGTCATCTTGGGTAGTGCGCTGCGTTCTACTAGCGCGGGCTGGAATTGTATTCATATGCCGCGCCCTCCTACAAAGTCCGTAGCTTCTGCAGGAGTCATTAGCCCATCGGTTACATATCCTGCAACTTGGGCGATGGCCTCCTGATCTTCTTTACAGGGACAGGTACTATCCCAGCAAAAGGGGGTTTCCGGTGAGTGAATCGGCTCATCTTCAACAGGGATGACAGGGATAAAGTTGTCGCCGTAAGGTTCGATGCTCACTTTGTCTCTCTCCTTGACAGATAGCGCCCCATGTGGAGTAATACCACAGGAGCTAAAAACGGTTCCGAAAAAGAAGGGATATTATGCGGCCTCAAATCGTCTAATATCCCTTTTTATGCCTAAATAGGCTATCTTTAAGCAATTATAACCAGAAATACGGCGAATTATCAGGGGTATAGACCCGAAAATGGGAAATAAGGTATACTATGCCGTAAAAAAGGGGCTATGCGGTGGAAAATCCTTATTTAACGACTAAGCAGGTTGGGGAATTATTGCAAGTGACCGAAGACACGGTTATCGGATATATAAGAAGAAAACGCGATCCGCTGCCTGCCTCACGCCCAGGAAAGTCTTATCTTATTTTACGCAGCGACCTGGACGCATGGCTGAAGCGGCAGAAGCCGGAGAAAGGGCAAAGTTAAGCCTCACCAAGATGAAGCCTTAACTTATCTGATGAGGCTGTCCCTGCGTTAGCGCAGGCTTCGCTCGATCTCCTGCAAAGCGAGTTCGAGCGCACGACCATTGAGGTCACTCTCTGGGAGGCGACCAACCCACGTAGCCATAAATGCGTTGTAGGCGCTCATAGCTTCTTGGTACTTGGCGTACAATTCACCGACAGGCTCATAGAGCTTGATGAGGTTCGGCAGTTCCTTGTCGATCAATGTAGATACGGCCTTCGCTTGTTTGCTGAGGTCTTTGTACAGATCTACCATCCCAGCCCCAGAGTCGGTAGACTTGCGCGAGCTTTCGCGGAGTTGCCTGCCTTTGGTGCTGAACTGGTTGTTGAGCAACCCTACCTGTTCGCGCAGTTCGGCGTTTTTGCGCTCCCAACCTTTCTTAGCGAGCAGGAATGGTTCATAGGCATCGCGGACGGCTTGAATGAGCGGCGCACGGCCCTCTCTCATTTGGCGTCGTAACTCTTTCTCAAGAGTATCTTGATCTTGTGGCATATTGTTTCCTCCTGTGGAGAGTAGGTGCGTACAGGACTTCTGTACTCACCGACTCTAGCTCTGGAGTTTCCTGCTTGCAAGTCCTATGGATAGCTTGCTAACTTTGAAAGCCAACCTGTCCTGTACGTAAAGTTTAGGCACTGTCCTTCTTCCCCACATACCCATACAGCGTCGCTCTGGATATATGCAGCGTCTTGCAAATAGTCTCTATGCTGTGGTATGGGTCGGCATGGAGTGCTTGAGCCACTTCTATCTTCTTACGCTTGTTGGGGTCTTTGTCGAGCGGTGGTCGTCCGCCTCTCCTGCCTCTGGCTCTGGCGGCTTGCAGCCCGGCGTTAGTACGCTCGCGGATAACGTCACGCTCATACTCGTTCAGTGCGCCGAAGACATAGAAGACGATTTTGCCACCAGGCGTGGTAGTGTCCATATTTTCAGTCAGGCTTTTGAAGTCTGCGCCTTTGGCACGTATGCCCTGCACCAGGCTAATAAGTTCTTGCAGTGATCGGCCAAGACGATCTAAGCGCCAGACAACCAAAGTATCTCCTTCCCTGAGTTGGTCGAGGGCGTGCTGGAGTCCTGGGCGTTCGGCTTTAGCGCTGCTGATTTTATCCATATAGGTTTTGTCTTCACGACACCCAGCTTTTTGTAGGGCGTCGAGCTGGAGATCAAGTGTTTGGTCGAGAGTTGAGGCACGAGCGTAGCCTATAAGCATATGGAGGTACCCTGCCCTAGAATAAGGGTATCTGACCAGTCTTTTGTTGCTGTTTTCTGATGTAGTGGGTGCCTAATACGGCTTTATAGAGCACTCTGGCAAGGTGGAAGGTGTATTCTATGTCTTCTTCTTTGGGAACCCTGCCGAACTCGTCACGCATGGCAAGGGCTACTTTGGCTTTGAGTAACTTCTGCTTTTGCTCGGTGGTGGTCATACTTTTATTGTCTCAAAAGCTTATCAGTGAGTCAATACAGGAGATTATGTTTTTTAGTACCTTTTTTGATATTGACGTTTAGACTAAATGAAGGTAGCTGAGCCAAAGCGTTGATGGCTCAGAGCCAAGAAAGACGGGTCAAATGAAAAGCACCAGCCGAGCAAACTTACGGCGACGTAGCCGTTTTGCGCTTTTTCTGCTTTTTGCTCGTTTGCCCAATGACCGGATGACGCAGAACGGGTTTGGGATGAAAGCCCTTGGAGCGTCCTGGCGCTTTTCCGCGTGGTTGCGGTGGTCGCGCCGGGGTCCCCAACTGCGTCAAAAAGGCAGGCATGGCTCGTCGAGCCTGTGCCAACGTCAGGACCGAGCGACGATGCTCCCAGGGCCGGTACACCCCCTCGACCAGGGGACGGGCCAGCACCAACTGGTTGTGTGCACAGGCCAGTACCTGTGGGAAGCAGTCGGTTTGCTCCGGGGTACACAGACGTGGCTCATCCCACAGCAGCACCTGCTTGTCGAGCCGATAGCCATGTTCCTGCGAGTAGCGCAGCCGATAGGTTGGGCTGATCTGGGCCAGGGGAGCGGCTTGCTCGCCCTTCCAGACAAACCAACTGACTCTGGGGTCACGTCGGCGTTCGCTGGCCCCCTGACGGATGACCTGGATCACGCTCACCTCAATCGAGCGAGCGCTGCGCAGATGCAACTGGTTCCAGCACCGCACTTCCACGCGCTGGCCTTTGGCATCCGTCCCCTCCCACGAGGCATCCGGTTCGCCATGCGTGCGCTCATCGCAGCATTGGAAACGCGCTCCATCTTTGCGGCTTGCCCCGCGCTGACCCGGCTGGCGAGCTGGGGCAGGGCGGTAAAAGACGCGATTGCTTTTGACGCGCAACAGACAACTAGCGGCCACTTGGGCCATGCGCACCAGAAAGGGCGCGCAGGCGTACCAGCGATCAGCAAGGATCACCGGGCGCAGGCCACGCTGCACCAACAGATCGACCACAGCCTGCACTTGGTTGGCTCCGACCTGCATCGCCAGCCCCGTAGAAGCCACCCGCTGGCTGTCCAATACCAAGGTTGCTTGCCCCGCTTCCTCGGGCAGAAGCACGACGCTGCTGATCACCCAGGCCGGACACACCGCGTGGGCACTCTCGGGCACATTGGCCAGGGGAACCAGCGTGCGATCGACCGCCGTTTCGGCTTCCCGGCGGTACAAATTGCTGGTATCGACTCCCACAAAGACGTAGGCTCCCGGGCCGGGAAGCGGAGCAAACGGCACAAAGACTTGCCGCAGTTGCGAGGCCTCGATCTGGCCGTCCTCAAAGGCTTCATACAGGCTCGGCCAACGCCGCTGGAACAACGGCGAGAGCGACACCTCGGGAAAGCTGTGAGCCGCCGTTTCACTGCTCAACGCGTCCACCGTGTTGAACAATGCGTCGCCTGCTCGCTTGAAACACCCGTAGACTGCGTGACGAAATTCGTTCAACGTGTTAAGGTTCATCTGGAGCATGCTCCTCCTTGTTTGTTGTTTGGTGGAACATTACTCCCTCAGGCGATCTTCTGCAAGAGACGATTGCCTGAGCTTACTTTAGTCTAAACGTCAATTGATACTAAAGCTTAATCTAATTGGCATTGATTGGAAGTGTCTCAAATCTCAGTCTCATAAAATGACCGTTTTATGGAACGAATGTATAGTGTTCCGCGTAACGGTGCGAGGCTTCCAATATTACCTGTAACTCTGAAGCTCCATAATGTTTGAACGAAGTGTTTAGTATCTTGCCACTAAATGCCGTCAAGTACAGAATTAACGATTGGTACTTGAAAAACAAGTTCTTGACTTAAACCTGATGAATGTCTATGATAGCGCTACGCGTTGACAGAGAGTACCTACAAGCGATAGAAGAGAGGATTCCGATGGGGGGAAAGCGCAAGCGGGCACAGCGATCTGCAAAACCAAGACTGGCAACAAGCAGATCAATGCGGTCGCACCTGATCAACCTTACCGTTTCGCCTGAACAACTTGTCAAAAATGGCGATATTTCCAAAGCAATCGATGCGCTCCGAACACAACTGATAAATGAGCCGACAGATGAGCGGAAAAGACTGCTTGGCAACTGCTATTTTCAGATTGGAGATTACAAGGAGGCTGCGAACGCCTGGTTGACACTCAATGCGCCAACTGCGAATGATCTAGCCAATGCCGGTGCTGCTTGGCTTAATGAAGACGAATGGGAACGTGCGAGGTCAGCTTTGCAGCGTTCACTCGATCTCGAAGAGCATGCTTATCCCCTGTACTTACAGGCACTTGCAATAAAGGGTGACCGAGAATATTACTCACTGCAACATGAAGAGCGCATCAACGTCATTAACCTGCTGCAAAAGGCCCGGACTCTGCATGGCTGTCCTGCCGAAGCACTCCTCTTACTTGATGATCTGTTACATCGTGATCGTAGCTCTGATCGGACAGCACTCCTTGAGGAGGCTACTCGGCTCTACCCAGATCATACTGAGTTATGCTTGAGGTATGCGAGGCATTTGGCTTACGAAACTGACGCCTATGCTAAATCGCTTATAGTTACTAAGCCCCTTCTCTCACGAACGCCTCCGTCGCAGCGTGCATTGGACTGTGCCGTCTGGTCGGCATTTAAACTAGGTTTGTTCGAGGATGCCCTCACCCACGCCAACCAGCTTCGTCCTAGTTCTTTCTGGCCCTACGGACCAACTATAGATCAAGTGAAAGGCGATATTTACTTGGCATGGGGAAAAACCGACGAAGCTCTTACTTGCTACGAACGCGAAACACAGCGCAATGATTTTGAGGCCGCCTTTCTCGGGTTTTTTAGGATAGCCAAAGTATGGCTTGTGCGCAAAGAGCATGAAAAAGCACTCAGTGCGGCTCTTGAGGGAACCGCGCTCTGGCTGGACTATCCAAACGAAATGGGCTGCGGAAGAGTGTTGACCAATTGCTCTGTTTCAGTCGGCGAGCCTGACGATCACACAAATGCCAGTCTGCATTTTTCAGGTGAGATGGTGAAAGAAGTCTGCGAAGCATTCCTTTCTGCTGGTCAAGAAATCAGCGTGGATAGGAAAGGGAAGCTTGCTTATCTGCTCTATAAGATTTATGAAGAAACTGAGCCGAGTGATGATGAGCATGAAACGATTTCTAGGATGGATGATCTCTTACTCATTGTAGCGCAAGGCTCTCTCCACCCACATATGGGTGAGGATATCGCCAGATACTATGCGAAGAAAAGAGACATTACACGCGCGATTCAGGCGCACCTCAATTATTGTCAATGGAAACTTTCGGCGTTGGAACATCATCGTCTAAAACCACCAGCCAACGAAGAGAATCAGCAATTGTTTGCTATGGAATGGACATTTTCTGAATACAATGCAGAGTTTTCGTGTGATCAAGAATTGCTGGATAGTCTCTCGGAGGCAGAGCGGGAGCGTTGTCATACAATCGCCTGGGAAGCACTACAAGCCCATTCAGCGGAAACCGATGTAGTGCTGAGCATCTTCGTACCATTCTTCCACTCGTTCTGGAGCGATCTCTTGATTGCAGGTGATATGAACCGTGCGGTAGTCGAGACTACAAGGCTTCTCGTACAGGCCGCCACTGATGACAAGACGTTGTGGTGGCTGCTTGCTTATCATTTGCATGAACTAGAACAGATCGATGAAGCCGAACGTGCCTATCGGCGTTACCTTGAACTGGCTCTTGATTCCGCTAGCGCACTACATAATCTCTCGCTCATAGTTGAAGAGAAAGGCGCACTTCAGGAAGTGCTGGCACTATCACAAAATGCAGCAGCCCTTTCTCCTGATGACGAACTCATTGTAAAGAACGCACGCCGTCTCACACAGATAGACGAGGAGCATCAACAAGCGCAGCAAAAACAAGAGGGAACAACGCTGTGGTCGCGTCTAACTGATAGCCAGAAATGGCTGCTTTGCCTGATGAAACTCTATCCATCTGCCCATTGGTCTGCACTTCTTCCTCGGATCAAACAGGATGAGCACCAATTGCGTCAGCTCCAGGAAGATTGGGAGTGGCTCCTTGCACAAGGTATCTGCATACAGTCAGAGGCCGAAAACCCTGTACGAGCTGTCCTTCTCTTAGAACCATATATTCATGAGGAATGCTTCCAATATTGGCTAGTGGTGGAAATTGCCAGAGTCCAAGTACGGAAGAAGAAAAATCTTTGGTTGCCAGCAGCAGTCGAACTTGGCGATGAGCAACTTGCTGATCTCAGTGCTCCGCAGCGCGATCTCATGCAGCAAGCCTTTATGAGACAGATTGCTCAGGTTTCTCTCTCAGGTCTAGAACAAGTGTATCTGCGTTTCTATCGCCGTCTCTGGAAAGGTTTGTTAATCAAATGGGAGATGTATAGTCAACTAATGGATAGCTGCGAGATTTTTCTGACACGCCTGCCCTCTGTCATGACTAGGCAAGAAATGTGGGAGTGTGCTTACTATGCAATGGACCTCTCCGATTACATTTACCAAACCCGCGCTGAAAAATGGTATAAAGCCTATCTAGAGCAAGGAGAAGACCCTGCTGCCTACCATAATCTTTCTATTATTTACAAGCGAAGGAAGGGGTACCAAGATGCTTTGCAGATGATAGAACAGGCACTACGTCTTGCACCAGAGAATTCGAATAGTCTTAAGCAGAAGGCCCGCATCCAGGAGGCCCTTCAACAGGAAGAAGAGCGAAGACAACAACAAGAACTTGAACGGCAAAAGCAACAAAAAATACGGGAACAGCAACTTAAATCGGTGGAATCGACAATTGTGGCCCATCTTGGGGATGTTGATTATTATAAACAAAAGATTCTGCGAACATTGAAAGCAACTTCCTACTTTACAAGCAAAAAAGCTTTTGCTAGGGAGGTACGTATGGAAGATGGGCCATTGGCAGGGCACTGGAAAAAGCTGGTTGCTTGGGGCATGATCATTGAGGATGGGCGGCAACCTACCGTTCATCCTTTGGTCGCTACCTACCTTGAGCAAGGCTGGCCGGTGGCATACGAATCTTTCACGAACGTGATTGCTGTTCCTAATTACGAAACGCCAGCAGCGCCTTCAAATGGTACAAGTAGTGCTTCGAAGAAAAGAAATATCTCTGCAATCACACGAAGAGATATATTCGACAAACTTTGCACCTTGAAGATCGAAGGCAGACTCGATTTGATAGAATTTCTTGAAATGACGTGGCCCAACTTGGATTCTATGCCCTCATCTAACTCTAGAGAGTCTTTAAATAGTGATATCAGGTTTATGATCGACTCACCTGATTGGGAATACAAATCTCTTTTTTACAACTGTCTTCAACTCGGAAGCTGTGACGACGACCTATTTACATCTTTCTTGGCATCATGTCTTCATCCACTTGTTCGATCAGATAAAAAGGAAGTGGCGGAGCTGCTTTCGTTTTTTAATGAGGCTTTACATCCAGATGGTTATGTATTCAAACTAGTTTCGATGGAATCGGGGCGGCCAATTTACAGGGCTTATACATTTGGAACAAATGACGTGGAATATATTGTTCCTCGGGCAATTGAAATAATTGAGCAGTTGGCTCGTAACTTTCACTTGGTCGTAAGAAAATTAAGTCAGCGTCATGACAATCGCCCTCCACTCGAAATACGTGATGAATATGATGTTCAGGACCTATTTTACGCGCTACTCACGCCGTTCTTTGAGGACATACGTCCTGAAGAAGTAGCACCCAGTCATGCAGGAGGTCATGGCCGAATCGACTTCTTAATCAAAGCTGAGCAAATTGTTATAGAGATAAAAAAGACGCGGCCATCACTGAAAGTCAGAGAGCTTCGAGATCAGTTGATCGTCGATAAAGATATATATCGAACCCACCCCCACTGTCGAACCTTCATTGCTTTTATCTATGATCCTGATGGCTATATTGATAACTCGATAGGATTTGAAAGAGATTTAAGCAATGCCCCTGGTGATATACGGGTAAAAGTAATTGTTGCTCCTCGTTAAATGAGCCAATACCCCACAAAATAAATAAGCCACCGGCTTTTGAAAACAGTGGCTTACTTATCGAAATCTCCATTTTTGGAGATAGGCTTGCAGATGTCTTGCCGTCCTGGAATAGCCCGGCCTACCGATTTCCCTTCTTCTGCCGCTCCATCTCACGCAATTCCACGCGGCGGATTTTGCCTGAAATGGTCTTGGGTAGACTATCCACGAACTCAATCTCGCGGGGGTATTTATACGGCGCTGTCACCCGCTTCACATGCTCTTGCAGTTCGCTCGCCAGTTCAGGCGAGGCGGTGTAGCCAGGCGCAAGAATGATATAAGCTTTGACGATCTCGCCGCGCATCTCGTCGGGACTGGCGACGACTGCCGATTCCGCAATCGCAGGATGCTCCTTGAGGGCGCTCTCGACCTCGAAAGGGCCAATGCGGTAGCCCGCGCTGTTGATCACATCGTCGGCGCGGCCCACAAACCAGAAGTAGCCGTCCTCGTCTTTGTAGGCACGGTCGCCGGTGACATACCAGTCGCCGCGAATGCAGGCAGAGCTGGCATCGGGATCACGCCAATACTCCCTGAACATCCAGGTTGGGCGCTGCGGCTTCACACGCACTGCGATATCGCCCTCTTTGTTAGGAGGCAGCTCAATGCCTTCGTGATCGATCACTCTCACCTCGAAGCCTGGAGATGGCTTGCCCATCGAACCCGGCTTCACCTTTATCGATGGAAAATTACCGCAGAGCAGCACGGTCTCGGTCTGGCCATAGCCATCACGGATGGTCATGCCCGTTTCCTCTTCCCACACCTTGATCACTTCGGGGTTAAGCGGCTCACCGGCTCCGACGCAATAGCGCAATGCTTTGGGCGCGTGGGCTTTCATATAAGCCATTGGCTCGTCAAGCACGAGCATGCGGTAGACGGTGGGCGGGGCGCAGAGCGCGGTAATGGGATACTTGTTGAGCATGTCCAGGGTTTCAATGGGATTAAATTTGCCGCGAGCATCCTGGATGAACATAGCGGCTCCCATAATCCAGGGGCCGAAGAGATTGCTCCATGAGAATTTTGCCCATCCGGTCTCTGAAAGGTTCCAGAAGAGGTCACCTTCATGCAGGTCAAGCCAGTATTTGCCGGTGATGGTATGACCGATGGGGTAGCTGGCATGGGTATGCAGCACCATTTTGGGATAGCCGACCGTGCCGGAAGTGAAATAGACCAGGCAAGGATCATCGCTCTTCGTCTTCGGGCCTGTGAACTCCGGCGAGGCTTCCGCCGTAATCGTATGATACTCCGTCCAGTTTTCACGTCCGGCTGTGTCGGGGCCGCTCTCTGCAATCAGGATGGCCTGGGTAATCGTTGGGCACTGGCCGCGTACCTGATCGAATTTGTGAGCGCCTTCCTGATCGGTAATAAACGCCCGCGCTTCCGACACTTTGCAGCGAAATTGAATATCATTGGGCGTAAGAAGCGTGGTACAGGGGATGGGAATGGCACCCAGCAGCATTAACCCCAGGATCGTCTCCCACCACTCAGGAATGCGCGGCAGCATCACCAGGACAGGATCGCCCTTGGCAATGCCCTGCGCAGAGAAAGCATTGGCAGCACGGCTGGAATACTCCGCAAAGTGGGCGAAGGTAAGCCCGCGCTCATCACCGTACTGCCCGACCCACAACATGGCGGGCTTATGGGGATCGCTGGCCCATTTGCCAATCACATCGGTCGCGAAGTTGAAATATTCGGGCACATTAAGCTGAAAGCTCCTGCGCTCGGCTTCGTAGTCAGTCATATTAGGGGGCTGAGAGGCAACCATAAACTATACTCCTTCCGGTATCAGAACTGAGCGTCAGCATATCAATGTGCGTAGGCGAAAGTTGCCCCTATCATACCACGTTTACATGTATCTGGGGTGCTGCCCTGCAAAGGTTGCCAGGAGGTAGTATAATATCTTCTGGTAAGTGTGTAGCCGCAGGCTGCGTTACACTATGCAGCCGCCAGCCATTCCCGCAAGTCGCGGATGAGCTTTTGGAGGACTTCCTGCGTTGGAATATTACTTTTGGTATTTGGGCTAGGCGAAGGTAGCATGGAGCAACCTCTTTGGACCCTGGATTATGGGAGCTGCTATGTTTATTCAGGACGCGCGCGGCAAGTTTAACCCCATCGAAACACTGGAAATGCTCAACAAATATCCCATCTCAACCCTCTGTGCTCCACCAACCGCTTATCGTATGCTCGTCCTCGACGAACCGATGGCCTATATGAAAACGCATCCGCCCAGGGCGCTGCGCCACTGCGTCGGCGCTGGGGAACCCCTCAACCCCGAAGTCATCAAAATCTGGCAAGAGAAAACAGGCATGACCATTCGCGATGGCTATGGCCAGACCGAGACCGTGCTGCTCTGTGCCAACTTCCCACCAATGGCTATCAAACCAGGCTCCATGGGCAAACCATCGCCTGGCTTCGATGTCAGCGTTGTTGATCACGATGGGAGTGAGCTGCCACCGAATAAAGAAGGCGATATAGCGGTACGTGTCAAGCCGCAAAGACCGACCTGGATGTTTAAAGAATACTGGGGCAATCCCGATGCCACCAACGCCTGCATCCGCGGCGACTGGTATATCACCGGGGACCGCGCCTACAAAGACGAAGATGGTTACTTCTGGTTCGTAGGCCGCGCCGACGATGTGATTATCAGCGCGGGCTACCGCATCGGCCCCTTCGAGGTAGAGAGCGCCTTAAAAGAGCATCCTGCCGTTGCGGAATCGGCGGTCATCGCCAGCCCCGACGAGATGCGCGGAGAAGTTGTCAAAGCCTATATCATTCTCGCTCCCAGCTACACAGCTTCTCCCGAGTTGGCGCACGAGATACAGGAGCACGTCAAAAGTGTGACGGCCCCATATAAGTATCCGCGTGAGATTGAGTTTGTGGAGTCTCTGCCCAAAACGATTTCCGGCAAGATCCGCAGAGTCGAGTTACGCGACATGGAGCGACAAAAGAAGTTGGAGAAATAGGGACAAATATTCTATAAAAGGAACGAAGGCATTACAGCAGGTTTCCGACTTTGCCTGAATCCTGTTGTAATGCCTTTGTTCCCCTTATGTAACGCTCCAATGCCCCGGTTAAATACGAAATATAAGGTTGAAAACGACAACGACGAGAGCCACAACGAGCAGAAAATGGATGAGCCTTCCCCCGATACGAAAGATCAAACCTAATAACCACAGGACTACGAGAGCAACGACTATCAGCCAAAGAAGATGAATCATGACAAACCCTCCTTACAGTTTAGGTAACTCATCATACCATTTCATATTACAAAAGACAAAAGCTTGCCTCATATATTGGCATACAGAGTATACGGGGGAAACATCTCCTGGCACATCACCCTAAAGAGTGATTTTGCGGCGCTCATCAAGAGTCAACTGCGTTTTCTTCTTCGTTCGCCAACGTACAAGCGTGCGCAGCTGCATCAGGGGCTGTTATAATGATAGAGTCGGTGTGAAAGCTTGACCTCAAAGATGCCAGGAACCCTTTGAATTAGCAAAAGGAAATAGAGAACATAACGTGCAACTTAACGTCTTTTTTACCCCAAGCGAAATCG
>WNGD01009638.1_pt1 | contig 21382 bp, 23 predicted proteins | sample 5400671 | NCBI WGS metagenome assembly WNGD01 (sample SAMN13153369, study PRJNA577476) | soil metagenome | isolation source: 40 cm soil or saprolite under grassland replicate 2 | place: USA:California | collected 2016-06-15 | reverse complement strand
GAAGGTCGAGCGGAAGCCGTGGGCGGTGATGTCGCCATGCTTCATCCGCCGTAGCAGCATGAGGAGCGACATTTCGGAGAGCGGCCGGCGGTCGCGACCACCGGGGAAGACGTAGTCGGAGTGCCTGATTTCGCGCATCTCTTTCAGCACAGCGAGCGCGGCATCGGACAAAGGCACGCGGTGTTCCTTTCCCGCCTTCATGCGGCCAGCCGGGATCGTCCACAGCTTTGCCCCAATATCGACTTCGTCCCAGGTCGCGCCCAACGTCTCGCCGGTGCGGGTGGCGGTAAGGATGAGGAATTCGAGTGCGTGGGCACTGATGCCCGGCTGCTCGTGCAGCGAAGCGACGAACGCACCCACTTGCGCATAGGGGAGCGCGGCATGGTGTTCGACCTTGCGGACCTTGGACTTCGCCGGCAATAGGTGGTCGAGGTGGCCGCGCCAGCGTGCCGGGTTCTCACCCGTGCGATAGCCGCGCACCTTGGCCCAGTCGAGCACGGCTTCCATGCGCCCGCGCACGCGCGAGGCCGTCTCGGGCTTCCTGGCCCAGATAGGTTCGAGCACCTTGAGCACCAGGCCCGTATCCACGGCGGCCACCGGGAGCTTGCCGAGAACCGGGCTCACGTAGGTGCTCAACGTGTTCTTCCACTGCTGGCGATGCTTCGGGTTTCGCCATGCCGCTTCGTGCGCGGTGATGTACGCGGTTGCACAGTCGTCGAACGTCATCGCCTTCGAGGCCGCGAAGGCGGCCGCCGCGCGCTTCTCGTTGCGCGCCGCGATCGGATCGAGCCCAGCGGCGATCATGCCGCGGCAGTCGCCGGCGAGTTCGCGCGCCTTCGCGAGGCCGATCGACGGATATCCGCCTAGTCCCATGTCGCGCCGCCGGCCGCGCCCGCCGTAGCGAAATATCCAGCCCTTCGCGCCACCGGGTGCGACACGCAGATAAAGCCCACCACCGTCGCCGTAGTAGCCGGGCTTCCGGACGCCCTGCACCCGCACCGCCGAGAGCCGTCCCAGTATGCGCGCCATTTTGTCCGGCCCGTCTTGCCCATCACCATGCCCATCACGGCGAGACGGATGTTAGCATACGTCGTCCGCCAAACATAGACCGTGATGGACGCTAGAGCCTTTCAGGGCGAGGGTTTATATAGATGTCGGCAGTGATGGGCAAACGGCCATCGACATGAAATTGGCGGAGACGGAGGGATTCGAACCCTCGATACGGCTTTAGACCGTATAACGGTTTAGCAAACCGCCGCCTTCAGCCACTCGGCCACGTCTCCGGCGACGGAACCTCCGTATCGGCCACGCCGAGCACCGTCAAGGACCTCGATGGTCGGCCGGGCGGCGTACGTCCTGCGACTAGTGTCCCGATTCCGAAGTTCGCAAGCCCTTGCGGCACACTCTCGTGCGAACTTCGGAATCAAAGGGACACTAGCAAACTTAAGACTCTAGTGTGGTTTTTGGATTTGAAGTTCCTATGTGAGCTCGCTGCATATTCTTAGGAACTTCAAATCCACCACACTAGCGCGCTTTCTGATGGAACAGAATTGCGCGCACCTTCGGATCTTTCATGTCGACGTGAAAGGCCGCTTCCACCTTGACCGACAGACCGCGTTTGACCGCCGGACGCGCCAACACAGCTTCGAGCCAGCGTCTGACATTGGGAAAACCGCTCATGTCGTGGCCGTGGCGCTCGGCTCGGCTCGCCCAACCGACGCACGCGATATCGGCTATCGAATAATTGCCGGCGAGAAACTCGCGGTCCTTGAGCCGCGTGTTCATGACGCCGTAGATTCGGTTCATCTCGTTGCTGAAGCGCTCGATGGCATATGGCAGCTTCTCGGGCGCATAATTTCGAAAGTGGTTCGCCTCCCCCGCTTTGGGGCCGAGATTGGCCATCTGCCAGAACAGCCATTGGTCGACCTCGACGCGGCCGCGCTCGTCCCGCGGATAGAATTTTCCGGTCTTGCGGCCGAGATATTGCAGAATCGCGCCGGACTCGAAGATCGAGATCGGCCTGCCGTTGGGGCCGTCGTGATCGACGATCGCCGGCATACGGTTGTTGGGAGAGATTGCCAGAAACTGCGGCTTGAACTGGTCGCCCTTGGAGATGTCGACCGGGATCATGGTGTACGGGAGGGAGCACTCCTCGAGCATGATCGTGATCTTCCAACCATTGGGCGTCGGCCAGTAATAGAGGTCGATGGCTCTCTTCTTGCCCGTAGGCCTTGCCGGTTCGAGCGATGTTGACGCGCGGGCCTTGCGCGCACGGGCGTTCTTTTGGCTCGGCTTCGCGGTGCTACGGGCCATGGGCACGCTCCCTCGACGACAGGACGTCGTTTAAGTTCACTCCGCCAACCCGCGACCAACCGGGGCAGATATATCGGCGAGCCGTCGGATCGATTGCCCGCTCGACTCGTCCGGCGACGCCGCGCCGGCGAGTAGCTTATCTTGGTTGGGCCGATCGTGTTCGGCGTTCCAGCGTGTCGCTCGACACCGCTTGTATAACTGCTCTAGGGGGTTCGCCCATGTTGAAGAGCGTTCTAGCCGCCGCGCTCGCGGCCGGCCTCGTTGTCGCCCTGGCACCGCCCGGTCTTGCTGGGTCGGAAATAAGGTTGGCGCAGGCGGCTCCTTCCAAACCGCTGACGCCGCAGCAGCAGAAAATGAAGGATTGCGCGGGGAAGTGGCAGGACGAGAAGGCCAAGACCGGCGTGAAGGGCCGCACCGCCTATCGGAAATTCATGGGCGACTGTCTGAAAAAGGCACCCGCCTGAGCAAACGCCGGTCATAGAGGCCGGTCAAGACAGCGCGGGCATGAGCGGCCGGCAGCCCGCACGGGTCTACGCGGCACGCGCTCTTAAAAATACCGAGGGCGTCGGCGAGAGGCCGGGGCTGCGAGTCCATCGGCAAATGCCATGCCGCGGCGAGGTACGGAGATCTTCCGTTGCCTCTATCTTCACTGCCCCCGCCGAGCGGAGACTGGTGAAGCTCGACCCCTGTCTCGCCGACGCCCCCTGTCGTCGACCGGGGCCGGCGATATCGAAGTGCGATTGCGACGTGCGCTCACCGCTCTTCGACTTGCGCCGGCCCGTTTGACGCAGTCATCGACGTCGTTCGAAATCGAAGACTGATGCGCGGCGCGCGCTTACTTCTTCTTCCGGCGCTTGGTCTTCTTTGCGCCCTTTTTCGCTGCCTTCGCCATCTTCCTTCGCTTCTTCGCCATGCTGCCCTCCTAGCCATGAGTGAGTGGCGATGTCGTCCGTGCCCGCGGGGATCGCGAACACTGCATTGGCATTACTACAGCGTGATAAAAAAACCAGTGTTTTTGCACCATGAGGCGCGTTCGAGCCCACATCGGCACCATTTCGCGCGACTTGAGGAAAGCGCGCAAAGTGCGCGACATGTTGCACAGCACGATTGCGCAACGTTGCGTGCGAAATTTTTTCGATTGCTCGAAAATGCCCATAATATATGGGTTTCCGATGCGTTTGATTTTTGCGCGATTGCAGAGGGTAAGGCCGGCGCGTGAGGCGCGTGCCCCCACAAAACCGGCCGCAACGAGGCGTTAAGCATACCAAGCAGCTTGTGCAAAAAATTTTCTGCACAGAGGCCCGCAAAGGTGCTCCCAACCGCCTGATTTGGTTCGAATCGAGCGAATCGGCCCGCAAAGTGATTCGCCGAAAACCGACGACAAGGGACCGCGCCCGCACGAGAGACGACAGAAAATTCTCGCGTCGTCGTCACTCCCGTCCGTCTTCCGTCGTCCGTCGTGTGTCGTTCGCGATCAGATGCCGAGCTTGGTTTTGAAGAGCTCGTTCACCGCCTGCGGGTTGGCCTTGCCGCCCGAAGCCTTCATGACCTGACCGACGAACCAGCCGATCAGCGCGGGTTTCGTCTTCGCCTGCTCCACCTTGTCCGGGTTCTTGGCGATGATGTCGTCGACCACCGTCTCGATCGCGGAGAGGTCGGTCACCTGCTTCATGCCGCGCGCCTCCACGATCGCGTGCGGATCGCCGCCCTCGACCCAGCAGATCTCGAACAAATCTTTGGCAATCTTGCCGGAAATCGTGCCGGCCGAGATCAGGTCGAGGATCGCGCCGAGCTGCCACGCCGACGTCTGCCCGCGAGCTCGGTGATGACCCAGTTGGCGGCCAACTTGGCGTCGCGCCCCTTCGCAACCGCCTCGAAGAAATCGGCCGTCTCTCGCTCGGCAACCAGAACGCCGGCGTCATAGCCGGAGAGACCGTAGTCGCGCATGAAGCGCCCCTTCTTCTCGTCCGGCAGTTCCGGGAGATGCGCCTTGAGATGCTCGACGTAGGCCGCCGTGAGTTCGAGCGGCAAAAGATCGGGATCTGGAAAATAGCGGTAGTCGTGCGCCTCCTCCTTGTTGCGCATGGAGCGTGTCTTCCCCTCGTTGGAGTCGAATAGCCGTGTCTCCTGCACGATCGTTCCGCCATCCTCCAGAATTTCGATCTGGCGGCGCGCCTCGTGCTCGATCGCCTGCCCGATGAAGCGGATCGAGTTGATGTTCTTGATCTCGCAGCGCGTGCCGAGCGGCGCACCGGGCTTGCGTACCGACACGTTCACGTCGGCGCGCAGGTTGCCCTTCTCCATGTCGCCGTCGCAGGTGCCGAGATAGCGCACGATGGTGCGCAGCTTCGCGACGTAGGCCTTGGCCTCCTCGGAGGAGCGCAGATCCGGCTTCGACACGATCTCCATGAGCGCCACGCCCGCGCGGTTGAGGTCGACGAAGGACATGCTGGAATGCCGGTCGTGCACCGATTTTCCGGCGTCTTGTTCGAGATGCAGCCGCTCGATCCCGACCGTCACGGTCTCGCCGTCAGGCAAATCGACGATGACCTCGCCCTCACCCACGAGCGGCGACTTGTACTGGCTGATCTGATAACCCGGCGGCAGATCGGGATAAAAATAGTTCTTGCGGTCGAACACCGATTTCAGATTGATCCGCGCCTTGAGCCCGAGACCGGTGCGGACCGCCTGCTTGACGCACTCCTCGTTGATCACCGGGAGCATGCCGGGCATGGCCGCATCGACGAGCGACACGTGTGAATTGGGCTCGCCGCCGAACGCGGTGGAGGCGCCGGAGAAGAGCTTCGCGCGCGAGGTCACCTGGGCATGGACCTCCATGCCGATCACGACCTCCCAGTCGCCGGTCGCGCCTTTGACGAGCTTCGATTTCATCAGCGCAGCATCCGTCAACGCGTTGCCGCGGGGCGCCGCGAGCGCTGCCCGACGTGCATACGTGGTGTCAGCCACCCCCCTTGCGATTTTAGTTAAATGCTTCGGCCATGCGCCACAAGGCTGCCACAGTTCCGCCCGCGCTCATCCCCCTCAGGAACCTCGATCCGGCACGGGCGTTGGCGTAAGTCCGGATCGGAGTTGATGATGAGCGACAACAGGGCACGGAACGGGACGCTTGGCGCCATCCTCGGCGCGGTAATTGCGGTCGCGCTCGCAATATTCCTGCTCAGTGGCGGGGAACACGTGGGCAAAAAGACCGTTAATAGCGATGCTGATCTGCCGCCGATCGCCGTGGGGAAAGGGAAATAGGCAAAACTCGCCCGCAGCGACCCACGGGATGCCCCATGGGATGCGACGTCTCGCGGGCTGGTTGCGGGTTGTCCGACCGGACGCTCGGCGGTAGCCTCTCCTGAACAAAAGGAGACGCGCGGATGAGCGCGCGCCTTCGCGCCGGCCAACGGACGCGAGGGAGAGGGAAGCCCATGCTCACCCGCCGCCGTTTCGCCGGGCTTTTTGCCACGACCATGCTGACGTCCGGCGACCTCGCCCGTTCGGCCGCTGCACAACCTTCTTCCCTACAAGCCTGGCCTGCGCGTCACGTGCGAGTCATCGTTCCGTTCGTGCCCGGCGGCGCCACCGACGTGATCGCACGCGTCCTCGGCAATCGGCTCTCGGAGGCCTGGGGTCAGCAGGTGGTGGTCGAGAACCGCGGCGGCGCCGCCGCCAATATCGGCGCTCAGGTCGCAGCGACATCCGATCCCGACGGCTACACGCTCTACATCACCTCGGTGCCCCACGCGACCAACCGCTTTCTCTATCCTTCGCTCAACTACGATCCGATCGCCGATTTCGCGCCGGTCACGCTGATCTGCACGCAGTCCAACATCATGGTGGTGCCCAATTCCTTGCCGGCGAAGTCGGTGCTCGAATTCGTCGTCCATGCCAAGGCCAATCCCGGCAGGATCAGCTATGGCTCCGGCGGGATCGGCACCTCGGTGCACCTCTCCGGCGAACTGTTCAAGCGCATGACCGGCATCGAGATGACGCACGTGCCCTATCGCGGCGCGGCGCCGGCGTTGCAGGACGTCATTGCCGGCCGCCTCGACCTTATCTTCGACAACATCACGGCGAGCTTGCCACACGTGAGGAGCGGTGTTGCGCGCGGATTGGCGGTCACCGCCGCAAAGCGCGTGCCGGCGGCGCCGGATCTGCCGACCATCGCGGAGGCCGGCGTGCCGGGCTTCGACGTCTCGACCTGGTTTGCCTTTTTCGTGCCCGCCAAGACGCCGCCCGCCATCATTAACAAGATCAACGAGGACGTGGTCGCAGCGCTCGGCCATCCGCTGGTGAAGGAGCGGCTGGAGCAGTTCGGCGCGACGCTGGTGGGCTCGACGCCGCAGGAGCTTGCCGCCTTTCTCAAGTCTGAAATGGACAAATGGGGCCCGGTCATCCGCGAAGCGAAAATCAAGGTCGACGAGTGAGGTCGCACGCGAAACCCCCCATGATCGACCGGCGCCAGCTCCTCGCCCTGGCGGCGGCGGCGCCCGTCCTCGCCCTCGGCCGCACCACGGCCGCGCAGGCTCCTTCGCTACCAGGCTGGCCCAACCGCTTCGTGAAACTCGTCGTGCCGTTCACGCCCGGCGGCGGCATCGACGGGATCGGCCGCATCCTCGGCGCGCGGCTCTCCGAAGTGTGGGGCCAGCAGGTGGTGATCGAGAACAAGCCGGGCGCCGGCGGCAACATCGCCTCGGAATTCGTCGCCCGCTCCGCCCCTGACGGCTACACCATCTACATCACCGCGGCCGGACTGGCGGTCAATCGCTACCTCTTTGCCTCGATCAATTACGACCCGCTTGCCGATTTCGCTCCGGTAACGCTGATCTGTCTCTTCCCCAACATGTTAGTGGTGCCGAATTCCTCGCCGGTGCATTCCGTCAGCGATCTCCTCGCGCTGGCCAAGAAGAATCCGTGCAAAGTCACCTTTGCCTCGCCGGGGCACGGCAGCTCGCCGCATATGAGCGGCGAGCTGTTCAAGTATCTGGCCAAAGTCGATCTGACCCACGTGCCCTACCGCGGGGCATCGCCGGCCTATACCGACCTGATCGCGGGGGCGCGTCGACTGCACGTTCGCGGTCATGGCCTCGGCTCTTCCGCTCGTTCAATCCGGACACTTGCGCGCGCTCGGCGTGACCACGGCCGCGCGGGTGTCGGCGGCGCCGGAAGTTCCCACCATCGCCGAGGCTGGCGTGCCCGGTTACGATACGTCGTCATGGTTCGCTTTCTTTGTGCCGGCCAAGACGCCGCCCGAGATCATCCGCAAGATGCACGCGGACACCGTCGCCGCGCTCGCCGAGCCGCAGATCAGAGCCAAGCTCGATGCGCTTGGCGTAGTGGTGGTGGGCTCTACGCCCGAACAACTCGGGACGCATCTTAAGGCCGAGATGGATAGGTGGGCGCCCGTCATCCAGGCGGCCAACATCAAGGTCAGCGAATGATCACCCGCCGCCACGCGATCGGGCTCACCGCAGCGGCGGCACTCGCCCCAAGTCTCGCCGGCCCGATGTCCGCGCAGACTTCGTCCGAGCGGGCTTTGTCGGTGCCGAATTGGCCCAACCGGTTCGTGCGCCTGATCGTGCCGTTCCCGCCGGGCGGCGGAGCCGACGCGATCGCCCGCATCGTCTCTGCCCGGCTCTCGGAGACGTGGGGCCAGCAAGTAGTGATCGAGAACAGGGGCGGTGCCAGCGGCAACATCGCAGCCGAGGCCGCCGCCCGCTCCGCCCCCGACGGATACACCATTTTTCTCGCGGGAGACTTTCAGGCGGTCAACTTGTACCTCTATCCGAAACTCAGCTACGACCCGGTCGCCGACTTCGCGCCGGTCACGCTCGTCGTGCAATACCCCAGCGCCATGGTGGTTCCGAACTCCTCGCCGTCCCATTCGGTGACGGAGTTCATCGCCTACGCCAAGGCGAACAGAGGCACGGTCAGATTTGCAAGCCCTGGCCACGGCACGTCGCCCCACCTTGCGGGCGAGCTATTCAAGCGCGCGGCCGGCATCGAGATGACGACTGTGCCCTATCGCGGCGCCGCGCCCGCAATCCAAGACGTCATCCCCGGACGCGTCGACGTCTTCTTCAACAATATCGCGCCGCTGCTGTCGCTGATGCAGCAGGGCCAGTTGCGTGCGCTTGCGGTGACGACCGCCAAACGCACGCCGGCAGCGCCAGACTTGCCGACGCTGGCGGAGACCGGGCTGACGGGTTTTGACGTCGCTGGATGGTATGCCTTCTTTGTGCCGGCTAACACGCCAGCGGCGATCGTGCGAAAAATATACGCGGACACGGCCGCCGCGCTGGCCGATCCCACGATCAAGGGACGTCTCGAGCAGCTCGGCTTGTTCGTGATCGGCTCGACGCCGGCGGAGCTCGGGCAATTTCTCAAGTCGGAAATGGACAAGTGGCGGCCGGTGATCAAGGACGCCGGCATCAGCATCAGCGAGTGACCGCAATCAGCGCCGCCACGATCAGCGCGCAACGAGGGCCGCCCGACGGCGCGCGGGGTGGTCGGATGAATTCAACAAGCGGCAAGGGAGGACAACCGCGATGAGAAAACCAATTGCCACCACGACGCTTGGCGCTGCTAGCTTTTTGCTCTTCGCAGCTATGGTCCACGCCGACAAAATCAAGGTTCTCTCCACCCAAGCCACCGAGGAGGCGTATCGCGAGTTGGTGCCGCAATTCGAAAAGGCGTCCGGGCACAAGGTCACGACGGTGTTCACGGGAACGCTCGACGCCAACAAGCGCTTGGCAGCCGGCGAGACCTACGACCTGTTGATCATGTCCGCGCCGTCGATCGACGAGCACATCAAGGCTGGCAAGGTGGTGCCCGGCAGCCGCGTCGATCTGGCGAAATCGGGCATAGGCGTGGGCGTGAAAGCAGGCGCACCGAAGCCCGACATCAGCACGACTGAAGCGCTGAAGAAAACGATGCTGGCGGCCAAGTCAATCGGCTACTCCACCGGTCCGAGCGGGGTCTATATGATCGGCCTGTTCCAGCGCATGGGCATTGCCGACGAGATCAAGCACAAGCTCAAGCAGACGCCGACGGGGGTGTTCGTGGGCAGCATCATCGCCAGCGGGGAGGCCGAGATCGGCTTCCAGCAGGTGAGCGAGCTCTCTCACTTTGCCGGCGTCGATTACGTCGGCCCGTTGCCGGCGGACATCCAGCGGTTCACCACGTTTTCGAGCGGCATCATTGCCGGAGCGAAGACGGCGGACGCCGCCAAAGCGCTCGTCAAGTTCATCACCGCGCCGGCGGCCGCCGACGCCTTCAAGAGGAGAGGCATGGAGCCGGGCTGACGCGCAAAGCCGTGAGGCGGTGCAGGCTGCGCAGGCTCGGCTGCGCAGCGCGGGTGGATGGCTCAGTGCTGTCCTTGCAATAGAATTTCCGCGATCGCGTCCCATTCGGCGGCTAATGGCGCGGTCGCGACCGGACGTTGCGCCTGCCGGTACCAATAGCGCGCATTGCCGAGATCGCCCTCCACGCGATGCAGATAGGCATGGACCCAGGCGCAATCCTTGCCGCTCTCATCCATGACGATGTTATGCGCCTTGTCCCACTGGTCCCTGCCCGCCCACCACAGCGCTGCCAGCGCCGGCGCGAGGCCGGCGGGCGGCTTTGCCTTGGCGAGGGAACGTTTGAACTCCGACAAATTCATCGCGAAACGCTCAGCAAGCAGATTACCACCACCGCTCCGGCGAAAACCGCCCCGCCGCCTGCTCGACGACGTGAGCGAGCGAGAACAGCGTCTCCTCGTCGAATGGACGGCCGATGAGCTGAAGGCCGAGCGGCAAGCCGTCCGCCGACAAGCCGCCCGGAACGGAAATTCCGGGCAAGCCCGCCATGTTCACCGTCACCGTGAACACGTCGTTCAGATACATCTCGATCGGATCGGCGATGCCCTTCTCGCCGACGCCGAAGGCGGCCGATGGCGTCGCGGGGGCGAGAATCGCATCCACGCCGTCGGCAAAGACCTGCTCGAAATCGCGCTTGATCAGCGTGCGCACCTTTTGTGCGCGCAAGTAATAGGCGTCGTAATAGCCGGCCGAAAGCACGTAGGTGCCGATCATGATGCGCCGGCGCACCTCCTTGCCGAAACCGCGCGCGCGCGTGTTCTGGTACATGGCGGCGATGTCGCGTCCGCCCACGCGCAGACCGAAGCGCACGCCGTCGTAGCGCGCGAGATTGGATGAGGCTTCGGCCGGCGCCACGATGTAGTAGGCCGGCAACGCGTATTTGGTGTGCGGCAGCGACACCGCGACCATCTCGGCGCCCGCGGCCTTGAGCCACTGCGCCCCCTGCTCCCACAGCCTGTCGATCTCAGCCGCCATGCCGTCGACGCGGTACTCCTTCGGAATGCCGATCCTCATTCCCTTGATCGACTTGCCGATCGCCGCCTCGTAGTCCGGGACCGGACGATCGACCGACGTCGTGTCCTTGGGATCGTGCCCCGCCATCGAGTTGAGCAGGATGGCGGCATCGCGCACCGTGCGCGCGAGCGGCCCCGCTTGGTCGAGCGAGGACGCATAGGCCACGATGCCCCAACGCGAGCAGCGGCCATAGGTCGGCTTGATGACGACGATGCCGGTGAAGGCCGCCGGCTGGCGGATGGAGCCGCCGGTATCCGTCCCCGTGGCGCCGAGGCAGAGGCCCGCGGCCACCGCCGCGGCCGAGCCGCCCGAGGAGCCGCCCGGCACGAGCGGCGTATTCGCCCCTTTTCGCCGCCACGGCGAGATCGTCGGCCCGAAAACCGAGGTCTCGTTCGATGATCCCATGGCGAACTCGTCGTTATTGAGCTTGCCCAGCATCACCGCGCCGTCGCGCCAGAGGTTGGCGCTGACGGTCGACTCGTAGGTCGGCAGGAAATTATCGAGGATGTGCGAGCCGGCGGTGGTGCGCGTGTCCTTGGTGGCGAACATGTCCTTGATGCCGAGCGCGAGACCTTCGAGCGGCCGCGCGTCGCCCGCCTTGAAACGCGCATCCGCCGCCTGCGCCATCGCGCGCGCGCGCTCCGGGGTCTCCAGCACATAGGCGTTGAGCGCACGCGCCTGCTCCATGGCGGCAAGGTGCGCGTCGGCGAGCTCCGTGGCGGAGAATTCTCGCCGGCGAAGGCGGTCGCGTGCGTCCGCGAGCGTCAGAGATGTGAGATCGGTCATTCGTCCGGACTGTCGCAAGCAAACGCGTTGGCGGCGCGGGCCGGACGTTTTGGGAGTTCCTGTTTGCGGCTGGCCGCCGGCTTGGGCAGCGGCAAGCCGAGAGCCTGCAAATCCTCCGCCGTGAGGCCGGGCGGAATTTCGCCGCGTGCGAGAAAATCCATGCACCACAGGCGGAAGAAATATTCCTGTTCCTCACACGCGAGGCACATTGGTCGTTCTCACTATACCGTCATGGCGCGGCTTGGTCAGGGTAATCCAGATGCCGCTCAGTCTCTCGAGAATCCTCGGGTCCCGCTGCTTGCCCGAGGATGGCGGAATGCGCCGCCAGCGGCTTATTCCACCACCTTCGGCACCACAAAGAAACCGTCCTGCGCCGCCGGCGCGTTCTTGATGATGTCGTCGGGGATGCCGCCATCGGTGACGACGTCCGGGCGCTTCTTCATCTCCATGGGAGTGACCGAGGTCATCGGCTCGACGCCCTCGACGTCGACTTCCGACAATTGCTCCACGAAGGCAAGGATGGCATTGAGCTCCCCCCGCAGGTGCTCGACCTCATCCTCGGCAACCGCAATGCGCGCGAGATGCGCGATGCGGCGGACGGTGGCGGCGTCGACGGACATGGGGCGCGCGCGCTCCTGGAGCGGACCAACCTCGGCGAGCCTAGCAGAGCAGCTTTTACGACGGCAACCTGCGGTGAGAGCGCTATTGCGCGCCTCTCCGGAAGGGTCGATATAGCTCTCTTATGGATGCACCAAACCCTTCCGCCACCCCCACCTTCGCCAGTCGCACTCCGCTTCATATCGGCGCGGTGGGCCTGAGGGTACTCGACCTCGACCGGGTCACCACCTTCTATCGCGACGTGCTCGGGCTCGCGGTCCTCGATCGCGCCAAGGACGCCACTGCGCTCGGCGCCGGCGGCGTGCGGTTCGTTCACCTCGAGCACCAGCCCAACGCCGAGCCCGACGACCCGCGCAGCGCGGGACTCTATCACACCGCCTTCCTCATGCCGACGCGTGGCGACCTCGCCCGCTGGATCCTGCACGTGGCGCGCCACAAGGTGCCGCTCACGGGCGCTTCCGACCACGCGGTGAGCGAGGCATTCTATCTCGACGATCCCGAAGGTAATGGCGTCGAGGTCTATTGCGACCGGCCGGCGGAGACCTGGGAGTGGACCGGCCACGATTTGAAGATCACCACCGATCCCCTCGACGTCGACAGCATCCTGCAAGAAGTTGCGCCCACCACGACATATCCGGGCGCGCCCGACGGGCTGCGTATCGGCCACGTGCATCTGCGCGTCGGCGACGTCGCGCGCGCGGAGGCGTTCTATAGGCCGCCGATGCCCCCGCTTTCGAGACGGCGAAGGCGCGGCTGACGCAAGCCGGGGAGGAACTCGCGGTCACGCCCACGGGCATTGCGACCGCCGACCCTTGGGGGACGCGCCTGCGCATCACGCGCGCGTAATCCTTTCACCCCTTCGATGCCGCGAGTGCGCGCATCCGCTCGAGCGCCTCGGTCGCGAGCGCCCTGGTCAATTGGCCGGCCGGCATGTCGCGGCCGAGCGACGCCGCCTGCCCGGCCCACATGGGCGAGAAGTCGCCCGAGCCCTGCGCCTCGGCCTTGGCGCGCAACGGCGCGAGCGCGCCGGCGGCGAGCGGAAATTCCGGCGCCACGTCGGATATCGGGCCGACCTCGCGCATCAGGCGGTTGACGATGCCGCGCGCCGGGCGGCCGGTCATGAGATTGGTCAATGCCGTGCCGTCGTCGCGCGCGGATTTGAGCGCAGCGCGATGCGGGGCCGAGATCTTCGCCTCCGGACACCACAGATACGCCGTGCCGATCTGCACGCCGGCGGCCCCGAGCGCGAAGGCCGCCGCAATGCCGCGCGCATCGGTGATGGCGCCCGCGGCGATGACCGGCACCTTCACCGCATCGACGACTTGCGGAACGAGCGCGAACGTGCCGGCCTGAGAGGCGATATCGTCGCTCAAGAAGATGCCGCGATGGCCGCCGGCCTCGTAGCCCTGCGCGATCACGGCATCGACGCCGCGCGCTTCGAGCCAGCGCGCCTCGGCGGCAGTGGTCGCCGAACTGATGATCATGCAGCCCGCGGCCTTGACGCGCTTCACCAAAGCCGGCTCCGGCAGCCCGAAGTGGAAACTGACGACTTCGGGCTTGAGCTCCTCCACAACGTCGCAGAAGGTGGCGTCGAACGCCGCGCGGTTGCTTGAGGGGACCGGCGCCGCCGCATCGATGGTGAACTCGCGATAATAGGGGGCAAGCCTTTCGCGCCATCGCGCTTCTCGCTCGTTGTTGAGCGCGGGAGGCGTATGACAGAAGAACCCGAGATTGATCGGCTTGACCGTATGCGCGCGAATTTTCGTTATCTGCTCGCGGACCTGATCCGCATTGAGCATTGCGCAAGGCAGCGATCCGAGCGCGCCGGCCTGAGCCGCAGCCGCCACCAACTCCCAGTCCATGGCGCCGGCCATCGGCGCCTGCACGATCGGAAGCTCGATGTTGAACAGCTCGAGGAGGCGACGGTCCGGCCACATATCCGCACAATTCTCCGTGATCTCGTGCCCCATTTAATCACATTGCCGTTTGCGTCGCATGGCCGTCGTTTGCATCACGGTCATGCCCACCACATGATGGTGTAGCCAACTCCTGCGCGGAAGCGTGGAACACCTCATCTTCGTGTGCCCGGCCACCGGACGCGAGATCGACAGCGGCGTCGGGAGCGAGATCGGCACCCTTCTGCGCATCCGCCAGCAGAACGTGCGCGCCCTTTGCCCGGCGTGCGGCGCATGGCACACATGGCCGGTGCGCGACGCCTTCCTGGCGAAAGCTGCCAGCCATCCCCTCGGCGCCGATGCTCACATCGCCTGACTCATGCCGCGGATGCGCCGCGCCATGGCGCCCATGATGTAGAGCGCGAAGTTCGGCACCTCGTCGACCATGAAGCGGAATTTGCGCTGATCGATCAGCGAGAGTTCGCAGGCCTCCTTGACGCGAGCGGTGGAGCTTCTCGGCGCGCCGTCGATCATCGACATGAATCCGATCGCTTCGTTTGGCCCGCAGATCTCGATTACCTTGTCGCCGATCGCCATCTCGATCACGCCGGACTGCACGATGTACATGCAGGAGCCCGGATCGCCCTTGTTGAAGACGACGCTTCCGGCACTGAAGGTCACGTTCGCGCCGGCCCGTTGGGCAAACATTCGCATGTCGATGTCATTGCCGTTCATTTCCGCCTCGCCGGTCCAAGCCGCGCATCGATCGGCAGCGACTTTATGCCAAAAATTCGCAGCCCCGTGCTAGCTTTGCCTCGACCAGGGGCGCAATGATCCTTGGCTGCGCGTCGGGGCGCCCGCTCGCCCGGGACGCCCATCGCCGCTCACCGCGGAGGCACGATCATGGCTACCGTCACGACCGTCGCGAGACGCCCCGCCGAAAGCTCCTGGCCGGCGCCGCGGGCCCGCATCGGAATGATCATTCCATCAGTCAACAGCATGACCGAGCCGCAGTTCAACCATTTTGCACCGCCCGGTCTCGGCGTGCATATCGCGCGCGCCCGCGTCGCCGGGGAATGGAAGCGACCGCTTGCGGCGATGGCCGATGAGATCGCCACGTCGGCAAAGTTGCTCGCTGACGTGGCGCCCGATCTCATCGTCTTCCACTGCACCGACACCTCGATGACGCAGGGCCCGCAGGGCGAAGGCGGCATTCTCAAAATCGTGCAGGACGCAACCGGCATCGAGGCGGTGGCAACGAGCCGCCTCGTGCTGGAGGCATTGCAGGCGCTCGGGCTGCGCAGGCTCGTCCTGCTCAGCCCCTACAAGAGCAACCAAGCCGTGATCGATTATCTCGGCGCGACCGGCTTTACCGTGGTTCATGACGTGGCGCTTGCCCGCAAGGCGCTCGAATTCGCGACGGTCACGCCGCGGGAATGGGTGGAGCTCGCGCGCAAGCACGACCGGGCGGAGGCCGACGGCATTTTCTTGAGCTGCACCAACACGACCCAGATCGAAGCGATCGCGGATATCGAGCAGGCACTCGGCAAGCCGGTCGTCAACAGCAACCAGGCGGTGCTTTGGGGCTGCGTCAAGAGGCTCAAGTCGGCGCTTGCTCCACTGCCCCCGATGCCGTCGCTCGGCCGGCTGATGCGGCACATGGATGCGTGAGAGCGACCAGCGAGGATCGAACACATGAAACTGCAAGTTGGACGTCTTGCCGGCGCGGCGGCATTTCTCACGCTCGTTGTTGCGGTCGCGACCGCGCAACCATATCCGACGCGGCAGATCACGCTCGTAGTTCCCTTCGCGCCCGGCGGGCCTGCCGATTTTCTGGGCCGGCTCATCGGCCAGAAGATGAGCGAAGATTTGGGCCAGCAGATCGTCGTCGACAATCGACCGGGAGCAAACACCATCATCGGCGCCCAGGCGGTCGCCAAGGCCAGTCCCGACGGCTACACGCTGCTGATGGCCATCGACGGCACGCTGGTCATGAATCCGTTCCTTTACAGCAAGCTTGCCTACGATCCTTTCAAGGATTTCGTGCCGATCTCGCTGATCGCGCTCGTGCCCTCGGCGGTGGTCGGGAACGTCAACATCCCCGTCAACTCGATCAAGGAACTGGTCGAGCAGGAAAAGGCCAAGCCCGGGACCTTCCAGATCGGAATCAGCACGCCGACGTCGCAGGTCAATGTCGGGCTTCTCAACATGATGGCCGGGACCAATTTCACCATGGTGCCGTATCGCGGCGGGACGACCCAAATCACCGGCATTCTCGCTGGCGACATTGCGCTCGGCATGGAGAGCATCAACGTGTCGCTGCCGCTCTGGCGCGACAAGAAGCTCAAGATCCTCGGCCTGGTCAGCGCGCAACGCCTGTCGCTTGCTCCCGACATTCCAACCATCGCCGAGACCTTCCCCGGATACGATCTCGGCATCTGGCAGAGCATCGTCGCGCCCGCGGGCACGCCGCGCGACGTCGTCACCAAGCTGCACGGATCGATCAGGAAGGTGCTGGCGCTGCCGGAGGTCCGCGAAAAACTGCTCAAAGCCGGCATCGAGCCGGCGAGCAGCAATACGCCGGAGGAGTTCGCAGCCTTCATCCGCTCGCAGGCCGACACGCGGGCCAAGGTCATCCAGGCGGTTGGCATGAAGCTCGACTGACCATGCCGATGGCGGCTCGCATCCTCATCGCCGCGGTCGCCTTCGCGATGATGGTGGGGCACGCGCGGGCGCAAGCGACGCTCGACGCGAACGCGAAGGATTATCCCAATCGGACCATCCGCATCATCGTGCCGTTCCCGCCGGGCGGGCCGGCCGATATCGTCGCCCGCTTGGTCGGACAGCGCATGAGCGAGGACTGGGGCCAACCGGTGGTGGTCGAGAACCGCGCGGGCGGCAACACTGCGATCGGCGCGCAGGCGGCGGCGCGGTCGGCGCCCGACGGTTACACGCTGTTCGTGCCGATGGACACGACCATGGTGATGAATCCATTGGTCACGCCCAATCTGCCCTACGATCCGCTCAAGGACTTCGCCCCGATCACGCTGTTGACCAAGAACATGTCGCTTGTGGTGGTGCGAAGCGACGGGCCCAAGACGATCAAGGAGCTGATCGCCAAGGCGAAGGCCAATCCCGGAAAGCTCAACATGGGCGCGGGCACGATCACGTCGCGGCTGGGCGCGCTGCTGTTCGCCAAGAGCGCCAGCATCGATGTTCAGCTCGTTCCGTTCAAGGGCAGCGCCGAGATCGGTCAGGCCGTGCTCGCGGGAACAGTCGATTTCGCCCTCGACAGCACCGGTTCGAGCCTGCCGCTGATCCAGGCCGGGCAGTATCGTGCGCTCGCCAAATACAGCAACCGGCCGCTCGCCATCCTGCCCGACGTGCCGAGTCTTGCCGTAGCGGCGGACCTGCCCGGGCTCGACGAAAGCTCCACCTGGGTCGCGCTGGTAGCGCCCGCCGGAACGTCTGCCGCAATCATCGATAAAATCCATCGCGAAGTCGCGAGCATCTACGCCGACGCGGCCATGATCGCCAAACTGGAGAAACTGGGCATTCTCGCGACCGCTAGCGGCGCGCCCGCCGAGTTCGACGCATTTATTCGCAACGAGACGGAACGCTGGTCCAAGGTCTTCAAGGACAGCGGCAATATCAAGCTGGACTGACGCCGGTCGCCGCACGCGAAGGACGCTCGGCGCGGGCGATCAGTCCGACCCGCGCGGTCAGGATCCTTGTTTCTCGATCACCGTTTCTCGCGCAGGCCCGCCCGTTGCAGACGCGGCAAAACCTCGTCGCAGAAGAACGGAAGCTCGTCGAGATAATTGACGAGCGATACCGCAACCCCCGTCAACCCCGCCTTGCTGAGATCGATGAGTTGGCTCGCCACGTGGTCGGGGTCTCCCACGATGGGCAATCCGCCCATGCCCTGCGCGTATCCGGTGCGGATCTGCTGAAACTTCTCGGGCGGCGTGTTCTGCGCCGTGATGTTCTTGAGCGCGAGAATATCGTCGACCGCCCGCCAGTCGGCATGCTCGACGATGGAATAGTGGTAGTAATCCTCGGCCTCCTTCTTGGTGGGCCTACAGGTGATGACGCCGACCGTATAGACGCCGAGCTCCTTGCCCTGTTGCTTCGCCTGGGCTTTGGCGGTCGCAACCTTCTGCGCGGTCTCATCGAGCGAGGTGCGCGATGCCTGCAGGAAGAATGCGTCGCAGTTGCGGATTGCAAAGGCTTGGCCGACGGGAGAGGCACCGGCATTCATGATTAGCGGCCGCGATCCGCCATAGGGCTTTGGCTTGCCGCGGATGCCCTTCATGTTGAGATATTTTCCTTCGAAATCGAAGTCCTCCTTGTCGGACCAGATCAGCTTGATGACGTCGATCCACTCCTGCGCGTATTCGTAGCGCGATTCATGATCGCGCTGCTTGACGCCGAACATCGCGAATTCGCCCTCGTTCCACCCGACCACGATGTTGAGCCCGAACCGACCTTCCCCCACGTGGTCGGCGGTCACCATTTCCTTGGCGGCAATGACCGGGTTGAACAGCGGCGCATGCACGGTGCCGAACACCGTGACGCGCTTGGTGAGGGCGAGGAGGCCCGTCGCCCAAGTGATGGTCTCGAGCGTCGCGCCCTGGTAGTCGGTGTCGCCGCCGTAACCCTTCCAACGCCCGATCGGGAGCAGGAAATCGATGCCGACATCGTCGGCCATCCGGGCGAGCTTGAGATTGTCCGGCCAGCTCCCTGACCAGCGCTCCGGAACGAGCGTGACGGCCCGCCCCGACGAGCAGTTCGCCCCAAACAGGCCGATCTTGAGCTTGTTCGCATTGTGCATCGACATGCGATCATGGCGGGATGGTGCAGGAGCGAGCACGGTTCCTCCTCGAGCCTCGCTGTGGTCGCCGGCAAATCAGGCTAGCCCATGGACGCCACATTTTGAATGGGACGCCGGCATGAATCGGTTGCCAGCGAAACGCGCAACGGTGAGAATTGCACGAACGGACAGCACCAAGCCGCTGGGAGGAGCAATGGCGCGGGCAGTGCGCTTACTACTCGCTGCAGGGCTCGTACTATCGGCATCCGGCGCGGCGGCTGCCGAGGACCCATCCGCGAGCTTTCCCAATCGGCCGATCCGGATGATCGTGCCCTTCCCCGCCGGCGGTCCGAGCGACATCGTGGCGCGCCTGATCGGCCAGACCATGAGCCAAGACTGGGGACAGCCGGTGGTGATCGAAAACCGGCCCGGCGCCAACACCATCATCGGCGCGCAGGCGGCGGCGAAGGCGCCGCCCGACGGCTACACGCTGTTCATGGCGATCGATTCGACGCTGGTGATGAACCCGTGGCGGGCGTGCCACACCTTGCACCGTCTTCGCACCTCTTTCCCGAGAAATGCCCGGTTTGCCTTGTTTCCCCGCCATGTGAGTGATACATCATGACACATCGGGCAACACCACCAACCACCCAACTCTGTTGCCCAGGTGTTGCCCAGGAGGGAAGCATGGCCAACCGCAAGCATCTGACTGACCGCACTATCGCCGCGCTCAAACCCACCGGCACGCGCTACCAGATCATGGACAGCGTCGTGCCGAACTTCGGCGTGCGCGTGTCCGAGGGCGGCAGCAAGTCCTACATCCTGCTGACGCGCTATCCCGGATCCAGCAACCCCACGCGCCGGGTGATCAAGGAAGTGGGCGCGATCAGCCTTGCCGATGCCCGCGAGCGCGCGCGCGAGTGGCTTGATCTGATTCACCGGGGCATCGACCCTCAAGTCGAGATCGAGCGGGAGCGCCTCGCCGAGCAGCGCAAGCGCGCCGACACGTTTGCAGCTCTCGCTGAAACCTTCACCCAGGAGAAGCTCGCCACCGAGCGCCGGCGAGATGACGCCAAACGGCAGCTCCGCTTTTTCGTGACGCGGTGGGGATCGCGGCCGGTGACCGAGATCACATCGGCCGACGTGAGGGCGGCCATTGCGGAGGTGAAGATCCGCGCTCCGTACCATGCACACGCGCTGCTCGGCCTGGCGCGCAGGCTGAGCACAACCCGTGCGCCCCCGTGAAGGCCGGGCGCTTCATTGGCGAGAAGAAACACCGGACACGCACGCTCTCGGACGACGAGTTCCGCGCATTCTGGCGCTGGTGTGAACGCACCGGGTACCCCCGCGGCGACCTCGGCAAGTTCCTGCTCCTGACGGGCGCTCGCCACCGCGAGGGCGCGCGAGCGCCGTGGGCTGAGTTCGACTTGGCCAAGGGCATTTGGACAATCGACCCGAAGCGGTTCAAATCCGATGCGCCGCACGTCGTGCCGCTCACCGGCGACGTGCTGGCGCTGGTCCAGAGCTTGCCACGCTACAAGGGCGGCAGCTTCCTGTTCTCCTACAACCTTGGCCGCAAGGCCGCGCAGCTTGATGACTACACCAAGAAGCGCCTCGACGCCCGCATGTTGCGCACGCTCCGGGCGATGGCGCGCATGCGGGGCGAGGATCCGGGCACCGTCACGCTCAAGCCGTGGGTTGTCCATGATCTGCGGCGCACCATGCGAACGCACCTCGCGGCGCTGCGGATCCCCGATCACATCGCCGAGATGGTGATCGGCCACGCCAAGCGAGGGCTTCAGAGGGTTTACGATCAACACGCCTATCAACAGGAGATCGCCGAGGCGCTGGAGCGATGGGCCGCGCGCCTGCGCTCAATCGTCAGTCCGCCGCCGGTGAACGTTGTCTCGATCGAACGCGCGAGGGTGTCGTGAAGCGTCGCGGGTTCGGTTTTGATCCGCTCAGGCCACCGCATGGTGCAAAGCGGGAGCTTTCGCGGCGAGAGCAGCCGAAGCTCAACACCGTGCCGGACGACACAATTTCGCAACTTGAGCAACAGTGGCGCGACCACCATTTCTTAGCGCCAGCGCGGGCAGGCGAGTGGGGCTGGTTGGCCATTTATTGCCGGCTCGGATTTTCTCCCACGCCGGCCATGCTGCAATTTCTAGCGGACGTGCTCGACGGCAAGGAGATTCGCGCCGCCAACGCTCCGTCCGCCACGGCGCAAAATCTGATGATCGGCGCTTTTGTCGAGATGGTGGCTCGGACCCGGCCCAACCCTGTTGCGTGGGTCGCCGAACATTTAAGATTGACTCGGCGCATAGTGAAATCCGGGCGCGCCTCTCTGGTATCCGTCCGCGTGACTCAGCGCACAGTGCGATCCGCGCGCGCCGCCTACCTGGCGTCTATTCGACAGCCCGGCAGGCTTTCGACGTATGAGGAGTGGGAAGAAGCACACCCCGATCTAGTCGGAAAATAACAGGCACTTCATTTCCTACGGCAAATCATTTCGGGCACTTTTACGCGACTGAATCAATGCCACGTCTCTGCGCATCAAGCGGAGACGTTCTACCATG
>WNGD01002147.1_pt1 | contig 21389 bp, 25 predicted proteins | sample 5400671 | NCBI WGS metagenome assembly WNGD01 (sample SAMN13153369, study PRJNA577476) | soil metagenome | isolation source: 40 cm soil or saprolite under grassland replicate 2 | place: USA:California | collected 2016-06-15 | reverse complement strand
CGAATCATAGCGCATGAAAAATTCCGGAGGAAAGATGGTCGGATTCCGTTTCTGGAGCCTCTCCGCGCTGTATACAGCCGGATCTGCGCTGCTGCTTGGCATTCCAACGAGGTTGATCCCCACTCCCCTGTTCAGCCGCATGGTGCCAACCAGTCCGCAGGACTACGTGATCTGGATCGTTTCAGCCCTGCTGCTCGGACCATTGCTTTCCCTCATGACGCTCTACCCCCTGCCGCCTCGGAAAGCGGCGCAGGGGAAAGGTTCGCTGCTGGGTAGCGGACGAGCGTTCGCAGGCACGCTGCTCTCCTTCTTTTCTGTGGGCTGTCCCGTTTGCAATAAAGTGGTGGTCCTGCTGCTTGGCATAGGAGGGGCCATGACCCGGTTCAACCCCATGCGCCCTTTCTTCGGGCTGGCCTCGATTGCACTGCTCAGCGTCACCCTCTTCTTGCGCGTGCGCGTATTACGCTACGGGTGTCGTCTGCCTGCACAAAAGAGAAGTGCCGATCAGGAGAGATGAAGGTCATCGCCCGCGAATCCCACTTCAGGCAAAGGTGAGACCTCGCTGTTCCAAGGAGTCAAGAGGCGTAAAGATTGCGCAGGCAATCTGGTCGCAGCGGCGCAGCAACCCGCCAACGAAGAGGAGCACCGCGTCGCTGGTGACGGAGAAGGCGGGTGCATACCACCAGGTGAAGTAGAGGGCCAGGGGCAGCGTAACGCTGAGCGCGAAGCTCAGCGGGCTCGTGTCCTCAAAGCGCGCCGGGTGGCGGCGAATGCGCCATCCGTGCCAGGCTAGCGCGAGAGCAGGGAAGCCGATGAGGCCCAGCGCCCAGGTAGTGATCGAGTATGTGGCGGGGGTAAAGCCCGTCGCGAGTTGGCCGTGGATCACGCTGCCGACAAGCCACAGCCCGATCCCGAGGCGAGCCAGGGTACCGATGGGTCCGATGCCTCTGCCGTTCCACTGCTCCCGCTGTTTCCAGAAGAGTTCAATGAAGACGATGACAACGATGCCCACGCCAGTCCAGGCGGCATAGATCACATTGATTTCAAAACCTTTGACAGGAAGAGCAAAGGAAAGCAAGGTCAGGCTCAGGACAGCGAAGGCGACTGTCACTAGCCCGGCAAGGCGTTTCGAGAAGCCCTGTGAGAGCTTCAAAGAGATGACCGCTAGACACTCTGAAAAGAGCGCGGACACGAGCAAGATACCATTCATATCTGATCTCCTATTTTTATGTCTCTGTTAAGCGAGGAGGTCCGTGAAGCCCAGCCATGTATGGTTGGATGACCTTCAAGACCTCCCATCGCTTTCATCGGTCTCCTCTAGCGTTTGGGGACGCATCGCATGCACCAGCAGCATGGGCAGGAGTCCCCCGCTGAGCTGACGGACCTGCGTGGTGTGGAAACCACCGTGCAAAACCGTTTGCAGGGTATCGCGGTTCCAATGGTCGTGACCCATGCAGCGGGTCGTCACAGGGACCAATGCATCCTGCACCCACGCGACCATCTTTCCGTGCGCGCGCACATGTTCGAGGAGCAAGAGCGTCCCTCCCGGTTTGAGCACGCGCCCAATCTCGCGTAGGCCGCGCTCGGGATCCTGCACCAAACAGAAGACGAGGGTCACGACCACGCTGTCGAATTGTGCATCTGGGAACGGAAGCGCCTCGACCGGGGCGCGTGTGAGCGTGATGGGAATGGGGACAGCCGAGAGAGCGCGTCTGGCCACGACCAGCATGGCCTCGTCCGGCTCGACCGCCTCCACCCGCACGACGCGGCTGGGATCGTAAAAGGGGAAGTTCTGGCCGCCACCGGCCCCCACTTCAAGCACAACTCCCTGCGCCTGTCCGACAATCTCACGCCGCAAGGGATCAAACCCGCGCCGGACGAGGGATCGATCCATCAACCAGTTGTAAAAGGCCGCAAAACGCGGGGCAGAGACCTCCTGCGTACCCTGGGTATACCTCACCTCGTTACTCATCGTCTCCTCTCCTCGTGTGTTGACGAAGGACGAAGCTCGATCACCTGCACCTGGAACTGGTTCCCTGGGACGGGGGTGGGATGGTGTTCAATGACTAGCTGGTAGTCAGGCGGATCAAACTGCAAGGTGTACCTGGGGAGTAAGATAGCCATTGTCACCATCAATTGCACTTCGGCGATGCCCGCCCCCAGGCAGGTGTGGTCCCCCAGGCCAAAGGGCGCGTAAGCGCCTGGTTTGCGATGCTCGTTACGCGGCGGGCGGAAGCGCTCAAGATCGAACTGCATGGGGTTGGGATACACTTCCTCCAGGAAATGGGGCACGGTCATCGCCACCTCCACATCCTGGCCCGCTTCCAGGCGGTATCCTGCAAGGGTCAACGGCCTGGCGACGCGCGCCCGGTGGCCGCCTGCGACCGGGTAGCGCCGCAGCGTCTCCATCCTGGCCCCCTGCAGATCTGGCATTTGCTTGAGTTGCTCCCAGGAGAGCGTCCCCTGGCTCCTGGCTGCATCCACCTCTGATTGCACTCGCCGGAGTACCTCTGGATGGGCGAGCAAGGCGTAGAGCATGAAGCTCAGGGAGTTCGCCACGGTGTCGATGCCCGCCAACATTGGCCCCAGTGCGACGTGCTCCAGGATGGCCAGGCGATACGCCTCCGGGTACTGCGACGTCGCTTGTAGAGCATCGTCGATCATATCTGGTGTGCCGTTGGGTTCTGGGTGCTGCAGATGCGCTTCGTAGGCGAGGCGGCCAAACTCGTTCACCCGTTCGACGGCCCGTTGATAGGCCGGAGAATCGAAGCGAGCATCACCCTGGTTGCCAACTTTGAGCGTGTTGACGATCGTGGTATTCAGGTAGGTGACAAAATCATCGAGATAGTCACCCGGCGAGACGCCGAGCAGCAAGCGACCTAACTGTTCCGCAACCAGACGGCGCATACTGGCATGAACCGCGATGCGTGAGCCGGGTTGCCAGTCCTGTGTGCTTGCAAGAGTAATATCTACCATTTGCGGGATCTGGTCCAGGAGACGGGCGCGAGACCACTGGCGACTGCTCTGCGCTCGCCGCTTGCGGTTGGCTTCGCCATCTCGTGCTTCGGTCATTCCCCCTTTGGGCTGCTGGCTGATCATGGTATCGAACTGTTCCCACTGCTCTCCGGTAGTAAAAAACTCATCCTCATGGCGAGCCATGAAGACGTTGATTTCTGGACCCGCCAGGATGAGGCGTGGTTCCTGCCCGGGTTGGGGAAGGCGGAAGACTGGTCCGTAGGTGCGGTAGAGCAAGACATACGGTTGCTCTTCCTGCATCACATTTGAAAGGTCCACGAGCGGTGGCAGGGGTGCGGCACTTGCACCGGGTTTCCACAAAAGCGCCTGTTGTTCGGTCATCGGTTTCCTTTCCTGTCGAATGACACTCCTCATGGGAGATCTTCTCACGTCATGACTGGTTCGCTTGTAGCTCTTCCAGCCAGGTGGCAATCCACTGATATTCGTGGCGAACGCGCTGAAGGTGAAAGTCCAGGACACGTTGAGCGTTGGACAGCGAGAGGCCCGTGCCGGAGGCACACTCTCCCTCAGTAGCCATCTCTTGCAAGTGCTGGAGATAGTCCAGGCACCCTTGGAGATAGGCCAGGCGCTTGCTGAGGATCTCTTGCCGCTCCGGGGAGTCGAGGAACTCGAAGAACGCGACGCGCGTAAAAAACTCGGCCTCATTGGCGGCTTGCTCAGGCGGAAAATCACACAGCAAGGTGTGCAGCAACGCGATACCGCGCTCGGTCAGCTGGTAGAGGTGGCGATTGGGTTTGCCTTCCTGCTGCACCACCTCCCGTACGACCGCCCCCATCTCTTCAAAGCGCTTGAGGGTCGGGTACAGGATCGTATTATTGAGGGCGACCGTCCCGCCAAACACCTGCTCGATACTTTTTTTGATCTCGTAGCCGTGCTGCGGCCGTTGGCGCAGCATAGCCAGGATTACAATCTCAGCGTACATATGTTATAGCTTCCTATGTTATTCAAACCTATGATAAGGATACCATAAGAGAGAAATTGGTGTCAAGTGCTATGTGATTTTGGCTTTTATGACGTGATATCCTGGCGATGGTTGGGAACCAGGGCGCCGCATTATCCATGCTGGGCAGCCATGATCTCTTGGCTTGACTGTAGAGCCGGAAACCGAGCAAAGGGATGCTTGATACCTATTGATAGTACTCTTTGCAAAAAGGTTCGTTCCAGCTCACAGAACTGGGTAATATTCCTGGTGCGAGGCGCTTCGCATTTTCGCACAGAGGCACCGGATCGTCTCCAGCTCGTGAGTTCTGCTCATGTGCAGAACCGTTTCCGTTCATCTCCCTATGGTAAAGAATGGAAAGGGAGTATCCTTGCAAGAAGAATGCATGTGATGAAAATGGAGAAGCTATGGACGAAATGCGACTCATCTGGGACTGGATTGAAACATGGGTGAGGAAGAACGCACCCGAAGCCATGAAGAATTGGCACCAGGGAGCGAGCGCACAGGAAATTCAACAGGTTGAGGGTACGCTGGGCATCACCTTTCCTGAAGATGTGAAAACCTCCTGGATGATTCATGACGGAACACGCTTAGCTTTTGCTGATAGCTGGCGCTTTCTCAGGATGCAACAAATCATGGAGGAACATCAGCAGAACAAAACATGGCCCTGCTGGCCTGCTACATGGGTAGCTTTCGCATCGAATGATTGTGGTGATTACCTCTGTATTGTTATTGACCCTACTCAGGATGAACAAAGTGGTCAAGTTATGCATTGTATGCATGATGCTGAAAACAGTCCCGTGGCCTCAGCCTTTCATGTGCTCATGTCCTACTTTGTCAATGATTTGCTCGACGGCGAATATTGGGTGAACCCCTCTGGCGAATTTGAAAGTGATGACTATCTCTTTCTCCACTAGCTCAGTCGCATCAACGAAGAAACTCTAGACACGAAGCGGTCAATGTTTTATATCTAGGAGGGTGCTTTTCGCTTTCGTTCTCTTCCAGTCCTTTGAGAGCTCTCAGGAAACCAATGCAAACCCTTCCATTTGTGATGGAGTAGGTCCATGCCACCGGAAGAATTGTACAGATTCGGCTCATGGATAGGAGTTCCTGACTGTCGGATGAACGCATCGCCGGATACATTTTTGGTGATGCAAACCTCCTACTCACAACCATCCCTTTTGTTCGGCCAGGTGAGCCGCTTCCATGCGGTTCTGCGCGCCCAGTTTCTGCATGGCCGTGGAAAGATGATTGCGCACGGTCCCCTCTGAGAGGACCAGTTGTGCTGCAATCTCTGCCAGACTGGCCCCGAAGAGGGACGCCGAGAGCACATCGCGCTCGCGGGGGGTGAGCGGATTGCTTCCCTCCGAGAGTGCGGCGAGGGCCAGGTCAGGGTCGACCACCCGCTCGCCTGCCATCACGCGCCGCAGGGCGACGGCGAGTTCTGCGGCGGGAGCATCCTTGAGCAGAAACCCCACGGCACCGCTCTCCATGGCCCGGCGCAAATAGCCGCTGCGGCCAAAGGTGGTCAGGATCACGCATCGGCAGGTCAGAAGCGCCTTGCGTAACGCTTGTGCGGTCGCGAGTCCATCGCCACCCGGCATTTCAATATCGAGCAGCGCTATATCCGGCTGAGTCGCCAGCGCGGCTGTCACGACCTCATCGCCTCGCGCCACTTCTGCCACCACCTCGATATCCGGCTCCCGCGAGAGCAGTGCCGAGAGCGCACCGCGTACCATCGCCTGGTCTTCCGCTAACAGGACTCGGATCATGCTCGTTCCTCCTGCATGGCCAGGAACTCCCTCCCTCGCTCGACGGGCAGCTCCACACGGACGCGAAAGTATTCTTTGCCCTGCACGGTGAGCGGGCCTGCTTCGAACCACCCCCCCAATGCGCTCACCCGCTCTCGCAGGCCGGCCAGTCCCAGACCGGGACGAGCCCTGCTTTCTCCTGATTCACGTCGGTCTCCATCGCTCAGCACCTCGGCACAGACCTGCCCGTTCTGGTGGATCACGCGAATGCGACACTGCCGCGCTCGGCTGTGCCGGATCACGTTGGTCACCCCTTCGCGTACCGTCCAGGCGAGCGCCGCGTCTATGGCCTGGGGGAGCACCTCCTGGATGGAGTCGATCTCTCCCTCAATCCCCGCAGCGGAGAGGAGTTGCCGCGCTCCCTCCAGTTCGCTGCTGAGATTCGGCTGCCGATAGCCAGCCACCGCCTCACGCACCTCACGCAGGGTTTGCCGCGCCACGCGCTCAATCTCGGAGAGTTCTTGCGCGCAGCGGTCGGGGTCCTCCGTGACCACCTGCCGCGCCAGTTCGCTCTTGAGGGTGATCGTGGAGAGGGTCTGCCCCAGCAGATCATGCAGGTCCCGCGAGAGGCGCTCGCGCTCCTCGATCACCGCCAGGCGAACCAGCTCGCGCCTCGCTGCGTGCAATTCCCGAATGGCGCTTCCCAGACGGGCGACGCCGATCATGTCCAGGCCGAGTCCGCGCACCAGCAGCATCAGCGCGATGAGCCACCATAGATCCACCCCTGCCAAACCCCCGTGGAGCTTCAGCATCAAGAAGAGCGGGAAGAGGGTAAAGAGCACTATCGTTGCAAAGGCGCTGCGTAGAGGCAGGAGAAGTCCGGCGACGGCGCTCGTCCCGATCAGGAGCCACAGCCAGGCAGGATCATCCGTAACGCTCAACACGAGCACCAGCACGGAAAGCGCGACAAAGAGGAGGAATGAGAGGCGAGACTGCGCCCGCAGGCGTGCTCCCTGGCTGGCCGGGTGTGGCCACATGAGCCAGGTATAGCCGACTGCGAACCCGACTAAGGCCACTCCTCCCAAGGCGAGATGCCACACGGGGAGGGGATGACGCACGAGTGAAGCCAGCGGGAAAATCAGGCAGACGAGCCAGGCATGCTGGTAGAGCCGCCAGAGCTGGAAGCCGATGCCACTGGAAGCAATCCCCTCTTCTGTCGGCTGCGTGCCACCTGGGGAGACGGCTCTCGATGCCATTGCTCGTGTCCTTTGGTCCTGGCTAATCTGCATGCCGGTGCCTCCTTTTTGCTGTCGGCAAAACGAACGGTTCTCACGACCTCATTGTAGCACCACCCTGTCACAGCAGCCTTCTCTCTCAATCGTTGGGCTCGATCACGACCGCCCCGGTCGCGCCGTCAACCGTCACGCGGCTGCCGGTCGCTATCCGCTCAGTTGCGCCCTCCACGCCCACCACTGCGGGAATACCGTACTCACGGGCCACAATCGCGCCGTGCGCCATCGCTCCACCCACTTCCATCACCAGTCCCGATGCCTTGAGAAACAGAGGGGTCCAACCCGGATCGGTCGAGGGCGCGACCAGGATCTCGCCCGGCGAGAGACGCGCATCATGAGGATCACGGATCACGCGCGCGATCGCCGTCACCCGTCCTGCAGACGCAGGGGTGCCCTGCAGTGTCCCCGCTGCCTGGATAGCGCCCTGGCCTTTCTGCGTCTCTCTGAGCGGTTCGGTGCCATCCGAGAGCAGGACGAGGGGCACATGACGGCGCCCGAGTTCCCGCGCGAAGGCGACTCGCCGCTCGCTCACACGCTCCCGCAGGTCCGCTCCGGAAAGCAGCGCGTCTGCCTCGGAAAGCGTGAGGAAGAAGAGATCTCCGGCCTCGTTCAGCCTCCCGGCCTGGGCTGCTGCCTCTCCGACCGTCCAGAGGAGGGCGCGTGCCTGAGCCAGAACCAGTCCGACGACAAAGCGCGTCATCTCGCGAAAGCCGGAGAGGGCGTGGGCGCGTTCGAGGCAGAAGCGCACCAGCCGCCCGCGCAGCCAGTGCTTGTGCCTGGCGCGCTGGGTAAGCGTGGCGATCATCGCCTCTGCCTGATGCCCGGCGCGTTGGAGTTGGAGGTCCGGCGTGGCTGTGCGCTCCTCCATGTCCAGGTAGCTGGCAAGGAGCGCAAGCACGTAGCTGGGGTCCTCCGACCAGCGCGGCACCCCCAGGTCGAGTTCCGAGACACTCTGGTGGCCGTACTCCTCGAGGAAGCGCGCCAGGCCCTGGTGTAGGGGAGCGGGCAGCTGCCCTTGCCGATAGTTCTGAGCCAGCTGCTCGGCTGGCGTCTGCCGCAGCAGGTGCAGGCTCTGCGCATCTGTCTGGATATCCTGGGAAAGCCGCCAGAGCGCCAGGTTCATCTGGGTGGTGGGATTGGTCGGTGAGCCGCCCAGGACGACCTGGCACTCACTCTCGGAGGCGAGTTCACCCAGCAGCAGCCGCGCCAGCGCAAAGCTCTGCATGCCTGCGAGCATCACCGGCGAGACGCGAAAGGCCAGGCGCAAGCATCGTAGCAGGAGGCGCTCCGCCTCGGCAAGATGGGCGGCGGCAGCACCGCGCGCGTCGACCTGGGAGGCCTTGCGGAGCTGTTTCACGAAGCGCTGCACTCGCCGACTTGCCGCCTGCGGCGCGAGGAATGCCTGCACGAGATACCAGGGCAAGTTGGTGCGTGCGAGCAGGAGCACGAGCGCACGCCCAAACGTGCGGCGAGACGTTGTGCGGAGCGAGAGCCGAGGGTCAGTCGCCAGTTGCTCGAAGCTGGCGGCCGCGTGGACCTCCGCCTCGCGCATGGCTTCGATGAGGAAGCGACGCCCAAAGGGGCTGCGTAACGCGGCGGTGACCTCGAAGAACGGACGACCGGCAGCCTCCATGATGAAGCGGGGACCGGCGAGCGGATCGCACGGCGGGGAGCCAATCAGTGCCAAAAACCCGGAGGCGAGCAGCCGGAGCGCGGCAAGTCCCATGGGTGTAAAAGGCCGATAGGTACCTTGTTGGACGCCGAAAGCCAGGTACACGCGCAGGTCCTCATCCGTGGGCGGGGCCTCAGCCGGCAGGGGAAACAGCGTCGTAATCGGTCGTGCCTGGAGCAAGAAGACTTGGCCGGAGGCATCGATGGCCCATTCGATATCCTGAGGGGTTCCATACAGTGCTTCCACGCGCGCCCCGAGTGTCGCTACTGCTCGGATCTGCTCATCGGAGAGGCAGGCATGAGCGGAGGACGCATCCGCTTCGATCTGTTGGGTCCCACCTCCGGCTGCGGCCTGGATGAGGGCCTGCTTATCGCCCAGGCGGCGCTCGACGATCTCGCCCGTGCTGGTCTGTACCACAAAATGATCAGGATTGGTTGCGCCGGAGACGACAGCCTCACCCAGGCCGGGGTTGGCGTCGATCATGGCTTCTCGCCGCTTCCCAGTGAGGGGATTGGCCGTGAAGAGGACGCCCGCCACCTCTGCTTCCACCATGCGTTGCACCACAACGGCGAGACGCACATCCCGAGGAGCAATCCCCAGGCTTCTCCGGTACTGCGTGGCGCGATCCGTCCACAGCGAGGCAAAACACCGTTGGACAGCAGCGAGTACTGCTTCGCTACCGGTCACATTGAGCAAGGTCTCCTGCTGCCCGGCAAAGGAAGCGTCCGGCAGGTCCTCGGCGGTCGCAGAGGAACGGACAGAGACCGGCACAGGCTCTCCGGCAGAGAGGGATTGGTAGGCACTTGTGATAGCTTCGATGACCTCTGGCGGCAGCGCTGTCTGCATCAAGGCGGTGCGGATGGCGATGGCCAGTTCTATCTGGCGCTCGCTGTCCGAGCGTTCGACAGCCTCCAATCTTGCAAGATAGGGGTCGAGCCCGGCGCGAGCTGACAGGCGTGCATAGGCAGTGGTGGTCACACAGAAGCCTGGCGGCACAACGAAACCCGCCCGGAGCAGTTCACCCAGGTTGGCGGCCTTGCCCCCGGCAAGCGGGAGCGACGTTCGGTCAAGCGACTCGAGAGGGACAACGAGAGCGGTATCACCTGACACGCTCTCACGCTCGTGCGGTTGCCCGTGATCTGAAAGATTCATGCCGTTTCCTCCTCGAGAGAGGCAGCCGACCCTCTCTCGTCCTTGTCTACAACTGGGAACGAGACAACGATGGTGCGACTCCTGCCCTATGCATCGGTCTCTGCTCTCCCCTCGACTTGCTCATCCTCTGCTTCCCGTGGCTTGGGCCTCGGCTTTGCTCGCCACCGTATCGCATCGGGTCTGACCGTTTTCGGGGCAAAGCGGGAGAGAGATACCACCAGGAACGGGAGCGCGATGGCCGTGGGAAGCACCCAAAACGTGAGCGTCGGAAGCTCCTTCAGCCCTGGGATCAGGTGGGCATTATCCACGTAGAAGGCTGTCCACAGGACCGTGTAGGACCCGATCATGCCGACGATGTGAGCCACCACCCATTGCTTCCCAACCAGGCGCCGAACCCGTGGTTCCTGCCGAAAGCGCCGTGCGACATACCCGCCGAGAGTCAATGCATAGCCGAGCGTGGCCAGCACGAAGAGGTAGGCGTCGGCTGGCCAGCGCTGGACAGACAGCAGAATCGCGGTGAGAAACACCACGGTGTAGGCCCACAGATAGCGTGTTCCCCAGTGATGATGACGCCCGCGGCGCTTGGGCGCACGGAAAGCCAGCACCCCGGTCACGCCCGTCGTGAGCCCCGCCAGCGCATGCACCACAAGCGGCAGGAAGAAGGAGAGAGGAAAGCCATCGATCATTGGGGTGCCCTTTCAGACCGCCGTTTCCCCTGTCACGGGGCGGTTGGGAAACCAGGCACCGCGCTCAGGTCGGTCTGTTCAATACTCATCAACCAAAGGGACCCATTCCTCTGGCGCATCTGCTTGTACTGGAAAGTATAGCGGGGGAACAGACAATGCGGAAGTGCAATTCCTCGGGATTCGGGCATGACAAATGTCATGGGTGCCTACCACCTCTTGCATTCTTCTGCACTCCCTGGTATATTTGTATCAAAGTAAATTGATGCAAATTGATTTGTTAGATGTGAGGAAGGTATGGAACACACGCTAATTCAGCCGCCAGAGGTCTTGAAGCTGGCGGGACACGCTGTGCGCTGGAATGTGCTCACCTCGCTTGCCCGCTCAGACTACCGTGTGCAGGACCTGGTTGAGCAGCTCTCACTCCCCCAGAATCTGGTTTCGTATCACCTGCGGCAACTACGTGAAGGACAGCTGGTGACGGAACGCCGCAGCGCTGCCGACGAGCGTGCAGTCTTCTACCGCCTGGACCTGGAGCGCTTCCAGGCGCTCTACCTGGCGGCGGGAGAGATGCTGCATCCGGCGGTAACGGCTGAGGTGACCGCACCACTCGCGCAAGAAGACCTGCGGAGTACCCAGGTGCCCCTGCGCGTGCTCTTTCTCTGCACAGAGAACAGTGCGCGCTCGCAAATGGCCGAGGCCTTGCTACGCCACCTTAGCCACGGCACGGTGCAGGCCTTCAGTGCCGGAAGTCGGCCAGCAGAGGAGCTGCATCCCCTGGCCCGGCGCTGCATGGAACGCCTGGGCATCGATATGAGCCGTGCGGTTCCCAAGCACTTTGAGGTCTTCCAGGGACAGCATTTCGATGCGATTATCACGGTCTGCGACCGGGTGCTGGAGATGTGCCCCACCTTCCCTGACGACCCGCAGCGCATTCACTGGAGTTTCCTCGACCCGGCAACGGTGCAGGGGTCAGAGGCCGAGCAGCTTCGAGCCTTTGAGCAGACCTCATTGCAATTAACGACACGTATCCGCTTTTTGTTGACCCTCCTCGAGCGAAAGCACAGCTCCCGTGAGCCGTGAAAGCAGGCTCGCACACGGCGGCAGAAGGAGTATCGCCATGACAGAGGCAACCGCATCCGGTCCTTTCCGCGTCTTGTTTCTCTGCACGCACAACTCGTCGCGCTCCCAAATGGCTGAGGGACTGCTGCGAGCGCGTGGCGGGCCGCGCTACCAGGTATTCAGTGCCGGGACCCATCCGCGCGTCGTGCATCCGCTGGCGGTGAAAGCCATGGCAGAGCTGGGCATCGACATCAGCGAGCGTGCCGGCCACAGAGCGAAGGGCATCGAGGAGTTTGTCGGCGAGCCGCCCATGGACCTGGTGGTGGCGGTCTGCGACGAGGCCGCCGAGGAGTGTCCCTACTTCCCACGTGCCCGGCGCCAGGAGCACTGGGGGTTTCCCGACCCGAGTCGTGCCACCGGCTCCGAGCAAGAGCAAATGGTTGTCTTCCGAGAGGTGCGCGACGCCATTGCCACCCGCATCGACGCGTTTCTGCGCAGCGACAGAGAGAGGACTCAAACATGACCAGGCTCCTGATTCTCGGGGGGAGTGACGCGGGCACCAGCGCCGCCCAGCGGGCAAGAGAGGCGGATGCTGCGGCTGAGGTGAGCATCGTCTTGGCCGATCGCTTCCCCAACTATAGCATCTGCGGCCTGCCCTTCTATCTCAGCGGCGAAACGCCCGATTGGCACGCTCTCGCCCACCGGACGGCGGAAGACATTACCCGCGAGGGGATTCACCTGCTCCTTGAGCATACGGCCCTATCTATCAACCCGGCCAACCACCTGGTCAGGGTCGTCGACAGGAGTGGGCAGGCGCGCGAACTCGCGTATGATCGACTGGTCGTTGCCACCGGTGCGGTGCCCGTGCGTCCTCCCATTGCCGGTCTTGACCTCCCGGGGGTGTATCTCTTGCGGTCGATGGAGGGCAGTTTCGCCGTCCATACGTACCTGGAGACCCATGCGCCCCGCTCAGCCGTGATTGTGGGCGGCGGCTACCTCGGCACGGAGATGGCTGACGCTTTTGTCCACCGGGAGATCTCCGTCACCCTGGTTGAGCATGGTGCCTGGGTGCTCAAGACCGTCGATGAAAGCCTTGGTGGGCTCGTCAGTGCCGAACTGCGGCGCCACGGGGTCGAGCTGGCCACTGGCGTCGCAATCGAGCGCCTCGCACAGGTCGGATCGCAACTGCTCGTTATGGGATCGGAGGGGTTTTCCGCGACCGCCGACCTGGTGCTGGTGGCGGTGAGCGTCCAACCGCAGACCGAACTGGCGCAGGCAGCCGGCATTGCTCTTGGGGAGCGCCAGGCCATCCGCGTCACCCGCGCCATGGAAACCAATGTGCCCGGCATTTTTGCCGCGGGCGATTGCGTCGAGACATGGCATCGCCTGCTCCAGGCTCCGACCTATCTTCCTCTGGGTACCACGGCCCATAAGCAGGGGCGCATCGCCGGCGAGAACGCTGTGGGTGGCCACCGGGAGTTCTCAGGAACGCTCGGCACCCAGGTGGTCAAAGTGTTTGACCTGGTGGTGGCCCGCACGGGCCTGCGCGACGCCGAAGCAAAGCGAGCAGGGTTCGACCCGCTCACGGTCGAATCCACGAGCTGGGATCACAAAGTCTACTACCCGGGTGCAAACGCTCTGTACATACGTGTCACCGGAGATCGCAAGACGGGTCGCCCCTTAGGGGCGCAAATCGTCGGGCATTGGCGTGGGGAAGTCGCCAAACGGATTGATGTCTTTGCCACCGCCCTGTTTCTGGGCATGCGCGTCGACGATCTGAACGACCTCGACCTCAGCTACACCCCTCCGGTGAGCAGCCCCTGCGACCCGGTGCAGATGAGTGCTCAGGCCTGGGTCGCCCACCAGCAACGCTCCCAGCATCCTTAAGGGCTGGATGAACCTGCCTGGATAGGCTGCGCGACGATGACTGTCGAACATCACTCAGTCCTCTGTAGGAGCCAGTTGAAACGCCCCTGTCCCATTTCATTCGTTGCTATTGACAACGAAATAGCTTTCGTGTATCATTCCTCCTGATATTGTTGCTACTAGCAACGAATTGGAGAGGAACAGGAAATGGAACACGACGCGTCAACGGGCGCACTCCTGCGGGAAGTCGCTCGCTTACATACCCATCTGCAACGAACAAATGTGGCCTGCTGCGCTGGTACAACGGTGACGCAGTGGACCGTGCTCACCGAACTCGGGCGCAGTGGACCGGTCCCCCTGGCAGAACTCAGCCGGCGCATCGGCTTCGACAAGAGCTGGACGAGCCGAGCCGTCGAGCACCTGGTGCAGGACGGTCTGGTCGAAAAAGTGCCGAGTCCCACCGATCACCGCATGGTGCGTCTCTCCCTGTCGGATGTGGGAGAGCAGCGCGTGCGAGACCTCAATGGCACACTCAACGGTTTGTCCGAGCGCGTGATGGAGCGCATCCCAGCGTCTGAGCATGAGGGAGTCCAGAAGGCCCTCTCGTTGTTGCTCGTGGCATTGCAAGCGGAAGTGGAACAGCCTTCGTTGCCAGCAGATGTGTCTTCTGGCCCGACGGAGGACCATGAGGGAGGAGCTGCCAGATGCACCTGCGACTAGCAACTATGGACGACGCGGCAGCCATCGCGACCATCTATAACCAGGGTATCCAGGACCGCGTGGCCACTTTTGAGACCCGCCTGCGTACGCCAGAAGAGATCGAGCAGTGGTTCGACGGCGTCCACCCGATCGTCGTCCTCGAAGCCGACGAGCAGCAGGTCATCGCCTTTGCCTCCACCAGCCTCTACCGCCCCCGTTCTTGCTACGCGGGCATCGCCGAGTTCTCGGTCTACGTCGAACGCGCCTATCGTGGACGTGGCGCGGGTCGCCTGGCATTAGAGGGGCTCCTAGAGGAAGCGGAGAAAGCAGGCTTCTGGAAGTTGGTGTTACGAGTATTCGTGGAGAATACCGCCAGTCGCGCGCTGCTCCGACGGCTGGGTTTCTGTGAGGTGGGGGTGTACGAAAAACACGCGCAGATGGATGGGGTGTGGCGCGATGTAGTCATTGTCGAGCGGCTCTTGCCAGTTCAAGTCGGCTCAGGATGAGGCAGTTGTCCCATCCGACCTGTGTGTTCCTCCTTCACGGCGTACCGTTGCGTCCTTTTGGGCAGACATCCCGTCTCTAGGTGTAGCGAACGACAGAATGCGACTTTAGGATGGCTGATCGCAGGGCATCGGTCGCTCCACGAGCAACGAACATCATTTTGAGAACTGATTGTATGAAAGCGAGTATCCTATGGAAACCAACCCATTCCCAGTCGCCATCATCGGCGCAGGCCCCATCGGGCTTGCCGCTGCGGCGCACCTGTTGGGGAGAGGCGAGACGCCTCTGGTGTTTGAAGCCGGTCCCTCGGCGGGGGCTGCCGTGCTCCAGTGGGGGCACGTGCGCCTGTTCTCGCCCTGGCGCGAGCTGATCGACCGTGAAGCTGCCGCGCTCTTAGAGGCAGATGACTGGCAGGCCCCCGATCCCGAAGCCTACCCGACCGGTCGAGAACTGGTCGAGGGCTACCTCACCCCGCTGGCAAACCACCCTCGGGTGCAGCCGCACCTGCACCTCCAGACGCGCGTCGTTGCAGTAACCCGGCAGGACGTCGACAAGATGAAGACGCCTGGCCGAGAAGGAGCGCCGTTTGTCCTGCGTCTCCTGTCCGCGAGCGGCGAGGAGCAAGACGTGCTGGCCCAGGCTGTAATCGACGCCTCCGGCACCTACGGGACGCCCAATCCGCTTGGGGCAAACGGCATCCCCGCGCTGGGCGAGCGGGCGATGGGCGAGCACATCTTCTACGGCATCCCCGATATCCTGGGGAGGCAGCGCGAGCGCTACGCCGGTCGCCGCGTGCTGGTCGTGGGCAGTGGACATTCGGCCTTCAATGCATTGCTTGAGCTGGCAAAGCTCGCGCAGGAGTATCCTATGACGCGCCTGCTCTGGGCCATTCGCCGGGCTGACATCCAGCAGCTGTTCGGTGGTGGTGAGCGGGACGCCCTTCCCGCGCGTGGTGAGCTTGGCCGTCGCATTCAAGCGCTGGTTGAAGGGGAGCAGGTGCGTCTGGTCACTGGTGTCCACATCCAGGAACTCTACCAAGCTGGAGAGGGGATTCTCATCGCAGGAGAAGAGGAACGCCTAGGCCCGGTCGACGAGATCATCGCGACCACCGGCTTCCGGCCGGATCTCTCCCTTGCGCGTGAGTTGCGCCTGGGGCTCGATGCGAGCCTGGAGAGCCCGGCGGCGCTGGCTCCGCTCATCGACCCGAATGTGCATAGCTGCGGCACCGTCCCACCGCACGGCGTGGAGGAACTCTCCCATCCGGAAGAGCACTTCTACATTGTGGGGATGAAGAGCTATGGCCGCGCGCCGACCTTCCTCACCCTCACCGGCTACGAGCAGGTGCGCTCGATTGTCGCCGCGCTCACCGGCGATTGGGCAGCCGCCCAAAGGCGCGAACTGGTGCTGCCGGAGACGGGCGTCTGCTCGACGGACAGGGGCGGCTCGTGTGCTGTGCCTGCGACGCTAAGCATCGTCGGACAGGATGAGCGGACCTCTGCATCGACAAGCTGTTGCACACTTCCAGCCGGGCAATTGCTGACCGTTGGTGCCGCTCCAAAGCGCGAAGCGAGCTGTTGTGCCTAGCCGCCATCTCCCCAGGCGCGTGCGCCTGCTCCCGCCTCGCGCCGGGTATGGATTAGACGCGGGCGGGCATTCGCGAAAGACGCCCTATTATGGCTGGACACTGATGGTGGTGCTGGGGATCACGACCATCATCTCCTACGGCACGACCCAGTACCTCTTCGGGGTGCTGGTCGTCCCGCTCGATGCCACCTTCCACTGGGGGCGGGCGAGTATATCCCTCGCCTACGCCCTGGGGCTTGTCCTTGCGGGGCTGCTTGGCTTACCCATCGGCGCACTCGTCGACCGGCGGGGCGCGCGCCTGCTCATGAGCGTCGGCTCGGCCCTGGCAGCCATCGCCCTGTTCGGACTCACGCGCATGGATGCCCTGTGGCAGTTCTACCTGCTCTGGTCGGGTGGGCTGGGCCTGGCGATGGCCCTCACGCTCTACCCGGTCACCTTCACCGTGGTGGCGAACTGGTTCGTGCGCAAACGCGGCACGGCGCTCGCGGTCCTGACCCTGGTGGGAGGGCTCTCTTCGCCTCTCTGTATTCCCCTGGCCGGGATACTCGTAGCCCACATGGGCTGGCGCGCTACCCTGGTCGTGCTGGGGCTGGCTCAGCTCTTTATCGCGCTGCCGCTGCACGCGCTCCTGCTGAGGCGACATCCGGAGGATCTGGGCCTCTCCCCCGATGGGGAACCTGCTCAGCTAATACAGGCGCGCACGCCGTTGCCAGGAGCAACGCTCTCTCAGGCGCTCGGTACCCCGGTCTTCTGGATGCTCACGGTCTCGCTTGCGCTGGTGATGCTGGGAAGCACTATCGTGTTCGTCCACCAGGTCGCCTTCATGATCAGTCGCGGCACCGATGCCGTCCTGGCGGCGACGCTCTCCGGCATGCTTGGGCTTGCCAGCCTGCCCGGCCGCTATGTCTTCAACATGCTGAGTTCTCGCATCAGCCCCCAGAAGCTGCTGACGCTGAGCGTGGTGGCGCAGGCCATAGGCATCGTCGTGCTCGTGCAGGCTTCTTCTCCCGTCTGGCTTCTTCTCTACGTGGTGATCTACGGCTCCGCCTATGGGGCCTTCTCGCCCCTGCGTGCCTCAGTGATGGCCGACCACTTCGGACGCCGGGCGTACGGCACGATCACCGCGGTGCAGGGTATCCCCGTGGCGGTGTGCGCGGGACTCGGACCGCTGGCCGCAGGCTGGCTCTACGATGGGCTGCACCACTATGAGGCAGCGTTCTGGTTATGCGCTGGCGCCTTCCTGCTGGCCGCCATGGGTATCGGATTGACGCTGCGACCCAGAGAGCAGCGTGCTGGCTCTGCGCCGGCGCAAGCGGTGATGGGAGAAGACGTGGTTGGAGGAACAAGGTGAAAGAGACAAGCGCTGCATCTTTTTGGCGAAAACGCCGTCTCTCTGAGAGAAAGCATTCACAGGAGAGGAGGACATACGACGATGCCACCTGACCTATTCTTGCTTCTGCATCAACAGCGCCACCAGGAGATGGTGCGGCAGGCTGAGCAAGCCCGCCTCGTGCGGGTCAGCGGACGTCAGCCTTCCAGCTCCGAACGCGTCTTCCAGCACCTGCTCTGGTGGGTCGGGAGCGCGCTGCTTACCTGGGCCTGCGCTCTGCGACAGGCCGGACGAACCACGCAAGCAGCCGAGAAAGGGTGCAGCCTATGTCTACCATGACGACCGAACGCGTCTGGGAGGAGTTTCATACACCCCTCCAGCAGTTCATTCGGCGACGTATCGCCGATGAGGCCACCGCCGAGGATGTGCTGCAGGACGTGTTTCTCAAAATCCACCAGCACGTGGACACGCTCAAAGACGTGAGGAAGCTGGAGGGGTGGATCTACCAGATCACGCGCAACGCCATCATCGATGCCTACCGCAGTAGCAGGCCGACCTCCACGCTCGAGGCGGCTGAGGTGTTCGACCTGCCCCAAGTACTGCCCGACGACGACGTTGTGAGCGAACTGCTGCCTTGCGTGCGAGCGATGGTGAGGAGCCTGCCAGAACTGGACCGGCAGGCGCTGGTACTCACCGAATATCAGGGACTCACGCAAAAGGAGTTGGCCGAGCGGCTGGGGTTGTCCTTTTCGGGCGCGAAATCGCGCGTGCAGCGAGCGCGGGAGAAACTCAAACAGCAGTTGCTGGAGTGCTGCCACTTTGAGTTGGACAGGAGAGGCCACGTTCTCGACTATCAACCGCGGTGCCACTGTTGCGAAACGGCGGCATGCTGTGCTGACGAACTCCTGATACCAACGAGCAGGAGAACTACTATGCTCCCCTCACCAGCTACCAAGTAACTGATGAGATTAACTATATGTCTGGTAATCCCTCCTGCGGAGCGATTCACATGACATCAGATTCCCCATAGGGTATAGGAGGAACCGGAAGGCGGAATGGAAATGTCGCCCCAACGGGCTGGCGAGAGGGGAGAGGAGCCTTCTCCCCTTTTGTTGCTCTCCTCTACACCAGTTCTCCTCCTGGCGATAGTCAAGAGAGGTGTGAACGAAAGCTATCATACTCAACAAGCAACGAGGTGTCAGACAAGCAGTGATCTGGTGTCAGACACCAGAACCGTTCCTTGCGATCTTGTCAGACACTGGCAATGCAGGGGGACACTGATGGGCTCTGCGGAGGATCTTGCATGGCAAGGCCTTTGTTGATCTCGATCGTTGTGAACCTGTGCGAGCGAGAGGCTTCTGATTGAGCCGAATCTACCTTGCCTCTCATCCCCTGATCCGACATGGTCAGCAGCCGGAGCATGCCAGGTTTCCTCTCTGCTCCCCTTGACGAGCTCGGGCAATGCTCGTACACTATGCGTATAAGAGGAGCAAGAGATGAGAACGCAGTCTGTCGATACCCATCCCGATGCCGAGCGGATCATGATTGAGCTGATCCGCAGTTCTCCTGTGAGCAAACGGTTCAGACTCGTGCAATCCTTGACCCAAAGCGCATTCTGGGCAACCATCCATACCTGGCAAGAGCGCCACCGTGAGGCCAACGAGCAAGAAGCCGCCATGCATGTACTCTCCTGCTCCTATGGACACGGCCTCGCGAAGCTGGTGCAGGCGGCCCTTGAGAGGCTGGAGGGCTGGCACCTGCAGCCGATCGACCTGCTCGCAGTCATGCTTCCTGCTCGGCGTGTCCTCGAAGACCTGCGCATGCCATATTACCTGGGAGGCTCGATTGCCAGTTCGCTTCATGGCATGCAGCAGCTGGCGCAGGATATCGACCTGGTCGTCGACCTGGACGACCAGGCGCTTCCTTTGTTGTTCGCCGCACTTCGGCAGCACTACCTCTTCAATGAAGGTGAGGCTCGAAAGGCCGTGCGAGCACGCACCTCGTTTCCCTTGATCCATCTGGACTCGCTGATGAAGGTCGATATCGTTCTCCCGAAACCGGAGGCGTTCGATACCTTCATGCGCCAACTCATCAAATGCTCTACGCTTGATGAGCGCTATCCTCCCATCCCGCTTGCCTCGGCCACCGAAATGCTCCTGTTCAAGGTGCAGCGCTACCAGCGAGACGAGCAAGCACGGACCGATGGCATGCAGGACGATGCCGAGTGGAACGACATGCTGGGGATGCTCAAAGTGCAAGGTCCAGATCTCGATCTGGCTCTTCTTGAGGAGTGGGCTGGCGCTCTCGGCATGACAGGCATCTGGCAACGAGCGCTGGTGGATGCCGGGCTGCGAGATGCCTGAGCACACGAATCAGCAGCGGGCAGGGAGGGAAAAGTGGTAGCAACATCCCAGTGCTCTAACTGGTGATGGCAAGGGCGGCGAGGAATGCGGTACAGAAAGGAACAGGCCACCGATGTCGCTGTATCATGATGTCATGGAGGCGCTCACTCCGCTCATCGAAGCGTTCGAGCGGCTTGGCATCACGTACTACATCGGCGGCTCGGTGTCCAGTTCACTCCACGGTCTGGCTCGACGCACCCAGGATGTGGATGTGATCGCCGATATCGCGCCTGGGCAGGTCCGCTCCCTCGTCCAAGTCCTCCAGAGTGACTACTACGTCGACGAGCAGGCGTGGCAAGACGCGGTTCGACGTGGCTTTCCCTACAATGTGCTCCACCTGAATACCATGCTGAAGGTGGACCTGATCCCGCTCAAACGGCGGGCCTTCACGAGAGAAGAAGCGCGTCGTGCTCAGGCGCACATCCTGGAAGCAGGAACACGCCCGGTGCGGGTCGCCTCGGCGGAAGACGCCATCCTGACCAAACTGGAATGGTTTGAGATGGGAGGACGCTCTTCTACGCGGCAGTGGCATGATATGCTCGGAATCATGAGGCAGCAGGGCGCAGCACTTGACGTTCCCTACCTGACGCGGTGGGCTGATGTGCTGGGAGTGCGTGACCTCCTCGAGCAGGCGCTCGTTGAAGCCGGTCTCAGACAGCCCTGACACTGCCCGCTCTCCTCCATCGAAGGTATCTCCGCCCCCTTGCTCTGGTGATCTTCCCATTGTCATGAGAAAGTTGTTCAGGACATTTCAGCGAGCATGGGGAAGGCGAGTGCTGAGTTCCTGGGTGGTTGACCATCTGCCTCTCTTGCCTTTCGAGAAGCTGGCGCGTATACTCTTTCCAGTGCATCTGATCCATGACCATCTGCCTCAAATTGCGGGCGACCATCTGCCGCAGATGAGCGTGGGTCACAGTGAAAATGTATGAACGCTCTCCCAGAGCCATTTCATAGCAGGCGAACGGTGATCCTGCGACCATCTGCCTTCCGAGTAGGCTGTCGCGGGTTCGAGTCCCGTCTCCCGCTCCACAGAAACAGCCGTCTCTTTGCCAGCGCTTCTCGTGCCAGGTGAGAACACCCAACCGGCGAGAAGGAAAGCAAGGAGGCGGTTTTGTTTTGGGTGAATGAACCTCTGAGGCCCATCTGCCTTTCAGGTTGAAGACGATACCCTCAAGCCGCTTCCTGAGCATCTGTAAGGAAGACCAAGTGGTGCAGAGTGACAAGATGCCAGAAAGGCAGGAGGTCTACCAGCAGGTGGGCGAACAGCTCACCTCCTCTTCTCGATTCTGGTGGTCGGTTGATACTGTTTCCCCACCTTTCTCGCGATGAAAGGCGTGGCGCTAGGTCTGAGGCGAGAGGTGCAAAAAACGCTGAAAGTGAAGACGAAGCGTCGCTAAGCGAAGCCGGCTTGGAAGA
>WNGD01003379.1_pt1 | contig 21392 bp, 9 predicted proteins | sample 5400671 | NCBI WGS metagenome assembly WNGD01 (sample SAMN13153369, study PRJNA577476) | soil metagenome | isolation source: 40 cm soil or saprolite under grassland replicate 2 | place: USA:California | collected 2016-06-15 | reverse complement strand
GGGTGGCAGTCAAACGACGCCAGACGGCGGAGAAATCGCAACCCCGGGCGCGCCAGTGCGCGTCGGCCGTTTGGGATAATTCCATCGATTCTTCTCCATAACGGCTGCCGCGGTGTGTCGCGCGGGCGGGCAGGTGGCGCGGGCGTACAGAACGTCGCAGCGCCTCGGCCGCTCGCTCGGGAGCCGGGTCGCGAAGGCCCGCTGACCCGGTGCCCGTGACGACGCTTCATCCGCGGGCCTGGGGACGCTAGCGAGCGGCGAAGGGGTCACCATGAGCGGGCCGCCAACGCGCACGCTGCTCGACCTGCTCGAGCCCGGCTGGCGCCGGCATCTCGCATCCGGGGAGCCGGCCGGGACACTCGACGTGGAACCCGAGATGCTGCACGCGGCGGCGAAGGCGCTGGGAGACCTTTCCCGGTCCGAGCCGCCGACAGTACTGAACCGCCGGTGGCCGGCCTGCGTCGTTGTCGCCGTGGCGCAGGTCACGGCCCACCACGACAAGAACGGGAAGGTTTGGCCGGCCTGGCACCGGGCGGCCGGATCGCGCGCGACCAAGCGCTCCACCGCTGACTGGGCGGAGGCGTTCCTCGGCTCGCTTGCGGCACTGGGTGTCCCGGCACCAGCGGGCGACCCGCGTGCGATGGTGCTCGCCCACGCCGCGGTGACCGCGCCGTCCCTGCCGGAGTTTCTGCGGCTGGCCGGCGCCGGAGCGCCGGAACAGGAACTTGCCGACCTCGATCCCGCGGTCGCCGCGCTGCTGCGGCTACGGGCAGGCGCCGGGTTCATCGAACGCTGCCGCGCGCTCATGGAGCTGCTCATCGGGAACGATGAACCCTCTGCCGGGGACCTGGCGGAACTGTCCCTGCCCCGCCGCATCATCGATGCGGCCCGGACGGTCACGGCCGCTCACCCGGCACCGCGCGGAGGGCCGCCGCTGCGGCTCGATCCGTTCGGACGGGGTGTACTGACCCGCGACGTGGACCCCGGCGCCGATCGTGGCCGCGACGATGCCGGATCCTGGACCGCAATGTCTCCGGACGAGGTTACCGATCCCGCGGATCCGCTCTTGGTGTTCGGCGCCGAGGGTGAGCCGATCGGGGGGATGCTGCCGCCCGAGGCCGTGTGGCTGATCTACCCGGGGGTCAGGGCGCTGCGCGCCGACGCCGCGCCGCGTGTCCTGGTGGAGAGCAGGCTGCCGCTCACCTGGACTGGCTGGCGGCTGGTCCAGCTGGACCTGTCCGGGATGGCCTGGCTGGAACTGGAGCCTGCGGGCGAGGATGCGCCGCGGCGGCACCCGGTCGGCGGCCAGTCGAAACCGCGGCTGGTGACGGGCGCTCCGATACCGGGGATCCACACGACGGACGGGCTTGCGGTCTTCGGGACGCTGCCGGCCGTGCGGCTGCCCGCCGGTGAGGTCCGGTGGCGGGTCGAGGTACGGCGGGCGGGCTCGGGCCGGGTCCTGGGGGCGGCCACGGCGAGCGGGGATCGCTGGGATCCGCAGCGCCTGTGGGATCGGGCACCCCGTCCGGTGCTCGGCGAGCTGGTGGTGACCGTGACCGCACTGGACACCGCGCCCGTCACCGGGCTGCGCCGTGTCGTGGCCGTGGCCGAGGGTCTGGACGTCGGCTACGCGCCCGCGCTGCGATTGACAGGCGAGGAGGGTCTGGAGGCGGCCGAGGCGGTGCTCTCGACCGCGCCAGGGATGACCGCCTCGCCCTGCGCGGCGACGATCCCGGCCGAGGTCACCGGGACAGAGGTGGCGTGTGTGGCGGGCCCGGTCGTGCTGCCGCTGCGGGTCACCCCGCCGCACTGCCGGATACGGATCGAGCCCGAACCAGGCAGTGGGGACGGCCCCACGGCCTGGCACAGCCTCGGGCCATTGCCGCTGGAGACGGCGGACCTCATCCGCGGCGGCGCGCTGCGCCTGGACCTGCCCGGAGCCGCCGGTGACCCGCCCGTCGACGTGGTCGCCGCGCGCGGGGTCGTGCAGGTACTGGAGCCTGCCAAGGGGGGCAGGTATCCGCTGCGGCGGATGCTGGACACGGTGCGCGCCCACGGTGGCGCGGAGCTGCGGATCACCGTCGGCACGCGGATCGCGGTTATCGCCCGGATCAGCGGTCCGGCGCCGGCCGCCGACCCGTGGCTGCCCGGCTGACTCGGCGTCCCGCGCATGCGCGCCGTGCGGCGCTGTAAGGTCCCAGAAGGCATTTTCTTCCGCCCGGGAGCGGCTTGCACCGTGGACGCGATCGCCACCAGCGCTCTGCTCAGCGCCACCTATCGGCGTTACCTGCGGTCGCTGCTGCCGGTCCGTGACCCGGCCCTCGCGACCGCGCTGGCCGGCTGCATCGCGACCAGCCCGCTGCTGACCAAGGGGCCGCTGCTGGAGGCGACGCCGCCCTACCGGACCGGGGCGAGCCTGCGTGACCTGATCGGCGAGGGCGTGCTGGATCCGGCGTTCGCCCGGTTGGGCGGCCCGGCGCTGCCCCTCGACCGGCCTCTGTACACCCATCAGGAGCAGGCGCTGCGGAAGGCCGCCGCCGGACGCAACCTGGTGGTGGCAACCGGCACCGGGTCAGGCAAGACGGAGAGCTTCCTGCTGCCGGTGCTGTCGGCGCTGACCGCGAAGCACGAGGCGGAAGCGCTGGGACCCGGGGTGCGGGCGCTGCTGCTGTATCCGATGAACGCGCTCGCTAACGACCAGCTCCGGCGGCTGCGCCGGCTGCTGGCCGCCGTGCCGCAGATCACCTTCGGCCGCTACACCGGGGACACCCCGGAGCGGCCCGCCGAGGGTGCCTCGCTGTTCGAGTCGCTGAACCCCGGCGAGCCACGGCTGCCGAACGAGCTGCTCAGCCGCCAGGAGATGCGCGACGGGCCACCGCACCTGCTGCTCACCAACTACGCGATGCTGGAGTACCTGCTGCTGCGCCCGGCGGACATGGAACTGTTCGAGGGGAAGCACGGCGGGCACTGGCGGTTCGTCGTGCTCGACGAGGCGCACGTCTACGACGGGGCGAAGGCCGAAGAGGTCGGCATGCTGCTGCGCCGGCTGCGCGAGCGGGTCGGCCGCGCCGACGGCGATGCGACGTTCCAGGCGATCGCCACAAGCGCCACCGTCGGCGACCATCCGCGGGCGGTGGTGGACTTCGCCGCGAAGCTGTTCGACGCGCCCTTCGACTGGGTGGACGGCGACCCGGCACGCCAGGATATGGTCAGCGCGCAGCGGGTGGACATCCCGGCTGGACCGCTGTGGGGGCCGCTCGGCCCCGCCGGCTACCTCGCCCTGGCCGACTCCGCCGATCCAGCGGCGGCGGTGGCGGGCCGCGCCGCTGACGACCCGGTGGCCGCCGGCCTTGGCGGCCGTGACGCCGCGCTGCTACTCTCCCGCGAGCAGACGATGGCGCGGCTGCGCGCCCTGCTGGCCCGTTCGCCTCGGCCTTTCGCCGACCTGGCCGCCGAGATGTTCACCGACGTGGACGGCCCGCGCGCGGAGGCGGCGCTCGCCGCGCTGGTCGCGGTGGGCGCGAAGATCCGCGACGCGGCCGGCACCCCGGTGCTCTCGGCCCGTTACCACCTGTTCGCCCGGGCCACCGAGGGCGCGTTCACCTGCCTGATGCCCGGCGGCCCGCATGTGTCGCTAGCCCGGCACGAGATCTGCCCGGACTGCTCCGGCACCGTATTCGAGTTCGGATGCTGCAAGCGATGCGGCGCGGTGCACCTGACCGGCTCGGTGGAGCGCGACACCGGCGGTGAGCGCTTCACGTCGCGCGCGGTGCGGCCCGACCGCCGTGCCTGGCTGCTGCTCGACGCGCCCGCCGAGACGGTGGACGAGGATGATGAGATCCTCGAGCACGCCGCGGCGGCGACCGCCCGGGACGCGTTGCTATGCGGGCGCTGCGGAGCCCTGCACGCGGCGACTGCGGCCCCGGCAGGGGCGGCGCCGTGCGGATGTCCCGCCGCGGGGCTGCAGCCCGTGCGGCGGCTGGCGGCCAGGTCCGGCACCCCGAACGGATGCCTGGCCTGTGGGGCGCGCGGCACCGGGATGGTGCGGCTGTTCGAGACGGGCAACGAGGCGGCCGCGGCGGTGCTGGCCACCGCGCTCTACCAGGCGCTGCCCCCGGATGAGGAGCTTGCGAACCGGCCCGGCGGCGGCCGGAAGCTGCTCGCGTTCAGTGACAGCCGGCAGGCTGCCGCGTTCTTCGCCCCCTATCTGGAGTCCAGTCACGCGCTGGTACAGCAGCGACGGCTGATCCTGGAGGGCCTGGCGCGGGCCACCGCCCACGACGCGGACGCCACAGTGGACGATCTGATCGAGGGGGCCGCGGCCGCGGCCAGCCGCGCCGGGGTGTTCTCCCGGCGCGAGTCGCGGCAGGGCCGCCGCCGCGAAGCCGGGCGCTGGGTGCTGCGCGAACTGGTCGCCCTCGATGAGCGCCAGTCCCTGGAAGGCCTCGGGCTGCTGCAGGTCGGGCTGGGCACAGAGCCGTCCTGGCGACCGCCCGCCCCGCTGCTCGATCTCGGCCTGTCCGCGCCGGAGTGTGCGGCGCTGCTCACCGAACTGCTCCGCACCGTGCGGCTGCAGGGCGCGCTCACGATGCCGGAGGAGGTCGACCCGTCCGACGAGATGTTCGACCCGCGGCGCGGCCCGATCTACGTCCGCGGCGACGGCGCGGAGGCGAGGCTCAAGGTGCTGAGCTGGCTGCCCACCCGTGGTGTCAACAAGCGGCTCGACTACCTGCGCCGGCTGCTGGCCGCCATCGGTGAGCCCGCGTCCGGGATCGACGCGCGCGAGGTGCTGGCCGGGTGCTGGCGGGCGCTCACCGCTGCCGCGGACGGCTGGCTGCATGCGACGGCGCTGCCCAGGCTGGGCCAGGTGCACCAGGTCGATCACACATGGCTCACACTGTCCCGAGGGGATGACCTGTGGCGGTGCTCACTGTGCCGGCGGGTCGCCACGGCCACGCTGCGCGGGGTGTGCCCGACCCTGGGCTGCACCGGTGAGCTGCTGGTCGCCGACCGCGCCGACGACGGCCACTACCGCACCCTATACCGGCAGACCGCGCCGGTGTCGTTGGCCGCCCGCGAGCACACTGCGCAGTGGACCGGCCTGGAGGCCTCCGACATCCAGCAGCGGTTCCTCGCCGGTGAGGTCAACGTGCTAAGCTGCTCCACCACGTTCGAGCTGGGCGTCGACGTCGGGGCGCTTTCCGCGGTGCTGCTGCGGAATATGCCGCCCACGACCGCCAACTACATCCAGCGGGCCGGGCGGGCGGGGCGCCGCAGCGGCACCGCCGCGCTGGTGCTCACCTACGCCCAGCGTCGTTCTCACGACCTGTCCCGTTATCAGGCGCCGGAGCTGATGCTGACCGGGCAGGTCCGCGCCCCTTACGTGCCGCTCGGGAATCCGCGCATCGACCGCCGGCACGCGCATTCGGTGGCGCTGGCGGCGTTCTTCCGGGACGCCAAGGACAACAGCGACCGGGAGTGGAAGACGGCCGGGGATTTCTTCCTGCCCGCCGGCCGCGGCGAGCCGGCCTGCGACGCGGTCCGCGGCTACCTCACCCCGGTGCCCGCCGAGGTCAACACGGCGCTGCGCGCCGTGCTCCCGAAGTCGGCCCAAGCGCGGATCGGGCTGCACGACGGCAGCTGGGTAGAGCAGCTGTGCGGGCTGCTGGAGCAGGTCCGCGCCGAGCTGGCGCACGACGTGGCGATGTTCGAGGAGCGCCGCAGGGAGGCGTTCGAGTCCCGGCGCAGCGACCTGGCGGCCCGGTTCGAGCGCAGCATCGCCACCATCACGCGGCGGCCGCTGATTGGTTACCTGGCCAACCGGAACGTGCTGCCGAAGTACGGGTTCCCGGTGGACACCGTCGAGCTGCGCACCGCGCACTGCGACAGCCAGGTGGGCGCCCGGCTGGAGCTGAACCGGGACCTGTCGGTGGCGATCCACGAGTACGCGCCCGGCTCCGAGCTGATCGCCGGCGGGGTTCTGTGGCGCTCGGGCGGCATCTACCGGCTTCCCGGCCGGGAGCTGATCACCCGCAGCTACACGGTGTGCCGGGGCTGCCAGCACTACCGGGAGGGCGGCACCGACCTGGAGCCGGCCTGCTCCGCGTGCGGACGGCCCGCCGACGGCCCGGTCCGCGAATACTGCGTGCCGGAGTTCGGCTTCGTCGCCGATCCGCGCACCGGCAAGCCCAGCAATGTGCCACCGCAGCGGTCCTGGAATGGCGCCGTGCACGTGGTGTCGCTCGGCGAGGAGCTGGCCGAGACGCACTGGAGGGCCGGCACCAGAGCGCTGGCGTGGTGCGACTGCGGTGCCCGCGGCCGGCTGGTGTCGCTGGCCGAGGGGCCGGGCGGCTCGGGGTTCTTGATCTGCGACTGGTGCGGCTGGGGCGCCCCCAACCACGGGCGGTCCCCCAGGTCGCACGTCAGCCCGCTGCGCGGCAGGCCGTGCACCGGGCCGCTGCGCTGGCGCTCGCTCGCGCATACCTATGAAACCGACATCCTGCGCCTGCGGCTCGATGCTCCCGGACTGGATACCGGGGCCCAGTGGCACTCCCTCCTGTACGCGGTGCTGGAGGGCGCCGCCGACGGGCTGGAGATCAGCCGCACCGACATCGACGGAGTAGTGCACTCCGGTGCAGACGGCCGCAGCGGCCTGGTGCTGTTCGATACCGTCCCGGGCGGGGCGGGCAGCGTGCTGCGGATCGCCGACGCACTCGACGCGGTGAGCGCCACGGCGCTGCGGCGGGTGGCGTCGTGTGACTGCGGCCTGGAGACGTCCTGCTACGGCTGCCTGCGCACCCCGCGCAACGAGCGCCACCACGAGGACCTGAGCCGCGGCGCCGCGCTGACGGTGCTGCAATCGCTGCACGGCCTGGCGAGGTGTGCCTGGCCACCGGACGGCTGACCGGGCTGCCGCGGCGGTGGTCCACGTGATTGTCAGATGCTGACGCTACGTTTGGCGTCGTGCTGGCGCGCTACCGGTATCGCGTGTACCCCTCGCCTGGGCAGGGGCCGGGCCCTGGCGTGCGCGTTCAGGTGCGCGCGGGTGATGTTCAACGACTGCCTGCGGCTGCGGGAGGCCTGGGGCGTGTCTTCCCTCATCCGCCATGGTGATCCGGCAGACTGGCCATCACGCCGGCCCAGCCGTTCCGCCACAAATCCCCCGATGATTGAGGCGATTAGGACCTGTGATCAGTAGTTATCCCACTGTCTCAGTGAGTGAGGCCGCCGCTGGCATCACGTCCACCGATGCGCTCTCGTCGTCCCCGGACGTCTCCGCGACGCCCGATCCCCCGGTTCGGGCCGTGCCGATTTCCGGTGACACCGCAGCCGAAAACGCAGCGTTCGGCATCGACGCGTTCACCCTCGATGACCGGTTGCGACTGTTCCACTTCGCGGCCGCCGAGAAACGCCACGAGTACCTGTGGCTGCTCCGCGCCTTCGACCGGGCCAGGGCCAACTACCAGGTGCTGATGCACGCGTCCGACGCCCGCGAGGTACTTGACGAACTGGCCGCGCAGCATCCGGAGGGGGCAGCGGTCGGCGACGTGCAGGTGCTGCTGGACGCCCTCGCCGAATGGCAGGTGCTGGACCGTTCCTATGACGGCACCCGCGCCGCGAACCTCGCCGAGTACCGCAACCGGCACTACGTCTACCAGTTCACCCAGGCCGGATACCGGGCGTTCCAGGCCGTCGAAGAGGTCGTGACGGCCAGCCTGGAAGACGCCCAGCTGTCCCGCCTCGTGTTCCCCGACATCCTCGCCGACCTGCGAGCGCTCGCCGAGGCGGTGCGGTCCGGGGACGCTGCCGAGGTGTACCGGAAGCTGTCCCGGCTGGATGGCGTGCTCGCCGACATGGCACAGCGCGCCGCCCGGTTCTACCTGATGCTGGGCGATCTGGCGCGCACCAACGACACCCGGCCCGAGGTGTTTCTGGCCCACAAGGACGCGCTGCTCACCCACATGCGGGAGTTTCACTCCGAGCTGACCCGGTTCGCACCGCTCCTGGCGGCCGCGGTCGCCGAGGTGGACGCCACCGGCACCGAGCGCCTCGCCCGGCTCGCCGCGGAGGCCGACGATTCGCTGTTCCGCGGCGTCGAGGAACGGGTCGCTGACTGGGCGGCGCGCTGGGGCGGCCTGGTGCAATGGTTCGGTGCCAGTCGCCGCAGCGAGGCCGAACGCCTGCAAGACGCCACGGTCACGGCGATCGCCAACGTCACGGCCCTGCTGCGCAGGGTCACCGAGTCGCGCCGCGGCGGGGTGAGCCGGGAGAGCCAGCTGCGTCATCTGGCGCAATGGTTCACCGCCTGCCCAGCCGACGACGACGCCCACGCGCTGTTCCAGGCGGTGTTCGGTCTCGGCGCACCCCGGCACGTCTCGGCTGTGCACGAGGACCCGGAGGCGATCGGCAGCCGACTGTCATGGTGGGACGCCGAGCCGGTGGAGCTGTCCCGGACGCTAGTGCGCAACGGCAAGGCCCCTGGGCTGCACGGCCCCGGCCGGATCCAGCGCAACGACGACGAGAGGCAGCGGCTGCGCGCCGAGCAGCTGAAGGCGACCGCGCAGCGCCGCACCGCGGCGGCGGCACTGGCCGGTGACGGCGTCTACGGCCGGGTGCTGGACGAGCCGGAGACCCAGGCGCTGCTCAGCCTGATGGACGTGGCGCTGTCCGCGCGGGTCCCGGTCAGCCGGACCGCGAGCGGGTCCGCGCACGGGGTGCGCCTGGTGTTGCGGCCCGCCCCCGGATCCACGACCGTGCACACGGTCCGCGGCCGACTGCATCTGGACGGCCTGGCCGTGGAGGTCGCCGGATGAGGGTCGCCGCGGACGTCGACCCGCTCGAGCTGGCCGAGTATCAGAAGGCGGCCCGGCTGGTGCTGCGCCACCCGCTGATCACCGCGTTGTACCCGGACGCCTCGGCGCTCCCCCTCGTGCGCAAGTGGGTCAGGCAACTGCGGGCCGACCTCGGCGAGGTCCTCGGCTACACGCTCCTGGCCAGCGGCGACACCATCCGGCTGCGCCGGGTGCAGGACGCGCTGGACGGCACCCGCCCGGCGGTCACCCGGGCGCGGCGCCCGTTCGACCGGCGCCGTTACGCCTACCTGGTGCTGACATTGTCCGCGCTGGGCCGCTCCGGCACCCAGATCGCCCTCAGCGAGCTGGCCGACGCGGTCGCCGCCGACGCCGGGCGCATCGACGGCCTGGGAATGGACACCGGCCGCAAGCCCGACCGGGACGCGTTCGTGGACGCGGTCTCCTGGCTGGAGGCGCGCGGCGCCCTGCAGACGGCCGATGGCTCGGCCATCGAGTGGGTCAACGACCCAGAGCGCGCCGAGGCACTCTACGACATCGACCGCGAAGTGGTCGGTGCCATCTACGCGCCGAGCCGGGTGCTGCAGCATCTGAACTCAGTCACCGAGCTGCTGGATGGCCCCGGTGGCTCCGCACCGACCCAGGGCCGGGAGGAGCGGCGGCGCGTGAACGCTCGGCAAGCCCGGCGACTCGTCGTGGAGCAGCCGGTCGTCTACTACCCCGATGTCGATGAGGGGCTGCGCGGCCAGCTCCGCTCGGCGAGCCTGGCCGAGGACGTCGAGCGGCTCACCGGCCTCGGCCTGGAGCGGCGCGCCGAAGGCGTGGCGCTGGTCAACGCCGGGCAGCGGTTCACCGACGTGGCGTTCCCGTCGACCGGCACCGTCGCGCAGGCCGCGCTGCTGCTGTGCGCGCGGATCGCGGGCTACCTGCAGCACCACAGCTCCAAGATCGAACGCCTGCCCGCGGCCACCGCCGCGGAACGGCTCGCCGAGGCGGCCCAGCGGATCGACGCCGCCCTGCCGGACCGGGGCCGCGTCGCCGACTTGCTCGCCGTGCAGGCATGGCGGCCGGAGACCGGCGACTCCGGGCCCGGGAACGGCGCCAGAACCGATTCCGGAGGCACCGGCACCGGCACCGAACCCGGATCCGATGAACGCGGCGAGCCCGACGACGTCGCCTACCCGTTCCTCAGCGACGTGTGGTTGCGCACCGAGCTGCGAAAGCTGGTCGAGGAATTCAGCGCCGGAATGGCGGAGAAGCAGGCCGCCGACCCGGGCCGCCTGCTGGCCGAGGCGGTCGCGCTGCTCGCCTCGCTGGGCCTGGTGGCGAGGGTGGACGGAGGCATGCTGGTGCTGCCGCTGCTGGCCCGCTACCGCAGCATCACCGCGCACATCAAGAACCCGCCCGGCGCATACTGAGCCCCGGCGACGCCCCTTTACCCCGACGCACCGCGCACAGACCCCGAAGGAAGGCTCCGCATGACCCGCTTCCAACCCACCCGGGCCGGAATCATCAACATGTGGGACTACCGGGACGAGGAGTTCTGCTTCGCCGACGGCTGGCTGATCCTGCGCGGCCCGAACGGCTCCGGGAAGACCAAGGCGCTTGAGGTCCTGTTCCCGTTCGTGCTGGACGGCCGGATCGACCCGAAGCGGCTGAACCCGTTCGCCGGCGAGGACCGGACCATGAAGGCCAACCTCCTGTTCCGCGGCGGCGAGAACGCAGTCGGCTACGCATGGCTGGAGCTGCGGCATCGCGACACTGGCGAGGCCGTCACCATCGGCGTCGGCCTGCACGCCGCCCGGCACCGCGACACCCCGGTTCGCTGGCACTTCATCGCCGACGGCCGGGTTGGCGAGGACTTCTCGCTCATCACCGGCGACGACCGGCCCATGACCAGGAAGCAGCTCGCCGAGGAGATCGGGGAGTCGAGCCTGCACGCCTCCGCCACCGACTACCGGGCTGCTATCGACCAGCGGCTGTTCGGCCTCGGCCGGGAACGCTACGAGCAGCTGCTCACCCTGATTCTGACGCTGCGGCGGCCCCAGCTAGCCAAGAACCTCGACCCGGCGAAGTTGTCGGACACGCTCACCGACGGGCTGCGCCCGGTCGACGACGACCTGATCGCCGAAGCGGCCCGCTCGTTCGACGACATGGAGGCGGTTGCCACCACGCTGGAGGGGCTGACGGCCGCCGACGAGGCGACCCGCGCCTTCCTCGCCTCCTACACCACCTACCTGCGCACCCACGCCCGGTCGGCTGCCGATGCGCTCACCCGCCGCCGCGAGGCCAGCGCGCAGCAGCGCGCCGAGCTCGCCCATGACATCACCGCCCTGGCGAGCGCCGAAACCGAGCAGGCGCAGGCGCAGGCACGCCGCGAGGAGGCGGAGAACGCCGCCGCCGGGCTGCGCGCCCGGCTCGACCAGCTGAAGTCCAGCAGCGCCTACCAGGCGGTCGAGCAACTCGCCGACCTGGACCGGCTGGTCCGCACCAACGAGCGGGCCGCCGCCGAGGCCACCGCGGAGCTCGCCCGGCGCCGCGCGGCGACCGCCCGGGCCCGGACCGACGCCGAGCAGGCCGCGGCGGTGCTCGCCGACCTGGAGTCGGTGGTCTCCCGCACCGCGGCCGAGCTCGCCGATCACGCCGCCGCGGCCGGGATTGGCTGGCAGCCCGCCGACGCCGTGGCCGACGGGTTCACCGAGCGCGCCGGCGCCCGGGTCACCGCCCGGCTGGAGGCCGTCCGCGCGGTAGGGTCCGCGCTCCAGGCACACCGCAGGGCCGAGCACGCCCGCGATCTGGCCCGGCTCGCGCTCGACCGTGCGCTGGTCGCGGTGACCGGCGCCGAGCAGGCCGAGCAGGCCGCCGCCGACGCGGTGGCCGCAGCCCGCGCCGACGCGCAGGCGGCACTGACGCGATGGGCGGCCGACCACGTCGACGTGCTGGACGAGACCGCGATGCGGGAGCTGACCGAGCGCCTAAGCGCGGCCATCGAGGCATTCGGCGACCCGGATGCCGCCAATCTCGAGTCGGTCCTCGCCGACGCGACCGCCCCCACCGCGCAGGCCGTCCGCGACCAGCAGACGCGGCTGCGCGCCGAGCGCGCCATCGCGCAGGGCGAGCGGGACCGCGCCGCCGAGGAACGAGACCGGATCGCCGCGCAGCGCGACGACGCACCGCCGGCCCACCCGGGACGCGCTGCCGACCGGTCGGGCCGGGACGGCGCGCCGCTGTGGCGGCTGGTCCGCTTCGCCGACGACGTCGGCGAGACGCAGGCCGCCGCGCTCGAGGCGGCGCTGGCAGCCACCGGAATGCTCGACGCCTGGATCACGCCGGACGGCCACGAGGTCACCGCCGGGGACAGCGACGGCTACCTGGTCCCCGGCCCGCCGGTGCCGGGTGCCAGCCTCGCCCGCGTGCTGGTACCTGAGGACGACACCCCGGTGCCCGCCGCGCGGATCGGCGCCGTGCTGGCCTCCGTCGCCCTGGACGGCAAGTTGTTCTCCTCGGCCGCCGTGATCGGCGCCGACGGCCGCTACTCCCACGGTGTCACCGCCGGTGCGCACCGCAAGGACCATGCCGAGTACATCGGGGCGACCGCCCGGGCCCGCCGCCGGGCCGCGCGCATCGCCGAGTGCGAGGCCCGGATCACTGAGCTGGAGGAGCTGCGGGCCGGCCTCGACCGGAAGCTCAGCGGGCTGGCCGGCACGCTGTTCGCATTCGCGCAGGCGCGCGCCGCGCTCCCCCGCACCACCGCGGTCGCTGCCGCGCTGCGCACGCACTCTCAGGCCGTCGGGGAGCTGCGCGCGGCCCGGGCGGGCGCCGACGGCGCCCAGTCCGGCTACGACGAGTCGGTGGCCGCATGCACCGTCACCGAGCGAGCGCTGCGCCGCGCCGCCATCGAACACGCCATCGAATGGGACCAGGCCGACCGGGTGGAGGCCGCCACCCGGCGGTTCGAGACCAAGGCCGCCGAGCTCACCGGCCGCCGCCGCGAGCAGACGCGGCAGCGCGACGTCGCCGCCGGCGCCCGAGGCCGGCTGGACCAGGCCGGCGATGAGGAGCGCGGCTGCGCCGAGACCGAACGGGCGGCCCGCCGCCGGCACACCGAGGAGGCCGCCAAGCTGGCGGCGCTGCGGGGCGCCGTCGGCAAGGAGGCCACAGAGGTGATGGCACAGATCGAAGAGGCCGAGCGGGGCATCACGGCCACCCGGTCGGCCGAGGATTCCGCCCGCACCGCCGAGGTCGAGGCCATCAAGGCCGTCAGCGCCACGGCCGAGCGGGTCGCCAGCGGCAGGCGAGCCCTCAGCGTCGCAGCGGAGGAGGAGCGGGCAACCGCGCGCGGCCTCGCGCCGTTCGCCGCCCGGGAGCTGCTGGACGTGCTGAAGTGCCCGCCGGGCCTGGCCTGGCCCGCGCAGGAGGCGGACTGGGCCGGTGATCACCTGCCCCGGGTGGTGGTCGGGGTGCACGAGGCGATCCTCGAGGTCACCCGCGACCTCACGCCGACCGAGACGTCGCTGAAGATATCCACCACCCGGCTGACCCGGGCGCTGGAGGATCTGCAGGCCCAGCTGACCGCGGCCGGCCAGGACTACCATCCCGAGTGGGACGGTGCCGACGGCGTCATCGTCGTCCGCATCGCCGATGAGCAGGGCCCGCTCCCGGTCGGCGCGTTTGCGGAGCGCATCGCGATCGCCCGCCACGACCAGCAGCTGCTGCTGACCGACTCCGAGCAGCGCATCCTCGAGGACGCGCTGCTGGCCAGGCTCGCCCAGCAGATCCACGAGCGGACCGTGGACGCCAAAGACCTGATCAGGGCGATGAACACCGAGATGCGGTCCCGGAAGATGTCCTCGGGCAAGACGGTCGGCGTGCGGTGGCTGCTGGCGGACCGGCTCGACGACGAGCAGCGAACGGTGTGCGGGCTGCTGGACGCCGACGCCTCCCGGCTCAATCCGGACGCCCTCGCCCGGATGCGCGGCCACTTCGCCGCGCAGATCAAGACCGCTCGTGCCCGGCATCGTGAACTCCCCTACCGGGAGCTTCTGGCCCAGGTGCTGGACTACCGTCGCTGGCGACAGTTCGTGTTCCAGATGGTCAGCGCCGAGGGCACCGAGGAGAAGCTGACCCGCTCCCGGCACAGCCAGCTGTCCGGCGGTGAGCAAGCGGTCTCATTGCACCTGCCGCTGTTCGCTGCCGCGCACGCGATGCTGAACTCGGCACTTCCGCACGCACCGCGCCTGCTCGCGCTCGACGAGGCGTTCGCCGGGGTGGACGACACCGGCCGCGGCGAGCTGATGGGCCTGGCCGCCCAGTTCGACCTGGACCTGTTCATGACCGGCTACGACCTGTGGGCGACCCAGGCCGCCGTCCGCGCCGCCGCGCACTACGACCTGGCGCACTCTCCCCTCGAGCACACCGTCAGCGCACTGCTGCTGGTGTGGGACGGCGCGCAGCTGCTCGCCGACGAGGTGGGCGAGCTATCCGCTGCGCTCGGTTCGCCCGGCAGCCGGCGGACGATCACCGCTGCGGCGTGAACGCACCGTGGCCGAGGAACTGACGGAACTGCGCGCAGAGGGCTGGAAACGGCTGCTCGCCGCGGCCCGGCGCAGCCTGGAGCGGACCGGTGGCGCACTGGACCGCTCGATCGGACTGAACTCACCCACCGACGCCGAACGGCGGGTGGTCATCGGCATCACCGGCAGCTACCGGCCGCAGACAGTGAGACGGCTCACCATCGAACTCACCACACTGGACGCGGCCCTGCACCAGCGGTACGGCACCTGTCTGCGTAACACTCTGGTCATGCTCGGCGGCCCGCTGCGCGACAGGCCCGCCGAACGGGAACGGGAACAACGCCGTCGTGCGGAGGCCATCGAGGCGGCCGGTGCGTCTATGCTCGCCGGCGAGGCATGGTTCGGCTCCTGGTGGTCGGCGCTGGAGGCCGACGGGACGATCACCAGGCTGCTGCGACGCGGCGATGACCGGCTGCTCGAACATGCGGTGCGGATCCTGGAACACCTGGGCGGCCGCGCGCCGGGCAACCCGGTCCCGCTGCCGGTGCTCGCCGAACAGGTCACCGGCGACACCAAGGCGCTGCTTGCGGGCGGTCCGCTCGCCACCCTCGTGCTGCGGGCGCTGGCAATCGGCTCGAGCCTTGAGTCCATGCCGCGCGACCGCGCGGGGCAGCGGGTGCTGTGGGAGATGCACGGCGCCATCCCGGACGACCTTGCCAGCCAGGTCCTGGTGCTCAACGTGGCGTGCCGCAGTTCCGGCCTGGTCTCGGGGTGGCTGAACGACGCCAGCCGGTTCGGCGTGCCGTTCCGGCTCACTCTTCAGCAGCAGGCCGCCGGGGACGTCCTGCCCGTGCCCGCTGACATCTTCGTCTGTGAGAACCCCGCCGTGCTCCGCGTTGCAGCATCCGACCTCGGGGCGGACTGCCCGCCGCTGGTGTGCACCGAGGGGATGCCGAGCGCCGCGTGCCATAAGCTGCTCGGCTCTGCCGTCACACAGGGCGCCCGATTGCACTGGCGAGCCGACTTCGACTGGACCGGGCTGCGCATCGTCGGTGCGGCTATCACCTCCCACAGCGCCCAGCCATGGCGAATGACCGCAGCCGACTACCGGCATGCGCTCGAGACTGGTGAGTCCACGCCGCTTACGGGACCGACGACGGCCAGCCCATGTGACCCAGAACTGGCCGCGCTGCTGGCTGAACATGGCCGCGCGGTCATGGAGGAGCGCCTTATTGCCGTGTTGCTAGCCGTTCTCGCTCATTGAAGTCCCGCCGCACACTTCACTGTTCACAAGTCCCGCAACCAGAGCCGGGGCATCGATCCGCCGGCGTGCGGGTCGACAACCAACTTGGCCGGTCTCCACATGATCTCCACATCCCCGGCATGCCAGTTGCGCATGCCAGCGTGAGCATCACTGCGCAGGGGATCCTGGCCGCGCAGCGGCCAGGATCGGGGCCGATGCGGGCCGCCGGGCATGCCTCGTCCTGCCGAGGGCGGCATGGCTAGCAGCGCAGCGCCTGTTCGTGCCGGGCGGCCCGCATCGAGGCCCAGGGGGGTTCAGGCTGTGCGCGGGGGCACCTGCCATACTCGGCGGGGCGAGCAGCACGGGACCGCCCGCCTCGTCGCTTAAGGGGCCCCGCCGCGCGCGCTTTCCCCCCCAGTGCCGCGGCGGGGTTCACTACTGCCACCCGGCAGGCGCGGCTGGTAGTCACCGAGCCAGATGATCGCCGATCTGATCATCATCGGGCTCGGGGCCAGGGTCATCGTGGGCGCGGTCAGGCGTGGCCGACAGCGGTGGCCGGAAGTTGCTGGCACCGTGCCGCCCAGCGAGTAGGACCGTGTGTCGTCGGTCCAAATACGAGGGATAGCTCGGATGACTCCTGCTGCCGGCTGTGAAATCGTCGGGGTGAGAGACAACGTGACGCAAGCGCTGTCAGCGGAAGCGTATCCGGGTGCGCATCATACCGACCGGACGGTTGTGGTGAGCGCGGTGGAGATCTTCTTCCATCATCAGGGGACACTAGGACGTGAGAAATGCTAGCAACAGACGAGATCAGGAACGGAATGGTTTCGCACGCCAAATGGGCAATTGAGAACACCAGCTCGATTCACTATGAAGAATCGCGCCCGATGACCATCAATATCGCGATCCGTCATCTCCCGATCACGACAGACTGCTCAGGCTTCGCAACGATGATGGCCAAGTGGGCCGGCGCCCCCGATCCGAACGGAAGAGGTTACGATGGATCTGGCTTCACGGGTTCGCTGCTCTCGCACCTGCCGCACATCGGCAGGCAGGACGCGAAGCGAGGCGATCTCGTTGTTCTCTACAGGGTAAAAGGTGACCTAGCCGATGGTGACCACGTCGTGATCCTGCTTCAGGACGTTGCGGGACACCCTGACCCGTTTGTCGCCTCGCACGGCAAGGAAGACGGCCCAAGCCGCCACCGGCTAAGCTTCGAAACATCATCCTTCACCGGTAAGCCGGCGACATTCCTGCGGACGGTTTACGACTGCCATCGCCACGAGGCTAGCGGCAATTCCAGCCTTGACTGGGTTGCGAATCACCGGGGCACGCTAGTCACCACCATAATTCAACGGACCAGGAGAAGCCACAAGCATGGCCAAGGCTTTTATGGCATCAATGATGCGAGCCTGGCGAAGTTCAACGAGTACGTCCAGGGCGGCACAGACAAGAAGATGCCGAAAGGGCTGGTGTTTTACACTCTCTAATTGATGATCTATCTCACAGCGCGCGAGGTGCTGGCGCTGGTCGCGCAACCGACGACGAAACCGCAGGCGGCTCGGGCCGCGTCATGAGGTCGAACGGAATCCGGCGCTATCCCGCCGTGAAGACCCGGGCAGCGGCGTGGCAAAGGACGAGCGGGACCCTCGGTATCGCTGAATCGCGTCCCGATCCCCATGTCCGTGGTCTGGATCAGGCGGGCCGGAGGCGGCGGCGCAGTGACCCGGCAGCGGTCATTATGGGAAACAGGCGGGTGGCCATGTTCCGGACCGTGATTCCGCGCCGGGTAGCCGGGATGAGCAGGGCGCCGGCTGCGGCGAAGCCCCGCTGCCTGGGGTCCACCCGGCCTCGGACACAAGTCACGGCGTGCTGACCTGCAAATCTTGTCGTGTGCCCTTGACCCAGGCGGGTAGAGCAGCAGGTCACGAGCATGGGGTTCAACGGTCAGTGACCAGCGTCCTAAGATCGTTTGATAGCTATCCTGGGACCATGGCGGTGAGCTGCTGGATGTCGTAGCGGGCGCGCAGGGCTGCTATTTCGGCCCGGTCCGGTGCTCCGGGTTGAACGAGCAGTTCAGCGAGTTCTTCGAGGTAGTGCTCGTGGCCGGCCGGGGTAACCAGGAAGAGCATGCGGGCTGGTTCTGGTCCGGGGTTCGCGAACGCGTGCGGGCATCCAGCTGGTACGAACATGAAGCTTCCCGGGCCACCCCGGGCTACCTGGGCGCCGGCGCCTGATTCCCAGCTGCGCCAGTTACGAGTGGTCCGGACGCGGGGTTCGAAAGCGAGCAGGTCAAGCTCGCCCTCCAGAATGTAGAACGCTTCCTCCGCCTCGCGGTGCAGATGTGCGCCAACGTCGAACCCGGGTGAGACATCGGCCTCGAACACCGACCAGTTCCGCGACTGCCCGGCACCCACCTTGAGGGTCATGCTCGCAGCCCGGATCGGGTGGCCGCTGCCGGGTGGTAGTACCAGTCCATCGGTCATGTTCCTGGCCCGGTTAGGCACCAGGTCGGCAGCCCGAGGGTTACTCGCCATAACCATCCGTAGTCTTCCACCGCGCACGCCTGACCAGACGTTCCGCAGACACCTAGAACCGATACTTCGCTACCTGCCCAGCGATCGCTGGTGCCGTGCCGTGCCGGCCGCTGCTGCGGACCGTTGCGTTCCCGTCGCGGAATCACCGAACCGGGTGGCTCACCTGCCCGACAACGCGACTACGTTGACCGCCATGCGCCGGATCAGCGCGCTCAGCCATGCAGCGTGGCGGCATCGGCAGGGCAGGCCAGGACGGAGGGTACCGCGGTGCTGCCCGGCGTGCCCGCGCACTGGTTGATCAGCACCCGCCCGTTTGGTCCCCCGGTCCGCGCGAAGTGGCGGGTGAGCAGTTGGTCGAACGCCTCGGCGCGCAGCGGGCGCGAGAAGTAAAAGCCCTGCCCCACCGGGCAGCCGAGCATCCTGAGCCCAGCGGCCTGGTCCTTGGTTTCCACGCCCTCGGCGACCGCCGATATGCCCATGGCATTGGCCAGGTCGATGATGGCACGGACGATCGCCGAGTCCACCGGGCTCTCAGCGACGCCCTGCACGAAGGCGCGGTCCACCTTTACCTCGTGCACCGGGAACTGCTTGAGGTACGCAAGTGAGGAGTGGCCGGTGCCGAAGTCGTCGATGGCCAGGCGCACGCCCAGCCGGTTGAGCTTCTTCATGATCTCGCGAGCACCGGAAAGGTCTTCCATGACCATGGTCTCGGTGATCTCGAACATGAGCAACTCCGAGGGCAGGCCAGCTGAGTCGAGGGCCGCCGCCACCTGCGACAGGAGCCCGCTCTCCTGGAACTGGCGAGGTGAGAGGTTGACGCTGATGGGCAGGTCCACGTCCAGCCGGTCCCGGATCGAACGCACCTGCCGGCATGCTGTGTCCAGAACGTAACGGCCGAGCGGCAGTATCAGTCCGGTTTCCTCTGCCATCGGGATGAAGCTCATCGGGCTGATCAGGCCGTTCGCGGGGTGGCGCCACCGCACCAGCGCCTCCGCGCCCACGATGCGCTGCTCGTCGAGGGAGTAGAACGGCTGGTAATACACCTCGAGCTCATCGCGCTCGAGCCCCTTGCGCAGATCGGCCTCGATCTGGAGCCGCTCGGAAGAGCGGCTTCCCATGGAAGCCTGGTTGAACACCTTGTAGATGCCGCCCCCGCCCTTGACCTTGGCGTCGTACATGGCCACGTCGGCGTTGCGAAGCACGTCGTCGGCGGTTTTCCCCGGCTCGGTAAGAGCGATGCCGACCGACACGCTCGCGACCAGCTCGTAGCCGTCGGGCAGCACCATGGGCTGCTCAACGGCGGCGCAGATGCGCTGCGCCGCGGCGACCGCCACGTCCACTCCGGCCACGTCCTCCAGCAGCACCACGAACTCATCGCCGCCGAAGCGGGCAAGCAGGTCGTGACTCCGCACCACCCCCTTCATGCGGGCCCCGATCGCCACCAGGAACTCATCGCCGGTCACGTGGCCGAGGCTGTCGTTGATGCTCTTGAAGCGATCCACATCGACAAAGATCAGCGCGTGGGTCTTGCGGTCCATGGCTGACCGCCGCAGCGCCTGATCGAGCCGCTCCACCAGCAGCCCGCGATTCGCCAGGCCGGTCAGGCTGTCGTAGAAGGCGTGATGGTGGAGCTCGTCTTCGAAGGCCTTGCGTTCGGTGATGTCGCGGAAGGCGATCACCGCTCCTGACGGTGTGCCGTCGCTCATGACCGCAGAGGCCGTATACGCAACCGGGATGGTGCCGCCGTTCTTGCCGGGGAACCTGGCGTCGTCCTCCCGGATGGTGCGGCCCGTGCGCATGGCTTCGCTGGCCGGTACGAGCAGAAAGTCGGGTGCCGTGAGGGCGCCATCGCTCACCAGGTCGTCGATCGTTATGTTGAGCGACGGCAGCCTCATCATGTCGGCCGCGGCCCGGTTGACGAAGGTCAGCTTCCCGTCTGCGTCGATGGCGCAGACGCCTTCTCCGATGCTGAGGGTGATCGAGGAGAGCCTCTCGCGCTCGACGTGGACCTGCTGGTAGAGCTCAGCATTGCTGAGCGCCCCGTTGCCCACGGCGGCGAGGGCTCTCAGCAGGCCCCGATCGGCATCGCCGAAGGGCTCGCCCCGGCGCCGGCCCCACGCCACCAGCCACTGCCGCTGATCGGCAACGGTGATAGGCGCAGCCAGCTGACCAGGGCCCGGGTCGTCAGATGTCAGGGCCGCCTCTGGGCTACGAAGCAGCCGCCGTACTGACTCTAAGATCGTCTCGAGCACCGCCTGCTGCCGCAATCCCCGGTTTGCCTCCAGGGTTACCTCGTACAGCCCCTCCATCCGGGCGCGGTCGTACAGCGCCGCGAACCGGGCGCTGATGAGCTGGCGCTCCATGATCAGTCCCGGGATTGCCAGCGCCACTGCCCACGGGTGACCCTGTATCGCCAGGGCCAGAACCACGCCAACCAATGCTCCCGCGCCCGCATGTGTCACCTGGATCGGAAGATCGCTGGTGAGCTCTCTCCAGGTCGCGCCCATCGGGACCATAACGGCGGCCACGAGAAACGTATTGATGACGAAGTACACCCCCACTCCGAGAATGATGGCCGCGATCTGACCCGTGGTGAGGGAATTCGAGGGAGCAGCGAGACTGCGGCTCACGGCCAGTCCCAGGCCCGCCGCAATCAGAACCTGCCCGACATTGAAGGCTGACTTCAGCAAAGGGCGCCGGCGGGCGGCCTGCGCCACGATGATCGCCAGGGCAAGGGTCCCCAGAGTGACCAGCGGTGGCACGAGGAGGGCGAGGATCACAAAGAAGCCCTCGTCCATATTGAAGGCCGCGGACTCGCCTCCCCGGTACACCACGACCGGCCACACCCAGCTCCCCAGGGCAAGAGCGCCCACCGCGGCTGCGACCATCCACTGGCTCTGCTCGACGTGCCACGAGGCCGATTGCCTCCCTGCGGCGACGGATAAGGTAAGCGCACCACCCAGGACCGACGCAGCGACGACGGCCCCGGTGGCACGCGGTACCTTCATGGCTTGACTACCAGATCGGGCATCGGTCAGTCCCAGGCTGAGCTGGTCCAAGCGGAGCCATTCCACGCCGCGCCGCCCCAGGAAGAGCCGTTCCATCCTGCGCCGTTCCAGGCCCAGCCAACCCAGTTCGCGCCGTTCCATGCAGCGCCGTTCCAGGCCCAGCCGCTCCATCCGTTATCATTCCAGGCCCAGCAGTTCCAGTCGCCGCCGTTCCACGCTGTGCCGTTCCACGCCCAGCCAGTGGCCGGCGGCTGATTCCAGGAGATCCCCGACCACAGCTT
>WNGD01002030.1_pt1 | contig 21404 bp, 13 predicted proteins | sample 5400671 | NCBI WGS metagenome assembly WNGD01 (sample SAMN13153369, study PRJNA577476) | soil metagenome | isolation source: 40 cm soil or saprolite under grassland replicate 2 | place: USA:California | collected 2016-06-15 | reverse complement strand
GTCGACGTGGTGGCAGCGAAGGTGCTCGGCTTCTCGCTCGAGCAGGTGCCGCTCCTCGCCCTCGCGCGCCAGCGCGGGCTCACCGGCCCGCGCGCCGAGGTGATCGGCGACTTCGGCTGGGAGACGCTCCCGGACTTCCACGTCCCCTTCAGGCGCGGCGCCGCCCGGCGGCTCAGCATGTGGCTCGAGGGCCTGTCGGGCGACGGCGTCTTGCCGCGCCTCACCAGCCGGCTCCTCCACAAGCCGCTCTTCCGCCTCTACGCCGGCGCGGTCGGGCTCTACGTCGAGCTCAACTACCTGCGCAACCGCCGCATGCTGCGGAGCGGGCCGTGGATGGAGTACGAGCTGCCCGAATAGCGCAGCGGGGAGGCGGGGGCGCCGGCGAAGCGCCTGTGAGGCGCCGCACGAGATACGCGACCGAGGCTCCTCCGCCGTACGGCGCCGAACCGAAGCGGAGCCGGCGCCCCCGCCTCCCCGCACCGCCGTACGCCCCTGGTGCTTCAGGGCGGCAGCCGCGTCGCCCGCGTCCGCGCGTACCGCCACATCGACGGCCGCAGCGCCGCCAGCGCCACCACGCCCACCTGCGCGAGCGAGGGCAGGGGGTCGTCGCGCGCCCAGTCGTCGTAGGCGAGGTCCGGGGCGCGGAAGCGGAAGAAGCTCGGCTCGAGGCGGAAGCGCGCCGGGTTGGCGAGGAAGTGGAGGAGGTCGCCGGGGAGGAGCCAGCGGCAGAGCTGCCCGACCTGGTAGCGCCGCACCTCCGGGCAGTCGCCGGCCACCGCCACCTGGTAGAGGAGCGAGGGGAAGTCGACGCCGCTGCGCACCGCCAGCTCGAGCGAGCCCACGAAGCGCGGGTTCACCTCGAGGAGGCGCGCCCCGCCGTCGCGCGGGTCCGCCTTCCACTCGACCATCGCGAAGCCGATCCATCCGAGCGCCGAGAGGAGACGCGCGGACCGCTCCACCAGGTCCGGCCGCTCGACGCTCACGCGCAGCGTGCTCGGGCCACCGCCGAGGGGATACTCGCGCAGGCGGCGGTGGACGAAGGCCGCGCGCAGCGCGCCGCGCGCGTTGAAGAGGCAGGAGACGCCGTGCGCCTCCCCGCCGGGCGGCACGCGCTCCTGCACGAGCGGGCGCGGGAAGACGGCGGCGACGCGGCGGTACGCGGCCGCGAGCTCCTCGCGCCGCTCCACCACGGTCACGCCCTGCGCGCCCCACCCGCGGCGGGGCTTCACGACCACCGGGAAGTCGAGGGCGAGCGCGCCGCCCAGGTCCTCGGGTCCGGCGGGCAGCGCGCTCCGCGGCACGGCGAGGCCGAGCGCCGCCGCCCGCTCGGCGGTCGCGTGCTTGTCGAGCGCGACCGCGATCGCCTCGCGAGGGGCGATCGGCAGGACCACCCCCGGCAGCCGGTCGCGCGCCGCCGAGAGCGCCGCGAGCGTGGGGTCCTCGAGCGGGAAGCAGACGAGGCGGGGCTCGCGCTCGGCCAGGCGGGCGACGGCGGCGACGAAGCCCTCCGGGTCGCGCGCCGGCGCGGGGAGCACGAGGTGACGCTCCACGTAGCGCGACACGGCCGCGGCCACGAGCCTCGTCGCGTCGCAGGTGAGGACCCGTACGCCGCGCCGCCCGAGCGCGCGTACGGCCGAGATCGCCTTCCGCCAGCGCGCGTCGGTCAGGAGCACGGCGGGGGCGGCGGGCATGGGCGCGCCCTCATAGCCGGCGGGCGTCGGCGGCCGCAACGGCGTGGCGCCGGGCGTGGCGAGGGCCCGATTGACCCCGCGCCGGCGCCCCAGTATGAGCCTCGCGCGCCGTGTCCATCGCGCGCCGGCTTCGCACCGCGGCTCTCTTCCTGGTGGTCGGGGGGAGCATCGCCTTCACGGCCGGCGAGGTCGTGAGCCGCGCCTTCCACGTCGTCGACCGCCTGAACGGTTTCCCGCGCCGCCTCTTCACGCCGACCGAGCGCCCGCACCTGCCCTACGTCCTGACCCCCGGCATCGACCTGTGGATGCGAGGCATGCACGTGCAGGTGAACGAGCACGGGCTCCGCGGGTCCGGGGTCGCCACCCGGCCCCCGCCCGGCGTGCACCGCGTGCTCGCGCTCGGCGACTCGGTGACCTTCGGCGAGGGGCTGGGGGCGGAGGAGGCGTTCCCGGCGCTCCTCGCGCGCGAGCTCGCGGCGCGCACCGGGGCGCGCTACGAGGTGCTGAACGCGGGCGTCGAGGGCTACAACGCCGAGACCGAGCTCGCCTTCCTCGAGGAGCGCGGCCTCGCCCTCGGGCCCGAGACGGCGGTGGTCGCCTTCAACCTGAACGACTACGACTACGCGCCGGTGCTCGGCCCGCTCGGCATCCTGACGCGCGATCGCGCCGCGCGCGTCTCGAGCTCGCTCGCCGACGTTTCGGAATTCTACTTCCTGGTGCGCTGGCTCGTCGCGACGCGCGGGCGGCCGTGGGGCGACTCCACGCCGCCGGCCGCCTTCACGGCGCGCCCCGGCCAGCGCTTCAGCGACCTCGACCGCTACGTCTCCGCGCTCCGCAAGAACTACTACGCGCACCCGGCCGACGGGCGCTGGCAGGTGATGGTCGATGCGCTCCGTGGCCTCGGGGAGACGGCGCGCGCGCATCGCCTCCGCCTGGTCATCGCCATCCTGCCCGATGGCGATCAGATCGGGGTGGCCGACCCGGACCTCCTCCCGCAGCGGAAGGTGCTGGGGATCTGCGCCGACGCCGCCCTCGACTGCCTCGACCTCCATCCGGTGTTCGCCGCCGCCGCGCAGGACGGCGAGCTCTTCTTCGACATCATGCACCCGAACGCGGCCGGGCACCGGCTGATCGCGCGGGCGCTGGCCGAGCACCTGCTCGCCGCGGCTGGATTCGTGAGCGGCGGCGGAGTTTGACCTCCGCGCGCGGCACCCTCTAGCATCGCCTCGCCGTGCCCGCCGCCCCCACGGTCGTCGTCATCCCGGCCCTGAACGAGGCCGCCACCATCTCCGCGGTCGTGTCCGGCGCGCGCGCCGCGGCGCCGGGGGCGATGGTCGTGGTCGTCGACGACGGCTCGACCGATCGCACCGCCGAGCTGGCCGCCGCGGCAGGGGCCGAGGTGCTGCGCCTGCCCTTCACCTGCGGCATCGGCACGGCGGTGCAGGCGGGTCTCCGCTTCGCCGTGGCACGAGGAGCGGACCGGGTCGTGCGGCTCGACGGCGACGGCCAGCACGACCCGGCGGACGCCGCCCGCCTCCTGGCCGCGGTCGCGGGCGGCGCCGACTACGCGATCGGCTCGCGCTTCTGCGACCGAGCCGCGTCGAGCTGGCGGCCGTCGCTCTTCCGCCGCCTCGGCATCCGCTGGTTCGCGGCGGCGCTCCGCCTGGCCGGCGCGCGCGGCGTGACCGACCCGACCTCGGGCTTCTTCGCCGCCAACGCCCGCGCCGCGCGCTTCCTGGCCGAGCACTACGCCTCCGACTACCCCGAGGTCGACGCCGTCGTGCGCCTCGCGCGGCGGGGCTTGCGGCTGCTCGAGGTGCCGGTCGCGATGCGCGAGCGCGGCGGCGGCGTGTCCTCGATCGGCGCCCTGGGCGCGGTCGCCTACATGGTGAAGGTGACGGTCGCCATCCTGCTCGGCTGGTTCGACACGCCCGCCCTCCCGCCGGGCAAGTAGCCGTGCCCGGGCGCCTGCTCGTCATCGTCCCCACCCTGAACGAGCGCGAGAACCTGCCCTCGCTGACGGCCGCCATCTTCGCCGCGCCGGTGGGTGCGGACCTGCTGGTCGTGGACGACGCCTCGCCCGACGGCACGGGCGCGGTCGCGGACGAGCTCGCGCACGGCGATCCGCGCGTGCGCGTGCGTCACCGGGGGCGCCGGCTCGGCATCGGGAGCGCGTACGTGGAGGGCTTCCAGCGCGCGCTCGCCGATGGCTACGAGGCCGTGGTCACCATGGACGCGGACTGGTCGCACGATCCCGCGTACCTGCCCGGGCTGGTGGCGGCCGCCGCGGACCACGAGCTGGTCGTCGGCTCGCGCTACCTGCACGGCATCAGCGTCGTCAACTGGACGCTCACGCGTCTCATGCTGAGCCAGGGTGGCAACCTCTACGTGCGCACCATCACCGGGCTCCCCCTCCGCGACTGCACCAGCGGCTTCCAGGTCATCCGGCGCGCGGCGCTCGAGCGCATCGGAGTGGGCCACATCCGCACCAACGGCTACTCCTTCCTGGTCGAGCTCAAGTACCGCATCTTCCGGAGCGGCGGCTCGATGGTCGAGGTGCCGATCGTGTTCACGCAGCGCCGCCACGGGCGCACGAAGATGACGCGGAGGGAGATCTTCCTCTCGCTCGTGAACGTGTGGAAGCTACGCCTGGGGCTCTACCGGCGGTAGGAGTCCCATCTATTGCGTGTAGCCCAGCGACCGGAGCTTGCGCTGGATGTCGTCGCGGTTGAGGAGCCAGGCGGGCTCGGCGCTCGGCAGCGGGCGGGCGGCCGGCTCGGCGGACGGGTGTGCGCGGCGCCAGCGCGCGCAGGCCTCGTGCGCCTGCTCGAGCACGGCGCGCGCGGCGGCCACGCCGGCGGCGTCGGCGGCGGCGCGGTTGGCGGTCTCGCCCGGGTCGGCGACGAGGTCGTAGAGCAGCGGGCCCTTCGCCGTCGAGATGAACTTCTGCTGCCGCGTGCGCACCGACTCGCCGCCGATCAGGTCGGCGCTCACGATCGGCTGCTCGACGTAGCTGCCGCGGCGCCCCCGGAGGAGCCCGGCGAAGCTCTGCCCCTGGATGTCGGACGGGCGCGGCACGCCGGCGAGCTCGAGCAGCGTCGGCGCGAGATCGACGAGCCGCACCTGCTCCTCGATCACGCGCCCCGCCGGCACGAGGCCCGCCGCCCGCACCACGAGCGGCACGAGGAGCGCCTCGTCGTGGAGATCGAAGCCGTGGGTGGTCCAGAAGTGCTCGCCGAACCCCTCGCCGTGGTCCGAGGTGACGACCACGATGGTGCGCGGGTCGAGCGCGCCCAGGAAGTCGGCCAGCAGGTCGTCCGTGTAGCGGACCTCGCGCTCGTAGGCGGCGAGCGCCCGCTGGTTCTCGTCGCCCCGGTCGCCGTCGGTGAAGAGCGCCGCGTAGGCGCGCGGCGGGGTGTAGGGCTCGTGCACCTGGTAGGTGTGGACGAAAAGGAAGAAGGGGCGCGCGGCGTGCGCCGCGAGCCAGGCGCGCGCCTGGGCGAAGGTCTCGGCGGCGAAGCCGGACGAGGCGGACTCCTCGCTCCGGTTCTCGAGGTAGGTGTCGAAGCCGCGGTCGAAGCCGTTCGGCGCGATCAGGTAGGCGTCCTCGGTGAAGGCCGCGGTCTCGTAGCCCGCGGCGCGGAGGGCCTCGGCCAGCGTCAGCCGGTCGGGCGCGAGCGCCTCGTGCACTCCCTTGACGCCGTGGGCGCACGGCTCGAGGCCGGTCAGCATCGACATGTGCGAGGGCGGGGTGAAGGGCACGGGCGCCACCGCGGTGCGCACCAGCGCGCCCTGGGCGGCCGTGCGGTCGAGCGCCGGGGTCGTCGGCCGGCGGCAGCCGTACGCGCTCACGCTGCGCGCGCGGAGCGTGTCGAGCGAGACGAGGACGATGCCCGGCCGCGCGGGCGCGGCGGGCGGCACGAGCGCGGGGCTGCTCACCACCGCGAAGCTCTTGTCGAGGGTGACGCCGGGGACGCCGGCGAGCGCCTCGGTCGTGAAGACGAGGCGGACGCGGCGCCCGGCGACCGGCGAGAGGTCGAGCGAGGCGTCGAACCAGCGCCGGTCGCGCGCGTCGGCGGCCGGGTCGAGGCGCCGCTCGAAGAGCGTCGCGTCGCCGGCGGCGAGCGCGAAGCGCACCGGCGGGAAGCCCGCGGCCCACCCCGCCTCCTCGACCCCGTAGCCGAAGACCAGGCGCGCGCCGGGCGGGACGTCGACCTCGGCCGTCTCGCTCTGCTCTCGGGGCGAGGCGGGGAGGGGACGCGCGCTGACGGTCAGGAGGCCACGCTGCCCGCGCAGCGCCTCGGGGAGCGGGATCACGGCCTCGGGCCGCGCGCCGTCGCGGCCGCGCACCACGAGCGGTGGCGCGCTCGCGGTCACCATGCGCGCGGCGTCGAGCTGGCCGAAGGTCGGTGCGGGCGCCGCGACCGGCAGCTCGCGCACCAGGACGGAGGCGTCGATCCGCACGTCGCGGCCGGCGAGCGCCGGCGGCAGCTCGGCGGGCACGCGCAGCTCGTCCGCGTGCGGCAGCGTGACGTCCTCCCGCGCGCGCAGCACGATGGGCGGGTGGGCGGCGAGCACGTAGCGGCTCTCGCCTGCGATCTCGGCCCGCGCGAGCGCCGCGGTGGAGCCCGATCCGGGCGCGGCGATGAAGCGCACGAGACGGGTTGCGCTCTCGCGGCGGCAGGCGCCGGCGAGGAGGCCGAGCAGCGCGAGCGGGAGGAGGGCGCTTGGTGCGCGCGCGGGCCGGACAGTAAAATGCAACGGCCCGTGACGATACCAGCGCGCCATCCGCGCCGCAACGCGCTCGTGCTCGCCGGCGCCTGGGTGGCGGTGGTCCTGCTCTTCTGGCTCGGGCTCTTCGTGCCCGCGATGCGCCCCGGGATCTTCCGGCCCGAGGCGGTCGACCTCTACGGCTACTTCTTCCCGAAGTTCGTCTACGGCTCGGCGGAGCTCGAGCGCGGCGCGCTGCCGCTCTGGAACCCGTATGAGTATGCCGGCGTGCCGTTCCTCGGCGCGGCGCAGCCGGCGGTGCTCTATCCGCCGCGCGTGCTCCTCTTCGCGCTCCTCCCGCCGACGGCCGCGCTGCACGTCTTCATGGTGGTGCACTACGTGCTCCTCGGCGCCGGCGCGTACGTCATGCTGCGCGGGCTCGCGCTCGAGGTGCCGGGCGCGTGCTTCGGCACGCTGCTGCTCGCCTTCGAGCCGTTCATGATGGCCGGGCACTACCATCCGCCGCGCATCGCCTGCTTCGCGTGGGTGCCGTGGATGGTGGCCGCGTTCGTGCGCACGGTGCAGGGGCGCGGGCTCGGCGCGACGCTCGGCCTGGCCGTCGCGGCGGCGCTCCAGGCGACCGCGGGCTATCCCGAGTACTCGCTCGACACGGCGCTCGTGCTGGCGCTCTTCTGGCCGGCGGCGGCGCGCCGGGTCCGCGGCGCCCGGGCGGCGCTCGGCGGCAGCGCGCTCGTCGTCGCTGCGGCGGCGCTCGCCGCCATGCTCTCCGCCGTCCAGCTCGTCTCGCTCGTGGAGACCTTCCGGACGAGCACACGCGGCGGCGGCGAGCTCCCGTTCCTCGCGGGCCAGCGCTTCGAGCTCGCGACCTTCGGGAGCGGGCTTCGGGGCTGGGCGGCGGCCGTCGGCGTCTTCGCGTACCTGCCGGCGCTCGCGTGGGCGCTCGTGTTCGTCGGGCTGGCCGCGCCGGAGCGGCCCTACCGCGGGGCGCTGGCGGCGGTCTGGGTCCTCGCGAGCATCGTGTTCGCGCCCGCGCTGCGCGCGCTGCCGCCCTTCAACCTCTTCCGCTCTTTCCTCTGCTGGGGCTCGATCGTCGTCCTCCCCCTGGCCGCGCTCGCGGGGGCGGGCTTCGACCGCGTGCTCGGCGGGCGGCTCGGCGCGCGCGAGGCCGTCGCCGGGACGGTCGCCCTCGCCGCCCTGCTGCCGCTCCTTCCCGCGCGCTCGCTCGCCTGGCTCGCCGTCGCGCTCGCCGTCCTCCTCGTGAGCCGCATCGCGCCGCGGCCGGCGATCGCGCTCCTGCTCCTGCTGACGCTCGCCGACGTCTGGACCTTCGTCCCCGCGCCGCTCCCCGCCACGCTCCGGCATCGCTACGCCGCGGGGCAGGTGCCGTATCCATCGCTGGACGCGGCGCTTCGGCGCGCCGACGAGCTGCGCGCCGCGTGCGGCGCGGAGAGCGACGCGCGCGTCCTCGCCCCGCCCGAGACGCTGGCCGGCCTCCCGGTCGCGGGCCGGCTGCGCGCCGTGCAGGGGTACCCCGAACCGCTCGCCCCGGCGCGCATGAGCCGTCTCCTCGAGGGGGCCGGCCTCGCGCCGGCCACGCTCCTCGCGCTCGACTGGGAGCGGCTGGTGAAGGCGCGCGGTCTGCTCGACCTGCTCGACCTGTCGTGCGTCGTGGTCGAACCGGGGCACGAACAGGCCCTCGCCGCGCTGGGCTTCGCACCCGGCGGCGGGTTCGCCGACGGCCGCAGGGCGTACGTCCGTCCGCCGCAAGGGATGGCCTTTCTCGCGCGGGAGACGCGCCGGGCCGAGAGCGAGGACGCCGCGCTCGCTGCCGTCCTCGATCCGGGGTTTGCCCCCAGGCAGACGGTCGTCCTCGAACGAGCGGACGCGTCCGTCGCGCCGGCGGCGTGCGGCGAGGGCTGCTGCACGCCGGGCGAGGTCGAGCCCGTCGCTGCCGAGCCGGGGCGCATCCGCTTCCGGGTCGTCGCCGAGGCGGCGAGCCACCTCGTGGTGTCCGCCGACCACTCTCCCGGCTGGCGGGCGCACGTCGACGGCCGGCGCGCGCCCGTGCTGCGCGCCGACTACGCTTTCATGGCCGTGCCCGTCGCGCCCGGTGCGCACGAGGTCGAGCTGTGGTACCGTCCGCGCGGCCTTGCGCCCGCCGTCGCGCTCTCGCTCGCCGGCCTGGCGCTCACCGCGGTGGGAGGACTCCGATGTCTCAGCCGATCCAGCTGGTGGCGATCGTCGCCTCGCTCGCCCTCGTCGTCCTCGTCCTCGACCTGATCCGCCGCCAGCGGATCAAGGAGGAGCTCTGGTTCGCGTGGCTGGTGGCGAGTCTCGGGCCGCTCGCGTGCAGCCTCTGGCTCGCGCCGTGGGCAGCCGCGGCGCGCTGGCTCGGCATCCACTACGAGCCGGCGCTCCTCATGATGGCGGGTCTCTTCTTCGCGCTCTTGCTCCTCCTCTACATGACCACGGTGGTCTCGGGCCTCATGCGGCAGAACCAGCGCCTGGCGCAGGAGGTGGCCGAGCTCGGCTGGCGCCTCGACCGGCTCGCCCGCGCCGACGGCGCGCGGTGACTCCGAGGTCAGAGGGCCGCGGGCGGCGCGGCGGCAAGCTCCGTCGCGTACGCGTCCCGGATCGGCACCCAGGGGAGGAGGGCGAGGAGACGGTCGAGCTTGCGTGGCATCCCCGCGAGGCCGATCTCCTGGATGAAGCGCTCGCGCCGGCCGAGCGGGAGGGCGTGGCGCACCGGGTCGAGCTCGCGCGGGTGGAGGTAGACGAGCGCCGGACAGCCGCGGCTAAGACGCGCGCGCTGCGCCAGGCGCTCGGCCCACAGCGGGAGCACGCGGAGGTAGAAGCCGCCCCCGTGCGGCTCGCGCAGGCGCCCGAGCGCGACGGCCGGCGCGGGGATCTCGAGCAGCACGGCGCCCGAGGGGGTCGCGATCCAGGACGGCCGCAGCGGCGCCTCGCGCAGCCCGTAGAGGTAGGTGCGCACCGGAAAGAGGCTCGCGTCGTAGCGGAAGCCGGCGGCGACGATCGCATCGAGCGCCCAGAGCGCCTCGCGCTTGACCGACCACGAGGGCGCGCGGAAGCCGAGTACCGGGGCGCCGAGCTCGTCCTCGAGGAGCCGCCGCGCCTCGCCCAGCTGGCGCTCGACGCGGGCGGGGTCCGCCGCGTAGAGGAGCGTGTGCTCGAGCCCGTGGCAGGCGACCTCGTGGCCGGCGGCGGCGATCGCGCTGACCAGGCCGGGCGCGCTCCGTGCCGCGCTCGCCAGCACGAAGAAGGTGCCGCGCCGCCCGCGCGCGGCGAGCAGGTCGAGGACGCGGCGGGTCGCCTCGGCGACGCGGCGGGGTGGATCCCAGGCCGGCGGCGGGACCCAGCTCCGGTAGTTCACGTCGAACCAGTCCTCGACGTCGACCGTGAGCAGCGCGGCGCGCCGCGGCGGGAGCGGCCGGGCGGGGAGCGGCGGGCGCGCCATCGGGCGACGCCTAGCCGAGGCCGCCGGCGCGGGCAAACGCATGCTGCCGGGTGAGCGGGCGTTCCGCGCTGCGGCGCTGGCCGTCGTCGCGCTCGCCGGCGCGCTCCGCTTCTGGGCGCTCGACCTGGGGCTGCCGCACCCGCTCGCGCGCCCCGACGAGGAGGTCGTGCTCGCGCAGACCGAAGCGCCGGCGCGCGGCGAGCTCCTGCTCGACTGGTCGATCTACCCGGGCGCGTACGTCGACCTCACCTGGGCGTGGGGCGCGGCGGGGCTGCGCGCCGGCAGGCTGCTCGGCTGCTTCCCCCCGGGCGGCTATCTCTCCGTCCTGCGCGAGCACCCGGAGCGCTTGATCCTCGTCGACCGCGTGCTCTCCGCGGCGGCGGGGACGGCGACCGTGGCGTTGCTCGTCGCCGGCGCGCGCGCCGCGCTCGGCCCGGGCGCCGCGCTGGCCGCGGGTGTGCTCCTCGCGTCGAGCTTCCTCCACGCGCGCGACAGCCACGCCGCCAAGCCCGACGTGCTCTTCGCGCTCGGCGCGCTCGTCTCGCTCTGGGCGATGGTGCCGCTCGCGCGTGGCACGACCCTCCGGCGCGCGGCCGTCGCCGGCCTCGCCGTCGGGCTCACGCTGGCGGTCAAGTACCCGGCCGTGATCCTCCTCGTCCCGGGGTACGTCGCCGCGGCGCTGGGGAGCCCGGCGCGCGGCTGGCGCCGGCTCGTGCCCGCGCCGGCGGCCGTGGTCGGCGCGGTTGCCGCGGCGGTCTTCCTCGCGAGCTCGCCGTCCCTCGTCCTGAACCCGCGCAGCCGGGAGAGCCTCGCGCTGGTGCTCTCGACGCTCGTGCCGCACGGCGTGTCGGGAGCCATCTCGCCGCCCGATCACCCCTGGTGGGGCGGGTTCGCGTACCATGCGGGCTTCTCGCTGCGCTACGGGGCGGGGCTCGTGCCGACGCTGCTCGCGCCGGTCGCGGTCGCGTGGGGCGCCGCGAGCCGGCGCCGGCTCCTCGTCCTGGCCGCCGTGTTCGCGGTCGCCTACTCCGCCGTGGTGGGCATCTCGCCCGTCAACCAGGCGCGCTACATGACGCCGCTCCTGCCCGTGCTGGCGCTCCTCGAGGGCGGGCTCCTGGGCACGGTGCTCGCACGCCGGCCACTGGTGCTCCTCGCCGCGGCGCTCGTCCTCGTGGCCGAGCCGCTGGCGAGCGCCGTGGCGCACGACCGGATCGCGTCGCGCACCGACACGCGCGTGCTCGCCACGCGCTGGATGGGCGAGCACCTGCCGCGCGGCGCGCAGGTCGAGATCGTCGGCACGCGCCTCTGGGTGTACGGCGTGCCGCAGATGCCGCCCGGCATCGAGGCGCGCCACGCCGTGCCCGAGCCCGGCGCGCTCGCGGCCGCGGGCATCGGCTACGTGCTGACCCACGATCATCCGCTGCCCTTCTCGCACGTCGACCCGGAGGTGATGGAGGGGCTCGCGGACCACGTCCGCCTCCTCAAAGACTTCAACCCCTTCGTCGGCGACGGCGCGGGCGCCGTCTTCGAGCCGGCGGATGCCTACTACATCCCGTTCCACGGCTTCGGCGCGGTCGAGCGGCCGGGGCCGCGGGTGCGCATCTACGCGCTCCGGTGATGCGCGGGCGCGCATGGGCTGCGCTCGCCCTCGCGGCGGCGGTCGGGTGGAGCGCCTGGCCGCTGCCCCGCGCGCTCGCGACGCACGTCGTCGATCCCGTGCGGCTGTCCCCTGCCGGTCTCTGGGGGCGGGTCGACCTCGACCTGCTCCTCTGGATCCTGGCCTGGGACGCGCACGCGCTCGCCACCGCGCCGGCGGCGCTCTTCCAGGGGAACATCCTCTACCCCGCGCCCGACGCGCTCGCCTCCTCGGAGCACCTGCTCGGCCTCGCGCCCGTGGCGGCGCCCGTCTTCCTCGCGAGCGGGAACGCCGTCCTCACCTACAACGTGACGGTCCTGATCACGGTGCTCGTCACGGCAGTCGTCACCTTCGCGCTCGTCCGGCACTGGACGGGGGACGGGCCGGCCGCGTTCCTCGCCGCGGCGGCGTTCACCTTCTCGCCCATGAACATCCACGGCTGGGCTCGCCTGCACGCGACCGCGGTGCACCTCTTCCCGCTCGTGCTGCTGCTCGCCTGGCGCGCGGCGGGCGCGCCGCGGCCGCGGACGCTCGCGCTGCTCGCGCTGGCCGTGGCGCTCCAGTGCCTGGCGGGCATGTACGTGAGCTACGAGCTGCTCGCGCTCGTCGCGGCGATGGCGCCGGCGTTGTGGTGGGAGGCGCTCCGCCACCGGCGGAGCGGTCTCGCCGTGGCGGCGGCGCTCGCGGCGGGCGCGCTGGTCCTGGTGCCGGTCGGCATCCCGTACCTGCGGGCGCGCTCGGCGGGCATCCTGCCGGAGTACGGCGCCGTGCTCGCCGAGGGCCTCGCGCCGACGCTCGCCCGCCTCGGCGACGCGCTCGCCTGGCCGGTCGTCGCGCTCGGGCTTCTCGGTGCGCTCGGCGCGCGGCGCGTGCCGTGGCACCTGCGCGCGGGTCTCTGCCTGGTCGCCGTCGTCGGCTTCGCGCTGGCGCTCGGGCCGGCGGCGCCGCTCGTGCCCGGCACGGACCTCCCCGGGCTCTACGCGCTCGCGGCGCGCGTCGTCCCCGGCTTCGCTGGCATGCGCGCCCCGATCCGTTTCCTCGTGCTGCCGCTCCTCTCGCTCGCGGTGCTCGCGGGCATGGGCGCTGCGGCAATCACCGGAGGGCGTCGCTGGGCACGCGTCCTCCCCCTGGCCGCGGCGGCCCTTGTGATCCATGCCGACGCGCGCCCGGTGCCGCTCGCGCCCGTGCTGCTCGAAGGCAGCGACGTCGCCGCGTATCGCTGGCTCGCGGAGCACGGCGAACACGGCCCGACGCTCGAGCTCCCGGTCTTCCTCTCGGCGATGGACGGCGAGCAGCTGCTCGCGACTGGCCGCTACATGGTGGCCTCGACGCTCCACTGGAACCCGCTGCTGAACGGCTACACGGGCTACACGCCGCCGAGCTACCCGCTCCTCGCGACGCTCGCGCAGCGGCTCCCCGACCCGACGGCCCTCGCCGACCTCTGCGCGCTGGTCGCGCTCAGCTGGCTGGTGGTCCACCAGGCGGGCCTTCCGCCGGCCGAGCGCGCGGCGTGGGAGGGCGGCGGCGCCGGCTTCGCGCAGGCCGCGACCTTCGGCGACGACGTCATCTACCGGGTCGACCGCCGCTGCGGCGGGCTCGAGCCCGCGCTGCGACGCGAGCTCGTGGAGCCCGACCCGGGCCCCGATGGCTCCACGCTCCGCGGCGTGTCGCGTGCGCCGCTCGCCGACTTCCGCGGCGAGCTCCGCGCCCGCCTCCCCGACGCCGTGGTCTCCGGCCTGCACGGGTGGTTCGCGGTGACGGTGAGCAACACGGGCTCCGCGCCCTGGCCCGGCCTCACGGCGCGCGCGCGCGGGCGCGTCGTCCTGCAGGCGCGCTGGCGCGACGGGGCCGGCGCGGTCGCCCTCGCGGGCGAGCCGGGGCTCCTCGCGCGCGATCTCGCCCCGGGCGAGTCGGTCGAGACCCGGGTCGGCTCGATGACGCCGCGGCCGGGAAGCTACACGCTCGAGATCGGGCTCCTCCAGGACGGTGTGGGCTGGTTCGCGGAGCAGCCGGGCGGCACGGGTCTCGTCACGGCGACGGTGCGGGCGCGGCCGTGGGAGGAGGTGTACCCGCCGAAGCGCTGAGGCGCGGCTCGGCCCAGCCGGCGAGGTCGTCGGGGCGCGGCGGCGCGCTCGCGGCCGCGATCGCGAAGGCGAGCGTGACCCGCTGCCCGGCGTGCGCGGCGAGGTCGATCGACGCGGGCCTCCAGGCGCGGTCCTCGAGCCGGCGCTGCGGGTCCACGCTGGCGCGGAAGACGAGCGCGCCGTCCACCGTTACGGTGAACGTGAACGGTCCGCTCGGCGCCTCGAGCCAGCGCTCGGGATCGATGCCGTAGGCGAAGTCGAGCCGCGGCTGCTCCGGCGGCACGTCGAGGGGAACGCGCGCCACCACCGGCGCGTCCGGCGTGCCGACGCGCTCGGCCAGCACGGGCGTGAACGACCAGAGCGCCGGCACCAGCCCGTCGCTCCCGGGAAGCGCCGTGCCTGGCAGCGGCGCCTCCGGCCGCCTCGCGAGCGCGCACCAGAGCGGGCCGAACGGCTCGCGCGCGAACACGCGCTCGATCGCGTAGTGGCGCGCGAGATGCTCGAACAGCCGGGGCGCGTTCTCGCGGAAGCTCCCGAGGCTGGCGTACTGCGAGAAGCTGTAGATCACGAGCCGGACGTCGTGCGCCTCCAGGTCGGCGATGATGCGCTCGTCGCGCGTGGGGTCCTGCCCGGGCCAGATCACGTGGAAGCCGCCCGCGCCCTCGCGCCCGGCGAGGAACTCGAGCATGGGCTGGAGCGGGTAGACGGGCACGGGGGCGCCCGGCGGGGCGTGCGCGTCGATGTAGGCGAGGAGCTCGTCGAGGAGGGGACCGTTTTGCGCGTCGGCGAGCACCCCCGCGCGCGGGCTCGCCAGCGGCCAGTCGAACGCGTGCCGCAGCTCGCGGCCGAGCTCCACCGACACGAGCGCGAGCACGCCGAGCGCGACGCCCGGCAGCCCGCGCGCCGCGTGCCCCGGCGCCTCGGCGAGCAACGTCGCGCCGACGAGCAGCACGGGCGGGTAGATCATCATCAGGTGGACCCAGTCGCGCGGCCGGTTGAAGGCGAGGAGGAAGCCGCCCGCGTAGGCGAGGAGCACGAGGTGGCGGTCGCGGAGCCCGCCCCGCACCCAGCGGAGCGCCGCTGCGGCCCACACGAGGAAGGGAGCGTAGAAGAGGAGCTTCAGCACGACGTCCCACACCGCCGTCTCGCGGTAGAGCCAGCCGGCGTGGATCGCGTTCCAGCGCTCGGCGAGCGTGAGCAGGACGGCCGGGAAGTAGCTCCCGATCCCGGTGCGGAGCGCGGCGTCCTGGTGGAGGAGGGGCAGGAGCGGCGGCAGGCCGAGGTAGCGGGACGTCGCCGCGGCGCGGAGGGGGCGGACGACGGTCTGGTCGAGGAAGGGGTGGAGCGCGCCGTGGGCGGCGAAGTAGAGGAGCGCCGGCGCCACCACGAGCGCGGCGCTCACCGCGAGCGCGAGCGCGCGGCGGATCTTCCCCGTGCGCTCGGGCGCGAGCAGGATGGCCAGGCCGAGCGCCGCGCCCACGCCGAGGCCGTAGTCCTGCTTGCAGAGGATGGCCGCGCCGACGCACGCGCCCGCGCCGACGGCGTGGGCGCCGAGCGCGAGCACGACCGCCCCTGCGAGGAACGTCGCCGAGAGCGAGGAGTAGCTCACGATCTGCCAGTGCGGGAAGGCCCAGACGCGATAGCAGAGCAGGAGGGCCGCGAAGCCGAGCGCCCAGGCGCGCGGCATGACGGCGCGCGCGGCGCGGAAGAGGAGGGTCGTGAACGCGGCGAAGGCGCCCACCGCGAGCAGACGCGAGGCCCAGATCGACGCGCCCGCCGCCCCGAGCCACGCGGCGACCAGGTAGAACGCGCCCGGGAACGGATTGTCGACGTACACGTCGCGGTAGAGGAGCTTCCCGCGCGCGATCTCCTCGGCGAGGGCCAGCAGGTAGCCCTCGTCGAGGAGGGCGAGGTGGCGGTCGTAGATCGGAAGCTGGATGGCGACGGCCGCGAGGGCGACCCCGAGGGTCGAGAGCGCTTCGCGGCCGTCGCGCATCGGAGAGCCTCCTAACAGCGCGACCCCGGGGTCGCAACGAAACGTGCGCGCGCGGGGGGCGTGTGCTAGCGAGAGCGCGTGGCGCTCCTCCTGCTCTTCTTCGCCTCGGGCGCCTGCGGGCTCGTCTACGAGGTGGTGTGGATGCGGCTCCTCACGCTCACCCTCTCGGTCACGGTGTACGCGGTCACCACCGTGCTGGCCGCGTTCATGGCCGGACTCGCGCTCGGCGCGGCGTGGGGCGGCCGCGTCGCCGATCGCGTGCCCCGCCCGCTCGCCGCCTACGCGCTGGTCGAGCTCGGCCTCGCCGCGACCGGCGCCGCCACGCCGGCCGTCCTCTTCCGCCTGCCCCCCGTGTACGTCTGGCTGCACGACCGCCTCGGCGGGAGCGCGCTCGCCTTCGGGGCGGCGCGCTTCGGCCTCGCGGCAGGGGTCCTGCTGGCGCCGTGCACGCTCATGGGGGCGACGCTGCCGCTCATCGCCCGGGCCGCGATCGCGCGCGCCGACCGCGTCGGCCGGGGGGCGGGCGCGCTCTACGCGGCCAACACGCTGGGCGCGGTCCTCGGCTGCGTCGGGGCGGGCTTCGTGCTCGTGCCGCGCCTCGGGCTCGCGGCGACGAGCGCTGTGGCGGCGGCGGTGAACCTGGCGGTCGGCCTGGTCGCGCTCGCGCTCGGCACGACCGCGGCGCGGACAGGGGCGCGCGCGGTGGCGGCGCCCGCGACCGCGCACGCGCGGCTCGTCATGCTCGCCTTCGGCCTCTCGGGCTTCACGGCGCTCGGCTACGAGGTGCTGTGGACGCGCGCCCTCGTCCACTACACGCACAACTCGACCTACGCCTACAGCGCCATGCTGGCCGTCTTCCTCCTCGGGCTCGCGCTCGGGAGCGCGGCGCTCGGCGCCGTGACCGATCGGCTCCGCCGGCCGCTCCTCGCCCTCGGCGCGGTGGAGATCCTGATCGGCAGCAGCGTGGTCGGCGGGCTCGCGCTCTACGCGCGCTACGATCGCCTGGTGCCGGCGGCCGCGGCGGCGATGGGCGGGCTCGGTTCCTGGCCCCGGGTCGTCGCGCTCGTCTTCGGCGAGGCCGGGGCCGCGCTCCTCCCGACCACGCTCCTCCTGGGCGCCACCTTTCCCCTCGTGGCGCGCCTGGTGGTGGGCGGGCTCGATGGGCTCGGCACGCGGCTCGGCGCGGCCTACGTGTGGAACACGGTGGGCTCGATCCTGGGCGCCGTCGTGGCAGGGTTCGGGCTCCTGCCGGCGCTCGGCATGCGCGGCGCGTTCCTCACCCTGGTCGTCGGGAACCTGGTGGTCGGGACGTTCCTCGCCCTGGCCGAGGGCCCGCGCGCGGGCGCGGTCCCCGCGGCGCTTGCCGCGGCGGCGGGCGCGCTCGCGCTCGCCCTGGTCCCGCCGGGCCTCTTCGCCGATGGCTTCGCGCGCCGCTTCGGCCCGCTCCTCTTCTACCGCGAGGAGGCGGCCGACACGGTGATGGTGACCCGGGACGGGCGCGGCGAGCGCATGCTCCGCTTCGGCGACGGGCGGGGCACGGCGGGCACCATGACGGTGCGCGACGACCGCATGTACGCGCACATCCCGCTCCTCCTCCACCCCGGGGCCCGGCGCGTCCTCAACGTCTGCTTCGGGGTGGGCAACAGCCTGGCCGCGGTGGCGGCGCACCCGATCGAGCGAGTGGACGCGGTCGAGCTCTCCCCCGGCGTGGTGGACGCGGCCGGCTTCTTCCGCGGCACCAACCACGACGTGCTCGCGGACCCGCGCGTGCAGCTCACCATCGCCGACGGCCGGAACTTCCTGCTCGCGAGCCACGAGCGCTGGGACGTGATCCGCCTCGACCCGCCCGAGCTGCACACGGCCGGCGTGGTGAGCCTCTACACGCGCGAGTTCTACGCGCTCGCGCGCGACCACCTGGCGCCCGGGGGCCTGTTCAGCATCTGGGTGAACGTGGTGATGACGCCCGAGGCCGACCTCCGCCTCCTGGTGCGCACGGTGGCCTCGGTCTTCCCGCAGGTGAGCGTGTGGCGCGGGCCGCTGCGCTACTCGTGGGTCATCAACGGGAGCCTCGGACCGCACGGGCCGGATCTGGCGCTGCTCGCCCGGCGCTTCGCCGAGCCCCGCGTGCAGGGCGACCTCGCCGAGATCGGCGTGCCCGACCCGTTCGCCTTCCTCGCGCACTTCGTTCTCGCCGGCGGCGAGGTCGCGGCCTTCGCGGGCGCCGGCCCGGTCGCGAGCGACGACTCGACCCGCCTCGACTTCACGGTCCCGCGCTCGCTCGACTCGTTCTTCGGCTTCGCCAACGCGTCCAGCGGCGGCTGGCTCGTCGATCTGATGGAGCCGGGGGCGCGCCACGACGTCGGGCTCGCCGTCTTCTGGCGCAAGCTCGCGCGCATGCAGACCTTCGAGCGGCCGGTGCTGCCCTACCTGCGCGGGCTCGCCGAGAGCGGGCTCACGCCGGAGGAGGTCGCGGCGCGGCTCGCGGCCGCGGGGGCGCCCGTGGCGGACGTGACCAATCGGCGCGCCACGAGCGCGGCAGCCGCCGCGCCCTGACCGGGGAGGATTCCGTCACGAGCGGTCCAGCGGCTCGGGGGGTCACCAGGGACCAGCTCCGCTTGCGCTGTGCCGCGCCGAGTCAGTAGGGAGCTTCTACGGGTTCACCGTCTGGGTGAACGTGGGCGACGTGCTTGGGTTGAAGGTGCTGCTGCCGCCGTAGGTGGCCGTGATGGAGTGCGACCCCACGCTGAGCGAGGACGTGGGGCAGCTGGCGTGGCCTTTGTTGAGGGTGAGATTGCTGCAGTTGGTGATGGCGGTTCCGCCGTCGTTGAAGGTCACCTTCCCCGCCGGCTTGCCTGAGCCCGGGCTGCTCGCGGTCACCGTGGCGGTGAAAGTCACCGACTGCCCGAACAGCGACGGGTTGGCCGAGGAGCTGGCCGATGTGGTCGTGCTGTACTTCACCGTCTGCGTGAACTTGGGCGATGTGCTTCCGTTGAAGCTCGCGTCGCCGCCGTACGAGGCGCTGATCGAGTGGGAGCCGACCGCGAGCGTGCTGGTCACGAACGTCGCCTGGCCCGAGCCGTTCAGGGTGCCGGTGCCGAGGGTTCTCGAGCCGTCCATGAAGGTCACCGTGCCGGTCGGGGTGCCCGCGGCGGGACTCTTCGCCGTCACCGTCGCGGTGAAAGTCACCGGCTGCCCGGACACCGACGGGTTGATCGAGGAGTTGACGCCCGTGGTGGTGCCGGGGAGCGTGGTCGTGGTGGTCGGGTTCGTGGAGGTCGTCGTCGAAGTCGTCGTCACGGAGCCGGGGCTGGTTGTAGTCGTCGGACCCGCACCGGCCGGCCTGAAGGTGGCAAGCACCATGTACCAGTTGGTTGACAAGCCCAAGGTCAGGCCCCCCTGCTGGGGGCCGGCGGCGCTGGACAGGATGTCCACGAGGTCGGAGGCGTCGCTTCCGTTGTGCACGTCGAGGAGGTACGGCACCATCTGGCTGCTTCCGGGAATCAGCCACCTCGGCTGGCCGCCGGTGAGGACGGCCGCCACGACCAACTCGCCCGCGGGGACCGAGGCGGTGGGACCCGCACTGACGTAGTTTCCCGTGCCGTGCGAGACCACGGCCTGGTCGAGCGCTCCCACCGTGGCGACGTGTCGGAAATGCGCGATCGCCTCCTGCAGATAGGCGGAAGCGGACGCCGACACCGTGATCACGAGGCCCGAGGGCGCGGGGAGGGAATTTTCCCGGTAATAGAGGGCGATGTCGCCCGTCCCGCCCCACGTCGTCGAGACCGAGCGTGTCCAGGGGCCATTGACGTTGTCCGAGACGTGCACCTGGCCCGACGCGTTGTACTGGCCGAACCACCCCACCAGAAGGTCGCCGGCCAGAACCGGTTTACTCAGCGTGAGCTTGGACGACGTGAGGCGGGAGGCGGGCGAGGCCCCCACTCCCTGGACGAATTCGGGTGACACGGCGGGCGTGGTGACCGTGAGGGGTGCGGACGGCACGGAATGCTCGTTCAGGAGGTCGAAGGCGTCGACCGAATACGTGTAGTCGGTCGATGGCGTCGCATGCGGATCCAGGAAGACCGTCGTGTCGGGCCCGGTCATCGCGATGGCGGAACCGTCTCGGTACACGGTGTAGCCGGCAACGCTGCCGCTGGACGGCGACCACGAGATGCCGACCCGCGTGGAGGCCACGCTGGTGGCCTCGAGGCCGGGGGGGGTGGAGGGTGGCACGGGCGGCGTCGCGGGATAGGGATGGAAGACGGCGCACACCGCGTACCATTCGACGGCGTTCGTCAAGGTGGCGGTCCCGTGCTGCGGGCCCGCGGCGCTCCATGTGATGTCCTCTTCAAAGGCGGACCCGCTCGATGTCTGTACGCGACGCGTATACGGTATGCCCTGGCTGCTTCCGGGCGAGACCGAGCCGGGAAGGGCGTCGGTCACCAAGGCCGCGAACACGAGCTTGCCCGCACCCACCGAGGGGGTCGCACCACTGTCGACGACCCTTCCCTCGTTACCGTGCGCAGCGGCGATCTGGTCGAGCGAGCCCGCGAGGGCGACGCCCGAGTACTCGGCGACGGTTCCCTGCAGGTACGCGATCGCGGAGGCGGATACGGTGATGGTCATGCCGCTCGGCGCCGCCTGGCTGTTCTCGCGGTAGTAGAGCGCGATGTCACCCGTATCGTCATCGAAGGTCAGCGATCCGGCCGCCGCCCGCGTCCAGGTGCCGTTCACGTTGTCCGATACCTGCGCCGGCCCGGGGGCGTTGTACTGGGCAAACCACCCGACCAGCAGATCCCCCTGGGCAACCGGGCGGATGAGCGTGACGGTGAGCGATGGGACCCGAGACCCGGTGGAGAATGCCGCTCCCTGGACGAACGTCGGGCTGGCGACCGCCGTGCAGGGAAGGAGAACTCCGAGCGCGGCCATCACAGCCAGGCCAGCAGTGGACAGAGCCGACGTGAAATATTTCACGGCCATTTCAGCCTCTTTTTTTCGAATGAGATGCGAGAAGAAGGGGCGCTGGAGCCTGATCGGACTTGACCCGACGCCCTCTGGGTCAAAGCCCCCGGGCCATGGGAAGGTAAGTAAGAGAAGATATTTATCTGCTTTCGAGCATCATGCGCTTCCGAAGAGGTCGACCTTCGGAGCCTGTACCCCTACGCATCTCACATCGAGATGTAAAGACATTTCTTCGCCACGATGAGCGGGAGAGGCTCGGGCTCTTCGACGCTTGGAGGTCTGATGCTGCAGCTGTGAAGAACAGTTGCTCCCACTTCGTCACGCTGCACCTGTGCCACGACGTTGCACGACCGGCTGAACGATCCCGTGCAGCAGGGCCACACCTGGCCGTCGACGGAGGGGCCGAAGCATGCCAGCCACTTCGCGGGACGGTTACACTAGGAGCGTGACCCGAGACTGCCGTGCACGGGAGCGGGGGCACCGTCTCCGCTTCGATTCGGCGCCGTTGGACACGGATCCGGGGAGCGACCGACCCGTGCGGCGCCTCATAGGCGCTCCGACGGCGCCCCCGCTCCCGTGCTGCGCCGTCACGGACCGCGGGTTCCCCGCGTAGGCGGCCCGCGACGCCCATCGCCTGCTTGCTCTCGGCCGGCGAAGACGTGCGGCACGCGCGCGGGGCCGAATAGCGCAGCGGGGAGGCGGGGGCGCCGTCGGAGCGCCTATGAGGCGCCGCGGGCGGCGGCCGATGGAGGCACCCGGCTCGGCGGCGCCGAATCGAAGCGGAGACGGCGCTCCCGCCTCCCCGCACCGCCGTCTCGGGTCACGCTCCTAG
>WNGD01003440.1_pt1 | contig 21408 bp, 18 predicted proteins | sample 5400671 | NCBI WGS metagenome assembly WNGD01 (sample SAMN13153369, study PRJNA577476) | soil metagenome | isolation source: 40 cm soil or saprolite under grassland replicate 2 | place: USA:California | collected 2016-06-15 | reverse complement strand
GAGCCGGGGAGGTCGCTATTCGCCGTCAAACCGCTCGAGGAGCACCTGGATGAAGCGTTCGGAGAGAACCGCCTGCGCACTTACTTGCTGAGCTTTTTTGCGGCCACGGCCCTATCCCTTGCCTGCGTTGGCCTGTACGGGACACTGAATTATTCAGTGATGGTGCGCCGGCGCGAGGTGGGTTTGCGTCTCGCTCTCGGAGCCTTGCGAGAACAAATCGTGAAACAGTTTCTTCTTCAAGGGCTTCGCGTTACCTTGCTCGGCTGTCTCGCGGGCTGGGGCCTCGCCTCGGCCTTTGCCCGGGTCCTGTCCGGCATGCTGTTCGGCGTTTCTCCGACCGACGCCGCAACACTGTCCGCGGTCATTTTCCTGGTGCTGGCCGTTGCCGGGGCCGCATCTCTCGTGCCGGCCATTCGTGCCGCCCATGTCGAACCCATGCAGGTTCTGCACGAGGAGTAATCGGGAAGAGAGCACTCTTCCCTTCGATGGCTCGAGGCGGTTTGCTCTCCCGCAAGTTTGCCCGCGGCCTCAGGTGGGAAAATAATCCGGTTGCAAATTCTGCGTGAGCTTACTTTCGGCGCTTTGTTCGCGGCGCCTCGCCTTTCAAGCTGCGAATTTTCGACGGCTGCCAGAGGTGCCGTTTCAAGTCCACGCGAAATTCAACGACGGAGACACCTTCGGTTTCGAGAAGCTTTTTTTGGAGCAAAGCGTGTGGGCCACGAATGAGGATTTTTCCGCGGTCGCCGATCACGCGGTGCCACGGAATGCCTTTTCCCGAAGGAGTGCCAGCCATGGCGCGTCCGGCGGTGCGCGCGCCTCCGGGCAAACGCAGGGCTCTGGCGAGCCCTCCATAGGTTAGAACCTTTCCTCGAGGAATACGTTGCACGAGACGGTATACGTTATCCCAGGCCATATGCGGAACTCCGGAGATCCGAGGGCTCGCAAGAGCGAATTGCGTATCGTAGGTGCGAGCACACCGAACAACAAGAGAAAAATGCCGCGACGGGGTTTAATAAAATGGCTAGAGTCTGCCGATGGCAGCAGGAAACGGGAATGGAGCCAGACCATGGAGCGCGGAAATATAAAACCAATGGTTATGGTTGATGATAATAAGGGAGCAGAAAACCAATGGGAGCGCAGCAACAAAACTGATGAGGTGATAACCGCTGGCGTCTTTAGGGTGAAGCCGTTACTGATACGGTGCAACTTTTGACGAAATTCCGTGTCTAATATTGCAGAGCGTAGTGGAAGCTCGTTACACTACGGCAGCTGCAATCGAGCACGAGACGAGGTAAGCGATGGCTTTTGTTCGCCGCAAAGGGAATTCGTTCTACCTGGTGCACAATGTGCGCCGCGGCGAAAAAGTACTGCAACTTCATTTAGCGCGGCTCGGACAGCGCGCGCGTATTACCGATGAAGTCGTTAAGGAAGTATCGAAGAAGCATCCGTTCGTGGAGCTGAATTGGAGGGCTCTGCGAGAGCAGTGCAATCACTCCGCGGACCTGGGGGATCCCAATTCTCCGGCGGTCCAAAAACTGGTATCTTCTCTTCGTACCCTCAATCTTGAATTGGCGGATGTCCTTCCGCCGCTCGTCCGAATTTCAGAATCGCCCGTGGTGGCAAGGGAGTTGCTGGTACAATTGCGGCTCCTGCAGTCGACCATCCAGGTCAAATTGGAACAGTTTGATCGGGGACGCGAGCGGTACGGCAACCCGCACGGGCGGGTTCGCTAGGAGGCGGTCATGGACGACTACACTCTTTCTCTCGATCCAAGCAAGCGCAGCACGGACACGATTGATTTTCAGTCGGCGCTGCGATCGAAGATTGTGGGTCAAGAAGAGGCCGTACAGGCGCTGGTTGACTTGTACCAGGTGTTTCGCGCCGGCTTGAATTCTCCGGGGCGCCCGGTAGGGAACCTGCTGTTTCTGGGGCCCACTGGATCCGGAAAAACCCGCATCGTCGAAGCGGCGGCGGAGATCCTGTTTGGGGATGCCCGCGCGGTCATCAAGGTCGATTGCGCGGAGTTCCAACACTCCCACGAGATTGCTAAATTGATTGGTTCGCCTCCAGGCTATTTGGGACACCGGGAAACGCATCCGCTGATCACGCAGGAGACGCTGGCGGCCTGCCACACCGAAAAGCTGAAACTAAGCTTCTTGCTCTTGGATGAAATTGAGAAGGCCAGCGACGCCCTGTGGCAGTTGCTGCTGGGCATCCTGGATAAGGCCACTTTGACCCTTGGTGACAATCGGAAAGTGGATCTGTCTAAAACGGTTATTTTTCTCACCTCCAACCTGGGCGGCGGAGAGATCACCGAACTGATGGAAGGCGGCATGGGCTTCATCCAGCCGGGAGACAAACCGGCAGCCGGCCTGGACGAAAAGGTACAGCGCACCGCCGTCGAGGCGGCCCGGCGCAAGTTCTCCCCCGAATTCATGAACCGCCTGGATAAAGTCGTGGTCTTTCATCCCTTGCGCAAGGAGCAGTTGCAGGAAGTCCTGGACATCGAATTGGGCCAGGTCCAGCAGCGCGTGCTGGACACGGCCAAGGGCCAGTTTCTTTTCCGCGTGACACCTGCTGGCCGCGATTTTCTGCTGCAGGAAGGCACCGACCAGCGCTACGGAGCACGCCACCTGAAGCGGGCCATCGAGAGGCACGTTGTCTATCCGCTGGCGAACCTGCTCGCCACCGATCAGGTCAACTTGGGAGATTTGGTGTGCATTGACTGGGATAAGACGCACAACCGGCTCACTTTTGTGCGCGAAGGCGAGGGAGCCTTGGTGGAAGCGGCAGCAAAGCGTGCGGGAGCCGCGGCAGCCGGGGCCGAGGCGACCGACGGCAAGTTCGCAAGCGCGCCCGAGGAGACGGTGACGGAGGAAAAGAAGACTCGTGCGGCTCAGCCTGGAGCGGCGCCTGCCGCAGCGCCACAAAGCCGGAAAAAGCAAGATCGCTCTAACTCTTAAGGCCCTCCTAAGGCCAAAGGTCTCTTAAAGCAAAACTTTAACTCCTCTGCGGGGGCGCACCAAAACGGCGCCCCTTTTTGTCGTTTGTGGCGTGACACAAAGTGTTCTGCTCCCGGGTCTTGGTCTCTCATTTTTGACTAAAATGGAAAGCAATCTCAGTTTGTGAGACGCCTACAAAATTTGAAATCCTGTATCTGACTGAAATTAGTGCGTTTCCTTGCCAGCAACAAGGTGAAAAAGATTGGCATCCGCCATGCTCTATCTGATTTTTCGCGCAGAGCCTGAGACGCGCGTCGCGTTTGGGGGATCAGACGCGGAGAAGGGGCAAACGATGAGAGCTGCTGTCCGCCACCAACTGGACCCAACCATACGCAGCAACGATACGCGGGATTTTCATGCTTCCTTGCGCGCCAAGATTGTTGGCCAGGAGGAAGGTATACAGTCCCTGGTCGACATGTACCAGGTCTTCTGTGCCGGATTGAACTCGCCTGGCCGCCCCGTAGGAAACCTCCTCTTTCTCGGGCCGACGGGCTCGGGAAAGACCCGCATCGTCGAAGCGGCGGCGGAGATCCTGTTTGGGGATGCCCGCGCGGTTATCAAGGTAGATTGCGCGGAATTTCAGCACTCCCACGAGATTGCCAAGCTCATTGGCTCCCCTCCGGGCTACCTCGGCCACCGCGAAACCCACCCCCTGATTACCCAGGAAGCCCTGGCGGCCTGCCACACCGACAAGCTGAAGCTCAGTTTTTTGCTTTTCGATGAAATTGAGAAGGCCAGCGACGCGCTCTGGCAGTTGCTGCTGGGCATGCTGGACAAGGCGACGCTTACCCTGGGCGACAACCGCCGCGTCGACCTTTCCCAGACGGTCATTTTCCTGACCTCGAACCTCGGCGGCGGTGAGATTACCGAAATGATACAGGGCGGCATGGGCTTCATTCAGCCGGCGGACAAGCCGGCGGCCGGTTTCGATCAAAAAGTGGAGCGCACCGCGGTCGAGGCGGCGCGCCGTAAGTTTTCGCCCGAGTTTATGAACCGGCTCGACAAAGTGGTGGTTTTTCATCCCCTGCGCCGCAAACAGTTGGAGCAAGTTCTCGATATTGAACTGGCCCAAGTGCAGGAGCGCGTTCTGGAAACGGCCAAAGGGCAGTTTCTCTTCCGCGTGACCGAGCCGGGCCGCGATTTTCTTCTGCAAGAAGGCACGGATCAGCGGTATGGGGCGCGCCACTTGAAAAGAGCCATCGAGCGCCATGTGGTCTATCCCATGGCTAACTTGCTCGCCACCGAGCAAGTGCATCTCGGAGACCTCATTTGCATCGACTGGAACAAGGAGCAGGAGCGCTTGACCTTTGTTCGCGAAGGCGAAAACCTCGCCCTGCCGGCGCGCAAACCGGAACCGGCTCCGGCAGCCAAAGTCGTTAGTGCCCGAAATGGCAAGTCTGCCGATGCTCCGAACGCTGCGCCTTCTCCCGAGCCTTCGCCGCGCCTAGCTCGGTAATCAAGTTCCTTCCAGCAAGCCCTCACCCCCCAGCCCGGGTGCCAGCCACCCGGGCTTTTTCTCTTTGTGTCCCCCAAATGCTAAAGTAACTCTGGAGCGAGAATCCCGATCGTAGGAGTCATAGCGGAGGTTACAGTGAGTGCGTGCGGTGGCCTAGGGAATTTGTGCCTAAGGGGCGAGAGCCAGGCGCGCCGGCGACTTGGTGCGCGCGCCGGCCTCCCGTCTATTGGCCCTTTGTGCCTGTTCGTTCTACTCGCGCCGACGGCCTCCGCGCAGCGCACCGTGCTTAGGCCGGGATGGAACATGTTCACGCCGCAGCAGGACATCGAGCTGGGCAAGCAAGCTGCCGCGGATGCAGAAAAACAATTGCCTCTTTGCCATGCGCCCAGAGTCGATGCCTATCTGACGCAACTGGGAATGCGGCTGGTCGAAAAGCTCCCTACTGGCGGCGTGCAATACCCCTTCGAATTTCATTGTGTGAATGACAAGGCCATCAATGCCTTTGCCTTGCCCGGCGGATACGTTTTTATCAATCGCGGAGCGATCGAGGTGGCTGACAATGAAGCGCAGCTTGCCGCTGTGATGGCGCACGAGCTTTCGCACGTGGCGTTGCGGCACGGGACGAATCAAGCGACGAAAGCTCAGGCGGCGGAAGGTGTTCTTGGGATTGCCAGCGGCATTCTCGGCGGCTCGACCGGCGGGGCACTATTGAGCGAGTTGGGCGCGTTTGCCGCTGGAGGCGTGCTGCTGCGTTACTCGCGAGGCGCCGAATCGCAAGCGGATGTGATGGGCACGCAGGTGCTCTATGACAGCGGCTACGACCCGCGCGCCATGGGGCAGTTTTTCGAGAAGCTCGAAGCCGAGAGCAAGGGGAAGAATCCGCCTGAGTTTCTTTCCGACCATCCGGGGGCGGCAAAAGCTCCTGCGCCTCCTTCGGGAAATTTCGCTGCTTATAAGGCCAATGCGTACGCGCTGAAATATCCGGACAACTGGAAGAAGTATGCCGACAATAACGGCAACAACGCTTCGTTCGCGCCGGAAGGCGGCGTGGTGGACGACAGCACTGGTCATGCTGCGCTCGCCTACGGGCTCATCGTAACCGTGTCCCAGGCCACCGGCGACCCCAACGATTGGGACGCCCTGAACAACGCCACCGAGCAGGCCATTCACGACCTGCAAAAGTCGAACCCGAACATGAAGATTACGCGCCAGCCGGAGCACGTCCGCTTGAATGGCCAGCCCGGCCTCGCGACGTATCTCAGCAACGATTCTCCGCTAGGCAGCCAGGAAACAGATTGGATGATTACTACATTGCGCCCGGAAGGGCTGGTCTCGTTCGTCTGTGTGGCTCCACAATCCGCCTATGAAAAATACGACAAGACCTTTAACGGCATCCTCGACAGCGTGCGGTTCACGAAATAGGCAAGAATCAGCAAAGCGAGCCGAACCGAATTTCCGTATGGAAAGCAAAGGGCGTCCCGAGCTTCGGAACGCCCTTTTTGGTCTATTCCGTTGGGATCGAAGCTACTCGAAGAAAAGGAACGGCAGAACTGGCGTGCCTTCCTGCCTAACGGCATCGAGGGCGTCCGGATCCAGGCCCAGGATTTTCAGGATCGTGGGAGCCACCTGAGCGGTTTCCACAAAGCTGTGGATGGTGCGGGCCTCAATACGAGGATTGGATACCAACAGCATCACGTTGGTATCATCCCATGCGTAGCCGCCATGTTCGGATTGCTTCTTTAGGTTTCCGGTATAGACCACGCCGATGTTTGGAATGACTACGATGTCGGGAGTACGCGGGTCGCCCCCTTCCCGAAGCTTGCAGCAGAGGCCGGGGTGCTCAGGCACGCCGGGTGGGTTAAAGAGCGTGTTCAGTGAGGCGCCATGGTAGATCTGGCCCGGTCCAATCGCTGTCGCGGCATTCTCCAGAGCCGTTACTGCGTCCCCGGTGCGGTTTGAATCTGCCAGCCAGATCTGGGAAATGTCGTCCTCGGCCAGTCCGAGGCCATTATTGGGGTCATTGTAAACTGCCGGGAGAAGATTTCCGACGATCCCAGACGGCGGCGTGCCGTTGTTGCCGGAATTCCCCGGAATGGGGAAGAAGCGGTTCGGGTCGATCGGCGACTGGCCGTGTTTCGCGGTAACAATGACGGTGGTCGAATCCAGAAGACCCTCGTGCTTGAGGGCAGCGACCATCTGCCCGATCGCCGCATCCACGAACTGGATTTCGGCCAGCATTTTGGGTCTGGGGCTACCCTGGGCATCCTCATAACCGCCAGTGTTTGCGTCGGTTCTGATAGCGGATTTGGGTTCAATCAGCTTCTGTCCAACGCTGACGGCCTGGAAGTTCATCCCAAAGATCGTTGGGACCGGAGCATTGCTTGTACCGAGGTGGGTCCTGCCGTGGATTTGGTTGAGTACGCCATTGACCTTCAGCTGGTCGTAGCATTTGATGGCATCGAAATCGGTGGTCCAGTCATCGCCATTGGGAACAAGCGCTCCGCAATCAAAACTCGCTTCCGGGCTGGGGGCTGCGGTCTTAATTCCGGGCAGCACAATCTGAAGAGAGTTGACCTCAGGGGAATAGTAATCATCCACGTTGCTGGGTTGATCGGTTCCCGTGGGGCCGGAAACTGAGGCGTAGGCAGCGTGCTTGTCGGACCAGGCTGTGTAGCCGCCCGCGGCGTGGATCACGCCAAAAATGGTGTTCGTGCGAACGAAGTTCCAGGAGTAAACGGGTTTGCAGTTGTTAAACGGATCGCGCACCAGCCTGTCGGGATTGATTGACTGAACGCCACCGTCGATAGTGGAGTACCCGGGAAAGCCACCATTGAGCTTCGACTGGTCGAATTCGTTGCCTTCCTCATATTCGGTCTGGGTTCCGTTAATGACGTTCAAATTGCAGGTTCCGCCCGGTAGCCCGTTGCCCGTAGCAATCTTCGGCGGTGCCAGAACACGATCGTAAGCCACGTCGTAGAACGCGCCTACCGTTCGAGGACTCCCGCCGCTGACGATCGCCATCAGGCCGGGAAACGAGTCGGACGGCCTCGATGTGGTCGTGCGTGTGTAGTGCACTCCGGTCCTGCCGAGAGCGGCCAGATTGGGACAAGTCTTCGATGCCACGCAGTTTTCATAATCAACCGCATGCATGCCATCGATGCTGATGAGCAGCACGTGCTGGATAGGGCTTGCTTGGCCGAGGTTGTTGGCGTGGACTGGCGCGGGGACAGTTGTGCCAACGAGCCCCAGAGACAATGCGATTGCAAGAATTCTTTCTTTCAAAGGCGATCTCCTTTTAATTGGGAAGACAAATGAACACAACCGATCCCGCGCAAGACACTAGGGGCGTTGTGTTACAGGAGATAGAACGGAGCGTGTCGGCTCCGTAAATCAGGAGGAGTGGAGACGTCGAGTACTGGTTCTCCCAGTGCCGAGTGAAAAATGCCCGTGAATCCGCTTAAGAACGGGCCGGGATGGGTTCTTCCGCCGCTTTTCCAGCATATTGCGAACGATAAACTTCGGCCGCGCGTTCGAGAGCTTCAGCGATGCTTTCGCAAATATTCTCCGCGCCGACGTGGCGTTCGAATTCTGCCTGCTTCATCAGCTGCGAAGGTTGCTCTCTGGCGCCGCAAAGCAGCAGCGATCGGCCCGATTCGTGGACCGTATCGGCGAGGTCGCGAATCGCGCCGAGCCCGGTGGCGTCAATGGCGGTCATGTTTCGCAGGCGCAGAATGAGGATGGGCGGCAGCTTGTCGAGCGAGTGCAAAATATCCGCAAACTTGTCCGTTGCGCCGAACAGAAAGGGCCCGTGAATGCGGTACACAATCGCGTAGTCCGGGATGTCCTTGCCTTGCAGCACGTGCACGCGGCTGTCTTCCACATAATCCTTCGTGACCGGGCTAACCGTGGTTGTCCGGGAGACTTTGCGGATGAACATGAGCGCCGCGAGCACCATTCCGACTTCGACGGCGAAGGTAAGGTCGGTGACCACGGTCAGCACCATTGTCAGCAGCCAAACGGCAATGTCTGCCGCGCTCAGCTTGAGAATTTCCGGGATTTCCTCCCAATCGCCCATGTTGTACGCGACGATCATCAAAATGGATGCCAGCGCCGCGAGCGGAACGCTTTTTACCAGCGGCGCTGCAAAAAGGATGATCCCGAGCAGCGTAAGCGCATGAATCATTCCGGCGACCGGAGTCTTCGCTCCGGAACGCACGTTGGTAGCCGTGCGCGCGATGGCGCCAGTGGCAGGCAAGCCGCCGAAGAGCGGTGAGAGGATGTTTGCCACGCCCTGCCCAATCAATTCCACGTTCGGATTGTGCTTGTCGTTGCTCATGCGGTCGGAAACCACGGCGGACATAAGCGACTCGATCGCTCCCAGCATTGCTACCGTGAAGGCGGAAGAGAGCAACTGGCGGAAAATATCGTAATGAAATTTCGGAACGGCAATCGTTGGGAGGCCTTTCGGGATGCCACCAAAACGCGTTCCGATGGTTTCCAGGTTCATGTGGAAGAGAATCACCGCGGCGGTCGCGCCGAAAGTGACCAGGATCGCGCCCGGTATTTTCTTGGCGTACTTCAGGCAGAAAATCATCACCGCGATCGAAAAGATGGAAACGGCGGTGGCTGGCATGGAGAACGTGTTCCCCGCCTGGGCAAACGCCTTCATGCGATGAAAGAAGTCGCCCGGGACGTGATCCATCTTCAAGCCGAAGAAGTCGCGGATCTGCGTGCTGGCGATGAGAATCGCGATTCCGTTGGTGAAGCCGACCACCACGGGCCGCGGAAAGTATTTCACCATCGCGCCCATGCCGGTGATGCCAAGGAGCACCAGCAGGACGCCCGCCATCATCGTGCACATGAAAAGGCCGTCAATGCCGTGCTTCGCGATGATGCCCGCGACGACCACCACGAAGGCTCCGGTGGGGCCACCGATCTGCGTTTTTGACCCGCCCAGGGCCGAAATCAAAAAGCCGGTTACAATCGCGCAATAAAGTCCCGCTTGCGGCGGCACACCCGAGGCGATCGCGAAGGCCATCGCCAGCGGCAGCGCCACCAGCCCAACGGTGACTCCGGCAATCAAATCCGAGGCAAATTTGTGCCGGTCGTAATGACGCAGAAGGATTGCGGATTTGGGCAGCCAGTCTTCGATATCGAATTTCATGCTTGCTGCAATCTTCGAGGCAAAGGAGTCATCCAAGTCTAGCAGAAGCGGAGCAGACGCAATCTGTCGGACGCGGTTTGGTGTGCCTGGTCGCAAATAGCCGGAAAAACGAGGCCGGCGAATGCTTTGCGAGGCAAGGCACCTTGCTTTAATCTGCGGCTGTGCTTCGCGGCGCGGCGGGTTTCCAGCGCAGCACCGGCTTGCGCGCTGCTGCAACTTCATCAAGCCGCCGCACGCGCGTCGTATGCGGCGCGGTTTTCACGATTTCCGGTTGTGTCGCGGCCTCTTCTGCGATCGACTTCATGGCGTCGATGAACAGGTCGCATTCTTCCCGCGACTCGGATTCGGTCGGCTCGATCATTAAAGCACCGGGAACGATCAATGGAAAGGCGGTGGTGTAGGGATGGAAACCGTAGTCGATCAGCCGCTTGGCGATGTCCATGGTGTTTACGCCGTTCTTCTTTTGGATCGCGTCGCTGAAAACCACCTCATGCATCGAAGGCAGGGAATACGGCAGGTCATAAAAGCCCTCAAGCTGCTTTCGAATGTAATTCGCATTCAGCACCGCATCTTCCGTGGCCTGGCGCACGCCGGGACCGTACGCCAGAATGTACGCCAGCGCGCGAACCAGCACTCCGAAATTGCTGCTGAACGCCTTCAATTTGCCAATCGAGTCCGGCCGCACCGGCTCGAGCGCCAGCCGGCCGCCCTCTTTTTCCGCGAGGATCGGCACCGGGCGGAACGGCTCGAGAATCTTCTTCATTGCGACCGGACCGGCTCCCGGACCCCCGCCACCGTGCGGCGTCGAGAATGTCTTGTGCAGGTTCAAATGCATGACGTCCACGCCGAGATCGCCCGGGCGGGTTATGCCCGCAAGCGCATTCATGTTCGCGCCGTCCATGTACAGCAACACGCCCTTCGCGTGCAAAATCTGCGCAATTTCCGGCAGGTTTTGCTCGTAAATCCCCAGTGTCGAAGGGTTGGTGATCATCAATGCCGCAACGTCTTCGTTCACCATCTTGCGCAGGCCTTCGATGTCGACCTGTCCCTGCGCTCCCGATTTGATGTTTGCGACCTCATAGCCCGCGATCACCGCCGTCGCAGGGTTCGTGCCGTGCGCGGAATCGGGAATCAGCACTCTCTTACGCGGATTCCCCTGTTTTTGCAGATACGCGCGGATCAGCAGCAATCCGGTGAGCTCTCCCTGGGCCCCGGCGGCTGGCTGCAAGGTGATGGCATCCATGCCGGTAATTTCCAGGAGGCATTGCTCGAGCAGCCGCAGAATCCTCAGGCATCCTTGCGAAAGTTCTTGCGGCTGATAGGGGTGCTCCGTTGCGATTCCTTCGAGCCGCGCCACAAATTCATTGACGCGCGGATTGTACTTCATGGTGCAGGAACCCAGCGGGTACATTCCCAGGTCAATCGCGTGATTCCAGGTGGAAAGACGTGTGAAGTGGCGGAGCACCTCGATCTCGCTGACTTCCGGAAAACCCTCGATGTCTTCGCGCAGATGGGGGGCGCCCAGCACTTTCGCTGGTTCCGCTTTAGGTACGTCCAGTGGCGGCAATTCGAACGCGCGCTTGCCGGGCGACGATTTCTCGAAGATCAGGCCCTCGTTCTGATTCGTGTGCCGTGATGCCTTTTTGATTTTCTCGTTCATGTCTCCCACGTGCCTGCGTGGCACGGACGCCAGCCGCGCAGTTTTTGTCTTGCGTCTAGACCGGCTGTTCCAGCGCCCGCTTCACCGCGCCCGCAAACCGTTCAATTTCCCCGCGCGGCATGGTTTCCGTGACGCACACGAGCGCATGCTTGGTAAGCTCCGGATACGGCGTGCCGAGAGCCAGTGGCCCGACAATTTTTTCGCGCAACAGGTGCGAATTCACAATTTTCACCGAGCGCGGCAGCGCGACGGTGAATTCATTGAAGAACGGAGCGTCAAACGTGCGCCGTACGCCGGGAATCTTGAGCAATTCCGCGAGCGCGAACTGCGCTTTCGAAAGATTCTGTTCCGCCATTTCGCGCAAGCCTTCCTTACCAAGCAGCGTCAAGTGCACCGTTGCTGCCAGCGCGCAAAGCGCCTGGTTTGTGCAAATATTGGAAGTGGCTTTCTCGCGGCGAATGTGCTGCTCGCGTGTCGCAAGCGTCAGCACAAATCCGCGATGTCCCGCAAAGTCCGTGGTTTGCCCCGCCAGCCTTCCCGGCATCTGACGAACGTATCTTTCACCCGCGGCAATCACGCCGGCAAACGGTCCGCCATAACTCGGCGGCAAGCCAAAGCTTTGCGCTTCAAGCGCCACGATGTCCGCCTCTACCGGCGGCCGGAGCAGCCCTAGCGAAACGCCCTCGGCAATCGTCACGACCAACATCGCGCCAACCGCGTGCGCCGCTTCGGCCAATGGCGCGTACGATTCGATCGCGCCAAAAAAGTTCGGCGATTGCGCAACCACCGCGGCCACGTCGTCTTTCAACGCGCCCTGAAGCGCTTTCACATCGACTGTTCCGCTCGTGGCGAAAGGAATCTCCTCGATGCGCAATCCGGAATTCTTCGCGTAGGTTTTCAGCACGTCGCGGTATTCCGGATGCACCGAACGCGCCACGAGCACGCGCTGCCGCCCGGTCAGCCTCTCTGCCATCAACACCGCTTCCGTCGCTGCCGTCGAGCCGTCATACATCGACGCGTTCGCCACGTCCTGCCCGGTCAGCTGGCACATCAACGTCTGAAACTCGAAGATCGCCTGCAGGGTGCCTTGCGAAATTTCCGCCTGATACGGCGTGTACGAGGTAAGGAATTCACCGCGCTGGATGATCGTGTCGGTCACCACCGAACGCAGGTGGTTGTAAACGCCCGCGCCGAGAAAACTCGCATAGCCTGCTGCGTTTTCCGCCGCGCGCTGCTTGAAATACTGGATGACTTCGGCTTCCGAGTAAGGCCCAGGAATCTTCAGGGCCTCGCGCAGCCGGTACTTTTCCGGAATGGTCGAAAACAGCTCATCGATCGATTTTGCCCCGATGGCGGCCAACATTTCTTGCCGCTCGACGGGGCTCTTCGGGAGGTAGCGCATTAGGCGGAGGTTTCCTTGCCCTTCTCCGCGATATAGGCTTCGTAGGCGGCCGCGTCCATCAAGTCGCTGATCCCTTTGGCGTTTGTCAGTCGCACCTTGATCAGCCACCCGGCTCCGTGCGGGGCGTTGTTGATCGTCTCAGGTTTATTTTGCAGCTCGCCGTTGGCCTCGATGACTTCCCCCGAGGCGGGGGCGTAAATCTCGCTGACGGCCTTCACCGACTCCACCGTGCCAAACGATTTTCCCGCTTCAATCTTGGCGCCTGGCTTGGGCAGTTCGACAAAAACCACGTCGCCCAGTTCGTGCTGCGCGTGGTCGGTGATGCCGATCGTGGCGAGGTCTCCTTTCATCTCAATCCACTCATGCTCTTTGGTGTAGCGGTACGACTTCGGATACGCCATCAAACCACTCCTTGCACTCGCAATACCTGCATTCGTCTCAATGGGACTGGTCCAAGTTAGACTATCTTCCGCTTGCCTGCGGCGCGGCTGCTTTTTTCTGCCGCTTGTAGAACGGAGTTCGAACCACCTGGGCTTTGTAGTTTTGCCCGCGAATTTCCACATACAAAATCGTACCCGCCGCCGAATATGTTGGCGGCACGTAGGCCAGGGCAATGTTTTTGCCCAAAGTCGGGGAAGGCGAACCGCTCGTCACTACGCCGATGTGTTCTCCGGCTCCGTTCGAGCAGCAATACTCGTCGCGTGCGATTCCGCGATCGATCATCTCGAGGCCCACCAGCGTGCGCTTCAATCCCGCGGCCTTGGAGCGCTCTAGCGCCGCTCGGCCGATAAAATCGCCCTTCTCCATTTTGCAGTAGCGCTCGAGCCCCGCTTCCCATACATTGATCTTGTCGCTGATCTCGTGCCCGTACAGCGCCATCTTCGATTCCAGCCGCAGTGTGTTGCGCGCGCCCAGGCCGCAGGGAACGATTGCGAACTCACGCCCGGCCTCGATCACCTGGTTCCAGACTCTTTCGCTTGTCGCTGGGTCGGACGGCACGTAAATCTCAAATCCGTCTTCGCCCGTATATCCGGTGCGCGCAAGCAACCTATTCTTCAGGCCGCAGACCGTGGCGTGGGTGAACCAATAAACCTTAAGGCCGCTCAATTCCGCGTCCGTCAGCTTTTGCACCACCTCCGCGGCTCGCGGCCCCTGAATCGCCAATTGGGAGTACGCGTCGCTCAGATCTTCGACCACGCAATCGATGCCCCGGGTATTTTCACGCACCCAGTTGATGTCTTTCTCCCGCGTGCCCGCGTTAATCACCAGCAGATAATCGTCTTCGCCCAGCCGATGCACGATCACGTCGTCGACAAACGTCCCTTCCGGATAAAGCATCGCCGAGTATTGCGCCTGCCCAATCGCCAGCCGTGACGCATCATTCATGGTGATGTGCTGTACCGCCTCGAGCGCTCCCCCGGGCTTCTTCCCGCTGCGAATGCGAATGTCCCCCATGTGGCTGACATCAAAAACGCCGACATTTCCCCGCACCGCTTTGTGTTCGGCGATCAAGCCGCCGCTTGACGGGTATTCCACAGGCATGTCCCAGCCGCCGAAATTAACCATTTTCGCGCCAAGGCGGCGGTGCAATGCGTTCAGCGCCGTTTTGCGAAGCGAACTTGTCTCGGAAGTTGTTGCGGAATCCATTCCCATCGCTCGGGCAGAGACCGATACTAACATGCGCCTCCAAGGCGGTCAAAGAAGCGGCGCGACCGACCGTACCGCGAACCGATGCACCACTCGCCATCCACGAGCCACCTTGGCCTTGCCGCGCGCGGCTTCGCTCAGGTACAGTTTTCTTGAGGGCGCTTATGGAAGGTCCAACCGTTTGTGTGCAATGCGACATGCCGGAGGAACGCTGCAGTTGCGAGAAGTACTGCACCATTTGCAAAGGGCAGCACAACATCCGGCTCTGTTCGGACGGCCTCTATTATTGCCCCGATTGCCGGGAAGCCTGCGATGTGGGGCTGGCTAGTAGCCGTGGCCGCTGAACTGAAAAGCTTGCACATGTGCCTTGACGGCGACGCCCGCCTGGCCGCGGCGGCGGGCGGTGTAGCCCGCTTCTTCGCGGATGCCGCTGGCCTTGAAACCGATGCCGTCGTTCGCTTGCAGTCCGCGGTCCTCGACGCCTGCAACGAAGCTTTCAAGCACCTCTCCGCCAAACACCCCCACTTGGAAGTCACCTTCGCGCGTTTTTCCGACCGCATCGAAGTTTCTCTCTGCCATGAGGAGGAACCTAGCGCTTTTGACCTGCAATCGATTACAAGGTTTGCCGCAAAGAAAACAGCCAGCGCAGGGAGCTCGGAAACTCTAGCGGGCGTAGACCGTGTGCAACGCGAAACCCACGGCAGGGAAGTTGTGACCCGCCTCACCAAGTACCTCCGCCAAGTAGCGCCCAGCGTCTGACGGCCTTGAAAAAGAGAACAGGCCGGGCAAAGTTTTTGCCCGGCCCGTTCTTCTTTCCGTAACTTCCTGCACCCTTACATCTTCAAAGCGAATGTATTTCTCCGGATCAGCGCCGTCATCTGTTCGTCGCTCAGCGACATGCTGAGCGCGACCCGGTCTCCGGCCGGCGTGATGCGCGCCTGATCCAGCAGATCGGCCAGCTCCGGATTCTCTTTTTGCGCCTGGTAGCGTTTATACAGGAATCCCGCCTGCAGCAGTTGGCCGAGCGTGTTCGCGTCTTCCGTGGATGCGCAAATGGCCTGGAACTTTCCATTGATGCCGCGGTCTGCTTCCACATTGATAATCAGGTTTTGCATCCGCGCCACGAGCTTGGCGGCCTCGGGAAACTGCTCCACTTCTGGCGCAAGTTGCTGCATCGCCAGCCGCGTGTACGCTGGATTCAGAACCGCCCACACCACGCCGCTTCCGTTCGCTTCATTGATCAGCGGGAAAAGCCTGTCGTTTTTAAGCAGGCCCTCCTCCTCGCCGAAGCGTACGCCAACCATTTTCTCGAGGATCGCGCGATTCCCGAACGCCGCGGTATTCGAATCGATGAAGAAGAAAAACAGGTCGCTCGCCCCGGAACCTGTGCCGAACGAGTACAGCGTGTAACCCCGCGTCTTGAACGTCGGCAGCTTCTGTTGCTTGAAATACGCCTCGGTCGAATTCGGATTGTAGGTGCCGAGCGCAACTCCCACGATCTGTTCACCGCTGGGAACCGCTGACGAGCCCGAGCCCTCGGTCTTGGTGTTCAGCCCTTCGGCCACCAGCCCCCAGGCCAGTTCGTCGACCTGCGAATTCGGATCCACGCCCGCCGACGCCAGGAACTTCTCGAATTGCCGGAACCGCTCCGGAATCATCTGCTCCCGCAATTGCGGGAACCATTTTTCGGACCGCGCCTTCTTTAGGTCGCAATACGCAAATTCGCCTATATTCTTGGGGAACAGCGCAATAGTGTCTGTACCGAGGCGGCCTGCCCGCGCCGGCTTGGGCGCCGCCAGCAGGATAGCCGTCACAATTGCCGTGGCGCCGGCCTTGCCGATCGCCCTGATCACTCTCATGAAATGCTCCTTTCGGAATGGGCCGAGGGAACCTCTATTCTACGCGCTTCTTGCTCGAGGCGCATTGCCCAACCGCTCCTTGAGCGCCGCCGTTTTCGCCCGCGTCGCCGCTACGTAAGCGGCATCCTTCAAACCATCCAGGTTGATTTCCACGTTGGCGAGGGCTCCGCGGGCGGCCGCCTCGGCTAGCAAACCTGCCACCTGCAAGTCTGAACGCATGGATGCCGCGACGATACCCTCCAGTTGTCCCAAGCGTTCGAAAAGGGCAACCGTCCGCTCGGCCACCTGCAGGGGAACTTCGGCAGCCCCCTTGGTCGCCTTCTCGACAGCCTCGGTACGCTCCCGCGTTGCCTTCTCGTTCCCTTGAGGAAGTTTCAAGGCTGCCATCACCGCGTCGTACGATTCGGCGTCGCGGTCAATCGCCTTGGCAAGCTCGTCCGCCGTTTTCCGCAGGTCGTCGAGCGCTCGGGAAAGTGGCTCGACGTGCGCCGCTTGCGATTTCTTTCTCCGCGAAAGCCCGGTGACCATCTGCCCAAGCGAAGCCGCCAGTGCCCCAGTGAACGCCGAAGCGCTTCCGCCGCCCGGCGTTGCCGCCGGCGTTGCCACTGCTTCCAGGAACGGCCGTGCCAATCCCGCAAGCTTTCCGTCCTTGGCCGTTGCGGGCGGGGCGCCTCCGAGCGCGTCGGCAAGCCTGTTCTCAAACACTTGCGCGGGCGAAAAATTCTCAAGCTGGAGAAAAAAGTCCGCCGCCATTTCCAGCGCCTTTTTCGGCACCAGTCCCACGATCTCGCTGCCCGCGGGCATTGCGCCATAGCGCTCCGCTTCGCGCTTCACGATTTCGTACACGCGATGCATGGGTGTCTGCTCGAAATCCGTCAGATTGATGGAAACCTGCGCCAAGTTGCGCGCTTTCAATTCCACGCCCATCGATTTCACGTAGCGCAATCCGCCCGACGAAAAACGGATGGCCTTGGCAATCTTCTGCGCGATCCCCACGTCGGGCGTGTTCAGGTTCACGTTGTAGGCGATCAAGAACTTGCGCGCGCCCACGACGGTTACCCCGGCGGTGGGGTGCACTTTCGGCTCACCTACGTCCGGCAGCCGGTCGTGATTCTTCTTCATTTCCTCGCGCAGCCCTTCGAATTGTCCTCGCCGCACGTTTTCCAGGTTCACGCGGTCGGGCCGGGTGGCCGCCGCTTCGTAAAAGAAAACGGGAATGCGATAGCGGTTCCAGATCTCTTCGCCCACGCGCCGAGCCAGCGCCACGCAATCTTCAATCGTCACGCCATCGATCGGAATAAAGGGCACCACGTCGGTCGCTCCCACGCGCGGATGGGCGCCCGTATGCTTTGTCAAGTCGATCAATTCCATCGCTTTACCGACGCCCAGCAGCGCGGCTTCAGCCACCGCCTCCGGCTCTCCCGCCAGGGTAATCACTGAGCGGTGATGGTCGGCGTCCATCTCGTGGTCCAACACATACACGCCCGGCACGCTGCTCATGGCCGCGACGAGGGCCTGCACCTTTGCCGGATCCCGACCCTCGGAAAAATTCGGCACGCATTCAATCAGTCGTTTCATCGTTTTGGTTTCTTGTTTTTCGCTTTCTTGTCGTCGGGGTTCCCCCAGTTGTTCGGCAGCTTTGGAGCGCGGTCTGGCAGCGTCGGCCGCTCATAAACGAAGCGCCGCTTTTTCTCCGCATTTGTCTCCGACGTCTGATTAAGCTGCACGGCGGGCGTTGGAGAGGGTGCCGCCGTTGTCGGCTGCTCCTTTGGCAACTTAGGCCAGACCGCCCGTGAACCTGGTCTCATCGGCCACTGCGGTCCAATCATCGGTTTCATTCCCGGTGGAAGAGGCAAAGGCCCTTGTGGCGTTTCGGCGGGTGCCGAAGCTTGCGGCGGGACGTTCTTCTCATTCTCCGGTTTCGATTTCTCCGCAAGGTAGGCTCTCCACTGCTGCGCAAACCAAATCAATGCCGTTAGCCAGGCCGCTACGATCAGCGCGTTATAGGTGCTGAACCCTCCGGCCTTCCCCAGGATGGCCACGCTCAGGAAAACCAGCGCCAAAAGGAGATAAAAATATTCCTCGACGAGGCTTTTCGTCCTCGTTCGCCCGATTTTCGGAAGTTTCAGTCTCCGAACGGGCTTGCCTGTATAGCTAGTTCCTGGACTCTTTGGCGGCATGGATCACGCGACCGCGCTTGATGGTCATCCAGCAGTGGTTCACTCCAAAATAATAAGGAATTTCGCGGTAGTCGGCTACCTCGAATACGGCAATGTCCGCCTGTTTGCCAACCTCCAGCGAGCCAACCTGCCCCTCGCGCCTGAGCGCGTAGGCGCCATTGATGGTCGCGGCGGCAATGGCCTCCGCCGGCGTCATTCGCAACTGCGTGCACGCCAGCGACAAAATCATGGCCATGCTTAGTGTCGGGCTGGTCCCCGGGTTGTAGTCCGTGGCCAGCGCGACAATCGCCCCGGCGTCAATCAGCGCTCGCGCCGGAGCGTATTTCTTCCATCCCAGATGGAAATCGCATCCCGGCAGCAGCGTGGCCACCGTCTCGGATTTTCCCAGCGCGCGAATGTCGCTCTTGTTCACATGTTCGAGATGATCGCAGCTCGCCGCACGCAAAAGAATTGCCAATCGCGTTGCGCCGCTTCGCGAGAGCTGCTCGGCATGGATGCGCGGGGCCAGTCCCCATTGCCGCCCCGCCTGCAGCACGCGCTTGGACTCCGCCGCACTAAACGCGCCTCGGTCGCAAAAGACATCGCAAAATTCCGCCAGCCGGTGCTCGGCGATGGTTGGCAGGAGATTTTCCTCGAGCAATTGGATGTAACGCTTGGCTCCGTCCGCCTTCTTGCGAAACTCTTCCGGGACCACGTGTGCGCCGAGGAATGTCGAAACGATGTCCAGCGACTGTTCCGCCGCCAGTTCCTTGTGCTGCTTCAGGATCTTTAGTTCGCTCGCGACATCCAGCCCGTAGCCGCTCTTGGCCTCGATGGTCGTCGTGCCGTGAGCGGCAAATTGCTTTAAAGCCGCCAGCGCCCGCTTCTTTAGCTCATCCGCGGTAGCCGCGCGCAGCTTTTTCACCGAATTGAGAATCCCGCCGCCCTTGCGCGCAATCTCCTCGTAGCTCGCTCCCTGAATCTTCAGTTCGTATTCTTCGGCGCGGCTCGCCGCATGAACCAGGTGCGTGTGCGAATCCACGAATCCCGGCAGCGCCACACGCCCACCCAAATCCAATTTCTCCGCTGCGCGCGCTCCAGGCAACGCTTCGACCTGCCCGCGCGTACCCGCGGCTGCGATCCGGCCGTCGCGCACCAGCAGCGCGCCATCTTCGATCAAGTCCGAGTTGGAAAGGGAACTGCCGCGCCGCGGACCGCGTCCGCCGAGCGTCAGCAACTGCGATGCACCGGTAATGAGCAGCGAATCGCCCAAGGCGCTGGTATTATGCCGGATTGCTCTTTGCGAGCACAGACGAAGAGGCGTACTCTTCGACAGGTATGCGAAGCGTAGGAGCCAGTGTGGCCGCCTAGAGCGCAAATGGCTACCGCATTGGAGCCGTAGAGCTTCTGCCTTCAGGCATGGGGATATAGGGATGCTAAGGGATCCTATAAAACTATTGACGAACAAAAAGCGAATGTGTATGCTGTCGTCAATATCTTTGTCGAAGGTTTGACAATCCTAGCCGAGGGACGCTCGGTATCCGCCTGTGGAGGCACAGTAAGACGTAGGTGCGAACTCAAGCGTGTGCCTGTGAAGCAGGAAACATCGTTGGAGACGAGCAGCAACGCTGCTTAGTAACTCCGAAGAATCCCCCGCCTTTACGCGTTGGGAGTCTCAATGTGCGGTCAGAGCATCGGCACGTTGACGCCGGTCTTCTTAGCGAAGGCAATCGCTTCCGGATACCCGGCATCCACGTGCCGCGCCACGCCCATTCCCGGATCGTTCGTGAGCACGCGCTCGATGCGCTTGGCCATTTCCTCCGTTCCGTCCGCCACGGTCACTTGCCCTGCGTGCTGCGAGTAGCCAATCCCCACGCCGCCGCCATTGTGAATCGACACCCACGACGCCCCGCTCGCGGTATTGAGCAGTGCATTCAGTAGCGGCCAGTCCGCGACCGCGTCCGACCCATCGCGCATCGCTTCCGTTTCGCGGTACGGCGACGCCACCGAACCGCAATCCAGATGATCGCGCCCCATCACGACGGGAGCCTTGATCTCTCCCCGAGCCACCAGATGGTTTAGCGCCAATCCAAACTTGTCGCGCTCGCCGTATCCCAGCCAGCAAATTCGCGACGGCAAGCCCTGAAACTTCACGCGCTTCTGCGCCAACTTGATCCAGCGGCCGAGGTGCTCGTCATGCGGAAACATCCCGAGCACCAGCTGGTCGGTCCGCGCAATGTCCGACGCCTCTCCGGAAAGCGCCGCCCAACGGAACGGCCCTCTGCCCTCGCAAAACAATGGCCGAATGTACGCGGCCACAAATCCCGGGAAGTCGTAGGCATTCTTCACGCCCTGCTCGAACGCGAACGTGCGAATGTTGTTCCCGTAGTCAAAAGTCACCGCTCCCAGCTTCTGCAAATCCAGCATGCCCTGGACGTGCACGGCAATCGCCGCAAGCGCGCGCTTCTGGTAGTCTTCGGGGCACTGCCGGCGCAGCTCGAGCGCCGCTTCGAGCGACATGCCATTCGGCACATACCCGCCGAGCGGATCGTGTGCGCTCGTCTGGTCTGTCAGCAAATCCGGCACGACACCGCGCTTCGCCAGTTCCGGAATCACGTCCGCGCAATTTCCCACCAGCCCCACCGAAGTCGCTTCGCCCTTGCGCACCGCGTTCTTCAGGATTCGCAGCGCCTCATCGAGCGAAGTCACCAGCACATCGCAATATCCGGTCTTCAGCCGCTTCTTGATGCGCTCGGGATCGACGTCAATCCCCAGAAACGCCGCGCCATTCATGGTGGCTGCCAGCGGCTGTGCTCCGCCCATGCCGCCCATGCCGCCGCTGACCACAAGCTTTCCCTTCAAGTCGCTGCGAAAATGTTTTTTCGCCGCCGCCGCCAACGTTTCGTACGTTCCCTGCAAAATCCCTTGCGTCCCGATGTAAATCCAGCTTCCCGCGGTCATCTGCCCGTACATCATCAAGCCCGCGCGATCCAATTCGTGGAAGCGATCCCAGTTGTTCCAATGTCCCACCAGGTTCGAATTGCACAGCAGCACGCGCG
>WNGD01005773.1_pt1 | contig 21412 bp, 18 predicted proteins | sample 5400671 | NCBI WGS metagenome assembly WNGD01 (sample SAMN13153369, study PRJNA577476) | soil metagenome | isolation source: 40 cm soil or saprolite under grassland replicate 2 | place: USA:California | collected 2016-06-15 | reverse complement strand
GCGCCGCACGGCCGGATCGAGCGCCACGTACTCGTGCGGGAAGCGGAGGCGCGCCGTCATCGCGTCATGGCGGCGCGCTCCTCGGCCGAGATGCCGAGCACGCGGAAGGTCTCCGCGTCGAGCTCCTCGGCGCCGAGCGGGCGCGTCGGGTAGGTCACCTCGAGCTGCTCGCCGTCGGGACCCTTGAAGTAGATCGAGACGCAGAAGCCGTGGTCGTAGGGGTGGGAGACGCGGATGCCGGCCTGCTTCACCCGGCCGCGGAGCGCGGCCTCTGCCGCCGCGTCGGGCATCTGGAGCGCCAGGTGGTGCATGGTGGCCACCGCCGAGGGGCTCCCGGGGTCCGCGGGATGAGTCACGCCCTCGCGCTTGTCGGGCGGCGCCGCGAACTGGATGAAGGAGAGCATCCGCCCGCCGCCCATGTCGAGGAAGGCATGCGAGGCCCCCGGCACGCCGTGCATCGGGAAGAGGCCGAGGAGGCGCAGCCCGAGCACGCCGGTGTAGAACTCGAGCGTCCGCTTCATGTCCGAGACGCTGAGCGCGATGTGATTGACGCCCTGGGTGGGGATCATGTGCCGTCCTGCCACGGTTCGGCGCCGGGCGGCAAGCCTTTGCAAGCGCGCGGGCCTGTGCCATGCATCCGGGAGTGGCTCGCCTGCTCGGCGACCTCCTCCGCACGGCCGCGCGCGATCGGCCCGAGGCCGAGGCCTTCCGCTACCGCGGCGAGCGCCTCACCTACCGCGACTGGGACGTGCTGGCCGACGAGACGGCCGCGTCCCTCGCCGGGCGCGGCATCGGCCGCGGCGACGTGGTGGCGCTGCTCCTGCCGTCCACGCCCTTCTACCTGGTCGCCTACCTCGCCGCCGCGCGCCTCGGCGCCATCTCGACCGGCATCAACGTGCGCTACCGCCGGACGGAGATCCGGCACATCCTCGGCCGCTCCGGCGCAGCCCTGGTGCTCGCCGTCGAGCGATGGCACGATGCCGACTTCCGCGCCGCGGTGGAGGGGCTGCGTTCGGGGCTGCCCGAGCTCCGCGAGGTGGTCTGGCTCCCTGCCCCGCGCCTCGTCGCCAGCACGGCCGGGGCGGTCGCCGACCTGGGCGGGAGCGGCCCGGCGCCGGCCGCCGCGGTCGCCCCCGACGACCCGGTCGCCATCGTGTTCACGAGCGGCACGACCGGCGTGCCGAAGGGCGCCTGCTTCACGCACCGGAACCTCCTCGCCGTGGCGGAGATCGAGACGCGCCGCTACCCGCCCGGCGCCCCGCCCGCGGCGAAGCACCTCGCCGCCGGCCTCTCGTTCGCGCACGTGGGCACCATGGCGCGCATCGCGATCCAGCTCTCGCACCGCGCCGCGACGCTCATCCACGATGCCTTCGACCCGGCCGCCGTGCTCGAGACGATCGAGCGCGAGCGCCTGGAGCACCTGGGCGGCATCCCGACCCAGGTCGTGATGCTGCTCGACAACCCCGACCGCGCGCGCCGCGACCTCTCCTCGCTCAAGAGCGTGCTCCTGGGCGGCGCACCGTCCTCTCCCGAGCTGGTCCGCCGCGTGCGCGACGCGCTCGGCGTCGAGGTGAGCGTCCGCTACTCCTCGACCGAGGTGGCGATCGCCACCGCTTCGCTGGCCGACGATCCGCCCGAGCGGCTCGCGACCACGGTCGGAAGGCCCACGCCGGGCGTCGAGCTCCGCATCGTCGACGAGCGGAACGCGCCCGTGCCCGCGGGAACGCCGGGCGAGGTCGCCGTCCGCTCGCCCGCGGCGATGGTGCGCTACTGGCGCGACCCCGAGGCCACCGCGGCCACCATCGATGGCGAGGGCTGGGTGCACACGGGCGACGTGGGCTTCCTTGACGACGCCGGCTACCTCCACCTCCGCGGCCGGGAGAGCGAGATGTTCATCCGCGGCGGCTTCAACGTCTACCCGGCCGAGATCGAGGATCTCCTCGCCCGCCACCCGAAGGTCGCGCGCGCGGCCGTGGTCGGGGTGCCGCACGACGTTTTCGGGGAGGTGGGCTGGGCCTTCGTGGTGCCGCGCGACCCCTCGGACCCGCCCACGCTCGCCGAGCTGCGCGCCTTCGTCGGCGCGGAGCTCGCGAGCTTCAAGCGGCCCGACGGGCTCACCGTGCTCGCCGAGCTGCCGCTCACGCCCATGTTCAAGGTGGACAAGCGGGCGCTGCGAGAGCGGCGCTGAGAGCGCTCGTTCGCGCGCTACCCCGTCGGGCGGCCACCACCGGCCGAGCTGGTCGACCGCTATCGCGCGGTGAAGGAAGTGCTGGCGATCGACGGTGGGACGCCGTAGCTCGGGTCGACCAGCGCCGAAGGGCGCGAGCAGCTACCAGAGCGCCTCGGGACGTTCCAGGAAGGCACCGCTCGGAGAGCCCGGCAGCGTCGTCGTGGTCGCCACGGGCACGCTGGTGGTGGTCGCGCCGGGCGCCGTCGTGGTCGTCGATGCCAGGGTGCACGTCACGCAGGTCACCGTGGTAGTAGTCCCGCCGGGCGCCGTGGTGCTGGTGGTCGTGGTCGTCGTCGTAGTCGTCGTCGCGCCGGGCGCCGTGGTGGTGGTCGTGGTCGGGAACAACGTCGTGCTCGGGCCAGGCGACGTCGTGGTGGTTGCCCCTGGCGCCGTGGTGGTGGTCGCGCCGGGTACCGTCGTGGTCGTCGGCCCGACTGTCGCCGTGGTGCTGGTCACGGTGCGCACCGTCGTGGTCGTGGTGCTGGCCGGCGCGCCGCACGCATCGCAGCAGCTCGCCGCCGACCCGATGAATGCCGTCCCGCCGCTCGGCGGCTTGCAGGCGAGGGGGCTGCGCTTGATCGAGCAGGTCGTGTTGCCGGTGACATCGGTGCGGCAGCAGGTCACGGCGCCCGGGATGCCGCAGGTCGACTGCGTCGCGCAAGACACCACGGCGTCCTCGCACTCTTCCCGCAGCTCTCCCTCCGCTACCGCCTCATCCGCGACCTTGGCCACGTAGTGCAGGTACTTGCCGTGATTGGTTGCGCTGTCACAATCGCATTCTTCGTCTGCCATGGCGCGGACGGCAGCAACCTGATCGGCGTCATCGGGCTCTTGGCCACAGGGTTCCCCCGCGTCGAGGGTGCCGTCGTTGGGCGAAAGGTGCCCCTTGTGTGGCGCCGCCGTGCCGGGGGGCGCTGCCATCAACCAGAAAAACGCGCTCAGAGCAAGAAACGCGCGGATCGCATTGCACATGATCAGCCTCCGTGTTTCCTCCGGGGGCCGCCCGTGTCCCACGTAGGCTGCCATCCCCGGCCGGCGGTCACAATCCCCTCATCGGACGAAACGCATCGGTCCGCAGGGAGGAGACGAGCGCCCCGTGGCGCGCCGCGGCGCATCCGCCACTCATCCCGGTCGACGATCACAAGGTCGCAGGGCTCGCACGCACGCTCTTGTCGTGCGCCTCCGGTTCCGGATGGCGCTGCTCGTCGGTCCAGTGGCGGGGGAGGCGCACGACTTCTTCAACTACTGGATCTCCGCGTCGCGCCTCTCGCGAGGATGCAGGATGGAACTCTCAACGGCACGCGCAGGTCCCGCCGATGTCGGTACACTGTCCGGTGCTGCACGAGCCGCCTCCTCCCCTATTGCTGCACGGCAACCGGGGCATGAGGCGGGATCGCAATGCGCAGGCCGGCCTGCTGCTCCGCCTCGCTTTCCGCGCCCGCTCGGATCTGCTTTTTTCCGCGCATGCCTGACCACGCCGACGAGGCGCCTGCGCTCGAGGCGGAGGCGCGCCTGTTCACGCGCTACCTGGTCGGCCGGCCGGCGCCGGCGGACCTGGTCGATCGCTATCGCGCGGCGAACGCGGCCATCTTCACGGAGCCCGTCGCCCGGGAGGATGCGGCGCTGGTCGCCTTCGCGCGCCGGCACCCGTGGAGCGTGTCGCTGCTCGACGCCGCCTCGGGGTTGCTCCGGCCGGGGAGCCTGCTGCGCAACAAGATCCTGCTCATGGCGGCCATCCTGGAGACCTCGCCCGCGTTCGCCGACGAGTTCCTGCCCCGCGACGCGCGCCCCCTGCGGCTGCTCCTCGCCCTCCTCGCCCATGGCACGGTCGCCGTCGCGCGGGCGGCGCTCGGGGCGGTCGTCTACGCGGCCGCCGTCCGCTCGCGCGCATGACCGACGTCATCATCGTCGGCTCGGGCCCGGGGGGCGTGAATGCCGCGGCGCCGCTGGTCGCCGCCGGACGGCGGGTCGTCCTGCTCGACTACGGCAACGAGGACCGCCGCTACGCGCCGCTCATCCCGCGCCGGCCCTTCTCCGAGCTGCGACGCACCGACGCTCAGCAGCACCGTTACTTCCTGGGCGACCACTTCGAGGGCATCCCGCTCGGCCCCGTGCGCGTGGGAGCGCAGCTGACGCCGCCGCGCATGCACATTCTGACCGACGCCGCCGAGCGCATGCCGGTCCGATCCGACGGCTTCGCGGCCTCCATGAGCCTCGCGCGCGGCGGGCTCGGCGCGGGCTGGAGCGCGGGCGTCTTCCCGTTCACGGACGACGAGCTGGGCGCGATGGGCCTCGGGCTCGACGAGCTCGGCGCGCACTACGATGCCGTCGCCGAGCGCATCGGGGTGTGCGGCGCGGAGGACGACCTCCAGCCGTTCCTGCCAGAGAGCCCGTCGATCATGCCGCCGCTCGAGCTCGACTCCAATGCCGAGGTCGTGCTCGCGCGCTACCTGCGCCGGCGCGCGGCGCTCAACGCCGCCGGCTTCTTCCTCGGGCGCACGCGGCTGGCCGCCTGCACGCGGCGGCACCGCGAGCGCGGCCCGTACGCCTACCTCGACCTCGACTACTGGGCCGACATGGACCGGAGCGTCTACCGCCCGCAGTGGACGCTCGAGGAGCTCCAGCGCGCGCCGAACTTCACCTACCTGAAGGGCCGCTTCGTCCACGCCTTCAGCGAGGACGAGCCTCGCGTGCACGTGCGCGCGACGCGCGCCGACAGCGGCGAGGAGGAAACGCACGAGGCCGCCGCGCTCGTCCTGGCCGGCGGGACGCTCGGCACGGCGCGCATCGTGCTCGCCTCGCTGGGCGCCTACGACCGGCCCGTCCCGATCCTCTGCAACGCCTACGCCTACGTGCCGACGCTCAACCTCGGCATGCTGCGGCGGCCGGCGCGCGACCGGCGCTCGAGCCTGGCGCAGCTGACCGCCCTCCTGCGCGTCCCTGGCACCCCGGGGCGGATCGTGCAGGCGCAGCTCTTCTCGTACCGCTCGCTCCTGACCTTCAAGCTGATGAAGGAGTCGCCGCTCGCCTACCGCGAAGGGCTCCGCGTGCTGCGCGTGCTGATCCCGAAGTTCGCCATCCTCGGCATCCATCACGAGGACCGGCCCGCGACGGGGAAGGCCTGCGTGCTCCGCCGTGGGAGCGGCGGGCCCGACTGCCTCGAGATCACGTATCGGCCGAGCGAGGACGAGACCCGCCTGCAGCAGGCGGACGAGCGCGTGCTCCTGCGCTGCTTCCGGCGCCTGGGATGCCTGCCGCTCCGGACGATCCGTCCCGGGCACGGCTCGAGCCTCCACTACGCCGGCACGTTCCCCATCCTGCCGGAGGGCGGGCCGCTCACCTGCGACCGGGACAGCCGGCTCCGCGCCACGCGCGCCGTCTACCTCGCCGACGGCTCGATCTTCCCGTGGATCCCGCCGAAGGGCCTCACCTTCAACCTGATGGCGAACGCGGACCGCGTCGGGACGCTGCTCGCGAGGCGGCTCGGGTGAGCGCACGGGCCGTCGTCCTGACCGGCGCCTCGGGCCTCGTCGGTCGCGCGCTCTCGACCCACCTCGCCGCGCGCGGATGGGAGGTGCGGGCGCTGGTCCGCGATCCGGCGGCTTTTGGCCCGCCGCCGGCGGGCGGCCGCGTCGGCCGCTGCGAGCTGCCCGACACGCTCGACGAAGCGCTGCTCGCGGGCGCCGACGCCGTGGTGCACTGCGCCTACGCGACGCGCGAGACCGACCGCGAGCGCGCGCGCCGCGTGAACGAGGACGGCACGCGCCGGCTCCTCGAGGCGTCGCGGGGGGCCCGGGTGCCGCGCTTCGTCTTCGTCTCCACCGTCGCCGCCCACCCCGAGGCGCCGAACTACTACGCGCGCAGCAAGCACGCGCTCGAGGGCCTCTGCGACCCGGGTCGTGACCTGGTCGTCCGCCCCGGTCTCGTGCTGGCGCGCGAGGGGCACGGCATCTTCCAGATGATGCGCGACGTGGCGCGGCGGACGCACGTCATCCCGCTCTTCGGCGGCGGGCGCCAGCCGCTCCAGACCGTCCACCTGGACGACCTCTGCGAGGGGGTCGCGCGCGCGCTCGAGCGCGAGCTCTCCGGCGCGCTGAACGTCGCGGAGCCCGCCCCGCTCTCGATGGCGGCGTTCCTGCGCGCGATGGTGGCGCGCCTCGGCGTGCGCTGCGTCTTCCTGCCGCTGCCGTTCGCGCCCGTGCTCGCGGCGCTGCGGGCAGCGGAGGCGCTCGGCGTGCCTCTGCCGCTCCGCTCCGAGAGCGTGCTCGCCATCCAGGGGCTCCGCCAGGCGCCGGTGGCAGAGGATCTCCGCCGCCTCGATCTCTCCGTGCGCTCGGCGGAGGAGAGCCTGGCGGACGTGCTGTAGCTTCGGCCCAAAAAGCCGGCTCGGGGCCGCGACCGTCGAGTGAGCCTACGGGACGGCCAGGGGGAGCAGCGCCTCTCGGCCCTCCTGCGGACAGCGCGATGTGTCGACCTTGAGCACGATGAGGGTCGAACTCGCCTGGCCGAGTGCGAGCAAGTCATCGTGCGCGGCGAGCGCCTGCACCCAGGGGAAGCCCATCGCGGTCAGATCCCACGTCCCGAGGGCTTTTCCCTCGTCGGAGTAGAAGTCGAGCGAATTGGCGGGATGATCGAAGACTCCGATCCAGTTTCGTCCGCGAAGGACCTGGGTGCACTCTCCGAAATCACGGAGGCGATTTGGAAGAACCCGGGCGGGAAATCGCTCGCGGATGCGCTCATGCTCCACGTCGAGCACCACCACCTCCTGCGCAGCTGCTGCGAGGACGACCTCACCGCCAGCCGCCGTCACGCCCATCCACGAGATTTCGGGAGCCCACCGGACCTCGAACGGCGATTCACCCGGCACCGACCGGAGGAGCTTTCCGAATTCAGGTTTCACCACCCACCACTCGCCGTTTCCCCGGAACGCTGCACAGTGGAGACCTATCGGCCACAATCCGGCGTGGTACCGTGATGACATTCTTTCCCCTGCGGGCCACCCATGCGCGTGATCATCTCCCTCCCAGGTCAAGACGTGTGCGATCCGTTCCCCCGAGGCGTCCGTCTCGAGAGCGAAGCCCACCACGTTGGGCACGCGCCATGTCTGACCGTCAGCCTCGAGGCTCGCCCAGTTGGTACTGATCCACGAGGGTAGTGCAGGCGCGACGAGATGAGGAGGGAGCGACAACTTTTTCGTCTCGACGAGCTCATGTGAGATGCACGAGGACCGAGGGCTCTCGGCCCTCCCAGTAGCCCACCTCTGTGCGATATCCAGCACGCGAGCTTCGTGCGCGCGGTCGGTCTCGACTCGGAAGCCTCCGCCCGAGCTGAGGGGAGTCTTGAAGGACTCCAGACGACCCCCTATTGCAGACAGGTTGGTCGCGAATTCAAGATCCCAAGCCGTAGGCCGCTCCGCATGCCAGACGACTCTTGTCGGCCGACCTTCCGACATCATCCGACTCAGGAACGGGACGAAGTCACCTCGTGTCGCATAATAGGTGCGGAAGTCGGGCGACGTGTTGAAGTCCCACAGGATCGGATACAGCTCTTGGAAAGCTTCGGGCTTGCCAGCGGCGATCGCGGCGAGCTGCCCGTACAGGGGAAGCCCAGCGGGTCGCGTCGCATTCTCGCGGTCCAAGTCGCTGTCGACCAGGACGACCAGCGCGCCCTTCCTGATGTCGTTCTCCCACTGCTTACCCACCGCCACGCAGCGCGGGCAGGTCGTGATGTCGCCGACACAGCCCGTCGCAAAGGGGACGGGATAGATGGCAGAGGTCTCGGCCGTGCCGCGCAGGATGTACATGACCGCGAAGCTCCACGTGCCCATGCAAAGAATGAACGCCGCGACCGCGCCCGCCGCCACCGTAGGGCGGATCTGGCGAAAGACACGGGATTCGCGCAGGAGGAGCGCGCCCTCGCCTGCAAGGGCGCACCAACCCAGGTCGAAGACGATCAGCCGCCTTGCCGAGGCACATCCAAGCGCCGGCATGGAGATGCCGAGGAACAGGACCCAGTGCCAGAGATCCAGCGCCCTGCGCCGAATCAGGATTCCCAGTGCGCCGACGAGGCCAAGCAGCGTCACGGGGAAGAAGAGCAGGCCGCCGTACTGCGCCCCCCAGCCCACCTGGGACGGCTCCGGTGGGCTGTTCCGGTTCAGCACGAAATAGTCGCGCAGGCTCTTCAAACCTTGGTCTGCGTACCGCTGATAGTTTCGTTGAACGAACTCGACGACGTCCTTCTCCCCCATGTTTCCGGCGGCGCTCCCATAGTTCGGCCACAGAGTCTGGCGAAGGCTTCCCCTCGAGAGGGTCGACGCGAGGAGGAGAACCGTGGCGACGAAGATGCAGGTGAAACTCGTGAACGTCGACCAGAACCGCGGTCGATCCCGGAGCACGGTCCATGCAGCCAAGGGTGATAGCGCGAACACAACGCGGGAAACCTCGTAATTGTAGACGGTCAGATAGCCCAGGGCCCCGGCGAGCAGTGCCAGGATCCGGCTGCGCGTCCTACAGCTCATCACGGTGAGCACCAGCACCGCCAGTACGTGCGGGATCGCGGCGACCGCGCGGTATCCCAGCCGCGACCAGACGATCTGGAGCGGTGCCACCGCCACGAAGGCCGCGAACAGCAGCGCGAAGTGCGACCCGCGAAGGAGCCGCCCGAGACACCACGCGAGCGCCACCGACGTGACCCCGAACACCGCGCCCGCGAGAGCGATGCTGTGAATCCGTCCGCCAAAGAGCCACTGGAATCCAACCACGAAGGGCTGGATCACGGGCGAGTCGTAGAGCGTGCCGCCGAGGTTCGGCTGTCGAAGGAGAGACCACCAGTGCGACATCAAGCCGCCCCGTCGCATCAGAAGATCCGCCCGCGCCGTGATCACTTCTCCCGCATAGATCGTCCCGGGAATGCCTTCGTCCCACTTGACGACCCGGAGCACGACGGCGAGCAGCAAGATGCAGAGCAGCGCGAGTCCTTCCCCGACACGAGAGAGGTTCAGCTCCTCGACCCGGTCCGTGGACGGGGCGTCGCGCCGACAGCTCCAAGCGTAGAGGCCGCCGAGGACGAGTAGCGCGAGGAGGCTGGCGGCCTTCTCCACGCTGGCCGACGTCGAGAGCAGCTCAGCGCGACTCACCAGACCCCCTCTTGCAACAACCCGTCGCCCCGTCGGGAGTCCCTGCCCCTGAGCACCGTGGCGGCCCGCGCGCGGCCCCAGTGGGCAGGGGGCCGAATGGCGGCGCCTCGCGGTGCGGGTGAGGATCTCGCACCTGCCGCATGCCGCCCTCGCCCCGTCGCTTTCCGCTTGAACGTCATCGGTACGGAGATGATATTACACGCCGATGCAGGGCCCCGGTAAGGCCGCCGCGGCCGTTGCGGATAGTGCGCCCTCCGCGGAGGCGGAGGGCGCGGAGAGGTCGCGTTCGTGGACCGCGGAGACCAGGGTCTCAGTGGTCGTTCCCTGCTACAACGAGGCGGCCACGCTTCCCATCCTCTACGAGCGGCTGAGCACCGAGGCGCGCCGATGGAACGTCGACCACGAGGTAATCCTCGTCGACGACGGCTCGCAGGACGGCAGCTGGGAGATCATGCGCCGCGTCCACGCGCAGGATCCACGCTGGAAGATGATATCGTTCGCCCGGAACTACGGCCACCAGACGGCGCTCTGGGCCGGTCTCCACCTCGCGAGCGGGAACCTCGTGGCCGTGCTCGACGCGGACCTGCAGGATCCCCCCGAGGTGCTCGCTGCGTTCTTCGAGAAGTGGCGGTCGGGCTACGACGTCATCTACGGCGTGCGCCAGAAGCGGAAAGAGGGGCTCCTCAAGCGGGCGGCCTATTTCTTCTTCTATCGTCTCCTCTCCCGCCTTGCGGAGATCGACATTCCTCTCGACTCCGGCGACTTCTGCGTGATGGACCGGCGCGTGGTCGATCTGCTGAAGAGGATGCCCGAGCGCCGCCGCTTCATCCGCGGGCTGCGCTCGTGGATCGGCTACCGAAAGGCCGCCGTCCCCTACGAGCGCCACGGGCGCGCAGGGGGAGAGACGAAGTACACGTTTCGGAGGCTCGTCGAGCTCGCGGTCGACGGGGTGTTCAGCTTCTCGAGCCAGCCGCTGCGGCTCGCGACGTACTTCGGGGGCTGCGTGTCCATGGTCGCCTTCCTGGGAGCGCTCTTCACGCTCCTGCAGCGCATCTTCGCCAGGCAGTTCGCCCGCATCGGTCTCGAGCCCGTGCCGGGGTTCGCGACCACGGTGATCGCGGTGCTCTTCCTGGGCGGCATCCAGCTCCTCTGCCTGGGCATCATCGGTGAGTACATCGGGCGCATCTACGAGGACGTGAAGCAGCGCCCGATGTGGACCGTGCGCGACACGCTCGGCGTCTCGCGCAGCCTCGCCGAGCGGCTCGCCCACACGCCGCCTGCGGCGCCGCTGCTGGACCGGGAGCGATGAGGGTCGCCCTCGTCGGGGGCGGGATCACGGGGCTCACGGCCGCGACGCGGCTCGCCGAGAGCGGCCGCGAGGTCGTCCTCTACGAGGCGTCGAGCGCGGGCGGTCTCGCCGCCGGGTTCCCGTTTCCCGGGATGGAGGGGGTGTGGCTGGAGAAGTTCTACCATCACCTCTTCCGCTCCGACCTGCACATCGTGCGGTTCATCGAGGAGCTCGGCCTGGGCGCGGACCTGATCTGGCAGACGAGCCGCTCCGGGCTGTTCGCCGACGGTCGCGTCTGGCCGTTCGGCACGCCGCTCGAGCTCCTGCGTTGCCGGCCGATCGGTGGGCTCCTCGAGCGGCTCAAGATGGGGCTCAGCCTCCGCGTATTCCAGAAGACGAGCGACTGGGACCAGTTCGATGCGATGACGTGCGAGGAGTTCTTCGCGTCGCGCTCCTGCCTCCGCGGCTACCGAGGTCTCTGGGAGCCGCTCCTCAAGGCGAAGTTCGGTGACGCGTACGCCCGCATCCCGGCAGCCTTCCTCTGGGGCCGGATCTACCCTCGATCGCGCTCGCGCGAGAAGGGGGTGGAGACGCTGGGCTATCTGCGCGGGGGCTTCGCCCGGCTCATGCAGGCGATGATGGTGCGGCTCGAGGAGCGCGGCGTGCTAGTCAGGCTGCATCACGAGGTGCAGCGGATCGAGCGGCTCGGCCCCAGGCGGTTCCGCGTCCACACCTCGCGCGGCGCCGAGGTCTTCGACCGCGTCATCTGGACCGCGCCTCCTGCGCAGCTCGCCCGCATCCTCGAGCCGCCCGAGGAGATGCTCACCCGACTCGCGAGCCGGATCGAGTACGTCGCCGCCTGCTGTCTCATCCTGTTCGTGAAGCAGCGCCTCAGCGACTTCTACTGGATCAACAACCTCGATCCCGAGGTCACCTTCGGGGGATGCATCGAGCACACCAACCTGGTCCCGCCCGAGGACTACGGCGGCCAGCGCCTCCTCTACGTGATCAACTACCTCCGCCCCGACCATCCCTACATGCGCCTGCGTTCGGAGGACCTGCTGCGCATCCATCTCCCCTCGCTCGCGCGGCTCTACGACCTCGGATTCCGGGACCGCATCCCGCCCTTCAGCGGCTGGTCGCCGGGGATCGGTATGCTCGGCATGGCGCAGGTCTATCCCATGGACCGCAACATGAACCACTGCGCGGAGGTGGCGCTCCGTTGCGACCTCGAGGCATTCCTCGACGACGCGACCGACTGCAGCACCCCTCCGGTACGTCGGGCCTAGCTAGCTAGTCCATCCGCCCGAGGCGCCGACGGAGGGCGAGCCCGAGCGAGCGCCAGACGGTGCTGCCGACGCGCATCTTGCTCTCCCCCCTGCTTGCGATCGTAGCGCAGGACGAGGGGCACTTCCGTGACGATCGGGTCGAGGGGCCGGAACTCAGCACTGCCGACCACCCCGAGCCGACGCTGGGCGCGACCGCGTGACCTCCCGCCTGAGCGGTCGCTGGCTTGACAGGGCTTCCTGTCGCCGCTAGACAGCGGCCTTCGGGCCTTCCTTCCGTCACTTTCCGCAGAGTCGCGCGAAGGGATCCGACCCGATCCGTCACTGCTCGTTCGGAAGAAAGGGATTTCCATGCCACAGCGTGTGGCCTCAGCGGGCCAGGGACTCGTCGCGGGCATCGCCGCCGCCTCCGCACTCATCCTCGTCGCCGCCGCGCCGACGCCCACGCTCAAGCCTCAACCGTCTCCCACGGTCAACTGGAACAAGTTCCACCTCGACCTCGGCAACACCGCCTTCAACGACCAGGAAAAAACCCTCACCAAGGGGACCGTCAAGCACCTGAATCTGCTCTGGCAGTTCACGACGAACGGCGCGATCTACGAGTCGCCGTCCGTCTCCGGCAGCCGCGTCTTCGTCGGGGACAGCAGCGGCACCCTCTGGGTGCTGAACAATGACACCGGCGCGGTCCTCGACCAGCTCGCCCTGGGCAGCAACGCCTACGAAGCGGGCGCCTACTCCACCCCGACGGTGGAGGGCGACTTCATCTACTACCAGGACGCCTCCGGCAACCTCGTCAAGTACGACCTCGTCAACCGTGTGCCGGTGTGGACGGCCCTCGCTCCCCCGCAGGACGCCGGCTTCTGCTCGCCCGTGGTCTACAATGGCCGCGTCTATGCCGGCCTTTCGAACGGCACCCTCGACAACCCGTGCACGGTCGGCAAGATGCAGGCCTTCGACGAGATGACCGGCGCGCTCCTCTGGAACTGGGACGCGGTGCCTCCAGGCTACGTCGGGGGGGGAATCTGGCAAACTCCGGCCATCGACGCCGTTCGCAACCTCGTCCTCTTCTCGACGGGTAATCCGCCGAACGGGAACCCCAGCTGCGGCGACCCGATACCGCCCGACACGCCGGGAGACCACACGGACTCGATCGTCGCCCTCGACGCGACCACCGGCAGCGAAGTCTGGACCTACCAGGCCATCCCCGGCGACGCGGCGGACCTCGACTTCGGCGGGTCCGGGCCGACGCTCTTCACGGCGGGCGGGCGCGACCTCGTGGCCACCGGGTCGAAGGACGGCAGGCTCTATTGCCTCGACCGCAGCAACGGACAGGTCGTCTGGATCCGGGACCTCAGCGGCGAGTGCAACTCCGGCTGCGGCGGGATCTTCTCCCCGCCGGGCAACGCCCACGGCCGGCTGTTCCTGAACGTGGGCATCTACGCCTCCCACCCGAGCGCGTCGATCGCCATCGACGGCGCCACCGGGAACACGGTGTGGAAGCAGGCCGGTTCCGACTATCAGTTAGGCGGTCCAGGCATCGCCAACGGCATGGTCTTCATCGGCACCAGCCATGACCTTCGGGTGTACGACGAGGCGACGGGCGCGCAGCTCGCATCGTGGACGACGGGAGGGGTCATCTCCAGCTCGCCGGCGATCGCGAACGGCCGCATCTACTTCGGCAGCACCGACCACACGTTCTACGTGCTCAAGGCGGGCCCCCGCTAAAAGCGCAGCTCGACCCAGTCCACATCCTCACCATAGACCGCCCTGTAGGCGTCCGACTGCTCGAGCGCCTCGGCGAGACGACCCATGCGGAAGAGCGTGAGGGCGAGGAAGTACCGCGCCCGCCGACGGGTGAGCGGATCCTGGTGCTCGGCGAGCGCCGCGAACCGTCGTCGCGCGTCCTCCAGCCGCCTCTGGCGCGTGTCGGCCGGGGCATCGGGCGATGAGATACCAGAGCGGTGGTGGGAGGGAAACGGCGAGACGGGCCGGTCATCATGCCCGCCGGGGCCGTCGATCATGGTTTCGATTCGGCAGACGCCGTCAGCGGGCGTCGCGGGGGGGTCGCCCGTGGGCCCCGCGTCTTGGGCGTCCTTGCGCAGCGTTACCAGGAGCGCGCCGTCGGTGTCGTAGTCGGCGCTCGCTCGGCATCCGCAAGGGCCCGCTTCGCCGCACGCTAAGATGCAGCGATGCAGCTGCGCGTTCCAGTTGAGCCCGATGGCACCCGGGCCGGGGACGGTCCGGAGCGTGATGGCGCGCTGGGTCGCCATTCTGGTATTGGTCGAGTCCGGTCTTTTCTCGAGGCTGCGCCGCGTGCCTACATGAGAACACCGAGTCCCTGACGAACGAATGCTGCACGGGAAGAACGTCGTTGTCGTCCTGCCAGCCTACAAGGCCCACGCGACACTCGAAAAGACCTACGCGGAGATCCCCCGAGAGGTAGTCGACCGGGTCTTACTGGTTGACGACGCCAGCGACGATAGGACCGTAGAGTTGGCCCGCAAGCTCGACATAGAGACGTTCGTGCATGAGCGCAATCTCGGGTACGGCGCGAATCAGAAGACCTGCTACTCCGAAGCGGTCTCGAGGGGCGCAGAAATCGTCGTCATGCTGCACCCAGACTATCAGTATGACCCGCGTTTGATCACTGCCATGGCGGCCATGGTGGCCTCCGGAACCTACGACGTGGTGCTCGGCTCCCGCATCCTAGGGAACACCGCTCGCAGCGGCGGCATGCCGTTGTACAAGTACCTCGCCAACCGCCTCTTGACGGCATTCGAGAACCTGATGCTTGGCACGAAACTGTCGGAGTTCCACACCGGCTACCGGGCCTTCTCCCGCAAGGTATTGGTGACGCTCCCGCTGCTCGCCAACTCGGATGACTTCGTGTTTGACAACCAAATCTTGGCACAGGTCGTGGCCTTCGGATTCACGATCGGCGAGATTTCCTGTCCGACGAGATACTTCCCGGAGGCCAGCACGATCAACCTGCGGCGATCCATCGTATATGGCCTGGGCGTGTTACGAACAACCTTGAGCTATAGGCTGTGGCGCTGGCGGCTTCTGCGGCCCACGATGTTCTCCCAGTCGCCAACCCTGAGGCTGCAGAAGACGTATTACTTCGACGCCGCCGAGGCGCCAAGACGTGTCGGCCTCCCCTCGGCGGCGGAGCAGGGCCGAGCGCCAAGGCCGGATCGATGATGCGCGTGCTCGTGCGCCTGGCACGCCCGCGCATAGCGATCGAACCTGACCGGCGCTTGGGCGCGGAGCGGCAGACACTCGTCTTGGTACGGATCTAGGCCCGAGGCTTGCCGGCCGACGATGGGGCGCGCGTCTCTCCTCTCCCGGACGATCTACGCGACGGTGCCCGCGAACCTCGTCACGCTCTGGATGGCGCGCGGACCCTACGTCACAGGTTGGGATCTCTCGGGCGCCACCTTCGCGGTGCTCGCGCTGCAACAGGGCTCCATCACCGACGGCGTCCACGCAATCCTCACTGCCACGCTGAACCAGCAGCGCCCCGTCTTCACCGGGGGTGAGAGCCTCATCTACGGCCTGATTCCCGGGCTTCTGAACATGGTGTGGCCCTCGCTCTTCTGGGGGCACGTCCTCAACCTCGCCCTCTTCGTGGCGATCTCGGTCGCCATCACCCACTGGCTCGGCTGTAGGCCCCACCTCTACTGGGCCTGCATCCTCGCGAGCCCCGCGCTCGTGTCGTATGCGATCGTCGCGTACCCGTACGTGCCGTCCACCACGATCCCGTATGCGCTGGCCATCGGGTGGGTGCTTTCGGACCGGCAGCCGCGCCGCCGTGCGTGGTGGGGCCTGCTGCTCGACGTGGCGGTCTTCGCGCTGATCGCAGCCATCGCCTTCAACGGCTACGAGTCGGGGAAGACGGCTTTCGTGGTGCCCGCGATCGCCGCCCTCACGGTGCGCAGAATTCCGTTTGCACGGCGGCTCGGCTGGCTCGCAGTAGCGGCCGCGTTCGCGTGGCTCGTCTTCGAGTTCCGGCCCAACACGACAGCCGTGGCACTGGAGACCCTCCCTCGTGACCCGGCGATCGCCGCGCAGGGGCTGGTGCGGGCCGCGATGGCGTACGCAAACGGCTGGGACATCGACTATCCCGGCCTCGGCCTCGCGGCGGTCCTCGCGCTCCCCTCGATCCGCACGCAGCGGCCGTTCTGGGCCGTCCTTCTCGCCGCGGTGGTGGGGCTCGTGTCGCTCAACGCCTTCCAGGCCGAGGGCGGGTTCCTCACCCCGCACCGCTTCTTGCTCCTGCCCTTCGTAGCAGCCCTCGTGGTGAGCGTCGCGCTCTCCGAGCGCCTCCGCTGGACGCCCGCGCTTGCCGGAGCCGTACTTCTCGTCGCGACAGGCGTGGCAAACACGAGCTATCACACCGTGCGCTTCGCACTGCGTGACCGTCCGGCGCTGGTGGCGCCATCCGATCCTCCTATCGTTCGCGTGTACCCGTTACCGTACCACCGGGCGAAGCTGGACCAGCACATCTGGCCGACGAGGATCCGCGACGCGATGAGGCTCGTCGAGTTGGCACGACAGGGGCACGAACCTCACCTGTTGTTCTACGGATTCAGCATCGCGGGTGAGGACTCCGTAAACCCACAGTTTCTGATTTCGCGGCTGCTCCTGTCGCTCGGATACCCGGCCTTCCGTGAGCGGATCGTGTTCGTCGACCACCGGCCGGACATGTACTTCGACTTCCCGATCCGGCCCCTGTCGGAAGTGTCCTCGATCGCGGAGCACCTCTCGGTCCCGTTTTTCTTGCACGTGCGCGAGCCCGAGTACTCCGTGCCCGCGGTGCTCGCAGAGTACTTCAACCGGGCACGCGTAGTACCAGTTGATCTCGGGTTGAGGGATTTCAAGTCGTTCCGCGTGGAGGAGTTCTCGTCGCCGGGTCCCATTCCGGTCGAGCCTCTTCCGGCGCTGGTCGGCGCCCCCCAAGTGCCCTCGGAGAAGGGTTACTGCCTCGCCCTGGCCGACCTGCTCGCGGGTCCGCAGGGGAACCTCGAGCACCAGGGGACGTCGCTCGCGCAGCGAATCGACTTCGTTCTCGCATGGAACCATGACCGGGTCTCCAAGCGCTTCGTGCCCACCCCCGAACTGCAGGTGCAACCAGGCACCTTCTCGGTCTTCACGGCCCGCTTCAATGAGCCTGCTGATCGGCCCATGTTAGTGCGCTTCCGTGTGACGGCGGCCGACGAGTCCGCGATCTTGCTGAACGGCCAGCCGGTCGCCGAAGAGTTGGGCTGGCACAAGCCCGCAGAGTACACGGTCGAGGCCCTGCTCCCGCCCGGCCCCAACGAGCTGAGGCTCGTGCACCATCAGTACTGGCATCCCGGAACGGTCAGCTTCTCGAGCACCGATGCCGATGGCCAGGTGATCCTCTGGCAGTGCAACCCCGACTTCAGCTGACGACGGACCACTCAGGCGGTCGTCATCGCTGCTCTTGGCCCGACCTGACCTTCGCGGGGCTTATCCAAGTCTGAGTCGAGATCGTAGCGTCACTGCGAGGTCGAGGTAGGCGAGACCGCCCCGATCCCTCGCGCGCACGGCGAACAGGTTGGTGCCCACTTGCAAGAGGCTGTCGGGCACCGCAAAGCTGAAGCTGTCCAGGCTGGCGCAATCCTCGTGAATCTGAAGCCCGTCAGAGATATCGTAGCCGTTGATGAAAACCTGCACGTCGTTGTCGACGGCGACATAGACTACCACATCGGTCGTCCCGGCCGGCAGGTCCAATGCCTTCCTCACCAGCAGATCGGTCTCCACCGGCCACTCCGTTCTGACGTCGCCCGGGTTGTTGAGTTCGCAGTACCCTTCACGGCTACCGAAACCTGCGTCACCGACGGCGAATGCTGAATCGTCGAAGTCCGGTCGTTCGAAACCGATGCCGTCATCGACAGGCACCACTTGGTACTTGTATTCGGAGGCTCCGTACGGAAGGACGATCGTCGGCGCGCTCCGTGGTGCGTTGGCCGCGGTCCCCAGCGATCCAACGGTGGACAGAGCTAACATGACAGTGAAGGGAAGCAAAGCGCGGCTCACGAATCGTGACCTGTCATTCATGGTGGTCCTAGCAGCGTGGATTCCGCCGAGATGATGTTGGTCGCGAAACCATAGCGCCCCGGCCACGGCGTCGTCAATGCCCCGGAGCGCGCCATCTCACAGTGAGGCGCGGGTCTACTGCCCCCGTTCCACGTGGATGGGCCGTAGGCTGCTACTGAGCATCTCCTCTGGTCCCTGGTCCACGAGGGCGTTCCGGATGGCGGGCGATGTCGAAGGGCGCACACGGGGGTCGCTGCCGGGCTCACGATCTGGCGCCCGCGGATGCGGCGCCCGGCAGCGCCCCGAGCCGCCGGCGCGCCTCGCCCACCCAGAAGCTCGTCGGGAAGCGGCTCACGATGTCGTCCAGGATCTCGCGCGCCGCGGCGGGGTCGCGCACGATCAGATCTTCGGCGTGACGGTAGTGCAGCTCGACCCAGTCCACATCCTCACCATAGACCGCCCTGTAGGCGTCCGACTGCTCGAGCGCTTCGGCGAGACGACCCATGCGGAAGAGCGTGAGGGCGAGGAAGTACCGAGCCCGCCGACGGGTGAGCGGGTCCTGGTGCTCGGTGAGCGCCGCGAACCGTCGCCGCGCGTCCTCCAGCCGGCGCGTGTGGTACAGGGTGACGCCCTCGGCGAGCCCGCTCTCGATGTCCATGAGCTGCGGACCCGAGGGCGACCCCGGGAACCGCTCGCGAAGCCGGGCCGCCCACCCGCGCGCCTTCGCTAAGTCGGCGCGTGCGGCCGCTGCCAGCGCGAGCTGGATGAGGTCGTCGCGCACCTCGGCCGGGTCGGTCGCGGTCGCGAGGTGCTCCTCGAGCAGACGCTCCCCGCGCCACCGGCCGCCGCGCACCAGGGCGAGGCCCGTCCAGCGGAGCAGCTCGCCGCGCTCCGCCGCCGGCGCGTCGCGCAGGAGCGCTTCGCCGACCTCGGCCGCGACCGCGTCGTCGCGCCGGTCGACCAGCGCGCGCAGGAGCTCACGCTTGCCTCGGGCTCGGGACGCTCCTCCAGGAGCGCGTGCGCCTCGGCGGCGGCGGCCGACACGCGCCAGAGACGCTGCGGCTCCGCGCGGTAGCCCGTGAGGGGTCCGTCGAACTCCCGGATGAGCGCCCAGGTCGCCGGGACCTGGAAGGCGCCCAGGTTGGCGGTGCAGCGCGGGCAGCCGTACCATGGAAGCGACGAGCCACCCGTCACCACGATGCCGTCCTTGATGGCCGCGAACAGGGCCTGGCGGCGCGCGGGATCCTCGGCCCGCACGACACGCACCCGGCGCGCCCCCTGCGAGCCTTGCGCGAAGCTCATGAAGCGGAAGGAGAAGAAGTCGTTACACGAGACGGGCTCCTCGGGGAAGTCGCGCAGGACGGCGATCGCACGCCGCTGTTCGCCAAACGCATCCCGCGTCGGCGCCGTGAGAGCAACACACTCGACAATGCTCAGGCCGACGAACCCCACAGTCATCGCCGCCCCGACCCCGCGGTGCCGGAGGAGCCCCTCGCGCACGTAGGCGGCAAGCGCTAGACAGAGCGGGATCGACACCAGCGGGAGATACCGAAAAATGTGGGGGATGAGCAGCACCCACTGCCCCTTCTCCCGATGAGCGGGTAGAGCGGCCAGACCCGCCAGCATGATCGCGAAGAAGGCCGTCCACTTCCCCGCGGCGCGCGCGCGCCGGACGAACACGACGGCCAGCAGCATGAGCGCGTGGGGATAGTACCCTGCGAAGTACGCCCCGTACTCGTTGCGCGCGAAGAGCATGCGCGGGTAGTCGAGCAGGATCTCCCGGCTGTAGGGCCGGAAGATCGACACCGGGTTCTCGACGCTGATGTGATAGAGCCAGTCTCCGAACCGCACCTGCTGCCAGCCGAGGTAGCCTGCCACCAGCAGCGCGAAGCCTCCGCCCGTGACCAGCGTGCATCCCCAGCCCCTGCGTCCGTGGCGAACCGCCTCCACAGCGAAGAGCGGGCCGACGAGCATCACCCACGGCTTCGATACGAAGCCGAAGAACAGAAAGAGGGCGCTCGCCCCCGCCCACGCCCTCCGGCTCGCGCCCCCCTCCTCCGCGCCGAGCGCCTTGCGGTAGAGCCACAACGCCGTGAAGCAGTAGGTCGCCAGGATCATGTCGGGGGCGAAGAGCGTGCTGCAGAGCACGTCGAGCGGATAGACCGCCGCGAGCCCCATCGCCAGCATGGCCCAGGGCCGCTCCCACTCCTGCCGTGCCAGCATGTAGACGAGCACCAGGTTCGCGATCGAGCAGGCGGTGATCGCGCCGATGAACCCGGCCTCGGTCACGCCGAGCAACCGCATGCTGCCGACGACCGGCACCCACAGACCAAAGCGCATCTGGTAGTGGTCGGCCGGGTTGTACGCGCGGGAGCGCAGGATGCTGGAATAGGACTGGAAGAAGTTCGGATCGTCGCCGAGGCCGTATCCGCTGAACAGCGCGAGCCGCAACCCCACCCCGAGCGCGAACACCAGCGCCCAGTAGAGGCGTTGCCGGCTTGCCATGGCGCAGTATTCGGGTCGCGCCGGAGCGGAAGTCAAGCCGACGTCTGGCGGGGGCGCCGCAGACCTCGCCGCGCGGCTCGCCGAGCGTTGAAAGCGGCCCACCCCTCCGGTACTTCCGGTGGAGCCCGCTCCATGGACGCTTGCCGCAGCGCTCCGTCGCCGACGCCCCTCACGGTGGGCATCCCGCTCGTCGACGAGGAGGCGATCCTGGTCTCGGGCGCGTCCGCTTGGCCGCCTTGCCCGACGCGCTCGGACTCGCCGACGGGGGCTTTCAACGTGCCACAGAAGGCGCTGTACGATTGCGGCCACCGCGTGGGCCTGTGGCTGACAGGCCGGACGCGATGAGCGCGGAGCGGCGTGCCGCGACCCGGGGCGCGGGATGAGAGGCCCGGTCTTCCTCCGGCGCGTCGTGCTGCCGGCCGTGATCCTGGCGTGGGCGTGCGCGCTGCGCACCGTGTTCTTCTCCGGCTTCGTCCTGTGCGACGACCGCGAGGAGTTCTGGATCGCCGTGCACGCGTCCGCCTACGGCCCGGTCCTCTCCGACCAGTTCCAACTGCGCTTCGGCATCTGGCTGTTCAACGCCGCGGCGTTCAAGCTCTTGGGCGTCTCCGAGTTCGCCTTTTTCGCCCCGACGGTCCTGATGTCGGCTTCGCTCGGCGTGGTCGGCTACGCGATCCTCGTCCGCTGGGGCTACGCGCTCCTCCCGGCGTTCGCCGCCGCGCTCATGATCGCCGCGGCGCCGTTCGAGGTCCTCCTGAGCACCCTGCGCGCCAACGACGTGATCCTCGCCTGGCTCGTCGGCCTGGCGCTCGCGGCCCTGGTCGTGCTCGACTCGCGACCGGTCTGGCAGGGGATCGCGGTGGCGCTCTTCGGCTGGCTCGCCTTCTACGTGAAGCTCTGGGTCGTCT
>WNGD01002027.1_pt1 | contig 21414 bp, 16 predicted proteins | sample 5400671 | NCBI WGS metagenome assembly WNGD01 (sample SAMN13153369, study PRJNA577476) | soil metagenome | isolation source: 40 cm soil or saprolite under grassland replicate 2 | place: USA:California | collected 2016-06-15 | reverse complement strand
CCACGGCAACATGGCAAGGCCCAGGTTTGAAAAGGCAAGCGCGAAGATCAGCACCGTCAGAATAAGCGCGATCGAGGTGCGTGGCACGACCTTGCCGGGGCGTATCGTCTCCTGGCTGGCCTGGCTGATGGACTCCAGCCCCACAAACGAGATGATGGCGAGGGATGCTCCGTACGCAAGATGGAATGGGTCAGGCCAGGCGGTCGTCATCTGGTGGATGAGCAGGCTTGGATTGAAGGCGAACAGGAATCCAAAGAAAAGAATGGAAGATTCACTGATGATATCCAGTGCTCCCAGAATCTCATTGAATCTCGTTGATTCGCGCACGCCCAGGATGTTGAGAGTCGTCAGGAAGACCACGAGGATCGTGGTTTCCAGGATCAAGATCGGCTGGACCCCGGGAAGAGAGAGTCCAAGCAGATTGACGTTCACATGCTGATTGAGCACGGGGAAAAAGAAGTTGAGATAGCCTGCTGATGCTAACGCAAACAGCGCAATGTCGATGGTAAAGTCCAGCAGGACAGCCCAACCTGCTACGAAACCCAGGAGATCACCCAGTCCGCGCAGGACGTAAAATTGGCCACCCCCTGCCATTGGATACGCAGCGGCCAGTTCTGTATAAGCAAGGCCAACCATGACATAGACAAGACCTGCAAAAAGAAAGGCAACGTTGGTAGCTCCTTGAGCCGCCGCCATGACAATGCCCAGCGCGACATACACATCTGCCCCGACATCAGCATACCCCCATGTATATGATCCCCAGACGCCAACAGCGCGTCGTAACTCATGACTTGCTTCCGGTACATTGGCAGCTACACCGTCAGCTTCAGCCGCTTCCGGCATTACTTTGCTTGCCATATAGTTTCCTCCAAAGAATAGATAAGGATACTGCTATAGCTCTGTTCTACCAATGATATACTAATAGAGCGTTTACAGCGCTCAAAATACACTCAGGAAATTTGTAGAAGCTCTCAAGAAATGCTCAAGAATTGTGACCAGGGAAGCCTCAGAGCCCATTTTCTCTTGCTACTCAACCATCAGAGTTACTATACTGTAAACAAATACGAGTACACCCTCGTCGGACGAGCACAGGAAGTGATTTCGATGGATGATCAAGATAGCGGTAGGAATAAAGACGTTAATAAAGATAAGCCCATTCTGATTGATGAAGAAGATGCTACCAGGCTGGTTCGCACTGAAGTACGCAAAGGCAGCATGCTTGGAAATGAACGTGTCCGAGTAGTGTTGCCGAGCCAGCGGGCGTTCCGACGCATAGGCACCGGCACGTTAGAAGCCACGGAGGTAACGCAAGCTCCACGAAAAGGAGTGGGGAGAGTAGTTTCCAATGTCAAGCGAGTCCTCATCGGAGCGCCCATCGCTACTGCCAGGGCCGAACACGAACGCCTGACGAAATTCAAAGCCCTGGCCGTTCTTTCATCCGATGCGATCTCATCGGTTGCATACGCGACCGAAGCGATTCTCTTCAGTCTGGTTGCAGCTGGATCAGTTCATCTGGGTCTCACCTTACCCATCAGCTTTGCTATTGTTGGCTTGCTTGCTATTGTTGCCATCTCTTATAGACAGACCATTCCTGCTTATCCAAATGGTGGTGGATCATATATTGTGGCAAAAGACAATCTGGGGACGATGCCGGGTCTTGTAGCTGCGGCTTCGCTGATGATTGATTATGTGCTCACTGTCGCGGTGAGTGTTTCCGCCGGTGTCCTGGCTCTTGTTACGCTCTTTCCCTTGCTAGCAACCTACGCAGTTCCCATTGATGTTGCTCTAGTAATTTTTATCACCGTCGTTAACCTGCGAGGTGTGCGCGAGTCTGGTTCGATCTTTGCCATCCCTACTTATGTTTTCGTTGGAAGCGCACTTCTGCTGATCATAGTGGGAAGCGTCAAATCCTTTTTTATTCAACATGACCCTATCATCGGCAATTTTCAATATGTACCAGCTACTGAATCACTTACTCTCTTTCTGATCCTCAGATCTTTTGCTGCTGGCTGTGCAGCTATGACGGGCATAGAAGCCATATCTAACGGCGTGCCTGCTTTTAAGAAACCAGAAGCACGCAATGCGCGTACCACGCTAACCTGGATGGCCGTAATTCTTGGAACGCTTTTCATCGGGATAACGCTACTTGCAACCTCCTTTGGTATAGAAGCTAATCCAGCAAGCAATCCGACTGTTATCGGTCAAATTGCGTTTAAGGTATTTACGGGACCTCTTTATTTTATGTATCCGGTCTTCCAGATAGCAACGCTGTTTATCCTGACCCTGGCTGCTAATACCAGTTATTCAGATTTTCCCCGATTGGCTTCATTGCTGGCACGAGATAAATTTCTGCCTTCCCAATTTGCCTTTAGAGGTGATCGCCTTGCATTTTCCACCGGCATTGTGTTCTTAGCCTTGCTTGCCATCCTCCTGCTGATTGTGTTCAACGGTGTTACCACTCAACTCATTAACCTCTATGCCGTAGGTGTCTTTTTGTCGTTTACGCTCTCGCAAGGAGGCATGGTACTTCACTGGTGGCGCCTTCGCAGGGAACATAAGGGATGGCTGCGTAGTATGTTCATCAACGGTCTGGGTGCATTTACAACGCTGGTTGTTTGCCTGGTAATCGCTATTACAAAGTTCCTTGAGGGAGCATGGATCGTTGTCGTTTTGATCCCTTTGCTTGTGTTGATGTTTATGGCAATTAGCCGCCACTATAATCGAGTTGAGCATGCACGGATTAGTGACATCCCTATCCATCCACAAGATATAAGGCATCGCGTGATTGTGCCAATTGCAGGATTAGATAGAGCTGCGATACAGAGCCTGGCTTACGCTCGCTCGATCACAAAACATGTAATAGCTGTGCATGTTGCTATCGATGAAGATGATGCAAATAAGGTGCGTGAAGCCTGGGAACGCTGGCAAAAACATTTAGCAGAGGAAGAAGAAACCCAGCTCATCATCATCGAGTCACCCTATCGTTCACTCTCGCGTCCTTTACTTGCTTATATCGATACCGTGCATGAACTCTTCCCAGCAGATACGGTGACAGTGATCCTGCCGGAATTTGTTGTCGCGCACTGGTGGGAACATATATTGCATAACCAGACGGCTTTCCGATTAAAAGCTGCTCTTCTCTTCCGTCCAGGAATTGTTGTCACCAGTGTTCCCCAGCACCTCCGAGGTAGATCGGGGAAGTGAGAGGAAATTAAAGCTCACCAATAAAGTACCGATCAAAATGAGCGATAATTGAGCGCTATTTTTGAACATCACTACTCTTGCGCTTTCTGCTATTAGGCGGTAGAATACCTATGGTTCCATCTGTTTGGTGCAGTGGGATCATGTAGGATTGGTTAGACTTCCCCTATCCCAGACATGCATCACATGTGCCAGCCCCCAAGAAAGGTAGCAAATAAGCGGAATGACCACAGTTACCCGACCTCGCACTATTGGCGAGTTGCGCGAAAGTGGATATAGAGTTCTAACAGTTAAAGAGGAGATGCGGAAAAATCTTATTCAGAAAATCCGCGGAGGAGAAGAGTTTTTCCCAGGCATCGTGGGCTACGAAGATACGGTAATCCCACAAGTAGAAAATGCCATTCTCTCCGGTCAGGATATCATTTTTCTAGGTGAGCGTGGTCAGGCGAAGACGCGCATGGCACGCAACCTGGTCAATCTACTAGATGAATTTATTCCGGTAATCGCCGGATGCGAAATTAATGACAGTCCTTTCGAACCTGTTTGTAAAGCCTGTCGTGATAAGGTGGACGAATTCGGCGATGATGTAGAGATCTCCTGGTTGCCACGCGATCGGCGCTATGGAGAGAAACTGGCGACGCCTGATATTACGATCTCTGACCTGGTAGGTGAGGTAGACCCTGTGCGTGTTGCCGAGGGCCGCTATCTCTCGGATGAACTGACCATCCACTATGGCATGATTCCTCGCACAAATCGCGGCATCTTCTGTATCAATGAACTGCCGGACCTGGCAGAGCGCATTCAGGTAGGTCTGCTCAATATCATGGAAGAGCGTGATGTACAGATTCGCGGCTATAAGATTCGCTTGCCGCTGGATGTATACGTTGTCGCCAGTGCCAACCCTGAAGATTATACCAACCGCGGACGCATCATTACACCACTGAAAGACCGTGTTGGTTCGGAAATTCGCACCCATTATCCGCGCACCATAGAGCACGAGATTCAGATTATGGAATCTGAAAGTAATCACTTCATTACTGAGGGAATGGAGATTATCTTCCCACAGTTTATGAAAGAGGTGGTTGCTGAAATCACTCAACTGGCGCGTCGTAGCAATGACATTAGCCAGCGGTCAGGTGTCAGTGTGCGCGTCTCGGTCACGAACTTTGAGAATGTACTCAGCAATGCCGGTCGTCGCGCGTTGCGACTTAAAGAGCGGCAGGTAGCTCCACGTATCAGCGACCTATCAGCGATTATAGCCTCAACTTGTGGCAAAATCGAGCTTGATACAGTGGGTGATGTCAAAGAAGAACGGATCGTACAAAAACTCATCAATGGAGCAATCCTCGAAGTCTTTGATGAATACTTTGAAGTACGTGAATTTGAACAACTTGTAGCTGGCTTCGAGCGAGGTCTCAACGTACAGGTAGGCGATGACTTGCCATCTATGGAATACGTCACCCAGCTCGCGAAAGTTGGTGGTCTGAGCAAAGCTGTTGATAAGCTCAATGGCCGGGGCAGTCCAGCCAGTATTGCATCTTCTGTCGAGTTTATTCTCGAGGGGCTGCATTTAAACCGACGGCTTAATAAGGATGAGGTCAACGGCAAAGTTCGCTACCGGCGATAAAGGGAATACTCATCATGTTCAAACGCTTTTACAAGAATCGCTACGGATATTCGCGCTGGGACGGTACGCAGAACATCGAGGGATTAGACGCTGATGATATTCTGAATGCGCTCGCGGATGATTATATGGAGGATGGCAATCTGCAGCAGTCCCTCAAACAGCTAATGCAGGAGGGAATTCGCGGTGAAGATGGTCGCCGGACAATGGGTCTGCGTGAGTTGATGGAACGCATGCGCAATATGCGTAACGAGCAACTCAATCGCTACAATATGGCCTCTGGTGTGATGGATGATTTGCGTGAAAAGCTTGAAGAGATCAAGCGCCTGGAACGCGAGGGCATTCAGCGACGCCTGGATGGCGATAGAGAACCATCTCAGTCCTCACAGCCGTCAGACCAGCAACAATCATCTGGCCAGCAGCAGGGGACGAATCAGCCACAACGTGGGAGCGAGCAAGAAAGTCAACAAGCAGCAAGTGGTAGTCAGCAAGGGCAATCAGGCGAGGGCAATGATGATCTCACGCCTGAGCAAAAACGCAAGATGCTGGAGATGATCGCAAAGAGGAAGCAGGATTACCTTGATAAGCTGCCGCAAGATATCCCCGGCCAAATCAAAGGGCTCTCCGAGTACGACTTTATGGATGATGAGGCGCGTGAAAAGTTCAAAGAACTGATGGATAGTCTGCAACAACAGATGATGCAGCAGTTTTTTCAGGGTATGCAGCAGTCCTTGCAAAACATGACGCCTGAAGATATCGCCAAAATGCGCGAGATGATTCGCGACCTCAACAAAATGCTGCGCGATCGCCAGGAGGGGCGAGAGCCTGACTTCGACGAGTTCATGCAGAAACACGGGGAATACTTCCCTGGTGTCAATTCACTGGATGATCTGATCGAGCAGATGCAACAGCAAATGGCAGCCATGCAAGGTATCATGGATAATCTTTCACCTGAGCAACGCCAGGAGTTGCAAAATCTCATGGAACAGCTCATGGGAGATGACCGCATCCGTGTTGATATGATGGAACTGGCGATGAACCTCGAAGCTTTAGCTCCAATGGAGCAGATGCGCACACGCTTTCCTTTCCGGGGTGATGAATCGCTTCCACTCAATGAAGCGATGCGCATGATGAATCGATTGCAGCAGATGGAAGGCCTTGAAGACCAATTCAAGGAAGCTCGGCGCATGGATAACCTGGAGGCAATCGATAGCGAAAAGGTCAAAGATCTCCTCGGCGATGAGGAATATCAATCAGTTGAACAACTGAAAGAACTCATGAAGATATTGGAGGAGGCTGGCTATATTCAGAAAAAGGGCAATCGCTGGGAATTGACCGCGCGTGGTATTCGTAAGATTGGCCAGAAAGCTCTCCAGGATATCTTCAACAAACTCAAGCGCGATGGCTTTGGTCGCCACATTAGCCCATTCCGTGGAGTGGGTGGCGAGCGTACAGATGAGAGCAAACCGTACCAGTTCGGCGATCCATTCTTGCTGGACCTGGAAAAAACGCTGATGAATGCCCTGCACCGTCGTGGTACAGGCACTCCTGTTGGGCTAGCAAAGGATGATTTTGAGGTCTACCGTACCGAATTTACCACGCAGTCTTCAACTGTATTGATGATCGACTTGAGTATGAGCATGGTCTACAACGACTGTCAACCTGCCGCGAAGAAAGTAGCGGTCGCGCTGGAGAGTCTCATCCGCTCGCAGTTCCCGCGTGACAACCTCTACGTCGTGGGTTTCTCACTCATCGCTCGCGAATACAAACCAGAAGAACTGATAGAGATGGGACGCTACGATAACAGCACCGGCACAAATATGGCGCATGGTTTCATGCTGGCCCGCCAGTTGTTGTCACGTCATCATGGCGTGAATAAACAGATCATCATGATTACCGATGGTGGTCCTACCGTCTGGTTTGAGGAAGGTGAATGGCGATTCCTCTACCCGCCGAATCCTTTTGCTGAGCAACAAACATTGCTGGAGGTACAGCGTTGCACACGAGAGGGCATTATCATAAATACCTTCATGCTGGAGGATGATCGCTGGATGGTGGCATTTGTGAATCAACTCTCGACAATCAACCACGGTCGTACTTTCTACGCCGATAAGTACAACCTGGGTGAATACCTGCTGATCGATTATCTGAATAGCAAGCGGAAGTTTATTGCGTAATTGAGCGAGAATAGCCCGGGCGGGCGTAACAAGGGCGGGGGCAAATATCAGGGCGGGGGCAAGCCCCGCCCCTACATTTCAAGGAATTTGAGCGCCGATACACGTAATGTAGGGGCGGGGCTTGCCCCCGCCCGGCAAATATCGGCTGCCCAGCAAACATCTCCCGCCCTTTTCAATTCTGCTCAACAATCATTTCCCGCCCATGTCAATCCTGCTCAGCAAACATTCCTTGAAGGCCTGCATCAGCTTGGTGTTAAGCTCACTGAGCAACAGTTAAACCAGTTTTTACAATACAGGCAGGAACTGCTTGACTGGAACACTCGTATCAACCTTACAGCTATCAGTGATCCAGATGAGGTTCTGCTCAAACACTTCCTCGATTCTTTGTCGTTGCTGCTAGTCTATGATGCACATCATGCGCGTTTACTTGATATCGGCGCAGGCGCAGGTTTTCCTGGCCTTCCCCTCAAGATTGTACGTCCTCACTGGCAAGTAGTGTTATTAGAAGCAACGGGTAAAAAAGTAAGATTCTTGCAACACATGATTGAGGCGCTCCAGCTTAAAGATGTTGAAGCTGTGCATGGGCGTGCCGAAGAACTGGCACATAAGGCCAGGTACCGCGCCTCATTTGATGTAGTGACCGCTCGAGCAGTTGCATCCCTCTCTACACTTTTGGAGTATGCCGCGCCATTCTGTCGTATTGGTGGCCAGATTATCCTCCCAAAAAAGGGAGAATTGGCCGAGGAGTTAGCTCAGGGTAAGCGTGCCGCCAAACAAGTGGGAACGGGCTTCAAGGCTGATATCCCCGTAACTCTACCCGGCCTTGATGATGGTAGGAGATTGCTGGTGTGGGAGCAAGTGAGTACATGTTCTGAACAGTTTCCTCGGAGTGGAGGAGTAATGGCGAAAAAACCATTAGGGCTGCCATAGTATGTTCACGTGCTATTCAGACCTTGCGTTGTCCTGCATTCCCTGGGTACTTAGCTCTGCCTTTTTATGCTCTACTTGTTCGCTTGTTTCTTGCTGCCCTGCTTCACTTAATTCATCTCGCTCCTGGTAGAGGTAATTAAGCAGTGAAAATGCTGCATTGGCACTAAGTTGTACGTGTGAATGGCTATCCTGCTCGGAAGTGATTGATAGTTTTGAATCGATTAGCTCGAACTTCCAGCCATCAGCTATTATTGGTGCTACATTCATTCTTCTTTCATCCTCTTTGCTAATGCCGGGAATCTCTGTTCCTTCGTAACTAGCACGTTTTTGGGGGGTGAAAGGTAGCAGTATGTTACTTGACGAAGTTAAATTTGCTTCAACTCAAAGAGAAAGGATCTGTTTTTGGAGGCATTAGCTACTCATCTGTGCGCATTTCTCGGATAGCGCGCATCGTACTCGGGTGTAGCCAGCACGTCTTGATTTTGGATTGTCCTTCCCCTTTGGGGGCTTACCGAAACCATTGCGATTGGCGTTTGCAACAACTCTTCCAGGCGTTTTAAATATTTTTTCGCGGCCTCTGGCAGTGCTTCATATGTACATATAGCTGTTGTGTCACATTGCCAGCCTTCTACTTCCTCATAGACAGGTTCACATGCTGCAAAATCGCTCTGAGTTGCAGGAAGAGTATGCACCAATTTCCCATGAAGTTGATAGGCAGTACAGATTTTAATGGTGGGAAAGGTATCGAGCACATCTAACTTGGTAATAACAGCAGCATTCATGCCATTGAGCTGAGCAACGAATCGTCCGGCTACCGCATCGAACCAGCCACAGCGACGCTCTCGGCCAGTATTGGTGCCGTACTCATGGCCGCGTGCCCGCATTTTCTTTCCGATTGCATCGAACAGTTCTGTTGGCATAGGGCCGCTGCCAACGCGAGTAATATAGGCTTTATAGACACCAATAACGCGGTCGATGGAATGGGGTGGCAACCCTGCTCCGCTTGAGGCGTTGGCGGCCATTGTAGAGGAGGAGGTGACATAGGGATAGGTACCGAAGTCGATATCAAGAAGGGCGCCCTGCGCTCCCTCCAGCAAAATCGTTTTACGCTCGAACAGTGCTTCGTGGAGCATAGCTTGCGTGTCTGTAATGTGAGAGCGCAGGCGCTGACCGTAGCCAAAGTATTCACCGTGGATTTCTTCAAGCGAGAGGGGAGGCTGACCATAGATCTGGGTAATCATGCGGTTCTTTTGTTGGAGGATAGTGGCAAGCTTGGCTCGGAAGGTATCTACATCGAGCAGGTCGGCCATACGAATACCAATACGGGCGTGTTTGTCCACATAGGCCGGGGAAATGCCGCGTTGTGTGCTGCCGATCTTGTCTGCTCCACGCGCTTCTTCCTCAAACCGGTCAAGCAAGAAATGGTAGGGCATGACTACGTGTGCACGTTCGCTAATGTACAACCGTGAGATATCTATACCCTGGCTTTGTAGCTCCTCCATCTCGTCAAGGAGGCCTTTAGGATCCACTACAACACCGTTGCCTATGATGCATTTTGTGTTGGGGAAGAGGATACCGGATGGCACCAGGCGAAATGAGAATTCACCTTTCTCATGGACAACACGGTGGCCTGCGTTGCTACCTCCCTGGTATCTCACGACATAGTCTGCATGCATAGATAGCTCGTCTACGATTTTGCCTTTGCCTTCGTCTCCCCATTGTGCTCCGATAATCGCAAGTACCGTCATAGGTTGATGTCCCTTCTCGCTTGTGAGTTCTTGAGTGTGGCCAATGCCCATGACATGCTACATTACATTTGCTGAAGAGTCAAATTGATACAGGCTATTGAAATTGAAATCTGGCGAGCATTCTCTCAAAATATTGCATGTTTATGGTATCAAATTGAGAGTCTGGCGCTTGTAGTTCGATAATGTAGGCCTTGCCCTGGTGTACAGTGGCATAGACCTCGATACGCTCTGTCTGTCCATTTAATTGGTAGTACGCGATTTGATAGGACCAGTTTTCGCCACCAATGGTTGTATTTGAAGATGGGGTAGGAGTAGGGGCACTATAGCCGGGTTGAGAAGAAAAATTGTTCGTCAAATCAGCACCCACAAGTTGTCCTGCATTCGATGTCGTGTTACCAGGAGTTTTAAATACCGCGAATTCGTCTACCTGGGAAGTGTTCGTGAATTGTGTGCCGACTGAGTCGCTTGAAGTTTTTTGCGCCCAGGAACTGGGGTATTCTACAGAGAAGCCATTGGACGTACAAGATATATCGCATAGAGTGAAACCTGAGTCGGGCGCAGGTGTTGGTGTCAAAGTTGGTGACGGCGCAGGTGTCGGAGAAGGAGTAGGTGAGGGCGTTGGACTGGGGCTAGGGATAGTCGTAGGCGTTGGGATACTGGTCGGTGAGATATTTTGATTCGGGGTTTGCGTTTTGCCTGAAGCGTTATTGTGCAGCAGAAATATTGTGCCAAAAGCACCAACGGTAATGATTGCCAATACAAGACAAATGGATGTAATAATCAAAGCTATATTGTTGCGTTTTTTGGGTGGAGGAGGAGTAAACCCAGGGGGCATGCCATAACCCTGGCCTGTAGCAAATTGCTGGCCTGGCGGGTATAGAGTGCTGCTATAGTTCCCGCTCTGGAAAGGTTGCATTTGCGGAGTATACTGCCCTACTCCTGAATAGCCACCTTGCACTGGTGCAGCAGTATAGCCTTGTTGTGGATAAGTCATTGGAGGATTGACAATCGCCGTGGGTTGAACTGGAGGCATAGTTTGTGTGCCACATATTCCACAGAAGACTTCTTCTACGCTCAATTCATTACCGCAATTTGGGCATCTCATTGCCATTACTTTCTTTTCCAGGTTATGCTGTTTACAGCGCCTATTATAGCGCATTTGTTATGCTATGACCACAATTTACCCAATTGTCTCGGCATATTGCAGGGTATATTATTCCAGCTTATCTGGTTGTGCTTCGATTGGTTCTTCGAATCGGATGTCAATTTGCCGGAGTCCTTGATCCGCATAATGGTGATAAGCGACGATCGATTGATTGGGAATCCATTGTAAATGGCGCTGTACTAGTTGTAATAACGTTGGTGCGTGGTCAAATGGTCCACTAACTATGAGCCATACCCATGGAATATACTCTTCGACGTTGACTCGCTTCATGTTCTGGCGGTCGGTGTGACTGGCTACAGCTAAACCTGTGGGATGGCTATGATAGACTCCTATAATCCTGTCAGGATAGGCAAGGTCGGCCGCGAGCAAATCTTCGGGGGAGAATTCAAAGTATGTAGGTGAATCAAAGATGTTGCGAAGTGGGTGTGTTTCTTCTACATGCCAGTTCCCGAAATCGTCAATACTGCCTATCAGTAGTCCGCATGCTTCAATGCGCTGGCGTTTGAAGACATCCAGGAGTAATGTCTTTTGGGCGCTGGCGCTGATGGTAATTTCCGCTGTATCATGTTTTCGCATAGTACCTCAATTATATTACATAGACTTCAAAAATTGTTCGGCACTGTAATTTCGTAAGTCACCGATATGTAGCACGCTTATATCAGGTGTAAAGTTAGCTGGTTTCTGATCTGTTGCGTACTTTCCTTGCTGTACAAATACGGTGGTGAGTTTCTCACCTAAAATCGACTTGCTGTCGATGAGAATCTGCGGCTTGTCATCAATCATCGCGTAGTGATCGGCTGGGTATTGCTTCAATATCTCCTGAAGATGCTCTTGTTTATGTGAATAAATCAATACACGCCCCTCTACGGTATTTGCCAGGGAGCTGTGAAATATCTTTTCCGTTTGAAAATATATGTCGCCGTCGGAAACAATTACGGTCAATCCTAACGTACGCAGGTATAGGAGTGTTTCCAAAGTGTAGGGGTAGAGAGCGTTGAAGAAAGGGTAGTTATCGAACAGGGAGTGTACATGAAGGTAGGTTTGTTCGTCCAATTCTGAAAGGGGAGTCTGTTCGCGGAGCAACTTAAGGGCGAGCGGAATATCGACGACGTCACTTTCCTGACGCGTCTGCTCATAGAGTTCCCAGAAGCGAGTAGCCAATGCATCTCCCATTTCTACTCTGATATGTTCGTCCAAATCACTTTTAACGTAATCAAAGTCCATCAGTGTGTTATCAACGTCGATTAAAAAGACTAATGTTGGCATGGACTCTACCTCTTTCAGAAATATTCACTATAATATTATTTGAGCGCAGTAGGTGACAAGAGCCATTGCGACACAGATATTGATGCCACTAATTTCCTACTGAATTACATTATACGATTTTATAAGCAAAGGAAGAGATATCAAAACAGCGACTCATATTTGATGCCTACTGTGAGGCAACTATGGTGTATACTATGAGGTACTCAAGGATAAACCAGGATTTAACAATCATGTGAGAGAATACCAGAGAAGCGGAATTCGTCGTTCCAGAGGTGCGTATATGTTTGATCCGCAAGCGGTCATAAATCAGGCGATGCTGGGTGAGACACCTGCTGATTGGCAAGTGTTCCATGGTAAGAGATCTTCGCCACTGAGCATGGGCTGCTTTTTTGCGTTTGTAATACTATTGTTCGTGGGTATTTTCGCTATCGTTGCTTTGCTGGTTACACAGTTGGTGTTCAATTTGTTCCATGTTCATGTCAGCGTTACTTCGTTCACACCGGTAGTCTGCTTAATACTTCTCGTTATTATGCTCTTAGCTGGAGCGTGGGGATACTCTACGGGCAAAAAGGATGCGCGTCACCCTGACCCACTGCTCGTCGTGACGCCTGAGGGTTTTGTGGAATATTTTCTCGCGCGAAATCCTCTAGATGCTGTACCCTTCACTGCACTCGATACGATTATGATCCAGATGAGCGCAAATATAAGACGTAATATGTCGATTACGAAACTGCGTGTATGGCTTGAACTGCATTATCCCGACGGAAGAGTGGTAAAATGGAAACCAAAGGGAATGTATGGGGATGATGAAGACTTGATAACTCAAAGTATTATAGCAGCTTTCGACGATTATGCACATCCTCACAAAGAATACACTCCGCCTCTCAAGGAATACACAGGGCCTGGTAAGGAATATATTCGACCGCGCAAGAGGCGACGCAAACGTTAATCTTTACTTCATCCCTTGGAAGGACGCTATACACTCACAGAGTTCGTAAAATTTATGAATATCAAATACCAGTCAAGCAAAGATACATACATGAAAATGGACAACCAAAACGAACAGAAGCGAGTATTGTTGTTGATGTCTCCTGCTACCTACAGAGCAGGGGCTTTTTTGAGTGCGGCCAGAAAGTTGAATCTAGAAGTTGTAGTGGGAATAGATCTGCCTGAGACACTGAGCGAGTACTGGCATGTGCCGCTTGGGCTGGATTTTGCAGACCCAGAAGCGTCGGTGCGTACAATTGTCAAGTATGCACAGGAGCATCCTATCCACGCTATCTTCTCTGTAGATGACAGCGCTACCGAACTTGCGGCTCGGGCTGGCATGGCGTTAGGCCTGGCACATAACTCACCACAGGCTGCCGAGGCAGCACGCGATAAGCTGCTAATGCGCACACTGATGTCAGCAGGCGGCGCACCATGCCCCATCTTTCGCGCATTTTCATTGAGTAATGATCCAGCCTGGATTGCTATCCAGGTCAGCTATCCTTGCGTAGTCAAGCCTTTACGACTTTCTGGCAGCCGTGGGGTTATCCGCGCGAATGATCCAGATGAGTTCGTTGTCGCTTTCAATCGTCTCAAGCGGCTACTCATTTCCGAGGGCAATGCGGAGCACGAATCCTCCATGCTGGTCGAGGACTTTATCCCGGGCTTTGAGGTTGCTCTTGAAGGCATGCTGACACACGGTCAATTAAAAGTGCTGGCGCTTTTCGATAAACCTGACCCGTTGGATGGTCCATTCTTTGAAGAGACGATCTATACGACACCTTCGCGTTTAGATGCCAAAGTGCAGGAAGACATTGCAAGGTGCGTCGCAACAGCAGCAGCTTCACTCGGCCTGCGAGAAGGGCCTGTACACGCGGAGTTGCGTGTCAATGAGCTAGGTCCATGGATGCTGGAGATTGCGGGACGCTCGATTGGTGGGCTCTGCTCGACTATCCTGGAGTTTGGTTCTGGGATGTGCCTGGAAGAGCTGATTTTGCGTCACGCCATCGGGCACGAAATCGCCTCAATCGAACGGGATAAAGATGCTGCTGGTGTGATGATGATCCCCATTCCGGCGGCGGGCATTCTGAAAGCTGTGCGTGGCGTTGAAGAAGCGCTGCAGGTACCGCTCATAACCGGTGTCGAGATTACTGCCAAACTAAACTACCCACTCGTTCCACTTCCGGAGGGCGCCAGCTATCTGGGATTCATTTTTGCGCGTGGTGAGACACCCGCCGAGGTGGAAAGGGCCATTCGCAAGGCGCATAAGCTTTTGAGGTTTGAGATCAGACGAGAGATACCTGTATTGAAGACCTGACTGCATTGATGGTTGAATAAAAAATAGCGCTCAAATACTGCTCATTTTGAGCGCTATTTTATTGATGGGCTTTCTCTATGAAGAGAATAGTTCTTATGGCAAAGGTCTGGAACTGGTCGTCCCACATGCGGCTATGTGTTATACCGGCATGGATCAAGAGTAAGGGATGGTGCAGACCTCTTTTGAGGTACTGACATGAGGGATAAGCGGTTGCACCATCGTCTCCCTCTTTCTGTTGGAATGCTTCTTATATCTTGGCTAGCCACACCTGCACCGTCTTGTCATCGCCTCCCGAAGCGATGCGTGTTCCATCAGGCGACCAAGCCACGGCGTTCACCGGAGCAGAATGGCCGCGATAGGTGAAGATATGCTGTCCGGTAGTGGCATCCCATACCTGCACTGATCCATCCGAGGAGCCGGAGGCGATGTGATTACCATCAGGTGACCACATGGTTGTGTTTGTACATCCGGAGTGACCATGATAGGTGAAGACTTTGGCTCCGCTAGTAGCCTCCCAAACTTGTACGGTCTTATCATAGCTTCCAGAAGCGATACGTTTCCCATTGGGTGACCACCCCACTGTAAATACAGTGCTGGAATGGTTGCTATAGGTAAAGATTCTGCTTCCAGTCTTCGCTTGCCACACTTGAACTGTTTTATCATCACTTCCAGAGGCAACGTACGCACTATCCGGAGACCACGCTACAGTAACCACAGCACTTGAGTGGTTGTCATAAGTGAATACCTTGTCTCCTGAGGCTGCGTCGCATATCTGCACTATGCCATCCATGCTCCCAGAGACAATGCGCTTTCCATCGGGCGACCAGGCGACGGTACGCACCCAAACCCACCAACCAGAATGAACGCGATAGGAAAAGACCCTGCGATTAGTGAACGTCTCCCACATCTGCACTGTCTGATCATCGCTCCCAGAGGCAATGTTTCGCCCATCAGGTGACCATGTTAAAGTATTTACGCGAGCGGAGTGACCGCGATATGTGAAGATGTTACGGCCAGTGGTAGCACTCCACACCTGCACCCTCTTGTCATCGCCTCCTGAAGCAATACGGGTGCCATCGGGCGACCAAGCGACGGTGTTCACAGTTCCAGAATGACCACGATAGGTGTAGAGAGTAGTCCCGAGCTGCTGGCTGCTGTCTCTGCTGGTTGGTGCACTGGTGGCGAGTACCGTTGGGTCGGCTGTCAAGAGCGTTTCTTCTGCTTCTGATGTGTTCACGGGAGAGATGGAAGGAGCTTCCAGCGCTGCTACGACCGAGATGGTCAGGACCAATGCTCCGCCTTGCCCACCGTCAGGGGAGGCTTCGCCCTGCCCCTCCAGGCGCACGATCTGCCCATCGCGTGCAATCCAGGCACGGACACCGTTAGCCGCCGTCCTCCTGGAAGGGTGAGTATTCGGCTCGTTCCGGTCAGTGCCTCGGCCTGGCTAATAGCGAGCGTGGCGCGAATGTCGCTGCCTCTGGTGGATGGGCGTGGACTTTCCTTGATCAGCGATGAAGGCGTGGCTGCAGGTGGGGCTGAGGAGACAGCAGCAGGGGGCGCATCCTGCACTGCTTGCTGGAAAACGCGTGTAAACTCAGCAATGGACGCAAAACGAGCTTCAGGTTGTTTTGCCAATGCACGTAAGATTACGGTGTCCAGGGAGGAAGGAATCTGTGGATTGAGTGTGCTCGGTGGCTGCGGCTGGGCCAGGAAGTGCTGGCGCATGACCTGGCCTGGGCCACCAAGGAAAGGAGGACGCCCCGTCAGCAGTTGATAGGCCATGACCGCCAGGGCATACTGGTCGGTCGCAGCTACCGGCTGGCCATCCCATTGTTCAGGTGCCATATACGCAGGAGTGCCGCGAATGCTCTGGCTGACGGTAGCCGTCGCTGTCGTGAATTTGGCAATGCCAAAGTCCGCTAGCAGCAGGTCGGGATGGCTGGGATGGCCTGACCGACTGCGAATCAGAAAGTTGGAAGGTTTGACATCCTGGTGGATGAGCTGGTGGTCGTGGGCATGCTGAAGCGCGTCAGCAGCCTGGGAGACAAAGTGCGCGACCTCCTGGGTGGAAAGCATCTGGGCACTGCTGCGCTTTTGCAGCCAATCAGCCAGTGAGCCTTCTTGCCGGAAAGGCATGACCATATAGGTGAGCTTGATGCGGTTGACGGTTGCCTCTCCGAAGTCAAAGAGTGGTAAGATATGGGGGTGGTCGAGTTGGGAGATGGCCTTCATCTCGCGTTGGAAGAGGCGAGCCGCTTCATTGATAGTATTAGCGTCGGGATAGGGGACAACCTCTTCCCGAATGACCTTGATGGCGACCTGCCGATGAATACGCATATCTTCTGCCAGGTAGACTTCGCCCATACCGCCGCTTCCCATGGGGCGCAGGAGCTGATAGTTCCCGAGGTGTGTTCCTTCGAGTGACATCTGTTCCTCCTCCTTTGCGTAAGAAACTCGAGGTTAACCTGGCCAATAACATTCCCCTGTGGTAATCTGTCAAAACCTGCTTTTGAGGGCAGCGTGGAACTGCTGCCTATTCGCACCAATTAAGGGGTTGTCGAAGCGTTTGCCCCTCCCCCACGATACACGGCCTTATGCCTCCTTTAACGTTTCACAGGAGATTCATCGGAAGAAATACAATCCGAAGCATTATACCATAGAATGCAGTGGAAAAATCTCTCTTTTTCAACATGTTTGGCTGACTTTAGTGATGTTTTTCAGTTCTTGAGAGAACTTTGAGTTTCGTACTTACACCAGCCGTCATCCTCTGAAAATCACCAGAGGAGTATGGTAATGCAGGTATTGCTCAATTTTCATGCTCTTCTCTGACACTTAGTATTATGGCGCTTAAAACTGAAGTAATGTTCAACTAGTGGTCAGTGCGATTAGCTTTTTGACAGAGAGTGGTAAGCTGAAATAAAATGAGAAGGAGCTTGTTCTTACAATGCCTTCAGTTAAGTGTCCAGGAGGAACGATGACGTTGCCACTTGACCCATGGGGATTCATGCCAGATGCAACCAATGACGAAGCATATGCGATTCTTTCGTAAGATCCTGATAACTGCCGTTTTATTTGTGTGTAGTGTCCACGTTCATAGAGATTGTAACGTGCTTAGAGTAGACAACAGAAATGAGAGGATTACAAAAAGGAAGAACAATATGATGAAAATAGACGCAACAACTCCCAGGCGTAGGCTCATGATGGCCTTGATTGCTACGCTTGCAGCACTCGGTCTGCTGTTTGTCATTACGATGGGAGTTTTGGCCGATACGGTGAACATTTTCGATAAGGCGGGTGTGCTTGATAAAGGCCAGGTGCAAAATGCGGCAGCGAATCTGCCGTACCCTGTCAACATCTACACCATGAACAATTTCACAGGTTCAGAATCAGCTTTCAATCAAGAAGCTGTTCGAACCCTGAACGATCTGCACAACCCGCGTTTGATCGTGATAGCCATCGATACACAACATAAGTTTCTGGCAATTGTTGGAGGCAAATCAGTCTCCACATCTAATAGTGTGTATAACGATGCGGTAAATGCCTTCAAGAGTAACTATCATGGTGGAGACTATACAGGCGCGACCATCGCTTCGCTTCGCTCATTGCAAAATTCCCTGGCTGCGGCGCCCGCTTCGGGAAATGGTTCTGGTGAGACCAGCCCGGTTGCTGGTTTTGCTTTCCTTCCGCTCTGTATAATTGGCTTACTGGTACTGGGACTGATTGTGATTGCCGGCATGTTGTTTATGAGGCGTGCTCGAACGCGAATTCCTCCTTATCCAATGGGGAACCAATATCAACAGCCTTATAACCAGGGTTATCCGCCCAACTATTATGGTCCCGGTTATAATCAAGGACCTGGCATGAATCCCTGGGCTGCCGGTGGCTTAGGCGCAGCGGCGGGAGGATTCCTTGGCTATGAATTAGGGAAACACGAAGGCGAGGAGGAAGCCCGTGAACAAGGCAATGTAGGCGGCGGAGATTTTGGCGGAGGAGCAGGAGGAACCTTCGGAGGAGATGGTGGTGGGGACTTTGGAGGCGGGGCAGGTGGAGATTTTGGGGGAGGCGGTGGTGGAGATTTTGGTGGTGGCGGTGGAGGAGACTTTGGCGGAGGTGGTGGTGGCAGTTTTTAATAGCCGTGTTAAAATGGATCGAGCATAAGCTGATATGGCTAGAGCGCCTGGAGAAACCCAGGCGCTCTAGCTTCTTTTAGGTCATCCTCATGGAATATAATGAGTAGGTTCCTCTGTGCAAGCAATTGCATTGTATCGACGCCTTGGCTTTATAGAGGTGGGTAAGATGGGTGAATTGATTGAGATGCGAGTTGATTTAAATGAATGACGAACAGAGAGCTGGCACCAACACTGTCTAAGGATAAACGCACAACTATGTATACTTTCCCAGTGCTGATACTCATCATTACGGTGGGGATATCCTTTTTGGGCCTGGGACTCGTCATGCCGCTACGGGCCCTGTATGGACGGCAGATAGGAGCATCGAGCACCGAGATTGGCCTGATGACGACATCCTTCCTGCTGGCAGGATTCCTCGCTACGCCGGCGATTGGCTGGCTCTCGGACCACATTGGCTATAAAAACGTGCTCTGGATTGGGTTACTTATGCACGCGGTGCTGATGATAGCTTATATTTTTGTCGAGGACCCTGTGATGCTGATTGGTCTGCGAGGCTTGGAAGGAATTGCCTCGGTCAGCGTTTTGCCACCAACACGAGCCATGATGAACACGCTCGCACCTCGAGGACGCCAGGGTGAAGCATTAGGATTACTGGGCGCTGCACAAACAACAGGCATCCTGATTGGGCCTGCGATAGGGGCCTTGCTTGCAAGTCAGACAGGGTATACGCTCTCGTTTATCATTGCAAGCATTCCGCTCGTATTAGCAGCAGTGGTCACCATCATCTTTTTGCCAAATCAGGGGAAACACGATGACGCTCCTTCTGCACTCAGTCGAAAAGACGCCTTTGCAGAATTATTTACGCGCCCGTTAGTCTTAACATATGCTCTGCAACTCGTCTTAATGATCAGCAATGGCGTTGTAATGGCGATATGGAGCCTGTATATGCTGGACCGTGGCGCTACACTACCGCAGATTGGGCTCTCATACACCACGTTTGCGCTTCCTATCATTTTCATTGCTCCGATTTCCGGGCGTTTATCGGATCGTTACGGGCGATACTGGCTGTTCCTTTCAGGACTATTTTTGACTGGGGTGATCTTTTGCCTCTATAGCCTGCCGTCTGTCACCGCCTGGCCAATTATTCTCATTTCTATTGTGGAAGGTGTAGTGACATCGATAGCGCGTACTTCCCTGGATGGATTGCTGGCTGATGTCATACCCCCACAGGCTCGGGGGAAAGTCCAGGCCAATTATACAGCAGCGGGTTTGATTGGAAATTTGCTTGGCGCCACAGCAGCGGGCTTACTCTATGGATTCTCGACCGGTTTACCTTTTTTGATCGAGGGACTGATGCTACTTGGAGCCAGCATGGTTTTGTTGCTACCTGGAATAGCTCGCATGTTTCTTGCTGCTCGACGGAATGTGCAGACTGTGCATGTGGGGGCGGAGCTGATTGAGGAGGAGGTGATTGATGCGTGAAAGTCAGTTTATTGATGAGGGTGTCTTGAAAAGGCCGTTTTTTCGTTGCAGGTGAAGCAAATATTCCGCCGGAATCGTGTAAGGATATAGTGCTCACGCCTACAATGTGGCTCAAGGGGTGAGCGTCCAGAGCGAGCGGACACAGGGACAAGTCTCCGCTCGCTTTGGAAGAAGGCAAAAACATAAATACTAGGGTTACATGACCCGGAGGAGGAAATAGTTCGCATGTTTGCTTTTCTCTTAGCCTTTGGCCTCGTAGCTCTTTTTATTGTTGGAGGCATGATGGCCAGTCTGCGCCTGCGTATTCCTAGCATGCCAATGGAGCGGCGTTTGAGCGGCTTACGACGATCATATGCGGCTCCAATGAATTACACGACTACTGAGAAAAGTAGTGCATCTGAAGACGAGATGTCACGCTATACTCGTAAGACATTCGTCATCTTGATCCTTGTCCTTGTCATGCTGAGTGTGATCATCATCAATGCACTCAGCTCGGTCGTACACTAACGAGTGGCTTCTTTAAGCCAAAGTTGCACAATGGCTCAGCATTGTGCAACGCAGGCGGTTTCGGAATTTCCCCGGTAAGGTGGCTCGCGCTCCCTTCCCCTATTCTCGAATTGTTCTCTCAGGATTTACCTTCCGAACATGGCAGCGAATGGTCGTGCGTCGAATACAGCTCGAATGTATGCGATCTTACTCCCCTTGACCTGATACCATTCCGCGATAAAAGCTGTTCCTGCAGGGGTGTTTGTGACCATTTCGTACAGCACACAAACATCGTCTCCATCAACGAACACCTTCTTGAGGTCAATGCGCTGGATTATAGAAGCTAACCTTTTGTTTGCTGCGAGATAATCGTCGGCTTTGTTGAACGTGTCCAATGGGCCCTCGAAGACCATATTGTCCTGCATGAGATTCCGGGCTGAGGCGAAATCTCCTTTACCGAGTGCCGCTCGATAGCTTTCGACGATCTCACTTGCATTAGCGTTAGTCATGTTTCATTCCTCCTTTGTAACTAAACTGGTAGTATCCATTGTAGATTGAGCCTGAATGACTTACAATGTCTAAAGAGCTATACTTCTTTGCCAATCGTCCATGATGTGGAGATAACACAATGGAGACTCTCACTCATTTTCAGGAGGATGTCCTTGGCGATGTACTCCAGTCGATACATCTGCACAGTACCTTGTATTGCCGTGCTAAAATGGCAGCACCATGGGGTTTCCGTGTATCTGGAAGGGAAGTCGCGAGTTTTCATATAGTCACTAAAGGGTCTTGCTGGCTGGCTGTGGAGGGTATGGAGGAACCTGTGCTGCTCACCACAGGTGATCTGGTGATTTTGCCTCACGGCCATGAACATACCATGACTGATGATCCAAAGTCACC